>Ga0307981_1002491_pt1 | contig 14840 bp, 14 predicted proteins | sample OrgLakmetagen987_FD_201849 | JGI IMG/M metagenome (GOLD analysis project Ga0307981, IMG submission 201849) | Saline water microbial communities from Organic Lake, Antarctica - #987 | ecosystem: Environmental > Aquatic > Non-marine Saline and Alkaline > Saline | place: Antarctica: Organic Lake... | reverse complement strand
TATATGTGTTATTTCATCATTGTTATGAGTGTTTATGATGTGATTGATGTGGTGTTTTGTTTTCGTTTGTGGAAACGAAAAAAACCACTTTTCGCGCGAGGAAGCGAAAAAAAATCAATATGGATATGGTACTTTTGTAAATGAAAATACTTTCAACAGTTTGAATTTTTGCAGAGGCGTATTAGAACGGCTAAATTAGTGAGATGAAAGATGAAGAGAGATGTTATATCGTAGCCTAATAATCTGGATTTAGGAGAAATTGGAAATTGAAAGAGTTGTTTGTTGTGTAAAAGATGAATACAGCGCATGACTTCCATTTCAATACCCCCCCACCCAGTTCTGATGGCCTGTATTATTTATATTTAACATTAGCTGCCTATTGCGTACACTTATAATAGACAGCACAAAATGTAATCCCTACAAGCTAAATTTTATGTACCATTACTCGTTTAACCCATCAGCTTCCAAACTTTCGTCGACCAATCGAATCAAGTTTCGGCTCTTCGCTTGTAACACTCGTAGTGCCTCAGCCAGAATGATTCCTGGTGACAGCATTCCCACACTCTCGACACTAAAAATGAAATGGTTTGGGAATCGAGTAATCTTTAGACTATCTTTCAAAGTTGCATTACGCATATAATTGCGACTCATTGTGCATGCATATGGATTGTGAATAACAGCTTTCACACGATGAGGAATATCATCATCGGTAGTGCATTTTTCTAGTCTAAAGACTCCGGGTTCGTAAAGATTTGTCAGCTCTTCAGCGAGTTCGTCATAAACAGGTTTCAGCAATTCAATTTTTGGCATGAGGCGATAAGACGCTGTTGCCACTGGTGAATATTTTGCATGGTCTTGTCCTACACCTTTACGTCCGTGAGCTTCTAATTCAATCACTTGGCCAGGACGAAGTTTAGCTAGGAGAATATCTTCATGAACTGGACGAATACCCTTGGGAAAACGTTCAGCTTGATCGCCTTGTGGTACCCATTCCAAATCCCTACTATAGACATGTCGAGTATAAGGTCTTCCAGGGGTCTCGATTGCCTCGGCAATCTTAGCCGCGTTCGTATTAGTCGACTGGTATAATGCAGCAGATTCTTTTGCAGTCTGGTCCAAGTCTGACTGACCCATAATTGTATCACTATTATCGTCATCTTTTCCTTCTTCGTCAGTACTTTCACGCATTTGCCTTGCTTTCTCTCGCTTGCTATCTTCTTTCTTGCTTTTGCCACATTTGACTTCCAAACGAAATACAATAGTGTTTCTATCTGTTGGCTCATCATCATCGCCAAGGAAATCATCAAAAAGTCTAGGGTCCACGTTAACTGGTACCAGACCTAGCCGATGAGATAAAACCTCATCATGTACAATAGACGAATTATTCCACATATACACGTGTTCAATGGCAACCGTGGGAACCTCTGCAATCATTATACGACGAAGCGCGTTTGCAAATGAAACATCAACACCAATCATTTCAAATACTAATTCATCATCTGAAGGTTTTTCCAAGATGTTGAATTTGAATCCAGATCTATTTGGGAAATTGTTATCATGAGTTTCAATGAGACTCGCAAATCATATAGTGTCACAACATGCATGAGCTCTTAAGGAATTACGGAAGGTTACTTACTCAAACCGATCGAGAAATTCTTTGCCATCCTTTGGCGTAGGTAGAGCTTCTTCATGACGGAAGAGGACTCCGCTTTCAGTTACTTCATAATGGCCACCTGACGAAGACATTATTATTTCTTATTTGTTATCTTGAAATATAAAAACGGTGTTGTTGTTGAAAGGGTTGCTGTTGCTTTCGCTCCTGCAGATTCAGACAAAAAGGATATTGTCTGTTGATCTGCTCTCTGCTCCCACCACCAGCACGTCTTGTTGAATGAATGGCTGGAAAAATAGCCTCTAGATAAAGAGAACCGAGACATCTAATTGTCTCCGTCTGGTCGGTATTTTTGAAAAAAGGAGGCCTGAAGATTCAACGGTCGTTCAACGAAAACGAAGGCCTTTGTTTTCTAACTTCCCTCATTATTTCCATCAGCTCTACTGCCACCACACAGCCCCAGCTCATTTTGTACTGCAATAATCAAACAAGATGGAAATTCCTCAGCTCCCTAGCATGAATTCGACGGACCTCTTCATAGCAGGACCTAGCGATCTCTCCAAGCGGGTCCTTGGCGCTAAGGCGCTAAAGGCTCACTTTGAAACAATAGGGATGTGCGTGTAAAAGGCTTTCACCACATGGATGTCAATGACAATAAAAGGGCTAGCACAAAAGAGATAGCACAGGAACTGCAAAAGGCATGAACTCAAATGAGTGTTAGTAATGCAAGGGAAGTGATCCAGGGGTATGTGAGACTCGGTGGCGAAATGGATGTTACGGGTTATCTACGATTCATGCAGAATGCAGGACAAATGGAATGATCAAGTTCACAATATAGAGGGGAAGCGCATCAGAATTGATAATCACCTATGTTTCGCAAGGGCACAGAAAGCAACAAAATTAATTGATTTCATGTGCGTGTTGCAAGACTGTGAAGGGTTTTTCCGATTGTCAGGATTATGCGAAATAATCAATAACAATCGACTGTACATTAAAACGAAGGACTTCTCTACTTCTATTATGTATCACAAATACTCACGAATCAGGAGCATCAGAGCTGCATCAATTGTAAAGAAGTTGTACAAGCCGAAGGAAAATTTCCCATAACATATTTATATCTAAATATTTGGTAAATTTATGGCCATCAAGATCGATTAAGGTATTTTTCACAATCTACAGTGCCACCAACCACAACAGTGGCAGATTGTTGCACCAACCACAACAGCTGTTGTAGATTGCAGATATGATACTAAAAGTAGGGGAAGTTTGAAGGTTCTCCATCATTATTTTATTTTAAAAAGTAAAATACAAATACTTGATATTTTGGCGGGAAAAGGTTTTCTCTTTCTTTGCGGGACTCAACAATCACTCGGGACGTGGTTGCATTGCAGATTGATTTCTGGTTGAAGTAGAAATTGAATTCTTGAATGAATCCTAAATGAAAATCCTAAATCCTACTCGTACTATCCACTTAGTTCCATTAAATACCTTACACGGAAAGTGTTTCAATTTGAGGAAATAACCGCACAATGCATGTCCAATCAAAGGCTCTCGCCAGTGTATTAATCGCATCCACATTGAGCAGCGCATGTGTTGCTTTCACGTCTTCTTCTCCACCATCTCGAAGAGTTACTGTAAAGGCTAGTCAGAGTCCTTTGTTCACTGTCATAGATTCAAAATCAGATGAGATCGCTGCTACAGAAAAAAATATTGAAGAAAAGGCATGGCAAATTATTAAAGATGACGATAATGAAACACTAAAGGTGATTGAGTCTGTAAATGTAACTATAGATCCACCCAACGTGGAAGCCATATTGGACGAGACAGATCTTATGGAAGCCATATTGGACGAGACGGATCTTGTGGCTGCGATTGAGAAAGAGGCAATAATTCTTGTCGAAGAAATGGCAGATGACACATGTGAAGTTAATGATATGGGAAATGCGGTAGATGAAATTTGTGCCGACGAATCTAAGTTAGCAATGGTCAAGTCTTCGCTTAAGGGAGTTGTAAGGAAAACCCTCGGACTTGTCAGGACTGGTGGAGACGACGACTTGACCGATAAATCATCTACCGATTTCGACATCATAGATTTTGAAGATGTGAATGTGCCCGAAGGTGAACTCCTTGAAAGAGGTTGGGAAGAACGAGGAAATTCGAGCGCACTTAGGCGTAATGCAGAAGTATGGAAGTTTGCACTGTCTTGCGTGTTTAAAGCTCTGAAGCCGAAGAAGCTGAGAAAGAAGGGTGCGAGCGAGGAAGAGATTCAAGAAGCCAAAACTCAGGCCGCCACATTTATTCGAAATGGATTATTAAGGCTAGGACCCAGTTTTGTGAAATTGGTAAGCAATGAAAGGACTAGCTCTTGCAATGTACTGAATATCACAAACTCAATACCGTATTATTTGATAGGGACAAGTTGTATCGACTAGGACTGATGTGCTACCTATCGAATATACGGACGTTCTCAAGACACTTCAAGATGATGTACCAGGTTTTAGTGGAAAGAGAGCAAGTGACATTGTGAGCAAGGAACTTGGTAGACCTTGTGATGAGATTTTTAAGGACTTTAGCAAGAAGCCTCTTGCCGCAGCCTCGCTTGGACAAGTGCACACCGCCACCTACAAGGGGAAAAAAGTTGCAATCAAGGTACAACGTGCAGGTCTAAAAGAATTGTTTGATGCTGATTTGAAGAATCTGAAAAAGCTTGCGGCTTTGTTGGATAAGTTTGACCCAAAGACCGATGGAGCTGATCGTAACTGGGTTAGTATCTATGAAGAGAGTGAACGCCTGTTGTATGAAGAGATTGACTATTTAAAAGAAGCCAATAATGCTGATCGGTTTGCGAAGGATTTTGCCGATACGGAATGGGTGAAGGTCCCTGGAGTTTACAGAGATATGACCACTCCAAGAGTTTTAACAATGGAATACGTGGAGAGCTTTAAACTCACAGACATTGAAAGAGTGGAAAAAGAGGGCCTTGACAAAAAGCTATTGGCAAAGCGTACCGCTGACGCTTTTCTTCGCCAGATTGTCGAAACTGGGTAAGTTTCAATTGTCTCGTTATTGTCAAAAAGTAATTTATCTGCAATGTATGTATGGCCCCTGATACATTTTCCTTATTTTTTCACACAGATATTTTCATTGCGACCCTCATCCTGGAAATCTCTGTGTAGACAAGACGGGTAATTTAGTTGTCTACGACTATGGAATGATGGATGAACTAAAACCAAACGTAAGATCCGGATTTAGGAAATTTTGCACTGCTCTTTTTGCAGGTGGACCAATGATTGACGACTTGGAACTAGCAAAGAATGCAAAGATACTGGTAGATGGAGTGGAAGAAGCTGGAGTTTTGGCTCGAGGTGCTGATAGACTGGCTGTGGAGAAGCTCGCACGTTTTTTTATGAGATCGTTCAAAGATAAGCAGCTTGGCAAGACTGGAGGTAATATCAAAGAAACAATTGGAACAGATTTGCAGACACTTACTGAAAATAATGTATTCAGATTTCCCAGCACCTTCACATTTATTTTCCGTGCTTTCGCGAGTATTGATGGTATAGGAAAAGGTCTAGATCCCGACTATGATATTGGGAAGCTTGCACAACCTTTCATCGAGAAGTTTACGAAGGAACAGGAGCCTCCTAGTTCACCAGCAGCGAGGAATTTCAACGTTTTCAAGAAAGCTACTGGATTGAACAAGGACGATATTAATGATGCAGTGACTTCGCCAAGGAAAATTGCATACATCGAAGAAACAGTCAGAGCAATGGAGAGTGGAACCCTCAAGATTCGTGTACGTTCACTAGAGAATGAGAAGTCTCTTGAAAGGATGGAGCTTACCCAAACACGCATGGAAAGCATTCTCCTTGCATCCGTACTTTTGAATATTGCTGGGATCGCAAGCGGTCCAATCTTTTCTACAATTAGCATTGCAGGAGCAGCCAATTTCGGCTTTCAGGCATTCATGGCTAGTACGAAGATAAAGAAGTTTGACAAAACTCAGGCTAAGTTTGTTCAAACAAAGTTTGTAGACGACGAAGAATAATTATATTCCGTACAGTACGAGTACGTTTTTTTCGGGTTTATTTCTGTGTTGGGTAAACATAAGTGAGAAAGTCATTAACATTAGCAGTAAAAAGTACCACATCTATCATCAATCCACACACATGCGCGAACAAGTATGTTAACGCATCTCAAACTCGCCATAACGCAGTAGCGCCAACAAGATCTTGGCACCTTGGAGGTACTATTCTACTTTATAGAATAAGTTAGCCCCAACCACCTCTGACCAACGAATGAATTGCCAATCCAGCTTCTTATAAGTGGGCATATGCACGTACATGATCTTTATCCTATCATATAATAAAATGTTTTTTTTTATTTGATGTCATAAGCCTGACAAAGCATCATCATCCGTACATCACCTCCTTCAACCGGTGGAATATAGCCTGCATCAACTAATATTTGTATGTACTCCCTTCCCTTGCTCTTCATGCTTGGATTTTGTAAAGCGAGCTGTGCAGTTATCATCATTCCCTGGTAATTACCATGCTTCGCAGCTCTCTCGAATAATTGTGCAGCCTCCTTGATATTCCCCTCGGACAAAAACTGGCCGCCGAGATTGGTCATGGCCTTTACATCACCCAAACCTGCAGCTATCCGAAACATTCTCTTAGCCTGAGCAATATCTTGTGGAAAGATGCCTCTACCATTCTTGTACATAGTTCCAACTTCTGCGAGTGCCATTAAATTATTTTGCGCGCATGCTCGATTATAGAATTTAATTGCGAGATTCTTATCTGGTTGGAATGGTGGATTTGGAACAGGCATCAGTTTGTTATCGCATAAAATAGGGCCAGGCCAAAACATGTTGTTCCGATGGCAGCTAGGATCCAAGAAATTAGCTAAAGCAAGTTGAGCCGGAGCATAATCGCAATCATTAGCAAGCCATAAATACTCTTCCTTTGCAGATTCGATATCCTTCTGAATACCAGTTACATGTTCAGGGGCTTTATCATTGAGCATTAATTGAGCAAGTGCAAGTCTTCCGTGATTCACGTGACGACCAGTGGATTTTTTGTCCAAGAGCTTACGAAGCAGTTTTCCTGGTTGATCAATGATCGATGACTTCGCCTTCGAGTCCGCCTCTAGACATGCTTCGCAGACAAGGAATGGTACAGCCGGCTCGCCATTTATGCCACTCATTTCAGGACGCCCAAAACAGGGACCACAACAAACGAAGATTCCACACGAAAAACACATAGCTGGGTTTCCACCGCTAGCATTATTATTGCTCTTGCAAATATTGCAGATATTTGCATCCTTATCCGTTGTGACTTTGCTGATCACAATATCGCTGCTCGGACGAGGCTGGTGGTCAGGATTGCTGTCGTTCTTGCCACAATAATGCTTGTGCCTCTTCCAGTGCATCTTTTGACAGTTTTTTCCACAGTAATATACTACTTTACACGCAGAACATCCCCTGGCATGTTTGGTAAGAAGGCCACAGCTAGAGCATTTATTTTGCAGTCTCATATTAAATTTGATAACTTATCATTATGCATTTAATAAAATTAATCTTGTTGTTTGCTCATCATGATGATTCATGATGTATTTTACGTTCGTAGGTAGGTAGGGGTATCTTTATTAGCTATCTTTACTGATCTTTAGCTGTCTATGTCTTTAGGTATCTTTCATAACCTAGTATACAAAAACAATAAGTGGTAAATCGACGATGAAAGATTTTAGAAGAGGCAACAGGAGAGCAACAGAGAACAGAGAACAGAGGCAACAGGCACTGACATGACACATGACAGGCAACTTCATTCCCGATTATTATTAATATAAAATATAGTATATATACTGCTGGGACAACGGCAACATCCACAACTGATCCACTGATGCACCTCACACCAATGGACAATTTTCAAGCAAGAGCCCAAGCGGCAGCATCCGCAATCACTTCCAAAAATCCTGCCGAAGCATTTGCACAATCACTTACGAATGATCGACCTACAATAGACTCTGCGGTCAAGTCGTACATGTCATTGACATCCGCAAGAGGCGCATTCTCTCATCTGCCTACTACATCATCAGCTATGGATCAGATACATAATGCATTGGGCTCATCTGCAAAGACCGGAAGAAAGGAGCAGTGTTTCTTTGTCAAATCCAAGAACGGGAAGATGGCATCACTTTTTTGCGCCAGGACTATTCTCAAGAAAATAAACTCCTTTCAGATCCCGGAAGCACCCGACGCGTCAAAAGATGAAGCAAAAGAAATTGAATTTCATGTCATTAGAATATTATGGAATGGACTCGTTAAGAATGGACAGAAACCTAGTATGATTCTTGGTCGGCATTCGTTGAGTCAAATATATCCAATTATTCTGCAAGCATTAATTGATGATATCCCAGATGGAGTTGATGATGAAGAAGGTCAGACTTTTATGGAAGAATTTGGGAACCTCTTGATAGATGGAATGAAACAGAAAAATTCAAGTATACCAGCAAACGAAAGAGAAAAGCTGAATCAGGGCGACAACGACTCTTGTCTACTTTGGGATATAGATGGCGGAAAGGAGGAATTGCAACGAAGAAGAGATAAAAGAAAGAAGAAGTCAAAGGCAGCAAATGAATCTCTAAATGGACCCGGTGACTTTGAGAGTTCGAAAGACGTACTGACAATTGAAGAAATTGTGGAAGGTGACGAAGAAGTTGAGGATGCATAGCAGGTACATAGCGCTACATAGAACCTTTCGGAAGGGCTTTCTATTTTTATAATAATTCGTGCATAAAGTTTACATTTCAATCGATTATCTTGCATTGTTCAAATTGTGGAGTCATCCGTATCCCCGTCGGCATCAAACCATCTACCGAGCGCGATGGCGTCCATTGTTACGGCAAAGTAGCAAGGGCCAGTAATACTGGACAATGCCAAATCCTGATAATCATCTCCTAGCAACTTATTTAGAATATCCCAATCAAGATCCTTCAATGGAAAATAATCCGAAGCCTGTGGTAAATATTGCCAAAATCCAGCTGCAACGAATGGCAATTCAGACAATGGACCGCCGATAGAAACAACCAACGCTGTGATCAGTGAAGTTACTGTCCCGTCAAGAAGTCCCCATTGAGTCAGAGCAGCTGCAGTTATAACGAACAAGTTCATCTCACTCGATGAAAAGGGCGAAGATGTTTCCAGGAACTCTGATAATTTTATGATGAGAGCTGTTGTAGATACAGCTATAATTGCTTTGGTTTGCAGTGGCGCTTCGAATAAAGAAGATGCACTTTCCCCTTTGCTATTTGCAGTTGTGCCGACCTTGTCCAATAGTAAAGCCACGAGACGCGGCAGTATAGCTCCTAAAACAAGGTATGCTGTTGGAAAAGAAGAATTTGTTAATGTCCAACACTATGGAAGGGAAAAGATGGGATATCCCTAGATATTAGCCAGCATGATAGGTGGTCACTCACCAATCCCAAGTAACGGTGGAATATACCAACTAGTTCGAAGAATGTAGAATGGATCGTCCATTTGCATGATTTCGGAAGAATTGACAAAGACCCCCCCTGGAATGTCCACCATTGCTTTCTTGTATTCCAATAGGCATTGATTGTGTAGAGAGTCAACGAGTGGCCCCACAGTCGCACCAGTGAGCGCAAGCTTTAATGCAGGGAGTGGCCTTGGAAATATATTTGGGGCTATCTTCATGTTTCATGCATGCAGTTAAACTTTATAATGGAAGAGGAGGGAGAATGGAGAATGGAGAGGACAATCATAATATATTTGAAGGGAGTTCATTATTTTGTGACGGTGGTTTTGAGATGAAGATGCACAACTTCTTCTCATTTTTTAGAAATACGCGCGCAACTATCCGCGAACACGAGACAGGAGACAGACAACATATCCATCACGAAGAACCATCATCAATCATCATCACGACTCACGACACCACTCTACTACACCAACGACCACCCGATCCCAACACCACAACATAGTTTAAAGCCTGGAAACCAGTACTATCTAATATAACCAGTTCATCACGCCTTCGTAAATAAATACATAAGACTGCAGAATGTCAGGAAGAGGAAGAGGGAGAGGACGGGGAAAGTACGCACCTCCAACAGGAGGCCGAGCGTTTCTTATGCGCTCTGCAGAAGAATGTGGGCTAGACTCGCGAAATCTCCGTTCGCTCCAAGACATTACCCGTCCAGCCCTCTTCCCAGATATAAAGCTTCATTCCTCTGGAGATAATCGGTTGCTCAGAATACTGGAAGCAAAGAAAGCAGAAGAAGCTGCAAAGGCCGAAGCAGCAGGACATCCCATTATACCAGAAGACGAAGAACCGGTACAGTTGGCAGGCGTAAAGAGAACGGCTCAGACTTTATTCTTAATAACCAAGGGGAGAGAAATTCATCACCGGATGCAAAATTCTGTGTTCTATGTCAGACCGACAAAAGAAGTTCCAGATGTGGTTCGGTATAGTGATTCTACAAGACCAGCACCGCAAGTCGACGCGGGTGCTGTGCTATCAAATTGTTTAGGTGGAAGGAAGAAGACCAAACTGGGAACATATGTTCCCGAAGAACTCGTTGTAGGGCAAAGAAGCGTTACTGCATCAAGCTTATCGCAGAATATCGAAGCAGGGATTCAAGCCGGTAAATCTGTTAACCTTTCTGATTTAGAAGTGAAGGAAAGGAACAGAACGCGATTGGGATCCGTAGACGGAGGAGAACCAGATAACGAAGGCGAAGAGGAAGTCATTGAACAAAGTGGAGAGGAAGAAGGCGGCGAGGATTATGCCCAAAACTATGATGAAAGTGAAGGAGAAGAAAGTGGGGGAGATGATGGCGAACCAACATTCTGAATAATTCATAATGACCTGACCTGCTATGTACTATTACTGCTTTCCTTTTAGCACTACCAGAATACGGACTCTTCTTACGTCACTTCTTGCACGCTGTTCTTCCTTTGACTATTATTACTTATTAATAATTTCAAACGCAACGTCAATCCTAACGATACAAAGTTTTCATTCTTCAGTATCAGGCACTTTTGTCAAACACATTTTTTCATCTGCTGAACGAACTTTTATGCTTTCCAAAAAAAATCCAATATAGCAAATATTTCTTATTTGCCTCTACTAAGTAAGTCGTATTGGCGAAGATAACCCTTTCCTAAACTAGATTGCCCCTCATCAGCAGCCATTCTTTGGACCATTCTTCTCGCTTCTTCGAGCGTGGCAGGTAGGACCTTTTTACATGTGGCCTTTGTAGGCAATACAAAAGTGAAGTAGAATCGATTACTCAAATGGGCTCTTGCTGTTTCTGGTTCCATCACATAACATTCTATTTCAATCATGATCAACGGCTTTGAAGAGTGTTTCTTTACATCGTCGAGTTGGCCTCCATAGGGCAAAGAATATATCACTCTAGAATTAAATTGCAATAGGTCGCCGACATATACTGGAGCATCGAAGGTGATATTGTCTACTTCAAGCATCTGTGGCCACTCCCCTCCAAAAGAATATGCATTTGAGAATGCAAGCTCAAAAGCTCGTCTCATCAAGAATCCGCCGAAAATTGTATTCGATAGGTTCCGCACCTGTGGCTGTGCAATTAGTGTGTTCATCATCTGAGTATGGGACATTAAAATAGCCTGTGGATCTGCCAATGATGGCATTCTGATCAATGGGAACGCATCGCTCACTAGCTGTTCAGCTCTACTTTCCATTTCTATAGCTTCTTCAGTGAGTTGTATGCCGACTCTACTTCGTTTCTTACGCGCTTCTTTCTTCTTTGCAGCCTTAAAAGCACCCAATTCAAACAAAGCTCTCTCTTCACTAGTTTCTGGAACAAGTGGGCATATTTTGACTGGCGTGCTTGTTTCTGGATCTACTGCTACAAATGTAAAGTATCCCTCTAACCAGTGTTCACAATGTCCATTTTCACTTTCATTTTCATCATCATCTTTTAGCTCATGAATTTGCATTCGAATCTCCATGGAGCTGCTTCCAACATATGTTACTTGCCCAGACAATCGCTGATCTCTATCTAGAACTGGAATATCTTTCAATGCAATCCTATCCACTGCCGCTGTCACAAGCATAACATCATCCCCAAATACATGATGAAAGGCAATATTACCCGCCAATGCATCAAGATCTTCTAGAACCTTCCCAAACCGCATCGTGCCCCCAGGGCTTTTGTAAGCTTCTCTTAAGAATTCATCACTTTTGAATTTATAATCAATTGTTGTCTGGGACTCTGACGGGTGTCGAAACTGGACCTTTTTGTCTGTGAGTTCTTGAAGGTTTTCCGAACCAAAAGCTTCACTATCTTGGTTTACAAGAGACAACATTCTGTCTTTCGTTGCCTGTCGTTGTTCCCACAGTTCACGTACAATTGGGTTCATGAACTTGGTGTGGTGGGACGTTGGACCTGTTTGGGAGCTTTGATCTTTTTTCTTGAGACCATGAGTGTAGTGGAAGAGGCGTTGAGTGGTAGATTTAGAACTACGCCTTTCTCCTTTTGCTAATAATGAAAGAAACAGCTTTCCCCTCATGCTTCTATTTATAATGTGATTATTATTATGTGATGAATTATGAGATATGGCAGAGAGGAGTGGCGAGTGGCAATTGGCAATACAAGGTATTTACGATTGTGTGTTCCTGTATTTTTAGTTTTTGTTTTTAGGATCTGAATTTTAGTGACGTGTTTTCCATTTCATTCGTTCTCAGTATTTTTTCTATTACTCGTCGTCCTTTTCTCCTTCACAGCAAGCAATCGCAAGGCAATGCCTACCATAGGTACCAAATCACCCACGGCAAAACCTTGCTACCCTGATGTTCGTACAGGATTGGTAAATACAATCCGATGGCCAGCAGGAGAGACGACTCGCAACACTACAGGAGGTGATAGGAGGTGATGCAACCTCTTAGTTTTGTTTCAGGCATCGCTTTGAACTCTAGTGACGAGAACTAGACTAAAGCGATACAGTTTATAAGTATCCACCCAACCATCCCTGGCGAGTCAAAGAGGGTAGCTTCGACTGCCCTCAAAATACCTAAAAGGGCACGAATATAATAGTTCTTTATTTTTCGGCACCCACATAGGAGTATTAGTCGTTTAATGTAGTAATGCTGCAAAGCGTAGTGTTGTGTTCAAGGCAATGCCTAACAACTTTTTTTAAATCACTTTACTTTTATTGAAAATGGTGAACCACCAGACGGGTTTTCATTGAAAATGCCACGTGGCTCTTTTTCACCACTAGAATAACAGATATTTTATCATTGAAATTTCAGTTGTATGCGTGTCAATGTCGTTGTTCGTCGTGTGGCATTATTTCATCTTTATTTTCTTCAAACGTTCATCTGGGATATGTATAATAATAGCTTTCTCGATGTAACTATTGACAACAGCGTCGTCACTTCCTGACTTCTTCTTAGCAGCATCACCAAGAGATACTTCTTTTAATAACTGCATAGTTTCTTCACCAATAATAACCTTGGCAAAGCATGGATCAGCATCATCCATCATTGTTGCAGAATGCCCCATTCCACGACCTGGGCCATGGATATCAGCGTTGTCACGGATGTTAACGTAGAACCCTGGTCCAGTACCATCGAAGCCAAGTGTGAATTCCTCGTGCACAAATTCGTGCGAGTACTCGTTGAAGGCCAGTCTGTCTTCAACAAGATAAGATCTATCCTTGTTATCTTCATGACCAACTAGAGCTGCGTTGATAATATGTTCGGCACTGTTAACAAATATAGTCTTATCCCAAACTCCTCTTTCAATCATTTCCATAAAATAGTATACGGAGTGTGGCATCAAGTTGTTGGGTGCCGTTTCAATCGTCAAAAACTTTCTGCTTCCATTGATGTTAATGTGAAATTCAACATGGTATGGTCCTGGTCCGAATCTTTTTGAATGAAATCAGAGATGACGAAATTAGAAAAGGATTCAGATAGAAGATAGAGAACACAGCATAGAAAGAACGTACCGTCTACGTAGCTCCACCTCATAATTTTTCTGAATGCGTTTTTGCAATTGATCGATTCTATCTACTTGGTGTTCCTGTTTTTCAATTATTTTGTCAGTTACTGCCTTTCTCTCGCTCTCGCTAAGTCCTGCATGATGAGTTTGTTCGTTAGAGTTACCAGCAAGCAATTTCATTTGAAGCAGATAAAAGTCCCCATGTGCGCTATCTAACTCTTGCTCCAAACCAACGATATGGATATTGCTACTTTCATACTCTCCTTGAAGTTCAAACATTTCCATATTAAGATTTTGAACATTCTTGTGGCTTCTGATAAACTGAAGACAAATCAATCCGAAACAAATCGCCTGTATGATTCGAAAGGGCGAAAAATTGATGGAGTTTTGGCCGGTTTTCCTAGAACAGGAAGATGAATATTGGTTCTTTGAGTTTTTACCCCGTTGGTACACATTTTGTTCCTCGTCATCGCTCCCGCCGTAGCCAACATTTAGAAACCCAGGAGGTGATGACTTTGATCTTCCTCTTTGGAACAGAACCATAATTAAGTTATTGGGGTCAGGATTGGTTTCAAGGAAACAAACTGTTGTTTACTATTTTTTATGGTGATAGATTATTCATATTATGGAAATACTGATTTTGAATTCATAAAATGCTGTTGTAGTTCGAGATTGATACAAATAAATCTATTTTCATTTTCTAAAATCCGTCACTTTTGTGACATAATCTTAGACATTTTCAATACTTTCGTGCCACAGCTCACCATTTCACCGAAGTGACGCTAAGTCGTTTGTCACATTGCATTGAATGCCTTCTTCTTTCGAACAAACTGCACTTTTCAAAGGACTCGAAACCTGTCGAAACGGATTAATATACAACAACAGGTCATTGCAATAAACGCCTTTTGGAACGAACAAGTAATACCTCTACAGTAGCTACTAGCTACTACCATAGCGAGCAGTTGCAAAAACATAATAGTTGGAAAAAACATAATAGTCGGTCTGTTCTCGACCGTTTTTACGTACAAACTGCACTTTTCAAAGGACTCGAAACGGATTAATATACAACAACAGGTCATTGCAATAAACGCCTTTTGGAACGAACAAGTAATACCTCTAGTCGCTAGCACAAAGGATTACAAAGTTCGCAAACGTAAAACACGAACGTGGAAAAAGAAACGGGAAAAAAGCAGTTTGAAATAATCATTCGTATTATGTTAGTGTA
>Ga0307981_1002487_pt1 | contig 14856 bp, 13 predicted proteins | sample OrgLakmetagen987_FD_201849 | JGI IMG/M metagenome (GOLD analysis project Ga0307981, IMG submission 201849) | Saline water microbial communities from Organic Lake, Antarctica - #987 | ecosystem: Environmental > Aquatic > Non-marine Saline and Alkaline > Saline | place: Antarctica: Organic Lake... | reverse complement strand
TTCAACTACGTACTGCCCTCACAGCACCATCCCTTCAGGACTACATCAAGCGGAAAGAGAACTGGGATGACCACATTTTCTTCATGATAGATTGGCAAGCACACGGAAGCTACTTAGCCTCCCTCCCATTTCCTAAACGAGTGAATGTAATTAAAATGATCCACAACTGGCAATATACGAAATCTCGCGCGATGCTCTTCGAAGAGACAAAAAATAGCTCTTGCCCCATGGGATGTGGAATGGACGAAACTGCGATGCACCGTCTTGGTTGCTCTTCTTTCCCTGCATCAGACCTCCGTTCCATCAACAGATGGATGTCACACCAAAATACAGCCCCACCAATCCAACTAGCAATCATGATTAGTCTAAAAGCATGGATTTCAGACGAACCAATTCCACCGTTTCCTGGTGACACAACCGACAAACTCGACAGAATCACAGCTCTCGCCCATACAGAACTATCACTCATAGGATGGACACAAGCCTTTAAAGGACGACTAAGCAAAAAATGGACCACAGCCCAAGGACTATGGTATGACCATATGCAGCACAATCTCCCTTCCTCCGAAAAATTCCCCAAACGATACACGGGACCAATCTGGATGAAGAAACTCGTTGCTCAACTAATTTACTACAATCTAAATCGCTGGCAAATACGAAATGAGGCAGCCCAAGCAACAGAATCAGCAGACGAATATAGAAAAACACGAGAGATTCATCAATCTACAATCACGGCCTTATATCAGCAAAACAGCACAGAAATAGATCCACATGCACTATATAAACAACCTCTTGGGGACATTCTTAACATGTCCACTGAACGACTGGTAAATTGGCTCCAATCCCACTCGGCATCATCATCATACAGAGCACACCAACATCACGATAAACCGCCACACCTCACTCAAAACCTTCTTCAACAAGACCTCCATAAATTTATACAACACGAAACAGAAAGATGAAACCAAGTTCTACTTCCAACCATCAAAAGTGGCCCGGAGTACAGTATTAACATTCTATTTTCCAAGGAACCTTTAGAATAGTTTAACTGCTAAGACTTATTTTTATTTATTACCGAGCGTAGTCTTGATCAACACATATGGGAACATGATTATTCATTTCTGCGAAATAGTTTGGCATTACATTGATCTTTCGTCCATACAATTTCATCTGGACCTCTATAGTCATATGCGACCCATCAGCATTCTTAGCATTTTCAATTGATCAGAATTCAGCACGCTGCTGACGAAATTGCTAAGTTTTGCTCTTGGTCTTGGCCTTTGACAGAACCAAGAATTTGACATTAATCGGCTTGATAGCAACAACAGATTTCTCGTCATGTCCATGTCGCATATCCTTGTGGCGATCTTTCGAAGAGAGAGATGCAATTTTACCATAATTCCTATTGTAGTGTATCATATTTATACTTTCTAGAGTAACCAGATTCCCAATATTAAGACTGCTAGGCTTGAGTGTGTACTGATCCTTCTATATTGAAGGAAATTGACATGCAAATGTGTATGCAGCGTGTGATCCTGACTCTATAATATTATAGTTTCAATGTTATACTTGTAAAGTATTACACTAATAGATCAGTATGATCGGACTCAATTTCATTTCCATACTTATGTCCAAAGGTATCGTTGATTCCTCTCGATTTGGCTGTGTAGAAATTGAATCAAGACTCAAGACAAGTTTTCTTTCTGGTTAGATTTTTCTTTCCGGTTAGAAACCAAGTCGATAGAAGTATCGTGCAAGACTGTGCTGTGGCTGATTCCCCTCGGGCTGTATAGGAATTGAATCCAGGAAAGTTTTCTTACTGGATTGAATCCAGGTCGACAAGCCTGGGTGCCTTGTAGAATCGTCAGCAGGCTTCAGGATAAACGCGGTAGGAATTCATATTCAATTGACACAAGAGCTAGCATGCACGCCACCCGTGGTATCTTACTCTCGCTAACGAAGCTTTCATGCGCCACTCCACCTGACTCAAATTCTTTTCTCAGTATTCTATGCGTGCACTCACACTTTCGGGTTTCAAAAGTGTGTATTGCCTCTTTAGAAATGATCACCAACTATTTGCTATTTAATGTCTTATCCTAAACTACAATGTTTATCACAGACATGGTCACCGAACTCCAACGATCCAAATTAGTTGGAAAACAATTTAATTTTCTCATCGCCAACTACCAGAGATATCTTGGTACATCAACTCCATTTTTTCAACAGAACCCAGCTGATTATCCCTACAAGCCACTCAACTCCAGAATTACCTTCATCTGGGAAAGAATGCACCAAAACCAAATCACTGCATCATCAGACACATGGTGGTTACCTAAGACAGCGATAATTAACGATTTAGCAATCATGGACGCCTTCATTCTTGGGAAGAAACGCCTCCAGGGTACTCCGTCAGCATTCAGTGACACAATGATGAAGAATGCAAACTCTGTGCGACTCTACCTCCGATGCACCTTTATCAGCGACATCTTGGGGTCTGACAAATGTTCAATTGCAGGATGGGCAGCCGCTGGTGGACCTCCACTCCAAGGAAGTGAAACATACCCAGCACAAACACCTCCAACCGAAAGAATGCTCCAGCACTGGTGCCATCATGTTTCCTCAGTGCTAACAACTTGATCACTACCCCGCCAACCTCCACATTTCCTCCTCCTCAGCAGATACCACCTCCGGCAACCTTTTCACAGTATCTACTAACCAATGAAGATGGACTGAGCATAATGGGCCCAGGAGTATTAAACAAAGATCATATAGCAGAATTCTTTGCCCACAGACTCCGCACAGGCCTCACCATCAAAGCACTTGGTGACGGAACGGTGAAAGATGGCATCGGCGAACACGGATGGCACATCAGGCCCGATCTAGACTTAACTCATGACTTCACTTCTATAGAATCAGCAGCGGAGACAGGTGGACACCAGGACACCAGGACACAATTTCATCCCTCCGTACGAAAAGCGTGGCAGTCTTAGCTGCCCTATACCTCATCCGAGCAATATGCAATTTCTACGATATAAGGACTTCTCCATCTTACATTCAATACCATCTAGACGATAAAGAGGCTCTGCGTAGACTCAACAATACAGACGACGCTTCATTCTTCGACACAGCCAACCCGATCACCACGGATTACGACATTTGGGCAGCAATTCGCGATGCTACCTCCTCTACCCCTGGGATCCACTTTGGCACATCACCAGGACGAAAATAATCCAATGAACAGTCTCTCCCCGGAGGTTCAAATGAATATAAGAATGGATAAAATAGCAGGAGATTGCCATAGCACACTCCTTCCCACTACCAGCAAAAGCCCACTCAGGGAATCAAGTCTCCCTCACTCTCAAGGGCCACATCGTCACAACAAAAAATCACCTACAACTACGTTCTGCTCTCACAGCACCCTCTCTACAAGACTACATCCAGCGAAAAGAGAATTGGGACGAACATATTATCTTCTCGATGATAGACTAGTGAGCACACGGAAGCTACCTAGCCTCCCCTCCATTTCCAAAATGAGTAAATGTAATAAAAATGATTCACAATTGGCAATACACGAAATCTCGTGCGATGCTCTTCGAAGAGACCGAAAATAGCTCTTGCCCCATCAACAGATGGATGTCACACCAAAACACAGCTCCACCAATCCAACTAGCAATCATGCGTAGCTTAAAAGGATGGATTTCAGACGAGCCAATCCCACAATTCAATGGTGATACATCCAACAAACTCGACAGAATCACGGCTCTCGCCCACGCAGAACAATCACTCATAGGATGGACACAAGCGTTTAAAGGACGATTAAGCAAGAAATGGACAACAGCCCAAGGAATATGGTATGATCACATGCGGCACAACCTCCCTACCTCCCAAAAATTTCCTAAGCGATACAGGACCAATCTGGATGAAGAAACTCGTTGCTCAACTAATTTATTACAATTTAAGCCGTTGGCAAATACGCAATGAAGCAGCCCAAGCAACAGAATCAGCAGAAGACTACAGAAAAACACGTGAGATGCATCAATCTACAATCACGGCTCTATACCAGTCAAAAAGCACAGACCCAGATCCACACGCACTCTACAGGCAACCTCTTGAGGACATTCTTAACATGTCAAACGAACGACTTGTAAACTGGCTCCAATCCCATTCGGCATCATCATCATACAGAGCACACCAACATCACGACCGACAATCACACCTTACTCAAAACCTTACTCAACTCGACCTCCATAAATTTATACAACACGAAACAGAAATATGAAATCAAGTTCAACTTCCAACCATCAAAAGTGGCCCGGGGTACAGTATTGTTGACATTCTATTTTCCAAGGAACCTTTAGAATAGTTTAACTGCTAAGACTTATTTTTATTTATTTAAACTACAATTGTTTATCATAAATGTCCAAAAGCACCTGGTTCAGCACAAATAATGTGATGGTTGTTGCTGACTGAATCGCTGGGCAATACTAGAGCAAGAAGGCTCCTGACAATTCTTTTTGAAAGCTTATACAATTGTGTAAATTCTACTATTAAGTATCTACGTAGTAGTAGACTGCACTAGCTAATCAAACTCCTTTCTTGAGTTGTACAAGGCAATGAATGCCAAGCCACCAATCACGTCCACGGCCGCATTTAAGCCAAAAACGCCGGACCAGTTTTTATCAGTCGCGTCGAGAATTTGACCAGTTACGTAGACACCAACACTGCCAAATACCACACCGGGCAAACTGGTAATACTGTAGAGTAATCCACTCCATTGATCTCCTGCCTTTTCCTGTGGAGCTGATGAGTATCCAGCAGAGTTGAACGCTTGCAATCCGACCGCTCCAGTTAACAAAAACTGTGCTGTTGAAGGATTTTCTGGAATATGGTTTGCTAGTGTGAGTAAACAAGCTGCTGGTCCAAGCAGTGCCATCCCTTGAAATGCCTTTCGAACAAGCGTTCTCTTTTCCGCATCTCCATCATCTGCAAAATTCTCAATGACTTTATCAGCAGCATAACCAGCAACAAGACCAAACAAAGCTCCAGCAACACTAGGCAAGACAGAGAGAAATGCCGATTCCTTCACATTCAATCCATACTGCTCTGCATAGAATGTAGGAGTCCAACTTAAGTTGTTGTATAATCCCCAATTGTTAGCTGCGTGAGCAATGGTCATGGCCCATGTTGCCTTTGACGTCAATATTGCTCTCCAGGGCGCATCTTTAAAGATACTTGAAGCTTCTTCCCATGTCGTCACCTGGCTTCCAATGACTCCTACTGCCTCTTCTCCATTCTCATCTACCAGACGCTGTTCCACAACCAAATAGGCTATTTCTACCTCCCCTCCCCCTTCCATCATTGTCACAGCATTGGAGGACTCTGGACTATCTTTCGCAAAAATCCACCAAGGAATTAACCACAATGCTCCCACTAAACCATATATATAAAATAGCCCTCTCCACCCAAATTCATCCATAACACTTGGACTCAACAAGTATGCGCAAACAGTTCCAATCTGAAAACCAGAATAAACCGTCGCAACCGATAAACTTTTCTTGGACGCTGGAACCCAATTCGCCAAGATCCTCTGTATAGTGGGCAATACCACGCTCTCTGCTGCACCCATGACCGACCTAATCAATAATAAAGGTGCAGTATTCATCGCCATAAATTTCACAGAAGTAACCATCTGGTCATTGGTCATGCTATCACCATATTGCACAACTTGAATCAAATTCGCAGCAATGGGAGTTCCAAAAGTTGCCAAGCTCCACAGTGTCACACCTACCGCCATGATTATCCGTGGCGAGACAGCTGAAACGAGTAATCCAGCTGGAATAATTCCCAACCCATACCCTACAGAGAATACGGATGATATTCCTCCCTTGGCAGTCTCCGATAGGTGGAATTCAGACGAGAGGGGTAATATCGCCACAGACATTGCTACTCTATCCAACGCGGAAAGTAGTGCAACGCACCAGCATAGGAACAGAATAGGTGCAAAATCTGCGAATTCCAATTCTTCTTTTTCTTTCGTTGTTTGTGATATTGTGAGGAGGGGGGAAGAATCTATATCATTATCTTCTGCATCTTCTAAAATTGATGTATCTCTTTTTGGTAACTGAGAGAATAGTGGTGATATATTTGATGGTATATTTCTGAAAGGTATAGGCAGACGAATCACATCATTGGAACTGCTAGTGCTAGTGCTACTACTACTAGTAGTTTGCAGTGATTTAGTGAGAAAGGATGATTTCACAAAGCTGCTGGTCTGGAATGACTGAGCCAAGGATGACAATGATAAAAAGCAGAACCACTTGATTTTCCGCAGCATTTTGTGAACTATCAAATTTTGGCTTTGGATACAAAGCCCTTGTTATTTGACGGCCTTGTAATCCTGTTGTCTATTTGTAATAACGAATGAAAGAAAAAAGAAAGTAATACATTACTATCAAAATATTACTGTTGTCCAACAAGAAAAAGCAGTCAAAAAACCACACACACAAAAAAGGAGAATAAACTGAAAATGGACGGTTGTGTTGCCTACGTCATTTTCTTTGGATGTTCATCGAAAAAGACAAGGCTATTATTAAGGAGGAAAAGGGAAAAATAAAGAGAGAGATTTACAACAGGAACAGCAGCAAGCTACGATACAAGCAGCCAGTCGTAAAAGGGCTCGCAACTCGCAACTCGCAACAAGCAACGACCAACGACCAACACCAACGAAGACCAACGACCAACAAGCAACAAGCAACAAGCAACAAGCATAAGACACAAACAGCGCGATCATTATTGCTTATAAGTAGGTATAGAAGCAAATTGTATCTTTACCGCTCTCTTAACAAATCTAGTTCCACTGATTGACCACATTGGAAGATACAAGGAATCGCCACTGCGCAGCCTAGTCCACAGCCTACTAATAGCTACCGTAGCTAGCCTACGTCAATAGCATCAACAATTTGAAATTGGACAGAACAACATAATACTTCCGTCCACCATGTCATCCCAGCAAGAAGTCACCGAAAAATCATTCACGCGTTGCTCTGACAGCGAAATGTGGAGCATCATGATGAATTTTTACGATGCGCAGGGCATTCGATCCTGGTCCAAGGGAATTGTTCCATCTTTTGTTACACAGAATGCTTTTATTGGTAGATCCTACGCACGAGTAATTGCAGGGTACATCATAGACCTCTACCAGAATAAAAATAGATTTGATCCTGCCGAGAAACTGTATCTAATCGAACTGGGTGCTGGCACGGGTAAACTCGCATTTTATATCTTGAAATCATTGGATGAAATCAAGAATCGACTCAATATTCATTTCCCAGTGGATCAAATCGTTTACGTTTTGACAGACTTTACTGAATCCAATGTCATATTCTGGGAGGAACATGAAGCGCTGAAGCCATTCGTGCAGCAGGGGAGACTTGATTTTGCTAAGTTTGAAGCTGAGAATGATGATTCGCTTTCATTGAGGGTTTCGGGAAATATATTGACAAAGGGAACTGTCAAGAATCCTTTGGTGATAATTGGAAATTATCTCATTGATACGCTATCGCAAGATATTTTCCAAATTGACAAGGGGGTGCTCAAGGAGGGTCTCGTCTCTGTACAAGCAAAGGAGCAAGGATCTGACAATGGCAGTATGAATCATTCCACAGAGAATACAAGGTGCAGCATTAGCATTCAGAATGAATACAAATATCAAGCAATAATAGACGAACAGATTGATTCATATTACAAAGAATATGTGCTTCCTTGTGATGAGATGCATTTGACTCATATACTTCATTGGTATAAGAAATATTTCTCTTCAGAAGCGAATGCAAAAACAACTTGTTGTCACAAGACATCAGATAGTGCATCACTATTGATACCCATAGGATTCATCAAGGCTCTACGGGCATTGACCGATTTATCATGTGGTAGAGCTCTTATCATTACAGGAGATAAAGGTGCATCGGACCCCAATCGATTTCGCGGATTGACTGATCCACACATGGCGTTTCATGGCTCGTTTTCTGTTATGGCCAATTTTCACGCGATCAAATTGTATTGCATGTCGCGAGGGGGGTTTGCGCTCATGAGTGACCAAGATGAAGTATCTCTAATGGTGAATGCGTTCGTCCTCACTGGAGATGGAAATGAAGCAATATCTTGCCCTCCCTCTTCTTTACCAGCACCCGCAGCTACACCACTTGACGTCAATTCCAGCCAAGCACCAGCATATAAAAACCTATGCAATGCTTTTGAAGATCAAGTAAATAGCTTTAGTCCAAATGACTTTTATTTGATGCAAAGGTGCATGGTAGAGGAGGCTCGGAATCCTTCTCTATCGAGTATCCTTTCCTTGTTCAAGCTCTCGAATTGGGACTGTGAGTTATTCTTCAAGTTGAGAGAGAATGTGATTTCTCAAATTCCAAGGGCTACAATTGGAATGAAGAGCGATTTTGAAGCAGGATCCAAAAAGATTTGGAGTAATTACTATCATCTCGACAATGACAAAGATGTCGCATTTGAATTGGGGAGAGTGATGTTTGGGTTGCATTGTTGGGAGGAATCTCTGAAATTTTACCAGTTGAGTGTGGACATTTGTGGGCAGCATCACATCACTCAACACAATATGGGTCTCTGCTACGCTTCGCTGAATAAGTATCAAGAGGCCACCGCGTGTTTCGTCAGGAGCCTAGAATTGAAACCAGATTACGAGAAGGCCGCGACATGGCTAGAACAGATCAAAAACAAAGAAATAGCAAGCTTGACTAAGTTGTAATGTGGACCATGTCTCTATCTTTCTTTGAATCAGGACGTGCTTCTAGTGGAGATTTTGCTATCGATACCGCTACGGCATTTACATGTTTATTTGTACCCGAACAGTAAAGAACAATAATCTCGTCAATTCAATGTTGCTTGAGATCCCGATATTGTTTTACTTTTAAATTTCCCATTACTATTATCAATGGGACCTCGTCACAATATGAAAGATGATGCTGACAACTTTCAAATTTCTGTTATCAGTTCCAATGCCTCACTCAATCAGCATTTTTGTCAACATCTAGCCGTTGCTGCTCCCAGTAAATGTGCAGAAATCCCTAAACATTGTCTAATAATGAGGGACCTGTTTCAATCATTTCAACGAATGGCCATACTTATGTTGATTTATTTCTTAAGAGAGGCAGACAGCCTATCTCTTCTTCCTCTTAAGCCCTTTCAAGAAGGAAGGGAGTTCTGCACTATCATCATCATCCGATGGCACAGGCACAGGAGCCTTTGTGCGAGCTTGTGTTCTAGCCTCCTTCATCATTTCCTTCTTGACGTCATTCAACTCTGTGGGGTCAACAGCTTTCTTTTGGCTCATGCCAAACTCACCAGTGATGTCAACAAATCCAGTGGCAAGAACAGTAATGGATATGGAATCTCCGAGTGATTCATCAATCAAAGCTCCGAAGATCACATTGGCGTCTTCCTCCACAGTATCATAAATGAGCCTTGCAGCTCTGTTGACATCAGCGAGACTGAGATCACTCCCCCCGCTGATGTTGAACACAACACCCTTGGCGTTATCAATGGTGGAGTCAAGGAGAGGACTCGAGATGGCAGCTCCAGCAGCATCCTCCGCTCCAGTTTTTCCAGATCCAATTCCAATACCCATCAAGGCAGTACCAGCATTACTCATTACCGACCGAACATCCGCAAAATCCACATTAATAAGACCGGGCTTGATAATAATATCAGAGATTCCCACAACACCTTGTCTCAAGATATCATCTGCAACAGCAAAAGCTCTATTCATTGGCGTATCGTCAGGAATAATATCCAAAAGACGATCATTCGAAACGATAATGACTGTATCAACATGTTCTTTCAATCTTTTGATCGCTTGAATAGCCTGTGTCATTCTCCTCTTCCCCTCAAACCTAAAAGGTTTGGTAACAATTCCGACAGTAAGAGCTCCTGCCTCCTTGGCTATTTCTGCCACAACAGGTGCAGCACCGCTTCCAGTTCCACCTCCCATGCCACTTGTGACAAAGCATAGGTCACATCCTTCGACAACAGCACCAATTTCACGACGGGATTCTTCCGCAGCCATACGGCCAACTTCAGGATTTCCACCAGCACCTAGTCCACGAGTGGCCGTGGATCCAATGTTGAGAACTTTAGCGCCTTTGGCTTTCGAGCGACCAAGAGCTTGGGCGTCAGTGTTGATAGCCCAGAAGTCAACGCCTCCGACTCTTGTATCAAGCATGCGGTCAACCTAATCAAAGATATTTTAGCAGGAACGGAATGTATGAGAATGAATATCGATATAGAAATGGATTAGTACCGACTGAATTCCAACACGAAATTTAAAGTATGTATCTTCTTTGAAGAAACTTGTATATCTCTGCGAGAAGAAGCAATTACTTACAGCATTACAACCTCCACCTCCTACACCAACTACCTTGATGATACATGGACTAAGTCCACCATCAGGCATGACTGCACCATCATCTGACATTTCTCTTCTAGTCGAAGATGCTTTACGCCTGATTCCTAAAAATTGCCCGCGTTCGGGTTTCCATCCATTCTTAACAGCACTCTCGAAAGTGATTGAATAGTCATCGTCAGAGAATATGGCGTTTAGTTGAGTGGATGTGGGTGTAAAAGTAGTGGTTGGATATGTGAATGCATTTACGTGCACGTTATGGCAAGTGAATCCTAGTAAGAGGATGATTGTCTTCTTCCCAATAGCACACATGATGATGGTGATGATAAGAAAATATAGATTGAAGAGGTATGCTTGTCCTTTCTTTGTGTATGGTGGTATCTGGTATCTCGTTAAGTTGTGCCGTTGGTGGACGACAACTTATCAATGCAGATTGCAGGTTAGCCGTTGCTGCTGGAACGATTTTAGAAATTTGAATCCTGAATTTTCAAATAAAATCAAAACAGATCAAAACACACGTCATTCCTGAATAGTGGATAACACAATTAACCTATAGTGTAACTAACACATTAAGTGATAGTGTTTGAATAATTAGGCTTTGAACCTATAGTAAAGATATGGTATATACTATATGTACCTCTATTAGGGGGGGGGGGTTAAATCAACTCCCCAAAAAAGAAAGCGTCCTTCATCCTCCAACCGAAGCATCCTGCCTGCCTGGCTCGGAGCATTCATCAATTTTTTAATCACACAAAATTATTCAAAATTCACATGATCCTCCTTTTACGTGCACAAAACACAACACATATATCTCGTACCCCCCTCCAAGATCTTATAGAGACAAGGATACATCAATGGAGGCATCAACAACAACACCAATATCAATCCTCTACCCCCTAGCCTTAATAGCTGTAATATGTAGCTTTACCCATGCCAGTGAACTCCAGCAAACGGAACCGCAAGCAGCAGTTTATTCCTATGGAGTCTCATTCCCAATGCTCGGGAATGAAACGAAGTGCTCCACCAACTATCCCTGGCTACCGCACAACGTTGATCCGGATAATAATCCGGTACCGCCTGAATACAAAAATATGCCTATTCAACCTTTGGGGGACAGACAATCATTCTACAACAACTATATCAAAGGATGTAAGGAATATTGGAAAGAAGAGGGCGAAGACCACATGTGTGACCAATACGAACAGCAGCGCCTGACCCAAAGTACTGTACAGATACCATCCATGGTCAACTTTACTGATTTAGGTTACAAGAAAATTAGGGCGCCAGAGCATGTCTTTGCGCTTTTGGTGGATTTCTGGGAAAATAACAAGGAGAAAGAAAAGGATGAGAGCTTTTTCGCAGGAAGTATTTTCATCAATTACTGGGAGGCTGAAACCAAATTTGTGGATGTTGCCGATGAAAGTCTTGAAGGTGGAGGGGAGGAACTTCTGGATGCCTTATGGGAATCTTCTGTTGAAACGATATCGGAATGGACTGGGCAGCAGTTGGTCCCATCATCATTGTACGGAATTAGGGTTTACACGGAGGGATCAGTCCTTTCTACTCATGTAGACCGGCTGCCTTTAATATCCTCTGCAATAATTAATGTCGCACAAGATCCTGATGCAGAGCCATGGCCTTTGGAGGTCATTGGTCATGATGGTGTTGCTAGAAATATTACGGTAAGTTGAAAAAAGATGTCTCTTCTTGTGCTTGTATTGTACCATTTTTATGCACACGTTTCGGTGCTAATTACTTTGACTTGAATAAAGATGGAACCTGGTGATATGGTTCTTTATGAGTCCCACTCTGTCATGCACGGTAGGCCTTTTCCATATACCGGCGAGTACTACGCCAATGTATTTATTCATTTTGAGCCTGACCCCGAGCTTATTGAAAATGCAAACGACCTTCCGACATACATTCTTGAAGGTAGCGGGGAAGCGGACAAGTTCAGAGCTGGTGAGTACGATGGCGTGATTCCTTCCGTCAATGCGAAAAGGTTGAAAGAGATTCACGACGATAAACGTCACCATTCGCACGATGCAGCCAATGACGGTGACTTGGATTCACTTATCGAAATGGCGAAGGAGGATATGACTGCATTGTATTTGGAAGACATGAATGGCTGGCAGCCAATACACGAGGCAGCACGTTCAGGTCACATGGAAGTAGTTGAGTTTTTGACTGAACAGGGAGCTGATGTGAATGCTCGCACTAGTACTGGTCACAGCGTTTTGCAGATTGTGGCAGACTTTTGGGGACAAGATCATCCTTTGTATGAGTTTCTCGAGGAGCTTGGCGCATTGGAAACGGGCCCCGAATTGTAGACTGTAATGAAAGAGATTGCAGGAACATTGAAAGTATACTTTAAAAGTGAAACGATCTGAAACTGCACTCAGTAAATTCACGGATGCAGCATTTCTTTCAATCACAGTATGCACTCAACACGTAGCGGGACTCTGTTATACATGAAATAGAAATCAACAATAATATCAAAAACAACTACTCATCTCACTTTATTTACTACTGCCTTCAAACTGAAGGTCTGAATATTCACCACATGCTTGTGGAAGGACCACAATTATACAGGCCCAGCGAGATACAGGCACATTCAAACCTGAACAAATACAATATGATAGAAAATACTCAAATGATCGTGTTAGTATGAAAACGTAACATCCAAAAATGGTATTGTACTGGCCATATGGGGAATTTACATTGATTCCTATCTTTCTTTCTAAATTGCAACATTGGCTGCAACACTGAACCAGAGTTATTATTAGGGAGATGGCACGGGACACATCGTACGGGCACGTTCGATGATGATGATACGGATCTCCATAAATTTCAACCAGTGGCAGGAGGTTCAAACTGAAGTATGGTACTCGGAAACAAGATACCAGCATCTGATGGGTAATGGGTAATGGGTCGATTATTAGAAGGAGTTGGAAAAGCAGTTGAAGTGTCGGATGGCATTTCCTCTTCATTCCAAAATCGAAATAATTTAAACAAAATTCGAGAACTCATCGAATCTTGAATCTTGGTTGACACATCATGACACAGCGCACAGCGACGAACATTGATCGAGCATTCAACACATTTACATCCAAAACACCAAAACGAACATCGCAACATCCCACTAAATTCGAGGAGGCAATTCCAAATTAAAAATACAAAATACTTCCTTCCTTTTTCAAGCACCAAACGCATCTCCAAGATGACAAACTGGTGGTACTCTCTTCAACATTTCATACAACTATCTTTCCTCATTATTATTTCCAATGCCAATGCGAACGAATACGAACCAACGAACAAATGGTACACGCGATACTCAGAGTATCCCGAATACTGCTCAACTCCCACACAAATGGAAGAACGTGCCATCCCTCCCCTCAACAAACCAGCTGATCTTCAGACTTCACTCTTGCATGTCACTATCATTATCCGACATGGAGCTCGAACGCCATGGAATGATCACACGTGTTGGACAGGCTGGAAAGAACAAGATTGGAACTGTGAACTGAAAACTCTCACTGCCCCACCCTCTCAACCGGAAATACTCCTTCTCGAGAAAAATACCACTGAGAATGTTGAATTAAATGGGGAAGGAGCCATGTTCTTATTTGAGAAGAATTACGATGCCTTGATGGATCCACCACAGTTGAGAAACACTTTCAAAGGCAACTGCCAAAAGGGGCAATTATTGATGAGAGGTTATGTGCAAGAATTGCACAATGGAAAGATGCTGAGAGATACATATGTCAAGGAACAAAATAGTGCAAATAGTGAAGGTGGAACCGATGATCTAGTATTGATTGATTTAAACGAAGGGGGCGATCTTCGGCCATATGAAGAACCGAATCTATACTATCGAGCAGATGATGATCAACGAACAATCATGTCGGGTCAAGTCCTCCTTCGAGGTCTATTTGGTGATTTGATTCAGCAACATTCGAAAGAATTGGGGACACAAGTTGATCCAACGATCGTGCTACACACTGCGGATAAAAATAGAGATATTTTGAGTATGAATCCAGATGTTTGCCCTCGCCTGAATGATCTCTGGGACGAAGCTGAAGAAAGTCTCGAGTATGCCAAGAAATTTGTCAACAATCGTGAAAGTCAGGAACTGAATGAACTCATGGAATCCTTGGGCGGAAATTTTAGGGACCAAGCTGAAGACTGTCTCATGACAGCAATTTGCAATGATAGGGATCTTCCAGAAGCTTTAGATGATTTTGGACAAGGACATGCAAACAACTATTTCGATCGGTTAGACAAGTACTCATTCAAGCCGTTCAATTTCATTTTGAGATACAATAATGCTGCTTATTCAAAGCTAGCTTTCGGTCCAATGTGGGTGAATATCCTCTCCAATGTTCTTGCATACATTCCTACATCTACGTGGCACAATATCCTTCCAA
>Ga0307981_1002486_pt1 | contig 14859 bp, 10 predicted proteins | sample OrgLakmetagen987_FD_201849 | JGI IMG/M metagenome (GOLD analysis project Ga0307981, IMG submission 201849) | Saline water microbial communities from Organic Lake, Antarctica - #987 | ecosystem: Environmental > Aquatic > Non-marine Saline and Alkaline > Saline | place: Antarctica: Organic Lake... | reverse complement strand
CTTGACCAGTGCATCAGCAGTCCACCTATTGCAGCCGAAACGTCTTTCACGTTTCGGGCAGATTGGACTGCTCTACTGGAAGAGACTAGTAATCCAGAAGCGTGATCTGAAGGGATTCTTCTTTTCTATTATTGTGCCTGTTCTCCTTGTCGGCCTGGTACTTCTTGTCTTGACTATCAACGTTCCCTTAGTCGGTCCTACTATCGAACTCTCGCCCAGCCTCTACAGAGGGTCCTCCACTAACGAGGCAGTGCCTACAGATGTATTCATTGCAGGCTCGTCTCCGCCCTTGGCTACGGGGGCGCCCGCGGAAACACTCGCACCTAGATATGCTCGATTCGCTTCATTCCTTGCAGAGAAATACGAGAATATCGAGACTCGTCCATTGGAGAATGTATCGACTTCGGAAGGGTTGTCTCGTCTCCTTCTAGCCACTTACAACGAACCTCGCAACAGTCGATACGCAGCTTTTGTCATTAACGATACAATTAATGCTTCATCAGTTGTCAACTGGAATGCGCTGAAGGATGATATCTATGCGATTTCCGAGACTGAGGCTCTGCAGGACGTGGACTCGATTGATTTTGCCCAGCTACTATCCAATGAGACTTCAGATACGCTACGTCTGAATATTCTTCTTTCTGATATTGCTTATGCATTCTATAACGCTACTGGCCTCGTGCCCAACACCACCGCGAACGCCACCAACCTACGGCTCGTTTTAACGCGAGGCTTACGAGAGATCTTTTCGTCGAAGTCTATATCCATCGAATCGAACGTTAGTGAATGGGAACGAGTCTTTAGAGAATCACTGGTCGAGATCAGCATCGAAGGCAACAGGACTGCTTCCACTTTGGTTTCACTAATTGGCACCCTCACAGAGGGTAGTTTGGACGTCAAGGATTTTTTCGACACAAGTGTTGTCCGGAGCGAGACGGTTGGTATATTGGAAAGCTTAATCGGTGTCTATGGTGGAGACGTCGACATGGAGGTTTACAATGGGCTAGAAGTGATAGTCGACGGAGTTCCATCTTCGCTCACAGTCGCAACGATTGTCGCCGTCGACACTTTCTTAAACCAGCTCACCCAAGTGGACGGTACAAACACGACTATCAGTCTGGGAGAGGTCTTTTCCGTCCTAGGTGAGATCCTAGGCGGGGGTCCAACTGAACTTGACGGTACTGCTGTCACTTTGGAAGTGTCGAGGGCGGACCTCGACTTATCTTCTGCTACTATCGTGCTTTCTGACGTGCGAGTTTTGTCTGGTTCGGCAGTATTGCTAGACATCGAAGACGGATCATCTTTCAATATTAGTGTCAAAGACTTTGTGGCGCTACTTCCCAACGAAACAGCCGACTATCAGTACCAAGTATCTACAGAGATGAGTATCTTGCACAACTCTTCGTCTCCGCATGCTGTGTAAGTTATGTCGTGGCCGACGAGTCTCGTCACGCTGTGTCGCTTGTGAACTCACCTTTGTATTGCCTTGTCGCCCTGTCTATCGCTTTTTGCAGTGGAGCTTTCAATCAAGCTCTCATGGAGTACCTTGTCAGATCTTGTACCGGTGATGACACACTTCACCTTATTTCGGTCAATTACCCACTTCCGTTGACCACCCAGCAGGCTGTTGAAGTTCTGACAATCCTGAGTATCCTAGCCAGCTTTTTCGTTCTGATTCCATACTGTTATGTCCCCGGAGCATTCATTGTTACCCTGGTCAAGGAGCGCACATGCAAGTCCAAGCATCTGCAACTAGTCAGTGGCGTGAGCATGGGATCCTATTGGATAGCTCATTATCTCTGGGACTTAACACTCTTCTTGATCCTTACAATTTGCGTGATGGCCGTCTTGATGGTCTACAGTGTTGACGACTCAGCCGATGTTTTGGTTGGGGATTTAGAATCCTTCTGCTGCACGTTCCTACTCACTTTTGGATACGGACTCAGTGTCCTGCCGTTCAGCTATCTTCTATCGCGGAGTTTTACGAATCATAGTTCGGCGCAAATTGCTGTGATTGGAATCGTCTTCATCACTGGGTTCGTCTCAGTGAACGCTTACTACATTATGAGCTCTATCGACGATACGCAAGCGATAGCCGAGGCAATGGTCCCTGTGTTTCGGTCCTGGCCGGCTTTCAATCTTGGAGAGGGCTTTATCAGAATGAGCAGAGCTTATTGGGAGAAGCGAGTTCTGTTCATAGATAGGAGTCCGTTCGACTGGGAGGTGGCCGGAAAGTCACTTACACTTGTGTACATGATCGCAGTTCCGTATTTTACCCTTCTCTTGATTCTAGAATATGCTCACGACGGTGGAGCAGGGGGAGTCTTCGGTCGTCTTCTGCGTTATACACGAGGCTTCTTTGAAAGCTGCATGCTCCGAATATACGGGGTACGAAAGGCAGAAACCGGGCTGTTGCTAGATGATGGTCTCAATGATTCGGCAGCCGGCCACGATGACGACGTGGAGGAAGAACGTTTGACTATTTCGCAGAACGCCAGCGAGTTCCAAAAGTCATCCTCCGTCCTCTTTGTTAATCTGTGGAAGGTGTATCCGCCATCGGTGGGTTTATTTGGAGTGCTGATCAGCACACTCCGGCGTGCGTTTGCGACGGTATTCTGCTGCTTCTGTCGTATTAATGCGGTAAAGAAGACCGAAGCAGAACGCGAAGAAGAACGTCGGGCCTATCAACCGAAACGTGCCGTTCGCGGAGTGGCAACTGCAGTGAGAACGGGCGAACCTTTTGCATTGCTTGGTGCCAACGGCGCTGGCAAAACTTCCATTCTGGGTGTCTTAACAGGCGACATACCGGCAACCAGTGGACACGTTTACGTCGCTGGCCACGATATTACAGGGGAAGAGCTGAATGGGGCAACAGAGGCTAGGAAGCACATAGGGCCGTGCCCACAAGTAGACCCCTTGCTGGACTTGATGACCGGACGTGAGACGCTGCAAATGTTTGCAAAGCTCCGGGGCGTCCCACGAAGTAAAATAGAGTCTGAGGTAGAGAGACTCATGGAGAGGTTGACGCTCACGTCACACGCAGACAAGGTGTCCGAGGCTTACTCTGGCGGCAACAAGCGTAAGCTCAGCTTGGGCATCGCCTTGATTGGCGAGCCCAAAGTCTTGCTGATTGATGAATCAAGCTCCGGTCTTGATCCTGCAGCTAAGCGCCACATGTGGAATTTGATATCGGAAGTATCCCGGGATCGTTCCGTCATTCTGACGACACACAGCATGCAAGAGGCCGAGGCCTTGTGCACTCGGGCGGGCATAATGGCCAACGGCAAGCTGCTGTGCTTGGGTTCGGTTCAAAATCTCAAGGTGAGCATACTCCGTGTTCCATTCATTGCCTCATATATTTCGCTCGTGTTTGTCTCAAAACAATTGTTTGTTCATCTCTCTTCATAACAGAGCAAGTATTTGGATGGCTACACTATTGACTTGTTTTGTAATCCACACACGACCAAGAGCCGTCTTGACGCCGTAGTGACCGAGGTGGTAGAAAACGCCTCGCCCGGTTCTCGACTGGTCGAACGCCACGGCCGCTTTTTGCGCATTGACATTCGCAGCCTGTCGTCGCTCGGCCTCGGTACGACGTTTCGTCGTCTCGAAGCCTTGAAGGAGACGCCATATTGGCACGTGGAAAACTACTCTATCCGGCAATGCTCTTTGGAGCAAGTATTTATGCAGTTGGTTAGTGAATCTACCGCAGTATCCCAAGACGTAAAAGAGACCAATGCCATCGAGCAATCAAAGCACTAACTATAATTCAGACATGTATCGTCTTCTACTTTAGCCAAGAGACGATCTATTAAGGGCGTGGAATTACTTCTTCCGGGCCTACCTTGCTTTCAATCCTCCAAAGAGGAAGTACTTTCGGCCTCACTTTCTGTTGTCTCTTCATCGGAAAGAAAGGCTTCGAACCGATTTGACAAGACATCGCACTCTCTCATCCAGCATCTACAGTCTAATGAATTTGCAACAACCTGTGCAGCGCGCTTCATTCCCATCAAATTACCTGCATCCGGGCCGATGTTCAGACTTCCCATGCCTCCGACAACAAATAAGTTATCCGTTGTCCACTTCAGGTCTTCCGTGATTGAAGGGAAACCACCAATGATATCAATTGGCCACTTCTCCGTAATGTTATTGATAAGAGCACTGCGTGCACAATCAGGCTGTACTCCACACGCCAGCACAATTGCATCAAAAATTTGCGGTTCGCCTTGAATCCATACCTGTACAGAAGAAGAGTTAGTACTACTTGTACTGACACCACCAGCTGCTGGCAGCATAGCGACATCGATGCTTCGGTCATATTGGGCATCGCCCACTACGACTTTCAACATTCCTGAACGCTCCCACTTTCGAATGTCGTTCATGTAGATAGGAGGGACACTTCCGCCGTCTCGACTTTCCTTGAGCAAACGGAGACGCTCTTGGACAGAAAGGTGGTAAAAGTCGGCCATGCATTTGGTAGAGGTTCGTCGGTCAAACCAGTCAAAATGAAGATCGAAATGACGTTCGACCAAAGGGCGGCGGCTACAAAGAACAACCCGCTTGTTTTGGCGAAGAGCACGATTTGCAGCTTGTACAGCACTGAGGCCGCCCCCAACCACGAGGACAGTTTCTGCACCCGTCGGAATGCGATCCATCTCCGTCCATTGGTACTTGAAGATAGTCGGAACCTCAGCAAGACCTGGAGGAACAATGTTCTCACCTACTGTACCCATAGCAAGAATCACAGATGTTGCTTTCACTATTATTCCGTCGTTCAGGGTGACTTGAAAGCATTCCTCTTCTTCGGGGTGACTGTTGTCGGAGAGGAAGACCTTCGAAAGATCCTTGACAGTGCCTTGAATGAAATCGTAAGAAAGACGAGTGGAAAGATCGTCACAAAAATCAAGAAACAGTTTTGTGGAAGGAAGTTTCCAAAGTCCAATCTGTGTTTCACCCAATCGCAAAAGCGATTTTTGGTCGGAGCAACCACTTTCTATGAGTTCGTCTTCTCTGTTGTTCTCGATTGCATACGCAAGCAAAGCGTTCTTGTCAAAGGCGTTGGGATGAGCAAGGGCAGGGGATCGCAAAAAATCAATATCCAGTGCTCTGAACTTCTCTTTCCATCCTTCCATCCATTCGCTGTGGGGATCGATGACGCAGACGCTCTTTCTTGGGTAGCGGAGCTTGTGCATGCATCGTGCAGCACGGTTCACCTGATCTTCGCTCAAGCTATCTAGCGAATAGTTTTCACAAATAGCGGAAAGACAAGCCAAGCCTGCGGGGCCTCCGCCTATGATGCAGACATCATAATCTCTCATCGTTGCGCAATAGACTGTTGTCTATTCTCGCAGTAGCAGCCAAGAAGCTCAAACAGATCTACGTCGTAAATTGGAAATGACACTTTAGAGGAAAGTGCTTTGGCGTTTGATGGCATTTCGAGAAATTGTGAGGGCCAAAACCAAAGTCCTGAAGGTCGAAGGCCTTTTTTAACAGGAGAGGCCTTTAGCGTTTTTCTGACAGTCGCCCTACAGTACCGTACAGCTGTACTACTTTACACTAAGATATGCAATGTGTAATCCCTCAAATGTCTTCTTGTCGTAAAAGGCTATTCATAGCCATAAGTAAACTCATGAGCCTTGTCGACAAGGCCGGGGCACGGCAAGGCCAAAGCTTTACATACCAGACCAAGCCAAGAGCCTAGTCTACTAGCGATACGATACCGGTACCAGGTAGGTAATACTGTAGGCCTACAGTACTTCTGTCTTCGCTGACTGAATACACCAGCAGCAGAGACGGGCACAAATCCTTACACCTCCGAGGATGCCTTATTCCGAATACCTACTGACTCGTCCTCCTCTCAGGAGCTCTCAGTCTCTAGCTAATAAGCGATCAAAGATACCACACCGGTACTGCAGGTCCTGGCAACTGGACATTTCGACGCGAAAGAGATCCACAAACAAGTTGCGCTTGCGCGGCTCCTGTGAAATAGCAGCTTGGCTAGCACAAGATCGGGGGAACGGTCCCCTTGGTCGCTCGGCGGGCGGTCCTCCCTGACGCTTCCAACAACAAGCTGTTTATTAAGGAGGAGATTTGAACTCTGTCAAGGGTCAGGGGAGGAGTGGCCTCACCGTATAGCATCATATATACTGAATTGACTCTGCACACACTACTTCATCACGGGCGACCACCCGACAGACGCTGGATCATAGCCGGATCCCATGGGTTTAATTGAAAGGCAAGGCGCAAGGCGCAAGGCGCAAGGCGCAAGGCGCGGGCTATGATCTTTGTCCGGGTCCTGAAAATGAGAATTTGATTAATTACGTCGGATGTCGTATCTGCATAAATATCTGTTGTCATCCTGTAAAAGTCATACCGGTACTAACGTGGGACGTTGACTAGCTAACGTTGACTGTTGACACTACTACCGTACGGTACCATTCTTGCTTCTCACTTTTCAATCGTCGACCATGAGAAGTTGGGCCCGTAGCGTGCCCACCCGAGTTCTGGTGTGGAACAGGCACCCCATACGACAGGGTTGTATCAATGGTGTAAAGAATCGCTGCCTATCCTCTTCGTTAATGTCCAACCTCCCCGAGAAAGTCAAGATTGTCGAAGTCGGCCCGCGAGACGGACTACAGAACGAAGCCGTAGCTGCGTCGACAGACGACAAGATTACCCTCATTACCATGCTGGCCGAAGCGGGGTGCTCCTTTATTGAAGCTGGTAGCTTTGTATCCCCAAAGTGGGTACCTTCCATGTCGGACTCTAAGCAAGTCATGGACGGCTTGAATGCCTGGAGGCAAGACATGCACGCGTCGCCCGTCTTTTCGTGCTTGGTGCCCAACTTGAAAGGGCTGGAACGAGCTCTCGAAGTAAAGGCCGATGAAATTGCGATATTTGGCTCGGCTAGTGAAGCATTTTCACAAAAGGTGGGTCCTGTGGGTACCAGAGATATCGTTTCCTTTTGCAGGTCGAGTCGAGTTTTAACGTTTCGTTTGCTTTTTTCGTTTACTTGTCATTTGACTGTACAAAACAGAACATCAATTGCAGCCTGGAAGAGTCGATTGATCGTTTTCAAGAAGTCACGGACAAGGCCAATGAACTGAATATACCGATCCGAGGCTATCTATCGTGTGTAATCGCTTGTCCTTATCAGGGCCCTGTGTCGCCGAAGAGTGTCGCCCGAGTCGCCGAGAAGCTCATGAGCCTGGGATGCCACGAGTTGTCCTTGGGCGATACGATTGGCGTTGGTACACCGGCGACTACTATAAAAATGCTCGAGGCTGTATCTTCTGTCATCGGCACTGACCAGCTGGCCATTCACTGTCACGATACGTACGGCCAGGCTCTGGCCAACATTTTGGTTTCTTTAGATCACGGCATCACGACCATTGATGCTTCCGTAGCTGGGCTTGGTGGCTGTCCATACGCAAAAGGCGCCTCTGGGAATGTGGCGACAGAAGATTTGGTTTACATGCTGGATGGTCTCGGAGTCGAAACAGGTATCGACCTTGACAAACTCGTGGATGCAAGTGAGTTTATATGCAGTGTGCTGGGCAAAGAATCGAGATCCAAGGCAGGGTCGGCAATTGCTGCCAAACGACAAGACAGCTACTAAAAGTAGTCTCCTGTAAAGCTTTGTAATTGTAAAGTTTTGTAAGTCTATTCCTATGTAGTATTTTGTACATCATGCAATCACGGGTCTAGCTGTTCGTCAAAAAGCACGCTTCCATCTACGGCGTAGACAGTCACACCCGACGGGGCCCCAATCGACTCTCGCGACGGAGCAGTCACGTCTTGCGCCGAAAAGCGACACATTACGGCAGTTGCTGGACTATGGAGGGTGACTGTCGGATATAAGTCTTCGGCCGCCGGCACCAACAGAGGTAACACAGGTTCAACCTTTTTGCTTTCGATTGATTCTTTACCCATCTGTGCGTCCATCAAGCCTCTTTGCACACTGGAAGCAGAAGAAAGGGATCCCGGTCGACCTGTGGCCGACAATGTTGACACGGGCGGTGAAACCACCACTCCATTGACACTAAAGATAACTGCAGCTGTGACCATGACACCGTCCCACGTTTCAAAGGCCGAGTCGTCGTCCAAGCACACCAAGCAGCCAACCGTGGAACTATCCGTATACGATGTCACGGCAGCGCCCACTGGAGAACACCATTGTCCCGCCATTAAAATCTGACCATTACTACAGAGACCCACCGATCCCTGCCAAGCTCCAACAAGAGTATTGGGTGGCATCTCTCCTGTTGAAAGACCAATCGAAAGCGTCGCCATGGAAGGAGGCTGCGGTGCCACATGAGCGACTGGTCGTGGAATGACAAGCATTTCAAAGTAGACAAAGCAGTTGCGCAGCACTGGCACCATGCTATGAGTACTGCAATACAACATCACACCCACCTTGGCAGCAATGTGCTGTCCACAAGTCAGTTCAATACCGTTCGTTGTCGCATCCTTGGCATCAAAGACGGCCAAGCTCTTGCCCTCTCGCAGCAAGCGAGCCATTTCACGGGTTCGCTCATTGGTACTGTGCAGACCATCGTGGATGCGAAGACGATCACGTGCGAGAAAGACCACATCATCTGAGAATCGATGGCCGCGCGCTAGAACTATACTCCGGGCGTTTGGCGTGGGAGGAAATGATTGGGGAGTGCACATGAAGGAACTACCGACGGGAGATCCCGACGAAGACGAAGCATCGTTCCAGGGAAGGACATTGTCAAAGTCCGTTGCTGGAGGAGTGGATGGAGCGTCCATCAGAGAATCTTCAACAAAAGCCGGTGAAGTGAGAACTGCTCCTTCTCGGACATTGGTAGTGACAGTGCCATTTTTGGAAACGGTCGCTACAAAGGGCCGCAGCGAGACATCGTAGTGCAGCATGCGCTGGACGCGACTGCGCGCATAATTATTTAGTCCGCCGGTATCGTCTTCAATTTCCGTATACGCCACCACTCGAGCTGCCGCATTAAGGGAGCTAAGTTTTTTTAGCAGTTTCTTATTGAGGCCACTGTTGGTGGTCCTCCGCGAGCGATTGTCGTTTCCTGCCAACGAAGGGGCCGACGTGTTGCGATTGGCGGACAAGTTGGCGACCGACAGTCGGTGCAAGGCCATGCTACTTGCGGAACCCACACCGGTCGCGACACTCTGAATACCACTCACCAAGGCTTCACTGGTCTTACCCATGGCATTAAACTGCAGTGAAATAATGGCTTCCAGGAGCGCCAATGGATTGAAATTCGTGACACCATCCCAGACGGCCCGAACAATGTGTCCCAGAGCCCCCACTATACCATGAATGGACTTGACGGTAATGCGGAAGGTCGCCAGGGTGGTATCCAGCGACGTTTCCGAAACTGCTTCCATCACATCAAATAATACAGATAGGGGAACATTGTAAAATAAAAAGTCAATGAGCTCGTGCACCAGTCGAATGTGTTTGGGTTTTTCGGTGCGCCTTCGTTTGCGAGATCCCATGGGTTCCACCAGAGTCTCTGGGTCGTCTCGATGTCTTTGCAGTAATTGCTGCCGTTCACGAATATCCTTGGCCGCCGCGTAGGCTTCCCAGCAGAAAGTCCGTAGCGACCGCGGATGGGAAAAAATGGCAGCGGCCAGTTTTTCTTGCGCCCACTGTCGACGTCGCTCGTGCAAGAGCTCTTGCATGTAGTACTCGTTGTCGAAATTTTCGTCGTCGTGGTCGACGATGAGTTCTCGATAATCCAGCTCTTGCAGGTACTGCTCGGCATATGGAGTCGCTCCAGGTGAGACGGCCACGAGCGCGGGAGTAATGGGTGTCTCCACACTCCAACTTGCCGATTCATCGAGTTCCTCACCCACCGCCCAAGAGTCCGTGGCTGGAGTGCTCTCTTCGAATATCAAGTCGGAAGCAAGAGACGCTGCATCCGAGAGCGTCAAAAAGGAGGCAATGTTGCGCATAACAATGGTACCATCTGCCTCTTGTGGTTCCTGCCCAGAATAGTAATCGCCGCCGCCGCTACTCGCGCGGCCATAGGTCGGAGGCAGTTGCGAAGGCCTCATATGGAGCTTGCTGTGGCGTGCTGCGTAGGGGTCGTTTGTCTTTTGCGTTCCGGAGATTTTCCTGGATCACTTTTGGTACGGTCTCATTGGAGGCGGGAGGTGTTCGCTTCGCTTTTGCCGGTTGGGGGTCTTGATGACCGTAGTGCCTGGTCTACCAAAGAACAACAACTTGAATAGTCTACGTGATCCGATCCCTTCTTTTGGTCGTCGTCGGTTTTTGGACGCGGTGGCGGCTACCAGCGCGATAAAAGTCCGCGCGCGGGCTTTTTGCTCCGGCCGGTACAAAGTCTACATAACGTCGTACGTACGTATGAAACGCGCGTTCGAACTGTTTTGGATTTGGCGCGAACTATCAATCTCTCCCACTTCTCACTTTTGACAATGTTGCGTAGATTGGCCGAGCGAAACCACAATGGCTACCGGTACGAATAATACACCCCATCGCGACCTTTGGGAGCAAGGGCCACCCCCGGCCCCCGATAGTAAAAGGGTCGCGGGAGAGCCTGGAGTCCAAAGTATACTGGCGCTAACACTCAGAGAAGCCTTGAACGAGATGCAAAAGGAAGCCGAGGAGCAGGAGGCCAGCCAGGGCCACGATGGCGCCGACGACGAGACGGAAACGCAAGAAGTTGCCGCTCCCAATGAGCCTTTAGACAATGAGAAGGCCCTTGTCATGGATCAAGTCACGGCTGATAGCATTATGCAGGCGTTTGGAGATTCACTCGCCGAGAGCCAGCAGCGACGGCACCGCGGCGAGACTGCTGCACCAGCAGCTCTACTCAAGGGACGCTTGCGCCACTACAATCGCCACGGCGACAAGTGGCTCATCGTAGTGGACGATGCAGAGATACGAGAGAGGGTACCTCTCGATAAGAAAAGACGGAAACGAGAACGACCTTCTCTCTGGGACATTAGCCAAGAAAGCAGTCCGAACCAAGCTCCCCCTTCAACCAAGTGCACGCTGCAGCTGCTCGCTTACAACGATATAGAATGAACACGAGTGTCTTACACACACACCCATTCCTAATACTATTCATTCACTAAATTGAAAAAGGAAACAGATAGTATTGCTAACAATAGAGAATGTACCGAACTGCACTGAACTAAGAAAGCTCAGTCCGCCACATCTGACGAATACGAAGAATCGCTTCCACCAGAATCCTCGGCTCGCATAGAATCCACACTGTCGCCACTCTGGTACTCCGAATCAGCCGGTGGTCGAAAACTCTCACTCTGTTGGTGAGAGAGCGACCCCAAAGAAGTGAGCATGCGGCTCTGCAGTCGTTGTTGCTGCTGCATTCGATTTAGGGCCATGGCGCGAGCAGCCGAAAAGGGCTCGTAGTGACCAGAATCCGATCCGTCACTTCGGTCCGAAGCAGAATCGTCAAACGAAACATCGTCCGACTCGGAATCCACGTCGGAAGAGGCTGACGAACGACTCTCGAGATCCACATCCTTCAAGCCGACGGGTGCACCGCCACCGCCACCAGGACCTCCATTATTTTCGGATGCCGCCGCCAGCCCAGTCAACTCAAAGGGAGAGACACCCGCAAAGGCAGCCACGTGGTGCATTTGCAGCAGATGCATATTCGGATTGGCGTGCATCGAAGCCATGGGAGGAGAAGAACCTTCATCATCATCATCACCACTACCCCCAGAGTTGAACAAGAGTGGAGAAGGGACTCTAGCCACTGAAGGATGGTCTCGATCCCCGTGATGCTGTCGGAGCAAAACGCCGTGTCCGGGCAAGGCAGCCATGCCCAAACTGGGTGGCGGAGGCGAATTCGTCATGCCACGATTCTCCACAATGGAGCGGACATCACGATTCGCAACTGCCGAAGAATGCGGATCAATCCCAACGTGATCAAACTTATTACGCAACGAGGCACGGGCTGCCGCTTCCAGCCTTTCTCGCGATGTGGTAAGATTTTCCGCTCTCTGCTGGTCCGCTGAGCTACCACCATAGACATGTTCATGCCTCTTCTTTTCGGGTGAGGCATCTTTCTTGCCGTCTTGACCAGCACCTGCAGCTCGCATGGTTCCATCGGCGAATTCCATGACAATGCCGTCCGACGTTCTTTTTCGCAGCCGCCGTTGGCGAAACTCCGAGTGGAGTCTTCCCCGCTCATCCGCCAAAGCAGCCAGCTCTCGCTCTTCGCGTCGGCTCTGTGACGTATCTCCGCCTCTTATTCCCCCAAAGGCACTTGTCGAAGACGTAATCAACAAGAGTTTTTCCAGACAGTTGCAAAGCTTGTGCGTCTGAGTATAGTAGCGCTCCGGGGAAACCAGAACCTCAGCAATTCTTTGTATCGTAAACGGAGGTCCATCAACAAAAGGAGACTGCGACGGTTGCGATGGTGGAGGAGGTTTAGTTTCAGCAGGCTGTCCCACCAATATCAGTAAGCGCCGACGCCGCAGCTGGAAAATCTCTTCGGCGGAAATGGACGGCTGCTTGGCAGTCTCGGGAACGAGTGATCTAGCGCCATTTCCCTTTGGTTCCTCCTCCTCCTTTGCTGCTGACGCGTCAGTCGTATTCTGCTGTACTGTCAATGTTGCATTCCTTCGTCTCTCTGCCGGGGACAGCTTGTATCCGCCGCGCCTATTGTAAAAGTGATCCAAAACCAGAGATAGCGCTGTTCGAAAGACCTCCTTGAGACTATTGCACTGCAACGCCACTAGATTCACTTCTTCTTGGTGCAAAATCGAGGCCGACAGGACCGACTTTTCCACCGTGACCCTCTTTCGCAACTGGTCTCCTCTCCGCTCAAACGACAATTCACTATTGGTCGTCGCTGACGTTCCTTCCGAATCACACTCGTACTGCGACGTATCTTCCGGTTCACTCCCCGACGTGCGACCACTCCCGATGGATCCTGGCGAAAAGACGCCACCCGACGTGGGGGTGCGAATCAAAAAGAGGGGTCGCTTGCGGCTGGCAATATTACCATTGTTTTTGGACGCGGCGTCGGAAAAGCGCCGTTTCTTGTGCACGCCGTTGCGGTGCTTTTTGCCGGAGGGACCCGCCGCCGATGCCGCAGCCGTAGCATACAAGGGTGTGGGTCGTCGCTGGAAGGAATGTTGGGGTTGTCGAGCGGCAGCTGTAGTGGCAGTATTGGTCGTAAAGGGTAAGCGTGCCTTGGAGGAGGAGGAGAAATTAGAATTGTTGGTGGCAGCAGCAGCGAGTCCTTGTTCTGTGTCTTTTCCTTCTGTGGAATTCCAAGAGAGAAAGGAGCAAGTACCCGTCTTGGCCACTTCCACAAGTATTCTCCGCAGATCAGATGACAGGGGTGACTTGGTATTGTCTAGTAGAGCCATCTCTTCCGGTTTGGTTTCTCTTGAAAGAGGATTGACAGCGGCAGGCTTGGAGTCTTCCTCCTCGGCAACGCCAATCATGTTTTTGACCAAGTCTTCTTTTCCGTTGCTGGTGCCTACTGTATTCTCATTGTTTGTCAGCTGTTGGTGCTGCTGCTGGACGGTCGAAGGCGCAGTCGTGCTGCTCGAAGAAGGCGCAGACGCCACAACAGTGGACATGGTGGCGGACGTGGACTTTCTTCTCGTTCTGTACTTAATGTTTATGATGTGCAAGATAGTACGAGTATTGATGCTCTGTCGTTCAATCAGCTAACACATTGCCGTTATCCGTCAGACTGTCTTCTCGTGTGCTCTTTTATATTGTCCTATGAATCGATCTCCAGAAGTAACAAGAGGCGGCACGTACTGTAAGTCTTAATGACGGTGAAACTTGGAAGGGAGCGATGGGACACGAATCGAGGGAAGTTAATAGATCACTCTGGTGGACGCTCGTCAGCTGTTTGCTTCCTATCACCACAAGAAGCACAGTATCAGCGTATACGCAACCAAAGTCTTTGGTAAGGGATAGAGCAAGGGTCTCTCACTGTATACTATCGGGAATGCTTGTAATGTCTCTGGTCTCTGCAGCCCTCCTGGCGAATTATGGGACGGTCAGGCTGGTGGATGGCGGGAGTGGCGCTGTTGCGTCGCGTGGTCTCCTCACTCCTCACTACTCACCACAGAACGAACCCGAAGCAAGTGTCTTGGCTTGCGTGATATTATACTCTTATCCTATCCCATTCAAAATTCCATAAGTATTTGTACACACATAGCTGTTTGGACGACAACAAGCTACTTAATAATCGAGATACCAACGGAAATAATTGTGCTTTTTTTCGTTTTCGCCTTTGAGGCCATCCGTTTCGCCAATCGTCCTGCCATCACCTCGACGATGGCATTCGCTGCTCCGCTTGCCAACAGTTACAGTAGCCACATACACGCCACAAACAACGACCGAACCTTTGGAATATTCAACTTACACCAAAACAAGACCTGAACAATGACTGATACAGCGACAATTAATACGACGGCGTTGCCAACGCTCCGATACGCCCTCGATAGCACAGTCACTCCGGGCGATCGCCTCGGAACCCTGCGCCAAGTTCTGCCCGGTGTCGGAACCTACGTCAAGGGAGGGCACATTTATGCCAGTGTTGTAGGAAGACTCACAGTAGAACATCAGCAAGACAAGTTGGTGGCGCAAGTCAAAAGCAACAAGGAGCTCGCCTCCAGCCACGTATTGTCGGTTGGTCAGATTGTCTTGGGCCGGGTCGTGCGGATAGCGACACAGCAAGCGCAGATTGACATTGTCGCACTGCAAGAAGTTGGCTTGCTGCGCAACCCTGCTGAAGGTGTAATTCGCAGAGAAGACGTTCGCACAGGGGCATCTGACCAAGTACTAATGGAAGCGTCGTTCATGCCTGGCGACGTCGTCTTGTGTCGCGTCTTGTCCCTGGG
>Ga0307981_1002483_pt1 | contig 14867 bp, 14 predicted proteins | sample OrgLakmetagen987_FD_201849 | JGI IMG/M metagenome (GOLD analysis project Ga0307981, IMG submission 201849) | Saline water microbial communities from Organic Lake, Antarctica - #987 | ecosystem: Environmental > Aquatic > Non-marine Saline and Alkaline > Saline | place: Antarctica: Organic Lake... | reverse complement strand
TCCTTGAAGCAAAGGCACATCCCTTCGGGCATATTCATAGCGAATGCCTTGATGGGTTCACTTGGGATGAAGGGCCGCATGTGTCTTTCACGAAGCAAGATTACGTAAAGGAACTGTTCGCCGATGCAGTGGGTGGGCAGTTTGAAGAGTACGAAGTCGTTACGGGTAATTATTACCAAGGCCAATGGATCGATCATCCAGCTCAGTCTAATCTTTACCAAGTTCCGGAGCCGCTTCGCTCGAAATGCCTAGAATCTTTTCTCGCTTCCCGTGAAGGTGAATTCGCCGACCCTGTAAATTACGAAGAATGGCTTCACCAAGCTTTTGGGCCTGTATTCGCAGACACATTTCCGCGCGCATACACCAAAAAGTATTGGACTGCTGATCCCTGCGCGCTCACTACCGATTGGGTCGGGGGACGCGTCTTTAAGCCATCGGTTGAGGATGTCGTGCAGGGCAGTAAAGGCCCGCTTGATCGGCAGACTCATTATATCAAAAAGATTCGCTACCCGTCAAAGGGTGGTTATCAGTCATTTGCCCAGAAATTGATAAAAGGGGCGAAAATACACCTCAACACCGCTGTCACCTCCATCGATCTGGAGCAACAACTGGTGACGACGGCCACGGGTAAAACTTATGAATATAAGCGGTTGATTAACACCATGCCGCTACCGTTTTTCATCGAGTGTTGCTGTTCTGTACCGCAAAATATTAAAGATGCCGCTGCAGAGTTGCTTTGCTCTAGCATCCAGCTTGTCAATGTGACCGCTCCGCATGAAACGCTTCGCCGCGAAAACTGGATGTATGTCTATGATGAGGATAAATACTCCGTGCGGATAAACTGTACCGAAAAGCTTTCACCTGCCAATGCACCCGCCGGTCATACCGGCGTCCAAGTTGAGGTCTATCATTCGAGAATAAATCCCCTGCGCGCGTCAAAAGAAAAAGTGGAAGCTGCCGTTATCGACGAGTTGATAGAGATGGGACTTGTCTGCCCAGAGAAAGCCGGGGGCAGATCAGAAATTAAAGTATTCAGCCGGATGGTGCCCTGGGCGAATGTCGTCTTTCACCACGAGACAAAACCTGCTTTGGATTGCATCCTCGCATGGTTGGAAACTCAGGGCCTTCATCGGGAAATCGACGATCTAGATCCGCTTACTGATTGGGGTAGCGCCGCGCCGCTCGAAAGAGGTAACCTCGTGCTAGCTGGTCGTTTTGGGCAATGGAAATATTTCTGGAGTGACGACTGTGTGATGCGCGGAAAGCTGATCGGGACTTCTTCGAAATCCAGTTAGTTTTATTTACGCATCCAAAGCAAAATTGACGCCATTAGCCAATCAATGAACAATCTATCTATTGCAGTTATAATTCCAACAATTAAGGAAAGCCCCTTTCTTCTCGAAACTGTAAAATCCGTTGCTGTGGCAACTGAACGAAGCGATTTATTGGAATGTGACCTGTCTCGAGAGAATGCTTCAAGGCGGACTTCACAACTCAGTGAGAAGATTTGTATTAGCTGGCAGTTGTTTTGAATATGGGTTGTCTGGGCAAAATTATGAACGTATTCCAACCGATGCGCCCCTAATGCCAAACAAGCCATATGATGCATCTAAAGCAGCCGCGACGATATTGGCGCAGGCTTTTGCAAGGCAGAATAATCTAGAGATGGCTGTCTTGAGGCCTTTTCAAGTTTTTGGAGAAGGAGAACCGATGAATAGACTCTGGCCTGCGCTTAAAACAGCAGCCCAGTCGGGTGAGGATTTTGATATGACACCTGGTGAGCAGTTACGTGACTTTGTCCCTGTTGACCAGGTCGCTGAAGCTTTTGTTCGATATGCTCTCAATGAAAATATAGAAAAAGGGATACCTGAGACTAAAAACATAGGCACCGGGAATCCAACATCAGTAGCTGAATTTGCCAGCTATTGGTGGTGGAAATGGCAAGCGACTGGAAATCTTAATTTAAATAAGTTTCCCTATCGAGATAACGAGGTCATGCGATACGTTCCAGAAGTTTAAATTATTTATTACAAAAAATGGCTATTCTAGAAATAATAATACCGACGTACAATCGTTTTGATGATGTGCTATCTCGTTTGGAAGAGTTGGCTCAACAGCCTAAAAGTTTCATAGAAAAAACGAGAATCAGAATCGTCGATAATGGGTCTGCCAAGGCAGTTCGTGATGATGATGTGCCCCTGCCCCTCAAAGAAGTCGTTGAAATCGAAGTTAGGGAGAGAAATGTAGGATTAAATCAAAATCTAATTCAAAGTATCGATCGTGCGAACTCTCCGTATCTGGTTCTTCTTGGAGATGACGATTCAATCAAAAAAGATTATTTAGCGAATATATTTAAAGGGATCGAAACACTTGAAGAAGATTCCAATTGTATCGGGATTTTATTTAAGACAGATTTAGATAATTATGCGAATCGGAAATGTATCAAAGTGGATAGTTTGGAGAATCTGTTAGATTCAATTAACTCGTTTGGAAATTTTCTTTTTATCTCAACTTGGTTGATCAGGACAAGTTCTTGGCAGAAGTACAGTTTCGAGGTCAATACGCAAACTTCGGGAGTATTTTGCTGGATTGTTCCCTTCCTGCTGTGTCTGAAAGAGGGGCAATCTATTTGCTTGGAAACACAAGAAATTGTCAACTATGAGTCTACAGATTTAAGTAAGAAATGGCCATGGTTTCGCTGTTTAAGTGCCGCATTTTTAATTTTTCATCAAGATTTTGGCCTCTCTCCAGAAAAGTTAAGAACATTAAAGCAAAAGCTAATTAACTTCGGGTCGATTAATTTTTCATTTATTTACGAAAGTATACTAGCGCAGTATAATGGGAATGTTCCAAGTGCGATTATAGATAATTTTAAGTTGATGACCTTTGTTTATAAAGGATTGTTAAAAAAGCAGAGGGTCCCACCGGTTCTTTTAGTTTTGTCTTTGAAATACCCGATTCTAAGGAAGTTCACATGGGCCTTGAATCGCTTGACTAGAACCCTGTCTTATCGGCAGAGAATACAAAAATCTGATAATCTTAGCTCAATCTAGGAAATATCATCAGGACTGTTGACTGTGGTGCCTCATGAAGAAATATCAAAAAATAAGTAATCTTTTTGAAGAGGATAAAGGATTATCTGGTAAAGACTCAAGTCGGCGTACTCTAAATAATGTCGTGATCAATATCATATTTCAAGGGTTCACCTTTGTTCTGGGTCTTGGTTCTAATCTGATTTTAGCGCGCTTGCTGACGCCCGAAGATTTTGGCTTGGTTGCTTCGGTTGTTTTGCTCACTACATTTCTTGGAATCATTAATTCCGGCGGTTTGGCTCAGGCCACGATTCGTGAATCGTCTATTAACCACCAAAAGATCTCGGCTTTAGTTTGGGTGAACGTCTGCATTGGCTTAATCCTTGCAGTCATTAGCCTAATCGCGGCACCCTTCATTGCGGGGTTCTTTGGAGATGCACGCATCACCCAAATTATCTATTTATTCTCTTTGAGCATCTTGGCCACATCTGTGAGTATCCAATATCGTGCACTCTTACTTAGAAACTTTCTATATCTGAAGTTGAATACCATTGATCTACTCTGCCTTGGCACTGGCATCAGTACTTCAGTGTTGTTGGCTATGAATGGATTTGGGTATTGGTCAATTGTGATTGGCACCACAACTACAGCCGTTCTTAAGCCTATTGGTTATGTAGCTATGACTCGCTGGTTGCCTTCATTGGCTTTGAAGAAGGCCGGTATTCGTAGTATGCTTAAATTTGGGGCCGACGTGATCGGTTTTCAATTTATCAATTATTTCACCCGCAATCTTGATAATATCCTAATCGGACGGGTGCTCGGGGTGGCCGCCCTCGGCCAATATTCGTTCGCCTATCGCCTCGCCGTTGCTCCAATCGCTCAAATTTGTGGCCCGATTAATAATGCCCTTTTGCCAGCTTTATCTAGACTCAAGGATGAACCCGAAGCTTATCAAGAAATATACTCACGTTACACTCGTTTGCTTGCGATTTTCCTTGTTTTGCCGATTGCTTCAGCGGGCTTTTTTGGCCAGAGTTTATTGATTTATCTAGCAGGCCCCGAATGGAGCCTAGCAGGCGAAACACTTGAATGGCTCGCCCTGGCCTGCTGCATGCAACCACTCGCCAACCTTACTGGAATTGTGTTTTTGACCACTGGGCGAACTCGACCACAGCTTTATTGGGCTCTTTTTATTGCGCCATTCGTTTGGGCGACATTCTACTTTACTGTGGACTATGGTGTAATCGCTTTGTCAAAAGGATACTTAATTGTGAACCTCGTATTTACACCGATTTGCTTGATTTGGGCGTTCTATGGTACCAAATTGTCTCTAAGGAAGTATATGAAAGTATACATGCCAGTATATCTTGCAGTGCTCATCCTTGCATGCAGCAGATTTTTAATATTATGAATAAAGTGAAAATCGCTTACTTTGTGAAAAATATGAATGTTCCATCGCAAACATTTGTAAGGTCGCTGATTAAAAGTCTTTCTAATGAATGTGAACTGAAAGTTTTTGAATATCAGAACGGAACCGCTGTGAGACGCGCATACTATGGAGCGATCAGGAAAATAAATAAAATTAAATCTGTTCTTTTCGACGGTAGCGATTTGCTCGAAGCAAACTTTTTGGTGTCGTATGCAGAGTTAAAAAAAAGTTTAACGCGACAAGTTCGAGAAATTGATAATTTCTCACCTGATGTATTTTTTGCTGATTTTGGTCGGATGGGCTTGGTGCTTGCAGAGGAGGCAATCAGACGAGGGAAGCCAATTATCATTCACTTTCATGGCAATGATGCTTCAGAGCAGCTAAAATGTAATACCTATGTGGGACGTTTAAGGCTGATACTTTCTAACTCGTTAGTTTATATAATTGTCCCATCGAATCACCTCGGACGCATGCTGCAAATCGCTTGTGGTTCAGCTCTTAGATATTCCAAGATACCTTACGGTCCTGAGATCGAGCAGTTTGAGCGTTCCAGTGTAACACACGATGGTTCATTCCGGCTTCTTTCTGTTGGGCGACTTGTGCCTAAAAAAAATCCGCTGGCTCTGATTGAAGCGTTTCGTGTTGCCGCTGAACAGGAAGGGAATCTCATTCTTGATATAGTTGGTGATGGGCCACTAATGTCTGATGTTGAAGAACGCATAAGGCAGCTTCAATTGAGTGACAAAATTACTCTACATGGTAGAAAGTCTCATGATTACTGCTTAAAGCTAATGGATCGAGCTGATTTGTATGTTCAGCACAGTGTTACTGATTTTAATGGAGACCAAGAAGGTTTGCCTAATTCCATTCTTGAGGCATTGTTACTTAAAACCCCAGTTGTATCTACCCTTCATAGCGGCATACCTGAGGCTGTTGAGGATGGTCGAAATGGATACTTGGTGCCTGAGCATAACTTTATAGAAATGGGAGAAAAGATCGTTAAAGCTGTAAATCGAAACAAAGACTCTTGGTTGTTTGATCGCGTTAGTGAATATACTCCAGATGAAAGATTAAAGGAAGTTATGAAGCTAATTAAGAAAGTAAATATATAATTCAAATAAGGATAGAATGATAATTGTAGTAAGTTCGCATCGCAGATCAGGCACTCATTTCCTAATAGACACTATACTCCAAAATTGCCCGAACGCCGTATTTCCTAGTTCTAAGAAATTGCCAACAGATTTTAATTTGGGATCTTTACTGCGCAAGAGTGATGAAATTTATGATATCTTTAAATCTGAGATTAAACGGCAACCGCTTCTCGTCATTAAAAACCACAACCTGCATTATGAATATCGTAATATTACACCCAGAGATAAGCATGAGGACTTGTTGTGTGAAATAATGAGGAATGCGCACCACCTTTATGTTCACCGTGACCCAGTTGCTGTGATGGACTCGCTTTACCGGTACAGCGATACTAAGCTAAATGCGCCCGAATTTATAAGACAACCAAATGATCATTTTGCGTTAAATATGAAAATTGACGGGCCTCATAATGAGTCCAGAGCTCGGTATTTAGGGTTTCATGTTGAGGATTGGTTGTCTGCTGGAAATGTTTATGGTGTAACATTTGAAAATCTGCGCAATGGCTTTAGGCAAACGACAGAACAGATGTTTCGATCTTTGGGGATTACTGTGGTGGGTGAAATCAGTGAAGCAAAGCTTCCGAAATATCCAAAAATGCACTACTTGGCTAAGGTGATTAGTAACTTTTCCTCGATGCACTTAAGGAGTACTTCAGTGAAGCCCGGGAAAGGACTTGTTGATGCTGGGGTAGATACTTTTAGTTCCGAAGATACAATGTTAATTAGAACAGAGTATGATGTTGGGCGAAGTCTCAAATTAATTGACAAAGATATAGCGTAGGACGCATATGCTGATTCTTGCTACTGGAAAAATATGCTCTTTATCATGGCATCAAACCTTATCGTTTGACTTAATTTGAATCACTAATCCCTATGCTATTTATCGTTACAGTTGTAGTTTTTTCGTTATTGCTGGTTTTCGCCCGATTTGTGGAGCGACGTGCTTCTCTATATCTAGGGTTTGGCCCTTTTCTCTTCGCAGTTTCGATAGCGTCGATTGGGCCCCTGTTGTATAGCTGCCCTTTTCTTAGTATTAAAGTAGACCCGCCTAGTCTCTCTTTTTATGCGGTCTATGTATTTTGTATTTTTATTTTCCTTGTCGGAGGTTTTTTGGGTCCGGTCTTCGTTAGTTCGATCGGGCTAAATAGCTTTGGCCGTGCAGGTACTGTAAATAATGTGAAGTTGATTCCATTGATATTGACTGGCTGCATCATTTCCTTGGTGGTACGTTTTGGATTTATTGCAAAACAAATTGCAGAATTTGGTGTTGTCGGGATCTTTAAACATGGTGTTGAGTCCTACCAAATGGGAGTTTTGGATACACGTAAAAGTGCGGATGGCATTCCAGGGATCATTAACCTGATTGAAACTGTTTTTAATGCATCATCGATCGTTTTTATGGTGTTGAGCATCTATATTGCGTTAGCCAAAAGGAAGGCGATCCCTCGCGCTATCTGGCTATTGTTCTGTGTGTTCGCGCTAATTTTTATATTTTTAGGTATGGCAAGTGGGAACCGGGTGCAGACTGTCATTCCAATTTTAGCCGTGGCATTGACTGTTTACGGCGGAAATCTCAAGCGGTATCTCCCGGCTTTATTTCTCGTTGGAACAAGCATATTTCTTATCGTTGTAACACTGACCTTTAGCCGAGACCGCATTTTTTCTGAAACTGGTACTCGATCCTATGAGCGCTCTTCGTTAGTCTACCTGAGTGTCAAAGGTGTCCCCGATAGTATTACTTATTCGCCAATCGGTTCCTTGTTCTCTACATTAGGCTTTTACTTTGGTCACTCCTTTTGGAACTCATCTTACTTAACTGAAAATCGTCAAAACTTGAATAAGTCATTAGGGGTGCAGTCATTCCGTGGAGTGGGGTTTATCTACCGTGCGGCTCCCCCCGTTTATTATCGAGCGTTTGGTGCGAACAGCAGCAATAGCATGTTTCGGGAGGCATTAAACATAGAGATCCAATGGGTCGGATGGTTCGGTAATTTCTTGATGGATTTCGGTTTGCTCGGAGTTCCCGTCTGTTTTTTTAGCTTTGGTGTCTGGTTTAGCTCGGTAGCGATGCTCCGTCACAGATTGCCCGACTTTTTTGGAGATCTAACTCTAGTCTCTTTGTTTATTTGTGCTTGGAGCATCATTGTGACGCCACCATTTGCCAGTTTTATTTACTGGCCATTTGCCGTTTCTACTGTGCTCTTTATACTCTTGCGCAAGCAGATCACTCGCTGGTTTGGTGCGGGAGCTCGTGCACCACATTAAGCCATCTGTTCATATGATGAAACGAATTTGTGTCCTTTCCACCTTGTATCCTCCAATTATTAAAGGTGGTGCAGAAATTTCGACGCATTTGGTAGTCAATGAACTCTCGGCTAGATACAAAGTAAAAGTTATTTCAGTAAATCTTTTAGATGAGAAGGTAGTTGAACACGGGCAAGATGTTGAAATTACCCGTGTCGCCTGCCGCAACAACGGACTTTACGAACATAGGCCAACTGACGTCAGGGGGAAAATCGTATCTAGGCTTCGGGATTTTTTAGACTCCCGTCGTCACCGCGAGGTGGCTGCTGAAATCAAACATTTCAAGCCTGATTTAGTGTGGCTCAACAACCTAAACCTGCTGGCTCCTCGAATTGGAACATATTTGAGGGATACAAATGTAAAAATAGTTCAAACGGTTCGAGACTACCGACCATTCTGTGATCGAATGATGGTGAAGGATGGACTTCACTGCCCGAGCCAATGCTTGCGATGCAAACTGGCCAAGTTTAGAATTAAGCAAAACTATAATTTATACGATTCTACCGTTGGAATATCCGATTATGTTGGCAATATTTTGCTCAGTTCCGGCTATACCCAACAAAACCGGTATCAGACGATTTATAACCCGGTCGCGGATCTTTCCAAGGAGATGGGAACTACTAAAAAGAAAGCAAAGTTCACCGTTGGTTTCATTGGTAGCCTAACTACTAATAAGGGGATTGAATTGCTCTTAAAACTTGCCGCCCATTTACCTGACATCGATTTTAAACTTGCCTCACAGCTGAATACAGAAGCGGCTAAGCGTGTGCTAAAAGGGGCAACCCAAAATGTTGAATTCTTAGGCTTTATGAAACCTAGAGACTTCTTTAACAGGATACATTGTTTGCTGGTTCCATCTAAGTGGGAAGAACCTTTCGGGCGAGTCGCTGCCGAAGGACTGAGTGCGAAAATCCCTGTTTTCGTCTCGGATCGTGGTGGTTTACCAGAAATTGTAGAGAACGAGGTCTCGGGTGAAGTCCACCCGTCGGAAGATCTATCTAGCTGGATCGACGGAATAAATCGCTTACAGGCGGAACCTGAACGGGTTGCTTTCTACATAGAAAACGGCTACCAGCGTTATAAAGATAAGTTCGCCTTAGAGCAGGTCTCAGCGCAATACGAAAACTTGTTTGAGCGGATTTTAACAACGGCGAACTGATGAGGTCTGAAATCATACATAGTCAACGGCTGCCAAGAGCTCTTCTGGTCGGAGGCATGAAATGTGGTTCAAGCTCTCTCTTCAGTGATTTGATTCAGCATCCAGATGTATTTAATGTACTTGTAAAAGAGCCCTCTTTTTTGAAAGAGCCCAATTGGTCTGCCGTCCAAATAGTAGGCGCCTACCGTCAACTTTACAAAGATGCCCTAGATACTGATTTTATCATCGATGGGTCCACTCGCTACTCAATGAGAAATGATAGAGTAAATCCCGCGAAGCGAGCGGCTCAAATACTGCCTGAAAATACTAAAATTATCTACATTATTCGCGAACCAGTCAGTCGTATTGTTTCCCATTTTCGGCACGCAGTCGATGGTGCGGATATGGTAGATAATTTCGAAGTCGCGCTGCGCCAAGATAAGCGACTGATTGATTATACGCGTTACTATCATCAACTGGAACCTTGGTTGGATGTATTTGGAAGAAAAAATGTTTTTGTTTTCACCTTGGATGCCTATGTTGAAGCGCGTCAAATGATCTACGCACAGCTCTTAGCTTTTCTCGGCTTATCGCCCGCGACACTTGCTGATTCCATCGCCGCAAATCGAGCGGAGGGTCGGGTGGTTCTTCCGAAATATTTAAGCAAAATCCTAAGGGTTCTGAGTAGTCCACGTTACAGCACAATTTACCAAAATCCTGCGGTTATTTGCATGCGCAGAATAGGCAAAAAAATTATTCCTAAGAATAATGATCGGGTGCCAGCATTTAGCCCCACCGCTTCCGATTTGTCGTATATTTGGGAAAATTTAGTCGAAGATTTGAAACGAATCGCCCCATTGTGTCAGGGTAATCTTATTAATTCGAAAACAGTGTGGGATGCCCCTACCGTGCAGATACTAGACAACTGAAATTCCAATGATTAAAGTTTGTTATTTCTATCGCACCCCCGGCTATGGCTTCAGTATCGAGCGTGTCTTCGAAGATGTGCGGAAAGGCGTTGGGCATGCGGTTTCACAACATGAAACATTCTGCCCACTCCGGTCGATCGCGCCGCTGGCTTTACTCAAAAACATCTACCACTGCCGGAAGCAGAGATGTTCAGTCAATCATATCACGGGTGACGCCTACTATTTAGCTATTGGGCTTCCGCGCGAGGGCTTGGTAGTAACGGTGCACGATTGCGGTCACATCCCTAATCTCTCGGGGTTTAAGCGCTGGTTCTATCGCTATTTTTGGTTTGAATTAGCGACCCATCGGGCGGAGGTCGTCACCTTCATTTCAAAGTTTTCTCTCTCCGAGCTGGAATCCGCTCTAGGGCGCGAGATACCCAACAGTGTTGTTATCCCAGACCCGGTTTCCGATGCCTTTCAGCCTCAGCCCAAAGCACCGAATCGAAGAATCCCCGTGATCTTGGCCTTGGGCACCAAGCCTAACAAGAATTTAGTCCGTCTGGCTGCCGCACTTAAAGGTATGGATGTGCAGTTGAGAATCATTGGTGCACTACCACCTGACCAAAAACAAGCACTTGAGCAAAACCATATTAATTACACTGCTGAAGCTGGTTTGTCCTTCCAACAGGTGGTGGAAGAATACGCCAAAGCAGATATTGTTTCACTTGTTTCGACCCACGAAGGTTTCGGCCTACCAATTGTGGAGGCTCAAGCCACTGGTCGTCCGGTCGTTACCTCTAATGCATGTTCCATGCCAGAGGTCGCGGGTGGGGCGGCAGTTCTGGTCGATCCGCTTTCAGTCGAGTCGATCCGGGAGGGGTTTAAGTCGTTACTGGTAGAAAATGATTGTTGGAAAGATTGTGTCGCACTAGGTTTAAAAAATGCTGAGCGTTTCCGGATACCCGTGATTGCACAACAGTTTCTCGAGGTTTACCGGCGAGTTGATCCCGCCCGAGTTCCTTGATTTTTTATTCAGACCTTATCGATTTTCTATGAAAAATTTAGTTTTTGTGACGCCGCTGCCTTCACCCTTCGTCGAGGCAGTTATTCTCCGGTTGCCCGATTTTGCCCCAGAGTTAAATGTCACACCAATATTTTATGGTGACTGCAGCCACCGACCCGACTGGGGCACCTCCGAATGGAAAGGGATCACGATCGATCCCCAGCACAAAAAATTGAAAGCGGAGTTGATCGCAGTCATCGAAAAGCAAAATCCGGACGGCATTCTGCTGTCTGGCTACGGCAGTCAGATACAATGGGCGGCACGAAAGTGGGCGATTCAAAACCGCAAACCATTCTTCATGGTGCTGTCGGAGCCGCCTTCTCCTGTAGAAGGGCTGAAGCGGATCGTTCGACGGCAATTGATTCGGCGATTTCTGACTTCGTGCAGCGGTCTCGGTTGCATGGGGCCTCGTGCGGTTCAGGAATATTCAAATATTTACGACGGCCCGATTGCCGAAACACCCTATGCCTTCGATCTCACTCCTTTACTGCAGCACGAGCGCCCGCGATCAATTGGCGAATCTGGACTCACCTTTTTGTTTTCCGGTCGGATCACTGCGCAGAGGAATCCCCTCTTGGTTCTTGAAGCGTTCTCAGCAGTCAACCAGCAACATAAAGAGACCCGCCTGATTTTTTCCGGTCGTGGACCATTGGAGGATGCGATCAATGCGCGTGTCGAGAAATTAGGACTGAGTCATGCTGTTAAATGGATGAACGATTTTTCCGGCTGGCACGATATCATGAATTTCTATCGTTACGGCGATATTCTAGTTTCCTGCAGTAATCACAATACCTGGAACCTCCCCATTCAGGAAGCGATGGCCTCGGGGCTGGGGATTATTGCTACCTGGACCACCGAGGCGGCCACCGCACTGTTGGTCAATGACTACAACGGGATCCTGATCCAGCCCGCTAATTTGCACTCTCTCCGGCAGGCCATGCTGCGCTACGTCGAGAATCCGGAACTCGCTGAAAGCCACGGAAAGCTCTCACGCGAAGTCGTCCAGACGATCGATGCTCGAAAAGTTGCAGAGCGACTAGCTGGATTGTTGAATGTTGGTTTAAATCAGTATTAAGGAAATTTATGATTAAAATTGCTATTATCGGCCTCGGTTAAGTAGGTCTCCCCCTCGGGCTCCGCTTTGCGGAATCCAATGTCTCCGTCCTCGGCCTCGACGTCGATCAAACCAAGGTCGATGCCATCAACGAAGGCCGAACCTATATCCGCCATATCGAAGCCGAAACGATAGCCTCCGCGCGAAACTCCGGCCTCCTCGAAGCCTCCACCGATTTCTCGCGAGTCGCCGAGTGTGAAGCCATACTCATTTGCGTGCCGACACCACTCAATAAATACCGCGAGCCCGACATCTCTTACGTCCTCAAATCCGGCGCAGCCATCGCACCGTTTCTTTCATCTCAGTCTTCAGGTCTCAGTTCTCAGGTCTCACAACGAGCGAAGCTCGTCGTCCTCGAATCGACGACCTACCCCGGGACGACTGATACCGACCTACTGCAAGTCCTCGAAGCCGGTTCTGGCCTCAAGGCGGGCGTCGACTTCCATCTCGCCTTCTCACCAGAACGCGAAGATCCGGGGCGCAAAGATCATTCGGTGAAAACCATTCCGAAAGTCATGGGTGGACTGACTCTTAAGTGCCTTGAGTGCTGCGTCGAGCTCTACTCACTGGCGCTCGATGCCGTCCACCCCGTCAGTTCCTGCCGCGTGGCCGAGGCGACTAAGCTCACCGAAAACATCTTCCGCTGCGTCAACATTGCTTTGGTCAATGAGTTGAAAATGGTCTTCCACGAGATGGACATCGACGTGTGGGATGTCATCAACGCCGCCGCAACCAAGCCATTTGGCTATATGCCTTTCTATCCTGGACCTGGTCTCGGAGGTCATTGTATTCCAATCGACCCTTTCTATCTGACTTGGAAGGCGCGTGAGTATGATCAGCACACTAAGTTTATTGAATTGGCTGGTGAGGTGAATACGGCAATGCCCGACTATGTGGTCGCTCGTGTTGCTGAAGCACTCAACGACGACTCCAAGTCAATCAAAGGCTCTAAGATCCTTCTACTCGGTATGGCTTATAAGCCCAACGTCGACGACGACCGCGAATCCCCCAGCTACGTCCTCACTGAAAAGCTCGAATCTAAGGGCGCTTCCGTTAGCTACAATGACCCCTACGTTCCTGAGATTTGCCTGACTCGAGAGCATGCATACTTAGCAGGCCGCAAGTCTGTCGGGATTAGTGACGATTATGACTGTATCCTTTTGGCGACGCATCATGATGAATACAAAAGCTTCGATTTTTCTTCTTTTGAGGCAGCACTAGTAGATACTAGGAATTGTGTCATGAAGCGTCCTGCGAAATACTTCCGAGCATGATTCGATAGCGCATAATGCTGTCAAAATTAATGACAATAAAAATATTTTTACCATGAAGGCTCTGCACGCAGTTCCGTCTCTAGGCGAAAGTGGCGGCGGTCCGCCACGCTCAGTCAGTCAGTTGTGCAATGCCTTGTGCCAGCAAGGCAGCTCGATTGGGATCGCCACCGCCGTGGACCCATCTGATCCGATTGTGCCGCTGGATGCGGGCATTCAGCTGACGCAACTCGCGGGGCGTGGGAATTCTTTTCTGGATCGCTTGCGTGCTGCTGATTTTGGCGGCGCCCTCAGCGCAGTTCATCAAGGCTCACCTATTTCAGTCATCCATCAGCATGGCATTTGGTTACGTTCTTCACATGCGGTCACGAAGTTTGCCCATCAGAATAAGCTGCCCCTTGTCATCGCACCCAGAGGGATGCTTGAGCCGTGGGCGATTAATAATTCTAAGTGGATAAAAAAGCTGGCTTGGGCGCTCTACCAAAAGCGCGATCTCGGGCGAGCCACCGCCTTCCATGCGACGGCATTCTCTGAAGCCGAGAGTATACGTCGCCTCGGTTTCAAGCAGCCGATCGCAGTCATCCCGAATGGGGTGTGCCTGCCGAAGGCGGGCGATGGCGGAGGCATGATGGCGGATGGCGGATGGCGGGTGTCGGATAGCGGACACGTGATGGCTAATTTGGTAAAAGACGATTCGCCATCCGCAATCATCCATCAGTCATCGAAACAGCGCACCGCGCTTTTCCTGTCGCGTATCAATCCAAAGAAGGGCCTGCCGATGTTGCTCGATGCTTGGAAGAAGGTCGCGCCGAGGGATTGGAAGCTGGTGATTGCGGGCAATGACGATAGTGGCCATTTGCCAGTGCTTGAGCGAAAGATTGTGAAACTGGGGCTATCAGATCAAGTGGAGATTGTGGGACCGCTGTTTGGCAAGGCCAAGGAACAAGCTTATCTCAATGCTGACCTGTTTGTGCTCCCATCGTATTCGGAAAATTTTGGAATTGTGGTGACAGAGGCCCTAGGTTATCAAGTCCCAGTGCTGACGACGACCGGCTGCCCCTGGAAAGAATTGGAGACCGAGCGTTGTGGCTGGTGGGTCGAACCCACGCCCGAAGGCATCGAAGTGGGACTCAACAAAGCACTCAGAACAAAGAACGAAGAACTCTCTGAAATGGGCATCCGTGGCCGTGAATTAGTGAAACAGAAATATCTCTGGCCCGCGATTGCCGCAAATATGACGATTTTTTATCAGTGGCTCCTTGAAGGCGGCGAAAAGCCGGATTTTGTGGTGTAGCGCCGGCGGCGCTGCACCGAGCAGGGAGCTTGGAACCAAGGATTATCCCAGTTGACTAAATAAAGATTTTGGGCAACAATCAGAACATGAGAAACTATACAGCAGTTGTTGAAAAATGCTCGCAAACCGGACTGTACGTGGGTTATGTTCCTGGTTTTTCAGG
>Ga0307981_1002481_pt1 | contig 14870 bp, 14 predicted proteins | sample OrgLakmetagen987_FD_201849 | JGI IMG/M metagenome (GOLD analysis project Ga0307981, IMG submission 201849) | Saline water microbial communities from Organic Lake, Antarctica - #987 | ecosystem: Environmental > Aquatic > Non-marine Saline and Alkaline > Saline | place: Antarctica: Organic Lake... | reverse complement strand
CCATAGCGATTATGACAGAAACAAACAGCACTATTCCTGTTACCACTTGGCTATCAATAAATGATTTCACAGGGGCAGACAACTTTAAAAACCCGCGCTCTAGCAGCGCATGTTCGCGATCCTTTTTTTTAATTTTTAAGCTCAAATCAATATGCCTTTCCTTTAAAAAAGTTTACGTGTGTCGCTAGCGAAAATAACTACCAAAAACAGCTGCTGCCAACATAGCACCCTCAATAATAAAACCATTCCAGTCTGAAAGAGGGCACTTTAATCGGTAGTTAAATACCCCTTGTGATTAATCTGGTAGCGCATAAGCAATCAAAGCATCACCAATCGGTGTGTTCATAAAGTGATGGCCGCCAGCCATAATCACCAAATACTGCTTGCCCTCGTGTTCATAAGTCATGGGGGTGGCTTGTCCACCGGCAGGTAAGATATCCTGCCACAGGGTTTTCCCGGTATTTATATCAATCGCTCTAATTAAGTTGTCTGTTGCTGCCGCTATAAAAACTAAACCACCCGCGGTAATAACCACGCCGCCATTGTTGGGTGTGCCAATATTGAATGGCAACATCGAAGGAATGCCAAAGGGTCCATTGCGACGGGCTGTTCCTAAAGGACGGTCCCACAATTGCTCACCGGTATCCAAGTCAATCGCCCTGATACCGCCATACGGCGGCTCTTTGCACAACAACTGCGTGAAGGGCATACGCCAACCTGCGTTGACATCAATGCCATAGGGTGCACCTTTTTGTGGTGCTAATGCAGCATGCGAGCCGGCTTTTTCAGATGCCAATCGCGCGTCGGTTTCGGCCCTGGGAACCAGTCTGTTGTAATTGGGCATGTCATTGTAATTGGCCACAATGATGCGTTGCTTAGTGTCAACAGCTATTCCACCCCAGTCTGATCCGCCGTTATAACCTGGATACTGGATCCAAGGCTGTTTGGTGGTGGGCGGGGTGTATATACCGGCATAGCTGGCTTGTCGAAATTGGATGCGACAGAGCATTTGATCAATTGGTGACATGCCCCACATATCGCGTTCGGTCAATGCAGGTTTTGCTAAAGTGTGAAAACCCGAAAAGGGTTGCGTGCTTGCCCTTTCACTTGGTTCAACACCGCCTGCAGGTGCCGCTTTTCGTATCACCTCCGTCAGCGGTTTTCCGGTGCGGCGATCTAATACATAAAGGTCACCTTGTTTACTGGGTAAAATCAAAGCCGGTGTTGTGCCATTATTGGTGGGGAAGTCAACTAAAGTGGCTTGCGAACCCAAGTCATAGTCCCATACATCAATATCGACGGCGCGAAAGTACCATACTGGTTTTCCCGTTAATACGTCGATTGCCACTAAAGCGGTGGAATAACGATCCTCTGCTGCCGAGCGGTCGGAACTCAGGTAGTCACCGGCTGAATTTCCCATAGGCATATAAACTAAGCCTAATTCTTCATCGCCAGAAGCGGTGGTCCACATATTGGGTGTTCCACGCGTAAAGCTGCCCGTGCTTGGTCTATTGGTTAAACTAGCCTGGTCCATGTCCCACGCCCACAAATGTTCGCCTGTAACCGCGTCAAAGCCTTGTAATACACCTGATGGGGCGTCGATACTTACACCGTCTGTGACTTGGTGACCGGTAACCACCACACCTTTGATGATGGTCGGGGGAGATGTCATAGCAACCATACCAGGTTCAACTTCACCCATACCAATGGTGATGTCGGCGGCGCCAGCGTTAGCAAACTTCGTGCACCTTTTCCCCGTCATGGCATCAACGGCAATCAAACGGCCATCTAAAGTGCCTTCAATAATGCGTTTCTCACAAGTCTCACCACTGTTGCTACCATCGTCATAGTAAGCAACGCCCCGACAAGACGCGCTATAGGGTATCGCGGATTCATCCACGCCCGGATTATGACGCCAAACTTGTTTACCGTTGTTCGCATTAAGCGCAATCAAAGTGTTGGTCGCAGTGCATAAATACACTAGGTTACCAATTTTGAGTGGCGTAGTTTCTGCAGCATATTTGCTTTTTGACGGGTCACCTTCAGGCATATCTTCGGTGTGAAATAGCCAAGCGCGTTCTAAATTTTTGACGTTATCAATATTGATTTGTTTAAGTGGAGAACTACGTCTGGCTGCATAAGAACCGCCATAAGCTGGCCAATCAGCACCGACTTTACGTGGCGATGGGTCTGTATCATAAGATGCGTTACTAGCTGCGCGTAGTGATTGGCTGTCAGGCTCATTTGATCCATAAAAACCACCCACTAAGAACATTGCAATAAGCACTAACGACGCCAATTCATAGGACCGCCTTAGTGTCAGTGGACTGCTTTGGATTTTGGCACTGAGTGGCAGTAGTAGTATTAAAATCAATGACATACCAAACAGGCGTGGAAGCAATGCCCAAACCTGGCCATCGGCCTCCCAAAATGACCAAATAATGGTGATAACATAGGTCACGATATAGAGCCAAACACCGATAAATTGCTGTTTGAATATCAACCAACCGGATGCCGCTAACATAGAGCCAGCTAAGGCATAATAAGCAGAGCCACCTAGCCACCAAAGATAAAGGCCACCAAATAACATCGGTAGACCCAACAAAATAATAAACAGTCCTAATATTTTGATCATCTTATTTACCTTTCCAGTTTTTATATTTATTGCGCCCGATATGTTTTTGTATTAGTGACAGTTAGCAGGTCATGATTAATTGTTAATTTCGAGTGCAATGTAAATCAGTAGACCTTTAACTACACAGCGTAACTATTGTGCTGGAGAAGCTCAATTAGGGATATCCAAACAAATTTGTGGAAACTACTTAGTTTTTTTTACGCTCGCCACGTCTTAGCCTGGCGGAAGCGGCAGACAATATAGCCGAACGCATCCGTACTTTAGATTTTGCCGCTCCGGCGCCCTAGGGTTAATTATCGGTGGATTAGCCGCGGTTGGTTCGGTTGCTACTAGAGGGATTGGCCTACTGGCTTCAGGCCCGGTTGTTGCCGCCATGGCAACTGGTGGTTTTGGCGCATCCGGTGGTGGAATATTAGGGGCTGTATTTGGTTTAGTGGCCCCAGATTCTGATCATCAAACTATTCTGGATGAGTTAGTGAAGGGCGGTACACTCCTTTGCGTAGATTGCCAATCGGCTGATGTTGAAAAAACGAAGTTGCTTCTTGAATCACAACAGGCAATGCGTGTCGAATTAGCCAGTGAGATTACATTAAATTATAGCTAATGGGATCTTACAATACTGATAAAAATGAACACGGTATTGCCATTTCTCGGCCTTAAAAACCGTTATAGCAAATGGTGAAGAGCGTTTGGGCAAAGAATTATTGGATAGCTAAACAATGTAAGAACTTGAAAGTAACTATCTCATTGACTTGGCCAAGCTATACGGTAGCTTCACTATAATAAAGATGCTTGAAGACATTCCGATAAAAGATAGCCACTAATAGAAACAAAAACTTTCACAAAGCGGGCACGATATTGAAGTGGTCTTTGACACTATTGGTGGCGAGATAAGGGATTCATCTTAGTTTGTCTTAATGTCGGCATACGATTCATTTAAGACCAAGGCGTTTGGGGCTGCTTGTAAGACTAAATTAAAGGCATTAACACCATCGTGATCGGGTACTTGGAGAGATAGTAATATAGCATCTGCTACGTTTTTTCTAGATACTCAAGTGCATCTGTTAGATGGGTGAAACATCCTACCTTGCATTCAATGGCGTAATTTTTCGCTAGCGTTTCTTGAACATGTTTAGCATCAAAAAAATATTCTCTTATCGATACTAAGTTGGCTATTTCCCTATCTTTCATTTGCACTGTCCTTTTAGTTGTGTGAGTTCAATCGGTCAATGCAACGCTATACTAAAGTAAAGCGGAGGCGTTACGATGAAACAAAGAAAAAGAATTTATTACAATGCACAACAACGAGCGATAATTTGGGAGCGATATCAGCAAGGTGACTCTTTGCATGATATTGCAAGGTTCTTTGATAGATTTCACTCCAGCATACAAGGAATAATCGCCAAATCAGGTGGCATAAGACCTAAAGAAAAAACGCGGTCTGCTTTGTGTTTAACACCTCAAGAACGAGAAGAAATCTCTCGTGGTTTGTCATCACAATTGTCAATTCGTCAAATATCAAAACAATTAAACCGTTCTCCCTCAACCGTCTCCAGAGAGGTTAATCGTAATGGAGGACGAAAACTCTATAGAGCAAACAAGGCGGATAAATCAGCGTGGGAACGCGCAAAAAGACCTAAGCCATGTAAACTCCTATTGAACAAAGCATTAGCCAAGTTAGTCGCGATGAAGTTAAATCGTAGCTGGTCACCGCAACAAATTGCCGGTTGGTTGATGCGTACTTATTCAAACAAGGACTTACACGTGTCTCATGAAACAATATATAAAACGCTCTATGTCCAAACGAGAGGGGCATTAAAAAAAGAACTTCAACAATGCTTGAGATCACAACGTGTCTTAAGGCGCTCCAAACATGCCACGCTCAAGGGTAAAGGCTTAGGGAAAATAGTTGATGCCGTGCATATTAGTGAACGGCCAGCGGAAGTAAAAGATAGAGCGGTCCCAGGGCATTGGGAGGGGGATTTAATTGCAGGCTCAGGAAATAGCTATATCGCTACCTTGGTTGAAAGGCACTCTCGTTATGTCATGCTAGTTAAAGTGGGAAGCAACAAGACAGCGGCCGTCATTGACGCATTAATTAAACAGTCTAAAAAGCTACCTGAAGAGCTATACAAAACGCTTACTTGGGATAGAGGCTGTGAAATGTCTAATCACAAAGCATTTACGCTAGCGACTGATATTCAAGTGTACTTCTGCGATCCAAAATCGCCTTGGCAGCGGGGTTCAAATGAAAATACCAATCGCTTATTGCGGCAATACTTCCCAAAAGGAACAGACTTGAATGTACATTCCCAACAAAAATTGAGTCAAGTTGCTAGACAACTAAACGAAAGGCCAAGAAAAACGTTAGACTATGAGACACCAGCAGAGCGATTCAACCAATATGTTGCGACGACCGATTGAACTCACAGTCAATAGCGGTCTAACGGTAATGTTTTCCAATCATTTTTTGCACAAAACAGCAGTAAATCAGTGGCTATGTAAAATGCCGTTTCCAACCTCATAATGTAAATAGCCCTTTTCTTTTGAAACACGGTTTTTCAAACCATTTTTACACTAACTACTTGATACAAGATATTGCGTTGCCTGGAATCGCTTTAGCGTTTACGCAAACCAATGCCTAGTTCGATTCGCAAACCACACTAGGGACAACATAACCGGCACCTCCACAAGCACTCCGACCACGGTTGCTAGAGCAGCGCCTGAATGTACGCCAAATAGCGAAATTGCAACAGCCACAGCCAATTCAAAGAAGTTAGAAGTGCCAATCATGCATGCTGGTGCGGCTACATTGTGGGGCAGCTTCATGCGCTTCGCTAGCCAATAAGCAATGGCAAATATACCGTAGGTTTGAATAAGTAACGGTATAGCAATTAGTACAATAACGCCTGGTTTTGCCAATATAGTTTCTGCTTGAAACCCAAACAATAAGGTAACTGTTGCTAGCAGGCCTACGATTGACCAAGGCTTCATTGTGCGAAGAAATGTATCTATTTTAGAATGGTCGCCTTGGCGGTCGAGTTTTTTACGCGTAAGCACTCCAGCAATAAGCGGCACAAGTACATATAATACGACCGACAATAGTAGGGTATTCCAAGGTACTACGATGTCAGTCACGCCAAGCAATAAGCCTGCGATAGGCGCAAAGGCAAAAATCATGATGATGTCATTAATCGATACCTGCACAAGCGTGTAGTTAGCGTCGCCCTTTGTCATTTGGCTCCACACAAATACCATGGCAGTGCATGGTGCAACGCCTAACAAAATCATACCTGCGATATATTCGGTGGCGGTCTCAGGGTCAACCCAATCGGCAAACAATACTGCAAGGCTAAAGGACATTTCGATAAAAAAGCGAAGCACAACGGTTTTGTGCACTTTGGGTATCAATTCCTATTAAACCAAAAAAGTGCATCGATTGATCCTGCCATTACGGCTAATAGTGCACCAAATCAACTATTAAGTGTTTACGAACAAATAGAAACTTATTTAAAGCCCCTCATTGAATCAGGTAAGAGAATCACCTTTACGGGTCACTCATCGGGCGGTGCCATGGCCGTATTGGCAGCCCAACGTTTAGAGCTTAGCTTCCCTCGGAGCATTCGACGGGTGGTTACTTTCGGCCAACCCTCGACTAGCTATCGGCGTTACTACCAGCACTATTTATTGCATAAACGTACTTTTAGAATTTGTTGCGATTTGGATATAGTGACCTTCTTACCGCCTTTCCCTGGACTATTCAAACACCTTGGCCGCTCTTTATGGCTGCACGACGAGCGTATTTATGAAGACGCACGCCCAATCTGGCGTCTATATCGTGTTGTCTCGCGCTGGTTAATTTCACCTATTTCATATCACTACATGCATAAATATATTCGTGATAAAGATTTGTTTGATAAGCACTAAACTAAAATTTAATTCATCGCTTGATAACATTAGGGTGCTGTAATTTAAAAAATACGGTCTTTGTTAACTTAACGTGAACACTTAGGATACAAACACTTTAGCCAAATGCGACGATGTTCTGGCGTTCACGTTCAGCCAGTACGACAGTATATTATGACCATTGCATGCAGCATCGATGGCTAATACAAAAGTGCATTATGCAAATGACCGATATGATTTCCGTCTAATAGAAAATATCCCTCCGTCGAAAATTCATCCAGAGCAATGGACTTCATAATAAACAGAAGTAACTAATAGCACCAAAGGAGATTACAACATGAGTCAATCAATTCCTGCCGTTCGCGGCATCGGTCCAGCAGCAATTTGGCTGAAAGTGGTATAAATTCGTCTTCAATTCTGCCGATATCGCTACTATAAGTAGTAAATTTATCCGCTACTCACAATATTTTTAGCTTGCAACATAAAAGACAAAGCTGCAAAAAAATTGTCATGCATTTGTCATTTATTGTTCTGATGCCTTTAAAACAGCATATGAATAATAATTATGACGACTCAAACACAGTTCACAAAGACCCTCCTAGCACTTACTGTTTGTTCAGCATTGAGCCCATACACTATTGCTCAGCAAACTGATGACCGAATAGAAGAGGTTGTGGTTGCCGCACAAAAACGCGCTTAAGTCACTCAAGATGTGCCGTTGACGCTCAGTGCTTTTGATGGCGACTTTCTAACCCAAATAGGCATTGCCGAACTTGATATATTATCCGAAATTACACCTGATTTAGTTATTCAAGAACAAAGCCAAATAATCCAGGATTTGTGATCCGCGGCATAAGCTCCGACAGTGGTTCAGCGCAAAGCTCACCTCGTGTTTCTATATATTACAACGGCTCTGACGTATCTCGTTCTCGTGGTTCCTATTTTGAGCTATATGACATTGAGCGAATTGAGATGGTGAAAGGGCCGCAGGCAACATTATTTGTAACTGCAGCTTCAGTGGGTGCCATCAGCGTCATCACTAAAAAGCCCGAGACGCAGTTTTGAATCACTAGAGATTTTTGACGCGGATGGCACACAAGCATTGTTTTTAGAATTTGGCGAGGATGCTAAGGGCGACCAGTTTAGCAAAGAGTTCAGAGTCATTCATAGCACTCACTAGCATTTTCGGCGTCAGTTATTTTACCGAAGAGGGCGAGCAAGCTGTGCCCTTTAGCACTGAGGAATCGATTTATTTAAATTGCCTCGGATTATTAGGCTCAGGCTTGACCTGTATTAATGCTGATGTTGGCCTAAAGCGCTAACGTTACCCTTATCATCAGCATGATAAAACCCACTCGAGCTTGCCTCAATGAAACCTAGCGTAACCATTTTGGTTAAAAAAGGATCGGTATGATCGTCTCCAATATCAGCAAAGTCAGTACTTTGAAAGTCATCCTTTGCAGCAAAGAAGGCCTGCACTGTTTCTTGTTCGTGAGTCGAGTCTGTTAGTGTCCAAGTCTCGATGATATTGCCATCAAGAGTGGAAACTTCAAATTTTGAAATTAAGCGTTTTTGCGGCAAATAGCTTATTCGGTAGCTAAGATCAGCACTTTTATATTGAAGGGACTCTTCCAATTCGCAGCCTTTATATTGTTGCGCAATCAGCTTTGCTTTTTTCAAAAAATCATCACTCACTAATTGGTAACGATAGCTCCAATCTTTCTCTATTTTACCGTGAACTAACTCGGTTGGCTGATACTCAATTGCACGTTTATAGTGGTCGAAATACCGCGTCGGTTTAATAGTTTTAACTTGGTTCAATTCCCAACTTTCGGTAATTTCCGTAGCGGGATAATGATGGGCAACTTTGTTAGTTGTTCTCAATAGTATCAACTGCGTTTGCGTCTTTTGTTGTGTGTTAACAATTTGATAAATTGCTTTTGTGTAGTCTTGTTCGCATGACATATCATTGGCATAGCTAGTGCTGCAAATTCCAATAAATAACACTATGAAACAAAAAGAAAAAAAGTTTTTCATTTTTAATACTCCATTTTTACCGAGTTACTCAGTTAGGTTTAAACCTCTAGAAATAAAAACGCCGATGCACTTAAGCATCGGCTACAGGGAGACGCTAATTAATTAGCGGTGGTATTTAAATTGCCAACAAAATCTATAATGTGATAAATCATGTTCTGTTCATTTGTACCGTTGACCAAAAATGCACCGGGACCCTTAGCATAAATGCCAATGTCTTCGCCAGAGTGGGTTTCGGAACTGAGCGGCACTAACGCTTCTTGGTGGAAGCCAGGGGATTCGGTATCAACATCGGTCAGGTCCTTGCGGCCAGTATCCGCCGCAAAGGCATAGGTAGCATCGGCATTCGTTACGCTGTCTCCGAAGTCTCTAAACCCTAAACCATTGGCATAACCTAAAGTAGTGTAAGGCATGCCCACAGCATCCATTGCTGGATCCTCAGCGCCGACATTCACTACTTTACCTAATATAGGATTCCCGCGTTTTGGATAGCCAGCAATTGTAAACACATGGCCATGGTCAGCCGTCACAATTATTAAGGTATCCTCATCATTGGTCATATTGTCAGCAACTCTAACTGCTTCTGCTAATGCAATAGTATCGGTCAAAGCTCCGTAGGCGCTTCCAGCATGATGGCTGTGGTCTATACGTCCAGACTCCACCATCAAGAAAAAACCATTTTGGTTGTTGTCCAATATGTCAATCGCTTTCTCAGTCATTTGCGCAATGCTTGGCTCACCAGCAATGTCATTATCTCTATCAGCATCGTATTGCATGTGAGATTCATTAAATAAGCCGAACACGCGTTCAGTTGTTGCTGCATCAATGCCGTTAAAGCCATTTTCATCCATGACATAGACACCGCTGGGGTAAGCGTTTTGCCACTCAGCTGTAAGGTCTCTGCCGTCAGTGCGATCACCTTCTACCGAACTAACAGCATCAACGCTGTTAAATGCCGCATCTCGTGGTAAGAAGTGACGTCTACCACCACCAAAAACAACTTCAATACCATTTACGTCTACACCCGCAAAACGCGCTTCGAGATTGCTTTCAAAATTGACTAATTGATCAGCAATATCTTTACAGCCTGCGGTTACAGCAGCTTCTGACATGTCAGAAATGTCTTCCCAATTGCGGTCGGCAGATTTTGCATAAGTTGCAGCAGGCGTTGCATGAGTGATCCTAGCAGTTGAAATAATGCCGGTGGATTTGTCGCGCAACTCTGCTAACTCCAATGCTGTTACTAGTTCGTTGCCGGTCACCGTAGAGCAATCACCACGAACAATATCTTCATCGACACCAATAACACCCACGTCTGTTTTTATACCAGAAATCATAGCGGTCATTGTGCCGGCAGAATCAGGCGTTTGTGCATCAACGTTGTAAGTTTTTGCTAAACCTGCGAAAGGAAATGTATCGAAAGAAAGTTGATGTTCTTCGCCGTTTTTCCCCTGCATTTGTCCTTCTAAAATACGCGATGCAGTCACAGTTGAAACGCCCATTCCATCACCAATGAATAAAATAACGTTTTTCGCCTTACCACGTAACTCATCAACTAAAGCTTGTTGTGCTTGAGCAGAATCTGTTTTATATGAGCTTATATTTGCAGTTGTTAAAGCGGAGGAGCTATCGCTAGTTGATGTGGTTTGAATCCAGCGCGCTTTAGCTTGTTGAATGCTTGTTTGCGCTTGCATAAACCATGCGTTGTTTACGTTAGTTAGCAATTGCGAACTGCTTACTGAGGTGACACCCGGGTTACAAGAGAAACTGGTTGCTGTTATTTCGCTAGCACCAAGCATAGTATCTCGGTTAGTATCCAAACCGGAATCGATTTGTACTCCGCCATTAGGACAGTTTTGATTGCCAACAGCCAGAGTCGATTGCGTGATCAAGCTACTTAAGCCAGCTGCTCCATCTACACCCGCTGCACCCTCCAAACCATTTGTGCCATCGTTGCCATCATCGCCTTCGAGAAAACAACCATTTAAACCAATAACTGCTGTTGCAATGAGAGATAATTTTAATATATTCATCGTTGTCTCCTTAATTTAAGCCGCTTAAATTTAATGCTTGGTCAATCACATGGAATACCATATTCTGTTCAACCGCACCTTGCACTAACTGAGCGCCGGGTCCTTGTGCATGTAATGTTATGTCCTCACCAGAATGGGTTTCTGAACTGAGTGGAACGAGTGCCTCTTGGTGATAACCTGGGTTAGTTGTATCAATGTTTGAAATGTCCATGCGCCCCGCATTAATGGGCATTGAATATGCAGCATCTGCATCGGTTTCAGTGCCTAAATTCATCATCCCCAAGCCATTGGTATAACCTAAGGTTGTATAAGGCATGCTGTTAGCGTCTAGCGCAGGAGTATCGGCATTTACGTTGACTACTTTTCCTAGTATTGGATTACCGCGCTTTGGATAACCTGCAATGGTGAATACATGACCATGATCAGCTGTTACTAATATTAAGGTTTCTTCACTATTTGTCATATCCATTGCTTGCTGGACTGCGTTAGATAACTCAATAGCGTCGGTCAGGGCGTTGTAAGCACTACCAGCATGATGACCATGATCGATACGACCTGATTCGACCATTAAAAAGAAGCCCTTGTCATTATTGTCTAATATATCAATGGCTTTTTCGGTAAGTTCAGATAACGACGGCTCACCCGCGATATCATTGTCACGATCCGCTTCATATTGCATATGCGACTCGTTGAATAAGCCAAACACGCGCTCAGTTGAGTTAGTATCTATGCTATCAAAGCCCGTTTGGTCAAACACGTATGTACCTTGCGGATACTTTTGCGACCACTCAGCCGTTAAATCACGACCATCCGTGCGATCACCTTCGGTTGTGCTGACTGCATCGGTGCTGTTAAAAGCTGGATCTCGGGGTAAAAAATGGCGACGACCACCGCCGAACACGACTTCCAGACCGTCAACATCGACACCAGTAAAGCGTGCTTCTAAATTCGTCTCAAAACTAACCAGTTGGTCGGCGATATCAGTACACCCTGCAGCTACTGCTGATTCTGGCATATCTGATATATCTTCCCAGTTTCTATCTGCTGATTTTGCGTAAGTTGCAGCAGGCGTAGCATGCGTGATCCTCGCAGTTGAAATAATGCCCGTTGACAAACCTTTTATTTCTGCGAGCTCTAAAGCAGTGCTTACCTCATTGCCTGCAACTGTCGCGCAATCACCACGCTCAATATCTTCATCAACACCAATTACGCCGACGTCTGTTTTCAAACCAGCAATCATGGCGGTCATTGTGCCGGCTGAATCAGGTGTTTGTGCATCTACGTTGTAGGTCTTAACTAAAGCAGTGTGCTTAAACACTTCGAAGCTTAGTTTGTTTTCCTCACCCAACATATTATTCTGCTGACCTTGCAAAATTCTTGCGGCGGTAAGTGTTGATATACCCATCCCATCGCCCACAAATAAAATTACGTTTTTTGCTTTAAAATTATTGTCTGTTTTTAGCTTTTGCATAAGCTGGTTTTGCGCATCGGCATACCACGGACTGGCTGTTTGATGCTCTGGCAGATTATTGGACAGTGCGGGCAGTGAGGTAGTTGATAATGCCAACGCAATCATTGCACCTATTTTCGATAAGTTGGGTTTCGCAACTTTGGCTGAATTAAATGATTTCATATTATTTCCATTTGAGTTGAACGCGTTTCATGAATATATTTTTGCTAAACTATTGGACGTCATTTACTCAACAAGTAAATCCAACTTGGTAATAGCTTAGAGATTTTTTGTGACAGTAAATTAACATTTAAATGAAAGATTCCTTTCAAGTAGATGACGTTTTTATAGCGGATTTATGACAGGGCATCACCGCATCAATCGGCAGCAACTGGCTAGTTCTGTGTGGCAATGCTAGCTCGCTAAGTTTCTTGCGTTGCAAATAAAGCGTGGACTGGTTAACGTTGCGCTTACACTACAGGAAGGATTAATGAGCAAGATGAATCAACAAGAATACATAGAGCAACGTCTCAATGACCAACTTAACTGGTATGACCGAAAATCAAGCTGGAATCAAAAATGGTATAAACGACTTCAAGTGATTTTATTAGTGGCTGCTGCCATCATTCCCTTTCTATCAGGCTATATTTCTGAGGTACCAAGTCCAGAGAGTTCCCTGCCTTGGGTGAAGATTGTTATTGGATTGCTAGGTGTGGGAATCGCCGCGATTGCTGCAGTTCTTGGTCTCTACAACTTTCAAGAGAATTGGATTAAATACCGCACGACTTGTGAATCGCTCAAAAAAGAAAAGTTTAAATTTCGAGTATAAGGAGAATTAAAGCTATTTACTACCCTCTGTAACAGCTGTACTTTTGATTAGTTTGGTTTGTTTAAATGTTCGGTTGGGGACACTTTGCATGGTATGTGAGTCTTCAAATTCATCCTTAGATAGGCCATCGGTACAGAAAATTGTTGTCTGGAATGTCAAAAACCCTACCATGAAGCACTTTATTTCTTAGTATTGTATGTTGACCTGCTGTCTATGCACCAAAGTTGAAGTCGCGTTGGATTTTGAAATCGTTTGCGTACTGTTTGTCAGGTGGTGCACGCAAAGGTGGTACTAGCGGTTCTTGTTTAGATTTGAGGTACTTTTTATCTAAATGTGCCAGTATTTTTTTGATTACCTGGATATCTATGATGCAAGCGATGATACTTACGTTGTGTTTTGCACATTTTTCGCACTCGGTAATGTCAATGTTGAATACTCGCCTCAAACGCTGGGCAGTCCCTGCTAGCCATGACATCGCCCTTGCATGGTAAGGCTTATCTGATTGCCTATCTTCTTGATTGACAAGTTTTGGGCTGTTCTTTCCTCGCTGTGATGCAGTCACTTTTGCCCTTAGGTTACTATTGGGAGCAAACACTCCAAAAAATCGAGTGAGGTTGAGTCTTGGTGGTGGAATGAGGGCGGCAAGCTTGCCAACGAAATCAATTGGGTCAAAGAATACGTGTGTAGTGCCATCACGATACGGTGTTTTCAATTCATAGCGTACTTTTCCCTGTTGCGTCATGCTTAAGCGTTGCTCGCTGATAGCTGGTCGACTGATGTAGCGGCAAAGTCTTTCTAGTTTTTCTGGTTCGTCTGCATTGGCGAACACTCCTGCATGAAGCGAAAGGCCCGAGGTATTGGCTAGCTGTCCATATTCACCCTCGGGACTTGCCGGCAAAGTCTGTAGGGTAAATACTTTTTGACCTTGTTGTGGTCCCATTGCAATACGATAGCTAACAGAGGCACCCTGCAACTGCAGTAAACTATCTTCATCATCGATGGGCAAATTCAGGTAGCTATTTTCCATGACGCGTTGAACTAGGCCGACTTTCTCTAAATAGTGAGCGATGCGATGGCTGATGGTGTGCACGAGTGCAACCATATCATCATGAGAAGGTGCTTTGATGCGAGTGAAGGTGGTGCCACCCCATGTATTTTCGCTAATCGCGCCTTCCAAAAAGAGCATGTGAAAATGGATGTTTAAGTTAAGCGCGCTGCCAAAACGTTGAATAAGCGTCACCGCGCCTGTTTTCGCGTGTTTATTGGAAAAGCCAGCTTTGTTAACAATGTAAGTCGAAATGGCGCGGTGAATAATTTGCATTGCTTTGGTCAATTCGTTTGGATATCGAGCCAACAGCAATCGCAAAGGAATGGGTAGGCTTAAAACCCACTGGCGAATTGGATAGCCTTGGAGTACATCGTCTACAAGCAGCGCCGCACTTTCTGCGATGCGTCTAGCACCACAGCTTGGGCAAAAACCTCTGCGTTTGCAACTAAAAGCAACAAGCTTCTCATGTTTGCAATCACCACATACGACTCGCAAAAATCCATGCTCTAAGCGACCACAACGCAAAAAGTCATCAAACTCACGCTCAACAAACTTTGGCAGTTGTTTACCCTGTTGTAATAAGGCTTCTTTAAACGCTGGATAATGACGCTCTACCAATTGATAGAGCAAAGTATTTTCTGGCCGGTGTCGTTTGTATTGGGCAGTTTGCTGTGTTGCCAGCAATAGTCTCTTCCTTGATTGCACTATTTGGATGGTAGGATGGCAAACGTTGGTGACGTTTTCGACTGGTCAAGGGGTGGTTTTTGATAAAACTAAGGCGATTCGCTTATGTCCGGTTTACGTCAGGGAACTAAACCGCTACCCGCGGTAGGGTCGTTGTTTATAGCTCAAAAAGTAACCGCCACATCATATCCTCATTTAAGCTGAGTGAAGGGCATCCCGCCCTGTATTCACTTAAGGAGTGATGATATGAC
>Ga0307981_1002477_pt1 | contig 14884 bp, 9 predicted proteins | sample OrgLakmetagen987_FD_201849 | JGI IMG/M metagenome (GOLD analysis project Ga0307981, IMG submission 201849) | Saline water microbial communities from Organic Lake, Antarctica - #987 | ecosystem: Environmental > Aquatic > Non-marine Saline and Alkaline > Saline | place: Antarctica: Organic Lake... | reverse complement strand
TGTTCGTTTCAGAAACTTCGAGTTCCGTGGGCTTCGGAATTTCGGGTCTGGCGAAGTCTTTTGTGAGGGAAGCCATGTCTCCCGGGTACTTGAGCTTCTTGGCGATGTATTCTCCGAGGGCTTCTACAGTCTTCGAGAAATGCTTTCTGTCTTCGCATTCGTTGAAACACTGGAAAACGTGGCCGTTCATCTCTTCGGTATTGCCCTTAAAAGTAGAGCAAACACGGGGTGTAGTGGTTGCGCGGCTGCCGTGACGGTTTCCGCGACCGCGGCTACCGCTTTGTCCGCGTCCTCGTCCGCCGCCACGTCCACTAGCAGTGCCGCTGCTGGGGACAATTGGAGGAGATGCGACAGTCTCACTCATGCTGGAGTGTTGTAGATTCAGAAAAGTGGATCAGAAAGAACGCTGTTTTTTGACGAGCGTTTAGAAAACGAAGTATTTTCTTTTTGATTAAAGTTGATTCTATGGAAATCTGATTACGCCTTGAACCTTCAATTCTCAGCTGTAGTGTGTCAGGACTCTCAATAGTCTATCTATAAGAAAAGTCAATCAAACTGTTCTTGCGATGGGATTAATCAAAAAGAATGAACAGTCACTGGTGCCCACTTGAGGCCCTTTTTGAGAATTGACGCATATGTGGGAGCAGATGCGACCTCCATCTGTTCGGACACTTTTTTCTTGGTTGGCAACGCGAACGTCTGTCCGCTAGCTCCAGATCGAACTTTCTCCAATATCGCATTCTCAACAGCGGGTCGACGGCATCCGGCCACTATCACTGGGCACGGGCATCGCGATTGAATGCTCAGTGGGTCTATTGGCTGGTATGAATCTACTATAGATCGGTAACGACGATACAACTCTCATCGGCATGGCGGGCTCGTAGAGAGCGTAGTCATCAATCAGGAAGCCAAGGGTGGTTTCTGTCAACGGTTCTCGCATGGGACATCAAGGGAGACCATGTTTGGTCTCATCTCAGCATCGTACTGGCCGCTCGTTAGGCTCGTCGTGTGGCGACGGGACGAGCGTTTCAACGTATTGAAAGGAGTAAGGCGTGCAGACTCCAACCCGATTAGTGGGTCGTGAGTCGTGCGGTTTTATCCTGTGTGGGGATGCGGTGGGGAGCTCTAATGCAGTCCCAGGCAAAGTGGCAATGTTCGCTGCCGCTTTGAGCAAAGTAGGAGTTGCCGGTTTCGCGACTGCAGTGCCGGCTGCCACAAGTGCAATGCCCTTGATCCGGCTGCTTTCACACGATACTGACCAAAGACTTGCAAGCATTTCGAACCATCAGAAACTTGCAATGCTTCGGACCCACGAACACTGGCCAGCTAGTAGCATTCCTTTTTGGGAACGCTGTTGCAGACAGAAACCAAGTTATCGAGCAGCTCTTATTGTCCCACTTGCATATGCAGCGCACGCAAGGGCGACTCTCGCCTTCGTTACTGAGCGCTCACGTGGGCTTTCCATCTGGCATATCGGCAGAACTCCCGTCCTCTCGGCGTTCTTCGCTTGAGCTGGAGCGTCTTCCGGCGCGTGCGGGTCATACTGGAAGATATGGATCGGCGCTGTCGGGTCCAGAACCACAGATTTTGCCGCTGTGGGTAGGGCACTTCCAACAGACGTCCAGCACTCAATTCAAATTCCTGCACATACTTTCTCTCGGCTGCCTGTTGTCGTTCAATACGCCAATCCAAGCAAATCGGAATTGTTTCCAATAAATGTATATCGGATTTTGGTCGAGGCGGATAGAAATGAGCAGATCCATATCGTCTCGTTCACTTCCAGCGGCCAAGCCTTCAAGATTCATGATCCAGATGTCTTCATGAAGGACATTGCTCCCATGTACTTTCGACAAGGCCACTACTCTTCGTTTGTCCGACAGCTCAGCTCGGATGGCTTTTTGCGTCTCTCGCATGGACCCTATCGTGGCGCTTTTCGCCACCATTTCTTTATTGGTGGTCATCCCGAGTTCATAGCTAGTATAACCCGACAGATTCAGGGGCCGAGGAAAATAACTTTGCGCTAGTCTACCTATAGCTGCTGTAACTAACTAAAGTTGACGCTTTTACCGTTCGTTCATCAGAACTTGTATATCTACACACTACCGGTGTATAATGGAAGATGCGTGTCTTTGAATGTAACTAGTCTAGACTGTAGCCTAGTAAAAGCATAATCTGGGTCATATAGTATTACCGCAAAGCGCATCTTGCGAATGGAGCGCGAATGTCGAGTCACGCTACAACTTCTCCTTTACCATCCACCGTCCCCATCGAGATCCGCCACGGGCACACGAAAGCTTTCGGCATCCCACGAAGTCTCCAACTGGTATGGTTCTGACACCAAGACGTTATTGTCCGTGGCGGTGCACTTTGCCAATTGAATTTGGCAACTGGCGCGACAATCGCGATAAAACAGTACCTTCATGCAGTCTTCCAACAATGCGCGGGCTTCACCTTCCGTGAGATCGGGACGCCACTTTTCGCGCAAGAGCGGCATGGCCAAGTAGGATCCGAATCCCGTGGCGATGAAATTGTCTTGCACTGTGGTGCCAATCTTGTCGACGCTGCCCAAAAAGGCCTTGCCGTCTTGGCATCCCGCCACAACGAGATCGTTCCAGAGAGGATTGTTCTTGCTGCGCGCCGAGTACATTACCATGCGCAGGTAGTTCCATACGGTGACGGCGTTCATGGCTTGGGAATTGTCAGCGTACAGCGAGTCCATGAGTGTGGTGGTAGTTTCTTCCAGAGCCTTGGCCGTGAGAAGATCCGTCACGTGCTGAAAGTCCGAGTACTCTCCGGAGCCACCAATGACGGTAGTTGTTCCTTCAATATGACGGAGACGCACGGCGTTCTGGTTCTTGGCCATGCTTCCGTAGCTCAAGAGAGTATCGGCGGCCAATAAGACGCCACCGTCGTAGACAATGCCCAAGACGGAGGTTCCAGTGACAATGGGACGCGTCGTGTGCTCTTTGCGTCCAGCGAAAGCCGTGGGTAACATGCTCATGGTAGCTATGGAGAGTACTAGAGGGAGGAGGAGGCGACGAATGGTGCAAGCGACTTGAGAGAGAGAGAGAGAGAGGAGTATGTATGATGTATGTATGGAGCACTAACAGCAACAGCAACAGCAATAGCAATAGCAGCCAGAGATCTTTGAACACCATTGCTATCCCTTCGCGATGCTTCGGACGCCTTCATCGAAATGGACGTCACACTCGTGATCAATTACTATTTACTGGGACTCGACCAGTTCGATCGACTTCCTGTTGGGCTCAGATCCAAAGGCAGGAGCACCACCAATAACACCAACCAAACGATCAGATATAAGATAGAGCCAGGCAACTGCCGTAGCAACTAACCACAGAACCTCTAACAGAACCTCTCTGAGCGACTTCCAATTGGCACTCTCTCAAGGCATCACTCATCTTCAGAGCTTCGGAACGAACGCACAAGTCGACCGACGGTAAGGCCCTCACCTCATTCATTGGATTCTTCAACTCTTTCTCATCTTTTACATCATTGACAAAGAATCTGTTCCCACTACAACAACATAAGCACATTGCATTTAAATTGCATTGTATTGTAGTGCGTTACAATACAACGGAGCGACTTTAGTCTACTGCAGAGCATCATGGACAACTCACAAGCTGCTGCCGGAGCCAAGCGCTCCCCGGACGAAGCCGCGGCACCCGTCGCCAAGAAACCTCAGTCCACAACGACCCAACAGCTGCAACAGCAGATTCAGCAGCAGTTGCAACAACAATTGCAAGCCCAGCTTCAAGCTGCGGCAGCTCGAGGCCAGCAGGCCAACATCACCCCCGAACAAATCCAGGCCCAGGCACAAGCCATGGTCCAAGCGGCCGCGCAGGCGCAAGCCGTCGTGGCGGCCGCAAAGACTCGTGGAGACGGACTGGTACCCATGAATGCGGGACAGATTGCGGCGCTCTCGCAGATTCAAGCCCAAGCCATTGTGCACGCTCGGACCAAGTCGCAAGGGTCGGCGCAACAGATTCAAACGCAAATTCAGTTGCAAGCGCAGGCATTGGTGCATGCGCATACGCAAGCGCAGATACAAGCGGGAATATACAAGGGAGATGGCAAGACGGCCACAGACGCTGCTTCCAAACCCGCGGCGGTGTCTGGTAGTTCCGTAAAGTCAGCGTCGTCGACGGCGTCGCCCGTATTGTCGGCAGTGACTCCCGCGCAGCTGCGGCAGCAGGAAGATCTTAAGAAGAAGCAGAGAGCCGAGCGTGCCGACAGAGTAGCCACGGCGGCGTCGCAGTCGGCCTTGGCTGCCTTGGATCAGCAGCACGAAAAGGCATTGCAGGCATTGTACACGGCCTTTCGCAAGCAAAACGCGGCGGCCGTGTACGCGGGTGTGGTGGCGCCGCAAAACGTGCTGACCCATCCCGGTTCCGCATCAGCTTCGTCCAGTCACACTCTTACGACCACGTCCTTGGACGTCGCCATGGGGAATTCTGCGGGTGTCGATGGTATCATGGCGCCGCAGCCATCGTCCAATTCGCCGCAGTTTTTGCAACAGTTGCACGGAAGCCTCAATCAGTTTTGGCAAGAATCGTTTGAACACATTCAGCGTTTGGAGGATCAAACAGAGCAAGATTTCAAAAACCACAATGACTTGCCTCTGGCTCGTATCAAGCGAATTATGAAGTCGGACGAAGATGTCCGCATGATTTCGGCCGAAGCGCCCGTGTTGTTTGCCAAGGCCTGTGAATTGTTCATTCTCGATCTGTCGATTCGGTCGTGGAATTATAGTCAGTTGCACAAGCGACGAACCTTACAAAAGGAAGATGTTCGGGAAGCGATTCAAAAGACGGATATCTTTGACTTTTTGGTGGATGTCATTCAGTAGATATATAACATTAAAGAAAGCATACATGTTATATGACATGGTGGACGAAGTTAAGTACAGTATCACATTACATAATGTACACTTATTTTGGTTTGCTACTATCAATGCAACATCGTACAAGCCCTTGCTCAAATGGTCATCGGATCCTTTGCAATCGTCCATCCCTTTTCGAACCCGGGAGTGCAGTTTCAGTCAAGTCTTCCCCAATGTACCCTAAGTTTCTCGAGTAGCCTGGTCCTCGGGGCCGATCGTTGACAAAATCACCGGCAAGAGAATCAGACCGTGCCCACAACCAAGCGTCACCATCCCAAGGAAAGCGAAAAATACAGTGCTGAAAAGTTCACTCGTACAAAGAGCGAGTGGCAAAGTTCCAAGAAGCGTAGAGAGACCACCCATCAGCATCGAAGCCCCAATAGTGCGAAGCACCTCAATGGTCCTCTTCTTGCGGTTGCCTGGAGTCTCATAATAACGAAGCAAAATATGGACAATATAGTCCACGAGCAACCCGCTGGACATGACCATGGAAACATATGTAACAGGGTTCACATGAGCGCCGGCCCATTGCAAGACACCCAGCGATCAACATATAGAATACATATCAAAGGAAGGACAACAAGAGCTGCGGACCAGTGAGGAATAAAGAGTGCGACGATACCAGTCACAGCCGCGACTCCAATGACAGCCGTCCAGAGCAATTCCCCAACCACTCGTGTATAGAACTCGCATGGGTCATACATGTCGGTATAAGAAAAGAACGCCCAGTCGTCGAGGCCTTGGTTTGCGGGGTGCATCTTTGTCACAGCCCGCTGGTCTTCCAGCGCGTCAACCTGGTCCTTGACATCCTTCAGATTCAAATTGTCCATGGGCACTAGGCAGCGCGACGTGGTGATAGTTCCAGAATCGTCTCGGACAATGTCGCCGCGATAAAGTTCGCCATAAACGGAGTCGGAAAGGAAGGCGTCGACTTGAGAGTTGAACTCAAGTTGGGCCAATGCGTTGCCTGACTCATTCAAGAACGCTTTGAAGTCACGGAGCCAGAAAAACTCCGGCGGGTAGTTGATAGACTTGATGCTAACCATATCGTTGACGTAGCTTTCCATCAACTCCTGAACTGTTTCGTTGGACTGGTCCACGAAACGAAAGTAGGCATACGGTGGATTACGAATACCAGCCAATTCCGTGTAAACTGACAACGCTTCCAAGTAGGAGGTCATGTATGAATCATCTGGTAGGAGTTTAATCGGGTCGAACTCTTGACTCAACCTTGACGCGCTAAGCGCACCGGCCACAAAAAGTCCAGCAAAAAGGACCACCACAACGACCTTGACCCATGGACGAAGTAGGAAGTTCGCGTACTGCAGCATGCACTGCTCCGACATGCTGCTGGCATTTTTACTTAGATCCTCTTCCCAGTCCTCTCTCACGACTTCGATATCGCTATCACCACCATTGGTATCCTTCGCGGTTATCCAAGTGCAACAATCACGGCGCTTTTCCCGAATGCGTTGCTCGTCGAGGACGATGCAAGCCACAAAAAATGTCAACTGGTAAATGTAGACAAAGGAAATTGTGGGAAACGCGTAGAGACACAGCCAGTAGATTGTAGGGACGGAAGAAGTGCCCCCAAGTCCAAATGCCAAGGTTGTCGTGATGGCTGACAAGGTGATAGAGATACCAATATCGTCAATTGTGTCATAGATGCGGTCAACGACTAATTTTCCTGGATCAGAGCGATCGTACGCACCAGCCATGATGAAGGCGTCGTCCAGACCAATTCCAAATAGTACAAAAGGAAGGAGCGGCGTCAGGGAGGTGAAGGGAACTCCTGTCAAGATCATTAGTCCAAAGCCACTCATTATGCTCAACATCACTGAGAAAACGGCGCTGAACCCAAGTAGACTCCTCGAGCGAACCTTGTCCTTCTTCCAAAAGACGAGACTAGTAAAGAGCGCCATGAGGACAAAGACAATTGGAACGAGCGGAATGTCTTTCACAATCGCCCGGTTGAGCCTGAAATACAAAACCAACAAAAAGACTGGTCAGACTTGCCGCCACGTGAAACATTTGGCGAACAATACAAACGCAAGCAGAGACTTACTCGTCTGCGGGGGATCGGACTGCCTGCACTTCCACACGAAAGGCGACAGCGACACCAGAGTCGGCGCGCCATGCATTGTCAATGTCCAAAATGACACCTAAAGCAGTCTCTTCGAATTCGTTGGCGTCACTAGTCTGTGGAAATTCAATGCGCATGGCGTAGGATAGAACAGAGTAGAGCGTACCATTGCCGTATCGCTTGGGGTAGCCCATGGTCACCAACTCGGCCACTGGCGTACTGTCGGGGTAGAGCTTGGCGGACAAGGCATGAATGGCATCCCCATCCGACTGTATCTCATTGTTAAAAGTATCAGCTGAATGGTTCCAGTAATGCGTAATAGCGTCAATCTTACACGTTGGCATCTCAGACTCTTTGAGATTGGTAGATGCCGAGCAAATTGCATCGTAATCCTCCAGATTGCGAACGGCATCAATCACTTCAAAGGCTTTCCTTACGGACTCCTGCCCTAGCATATTTTGACCGTCGGCATGGAGGAGAAGATTAAAGGGGCGCGTCTCCTGGGGAAAGCCCGACTCCTTGTCGATCCACCGTGAGTGAATGGCGGGACGAGAGTTCGTGGGAGTCCACGCATCGGCCCCATCGTCCAAGAGTTCAAAACGAGTAAAGATAGCAAGGATAAAGAGAAGGAGCGAAAGGAATACAGAGCCGAAATTTTTTTTTCCCGGAGAGGAAGCAGAAGCCGAGGTAAGACCATGCAGAGCTTTAAGAATCGGTCGATGGATACGATGAACCATGCTCGTCCACTTTTGGGAAAACCCGGCAGGCACCTGGCTATCAGTGTAAGGAAAGAGGACACTGGAGGATCCAGAATCACTCTTAACTGTTGGACGCTGATCGTCGTCGACTGCAATCGAGTTAAAGAGAGATACGTTGAGTATAAAGTGACAATTCGCCTCGTATCTTGGTAGTACAACCTGTGTATATCTGTGCAGACAGTCCATACTCTCCCCGAATCTACGGCATACCTTTCTCCCCAAGGACGAATGATGCACCAATAACTGTTGCGTCGTCTTGTGGGTCTTCTTTCTCGGCAGCTACCATGCGAGGCGATCACTTCTCAATGACATGTCTGAAGGGCAGGAGTAGATGAGAGATGAGGTCTGGAGAAAATGAGAAATGAGACAGGTCGACACTGTTGAGAGTTTTTTTGCCTCTCCGCCCTTGTGCCTGTACGCGGTACCGGTTGTTAGATCCACGTTCCGATTGCGATGTACTATTAAGATCGAAGTCGTAACTTGCAGGCTCGCTGGGAGGTCATAGCCCCAGTCATTCAAAAGTCATCGTGAGTATTTAGGACCACGATTAGGACCAAGACTTGCTCCGCGCAAATTGGTCACTTTTTTATAATAATACACTTTTGTATTCTCTTATCTCCGGATACATCACAGCACAGGTACTACTACTGTAATAGTATACTAGTAGGTAATTCGTCCTGCCACGGGGAGCTTCGGGAAGATCGAGAAAATTCTGCTTTATTGGCGTTCTGTCGGAGACATACACGACTGGATTTTTACGCGCCGGCCAGCCAAATTCGCACAGTACTTCTCGAATCCCGTCTTTCTTGGAACCAAGCATGACCTCCATCTACATCATCGATTTAGAAGGAAGAACTACAACTTTGCCTTGATCTTTACAGTTTGGGACCGAATGTTTGGTAATTACAATTTACATATGGTGGCTACCTGGTGGGAAGAGGGAAGGGTGCGAATTTCACATGATCTAGATAGCCGAAAGGCGTTGTCGATGACATGATTTTGAGAGTGATTTGTATATTATATAATAAGAGTACTGCATAGTAAAAGCAAAGACGAATGAAGAATGAACTATCGATTAGTCTAGAGTATGTGTCGTTTGTACTGTTTTGAGTAGTTCATGCACATGGAATGGACATTGTGTCCAGGACGGTACGTTGATAGCGTTCCGTCCAGTTTCCTTGCCCGTCCCGTACAGCCAAAGTCTCTCGTGAAGTCGCAACGTCGTCGCTGCTCTTTGCCTTCATGACGTAGACACAGAACAGCGTACCTCTCTCTTCTCGGCCTTGCACTTGCACCTCTCTCACCACGTGCAGCTGGTACTGATCAGCAGCAACGAGAACGCGATCGTGGTTGGCCCAGTTCTCGCAAACAACAAAGCGACCAGTCAGTTTCAAGACACGGGCGGCAGCCTCACAGTAAGCCTCAATACCTCCGCGAAACTCGCACCGAGCTGGAGCCGACTGAATCGCTGTTGGCATGCCTCCTTGTTGAATGACTGCGGATGCAACGGTTCCGTTCTGGACCGTAAAGTCGACTCGAAAGTACGGTGGTGTACCTGTTACTAAATCGAACTCTTGTTCCAGAGCGACATCTCGAAAGTCGCCGTGCACAACCTTTGTAATGTTGTTGCTCTTGTTATTGCTGATGCCGTCAGAGCCTCCTAGATTGAACGAGATCGATCGTCGCGCCAACTGAACTGCTTCACTGCGTGCTTCGACACCCATGGCTTGGACGGATCTACCTGCCTTAAGAGCTGTCCAGGTGACCATTTGCAAGACTGATGCGTTGCCTGTTCCAAGATCCAGATATTGCAAGGGAGCAGTAGTGTCGTTAATGGATAATGTTGATAGTCGGGAGAGTTCCGTGGCAGCGGTAAAGGCCGTGACCAAGTCATCCGTCGTCCACCGGTGCGATCCGACGCGTTGTAGAATCCGCCACGAGCCCACCAGATTACAAAGCTCTTCGCCATTGGTTGGAATCCAACTCGGGCGTACACGGGCAGTGTCGCTGCCTCCGTCGTCGTCGTCGTCGTCGTTTGGCATATCGACGTCGACTCTATCCGTATTGGCAGTCCGAACCATGGTCGCCCACTGCGATAGGGATGACGATGAAGCTGTGGATGCAGCTGTTAGCGCATGTGGCAAAGGTCCAGTGGGTACCCACCCAGGGAAACCGGCAGGGCAACGGCGACCTCGTGTAATTCTCCCCGCCAGTGTTGCTGCATCCACTTGGGCCTTTTTCGGAGGCATTCGACCCCGACCAGAACATACGGGACACTGTACTAGCATTTCGACAGGTTTGTGCTGCTGTTTGGTGCCGGTACCGCGACATTTCCAACAATTGGGGCCTGCGGAAGCATCGAACGAGGCGGAGCCAACGGCGGTAATATTATCCATAATAAAAGGTGTCGGCGGTGTTTCGCCCCATCCAGGTGCATCCTCGACCAGTGAAGCGTGTCCTTGAGGAACAAAGCGCTCGAAGGGAACGCTGCTCATCGTCGACTCGGTGACGGGGGCTCTAGTGCCATTGCTATTAATGGGGGAAATTGTTATTGTTCTGTGATTTATTGGTGTCGTCGTCCAGCGAAATTTGGCGCCAAATCGTCGAAATATGATCTCATATACTGTACCTCGAATACAAAATACTGTACAAGTACCCTCTCATGTTCAGACTGATGTGTCTACGCCATGCATCTTCAACACCATGAAGGATACCATGATCTTGCTCCTATCAAATACTCTTCTTGGAGTGGGCCTACTTCTAGTATCGCTCGTTCTGGTCTACATTTGGGTCCGTCGAGACCCCCCCCCCCCCCAAAGTACCTGGTCCCAATAGACACTTCTTACTTGGCGTTACATTTGGAGAGGTATCCGAGATATTTGAAGATGGCTTTGGGTATGGTAAATGGCCAACTCTGTCAATATCACTAAGCAGAAGAATTGACTTTCAACCTGGGTAGGGCCCAACCATTAATCTGCCACCCAACAGAGATCGTAGATTTGTAATCTAAAGCTCACTATTGTTTGTTTACTTCAGTTTTCAATCTATTAGCCCTCCATTCTTAATCTACAATTCATCATGGTGATTATTCGTATCCCTGGTTGCGTCCAGGGGTCCTCCGAGCTTTCTTGCTTATTACAGTGCAAGTTGCCGCTCGTGACTATCGAGTCCCAGAGGGGATCGACCGTCATTCAGTACAAAGCTACATACGACGTTTTGTGTAGAATTCCTACTGGCACCCCAAAAATCGATCTGCTTATCAGTCGTGGCAAGAAGAGCAGCAGGCAGCACAGCAACTGGCAAATGTAACAACAACAGAACTGTACCGCCAACACCGCAATGAAAGTTTGGTGCAAGCTCAATATCGGCAACACCCAAACCTAAGCATTTAGTGTACGATTGTTGGTTGATGTTACGGACATTTCTGATTTAAGTAGAAGATTCACTGAGGAAGCGGCGAACACATAGAAAGGCGTTGATGCGTTTCTTCTTCGTGTCTACGCTGCTGATGCGGATCCGAGTAAAGACAAGCACTTACCCGGTGACATGAAAGTATCCGAATGCAGAGCTTCGTCGTATGAAGAGCCTTTTATCGTAAAGGCGCCTCCAAAACAACCACAGCAGCAAGATCGTAAGTTTCGTTGTTGTCGTTGTTGTATTCTAGTGTGCTGTTGGAATACGGGAATGCTTGGTTCTTGGAATAAGAGAATTCGAATGACTCGATTCGGGGATTTCCTTGAGTGTATGTACTGTACCGTACAGCAGCAAGGTGGTTTTACAGAACCGATCCACCTTTGTTGTTGTTGTTATAATTCTTGGATTCAGTGTGCTATTGGAATATGGAAATGTTTGATTCTCCTTTTATTGAGAACAACAGCTTGATTGTTTCCCTGACTTCTCATCGCCCACCCCCTCCCTTCGTTACACTCTCTCCGGGCGGCTTAACCCTCGTGTTCCGCAAAACGCGACAAAGGAAGACATTGAGAAGCTTCGGGAAGAACTACTAGCGCTTATTCGGCCCAGAAATAGTCCAACTCGTGAGCTTTCCTACCTTTCACAAAGTCAGGCCTGGAATAAATTGAAATCAAGTGAGCGAATCACACATGACCATCCCTTTTTCTTTGAGCTGGTGGATACCAGCCGATTGGTAACGACTGCTTTTGAGAGTGAGGCTCCCGATAGCGGCAAAGATGAGAACATAATACACCACCCTTACTTCTTAGAGCAGGTCGGCGCACTTGTCAGTGATGCCACCGAATGCGGCAGTTTTATACGGCAGCAATTACATCGGTCCAAGCATGGACACTGGCTGAAGCTGGACGGTAAGACCGAGGCGGGCGTTGAACCTGACTTTGTAGCGACATAACACTTTAATGGGGAATCATTTGTGCGTGATTGGAGTAAAGGGGCGAAGCCTCCTTCCTCGAAATACGATGTGACTGTTGCCTTCGAAGAAAAGAAAAAGTTCACGGATTCACATCAAATCGAGGCAATTGACTACGCCAAGCGTCTACTATGTATCCAACGGGGTCGTACAGTGGCTTACGCGGCACTATTTCATTGCTGCTCAGACGAAAAGATGATCCGTTGGTTTCAAGTGACGAAAAATGAGAAGCACTTCGACGTGAAGGTGACCAAGCCCGCGAGTCTCGCTCCTGGTGAGGATGGGGAGCGACAACTTCTCACCATGCTTTGCATGTTGTCACCTGATCTTGATGTTAACATTCCCTTGGTTGTACCGGACAATGGTAGAGATTGTACGCTCCTTAACTTGATTGGTGAGGGCGCAACCTCGGATTATATTGCGCCTTGTTGGATGGAAAGAGAGGCGCAATCAAGATGCTACGGAACAAACATGTTGAGTTCGCCTCTATTGAGAGTACTTTGCTTCAAAAGCTAGAATTGGCTAGAGTTCCTGGTGTGCGCAAATGCGAAAAATTGCCCCAAACGCTCTCTTCTTTGAAAAAATCTTGGCTCCTATACAATTCTGCTCGTCAGATTTGGTCGCGCAGCTTTATCTTGCTTAAAACAAGTCCACAAGGCAGGTGTGGTGCACCCTGATGTGCGACCAGACAACGTGATGATGGACGGTATGAGCACTGCGGTGCTCAACAACTGGAGCTGCTCTTCGGAGATCGGTAATTTGGTGCCATTCCAAGGGACCTGTCGGTACACCAGTGAAGAATATAGATGAACTCTCAAGGTCACTACTGCAGAGAGAGAGACACGTGAGGAAAACAGAGATCTTAGTAAAAAGTGAGCCTTTATCCAATGCGCCGGCGATGGGTCATATTCTAGTAAGCGAGTAAGTGAACTGAGTCAGATGGTTTCAGTGCCAGTAGGATGGTGGTACAACAGTATCATCAACACACCCTCACACTGAATCTAGCTGTGAAGGTTTCCCTTCGTAGAGATAACGGGAACGCATGCGCCGGTGATGAGCGGGCGCGTGGTGTTTGGAGAAGTAATCAGCATCATTGTCGGTGCCGCGCTTCCAGTGAACGATGAATTGGCCTTGACGGACGCGGTCGCGGATCCAGTAATAGCGCATGTCAATGGCTTTGGAACGGCGTTGCTTGACTGTGTCATTGGAAATGCCGGCTGTGGTGCTGTTGCGGGTTTTGATACGCGTGGGGAGCTGGGGATGGCCCATTTCAATAAGCGTGGTTCGGAGCATGCAACCCTCTTGGCCGTTACGGTAAAGACCGGCAAATTCAGCCTCGGCGGCGCTGGCGAGAACTGGAGTTGCAATTTTGCTGAGAATATGGACAGGGCCGTTGAAAGGCAGTGGAGTATCGTCGGGTTCGGGTGCTTTATCTGGGCCCAAGGGAGCATCAGTAAGAAAATGGTAGCCGGCCACGCGGGAGCGGGCTTTCGATTCGGACAAGTAAGAAGCCTCGCTGTCAATGGCAAGTTGCATACAACTAGTGTGGAAGCGGACCACAGCGTCTGGGTGCGTGGCGCAATAGTTAAGCAGCTGCATGGTGGCAGCGGAGGTAGCTTCGGTAGCGGCTGACTGTTTGGAGGCAAGGGAGCCCAGGGAGACGAGTATGGTGTTGTCAACGGCGCGCGCGTAGCACAAAATAGTACCTATCACTTGTTGAAGACGAGTGAGACCTTTCTTGTCGAGTTGGGTGGAATCATCGATGGGCTTGGTAAGTTGAGGTCCAGTGCCATAGACTGGCGCGAGCCACGCATGGGGTGAATGTTGTGCACGGGTGGGCGTCGGGACTTCAAAACGCTGCAGAGCTTTGATGATGTAGTCTGGCATGGAAATATCACACGTGCGTGCTTTGTTATCCCACTTAAGCGTGAGTCCAATGTATTTTGATCCGGTCCAGTCAGCAGTGATGGAGTAGATTTTGCGCAGTGAGGCCATGAGATGTTCGGCGTTTTCGCGCCCCACGTATTTGACGCCAAAGTTGTCAACAATGAGAGTAAAGACGACATTGTTTGTCTTGTGCGTGAAGAGACCATGGGTATGTTGCGCTCGTCCGTAACCGTGTTTGGCGAGGTGCTTGATAAGGCGGTCTCTAGCAATCTTGCCAGCTTGGGGTAGTCCGTACATGCCTTTGCCAATTTCGACATGAACGTAGCCGTTGCTGAGTAGAGGTAAAAGGTTGTACTGCTCGATAATAGTTTTAGGGATGTTGCCAATGGGGATGCGCATGTATTCTTTGCGTTTCATGACGTTGTTGAGGTAGAAATTTTCGATGTCGCCAGTCATAAATTCGGCGCCGGGGGTGGAAAGTACGCTGTTGAGCAGAATTTTGACTGTGGTGAGAGCGGCAGTCTTGGTGCTGACATTGTCAGGGTATCCGACTTGATCGCCGCGTACGGTGAAACGGATTTGTTCCTTGATGGCTTTGTTAGGCTTGTCGGCTGAGACAATTTTGAGGTCTACGGCTTTGCCGTCGTTTGGGACCTGGTTTCTACGGATGAATGCCATAGTATTGTTGCCCGTTGTCATATGCGGCAGGTTACCTTGGGTGAGGCGGCCGATTTCGTCGGCAGCGGCTTGCTCCCATTGTTCACCGCGTGAACTTTTGCGTAGTTTGCGGTATTCGGATAAAACGCCGGTGTCGGGATGAATGGCTTTGCTGGCGCTGTGGTGAGTACCGGAAGGCGAAACGAGAAGTTGTG
>Ga0307981_1002475_pt1 | contig 14894 bp, 9 predicted proteins | sample OrgLakmetagen987_FD_201849 | JGI IMG/M metagenome (GOLD analysis project Ga0307981, IMG submission 201849) | Saline water microbial communities from Organic Lake, Antarctica - #987 | ecosystem: Environmental > Aquatic > Non-marine Saline and Alkaline > Saline | place: Antarctica: Organic Lake... | reverse complement strand
GGTTCTTCGTAGATTCTTGTGAAACATCAGGGTTTAAGGTCGAGTTTGCCACATTGAAATAAGATAGCCACGCGGTAGTTCTCAAAGTTTCGAAAGCCCCTTGCATTCGCTTTGATGCTTTGGATCACACCGTTGAATCCTTCGGTAGTGGCGTTAGAGATGCGGTGTTTTAAGTAGGTGATAATGTTTTCAAAGTGGTCTTTTATCATCTTCGCGACACGTTTGACTGGCTCCAGCTTACTGCGCCGCGCCCAGCCATACCACTTGTTGAAGAACTTTCTGGCGCAGCCAGCATATGTGTAGTCCCAGAAGTGATCAAAGGTCTCCTTTATCGCATAAGCGCGTCCAACCTTCAGGCCGAGGGACTGCAATTCATTGAAACGATTCTGCATCTGTTCAGTGAGGTTATCAAAGCCTGTCAGCCAGATGTATTTGCTATTCTTAAGAGTGTGGTCCTTCTCCTTCGACAGTATTTTGTGCTCCTGTCTGCGGACTTTATCGATGGCTTGATTGAGGTGTTGGCTGATATGGAAGCGGTCGTGCACGATATCCGCATTCGGCAAATAGTGCACAGCCGCTTTGATGTAGGCGCGCCACATATCCATCGCGATCCCCTCAACATCCTTTAGCTGCTCATCTGTCAAAGTTCCGAACAGCTTCTCGCAGGCTGCCCCATCTCTGCCCTCGACCACGTCTAAAACCCGACTGCGCTGAAGGTCAGTCAGTAAGCTTACGTACTTGTGGCCTTTACGAAAACTCTTCTCATCAATGCCCAAGTGCTTGATCGGTGCCGAGTCTCTGCGTTCCAAGCCTCTGGCTACGGCTCGTCTTTTGATCTGGTTGACCTGGTGCCAGTTCAGACGCATCAGCTCAGACGCAGCCTTGACGCTGGAACAGGCCTGAAGCACCTCTATCGCAAATGCCTCAAACAGCAGAGTGAACCTGGAGCCCTTCCCGGCCCAAGGCACACGCAAGGTCTTTACCCCGTGTTCCGGACATTTGCAGCGCGGCACCTCGCAGCGCAGGATAGTCTCGAACTGCATCGTATCCAAATGTCGCCACTCGCGCATCTCACGATGGTCGTAATGGACACAGTGCTGACCGCACTCCGGGCACTCCATCGACTGCGATAGATCGTAGCCGATCTCGACCACTACCTTCTTAGCGGGCAAATCCAGCATTACCGCCGAAACCTTCCACGCCCCAGTTAAACCCAACAATTGCTCGTAGTGCTCTTCTTGTGATGTCATTGCACTCTTGAACATCGAAGCCGCTTTCTTCACAAGATTTTACGAATAGCCAATAACGATAATAGGACACAATAAAAGAGCGACATACACTGAACCAAATAATTTACTTTTCATACGTAGCTTTCCGACCTACTCACAGTCGCCTCCCTCATCATTGTCGTTAAGCAAGTCGTTTAAATCCATAAGTGAGCTGACTCTTCCAGCTGTTTTAGCGGCATAGTCTAAACCTGTTGATAGCGGTGTAATACCCCTGCCCATGGCCAAGCCAACATAACCAGGCCCAAACTCGCTGAACAAAACACGTTGCCCAAAAGTTGTAGAGATTCCTTCTGCTCGTGCTCAAACCAAGGGCGCCGCCTCCAAGAAAAGAAGCTACATCTCGAGTCGCTCCACCAATGAATTGGCTAGCCTGAAGCGACTTATCACACGAAGAGTCATAGCCTCCTGCAGCTTCAAGTGGATCGACGAACGGAACGACTCCATCGACAAACCCCATAAAGCCTTGTCCGGTGCCTTCAATACCCGAAATGATACTGCCGCCAACAGTTCCATTTGATGGGTTTACAATCGCATCACTCCAGTAATCGACAATGAACTGCCCCGGATACAGTCCGAGTGGATCGTAACGCATGATCGGATTATTCCCAACATACGCATACAGATTCAGTCCGCCGTTTTCAGCGATGGGATCACGCGAGAGCCACATGCCGAGTTCAGGGTTGTAGGCGCGGTAAAGCGTCAGGTGCAGGTCGCTAGGTGAGAGATAGAAATGCCCCGTGTAAAGGAAGTCGCTTTCGACACCTGTTCCGCCGAGCTTTCTTATTTCACCCCAAGGTGAATAATCATAAATCGATTGGATCGTGAGTCCGTCGGAAGCGACAACCTCGCGGATCGAGCCGAGATGATCGCGAGTGTAAAAGTAGTCGTTGCTGCTTTCTTCAAAGCCATTACAGAAGAGCCTTAAATCTAGAGGATCGCATTCGATCAAAGAGCGTTCATCCACGAGGAGCTGTTGCTGGCGTTTTATCATAAATTGGCATCACTGGCACACATGCTAATGGTTGGCATGTGGGTTCACATGGCTGGCGTGTGGAGTCATTTTTTCAGGAGTTAGAGTGACGTGATTCTAGGAATCTACTTCGACTTGCTCTTGAAAATAAAGTAAACGCCGCAGCTACCTGTGCAAATAAGAACGTCATACTTGCCGACTCCGGAACTGATGAAAGTTCGATGCTATCATTGTCAATTTGAAAAGTAAACGCAGCGAATTGACCTCCACCCTCATTCTGGAAATTGCCAGAAATAAATTCTGCGTCCTCAAAACTGATGTCTCCATCCCCATGAGGTAATTCTGGGCTATCAAATAGGTCTAAAAGAATGCTAGACTCTCGGAACTCAAATTGGAAGTTATACTGTCCAAGGAAAGATGGAAATAAATTAGGATCGGTTCCAACCGCGTCTAATTGAAAGCGGTCTTCGGGAACGGTATTTTTGACTTCAATTTCTTCGAATAGATTGGAGTTCGAAAAACTCCAAGTAGATGTCCCGACGCTGAGAGTTACACCGATATTAATATCGTCGCTGTAGTCTCTAGATGAGCTATTGAAAGTTCTAGGATGTGCGGCTGAATTATAGGAAATATTGCCCGTTAACGGTGAACCAACAAAAATGTCACTATTCCAGACATTTGAATTGTCTCTAACGAAGTCGATCACACCCGAGAACATTATACTGCTGGCTTGTGCAGCTCTAACTGAAAAAAAGCTAGAAAACAATAATACGAGAATAGTAAATTTCATTTAATTTCTGGGGTATAATATCATTGGAGTCATTGAGTGCTAGTCATTCTTTCAAATTCGACGTAAGGCTATTGTTGGCGTGTGGAGTCTTTCTACATAAACCGTTGCCAAAATTTAACTTTGTGTGAGCTTAGCTTTTCAATGAAATAATCGAAGCGTTGGTCTGGTTTACTACAATTAATTAAATAATCTGAAAAAGGTGTATCAATGGAAATAGGTGTTCCTAAATAAGTAAAATCGATTCGGGCATTATCATTCATAGGATCGTGAGAAGCCTTCAAAATCTCGACACCTTCAATTCTTCGTATGCACCGAAGTAGGGAACGGAAAGATATTTCATTACACAAGATTTCTACGCACTTAGTCCCATCTACTTCTTCATTCAAATATCTTAGCTTCATATTATTTACACCCTTCGCCATCATCATTAAGTAGAGAATAAGCTCCACCCGCAGCAAGATCAGCACCTAACGCGTTTAAAGTCCCATCGGTTCGACCTGCTGCATTTATTATATCTTTTGGGTTCCCATACTTTGCTGCGATCTTCTCAAAGGGATAGATACGAAATTTGCTAAATGGATTTAATCTAAATGCCTTTTTCAAGCCATTCCTAAACGATGAGGCTGCTCGCGCATTAGCCATAGTTGCCCCACGGGCGGTCTGAACTAAAGACGAAGCCTTTGCGGCTCCAGCGTAGGCTAAGCGTCCTCCTCCCAAAGCTAAACTAGCCCACTGACCAGCTGTATGCGACTTTGAGCATTTCAATTTTTGATCAACAGTATCACCTATGCCATCGCCGTATATGGCATCGTTTAATCCATTCGAAATCTTTGAGGTCAGTCCAAACGTTGCAGCATCTCCAACGCCTGCCGCAAAACTTAGACCGCTTTCAAGAGTATTTAATCCACCAATGGCCGCATCGTGGTACCATCTTAGCCCTAAAGGATCGTAACGCATGATCGGATTATTCCCAACATACGCATACAGATTTAGACCGCCGTTCTCTGCAATCGGGTCACGGCTCAACCACATCCCTAATTCAGGATTGTAGGCGCGATAAAGCGTCAAATGTAGATCACTTGCTTCATGATAAAAGTGCCCTGTATAGAGAAAGTCGCTCTCGACTCCACTACCACCGATCTTTGTTATCTCACCCCAAGGCGAATAGTCATACACTGATTGGATCGTGAGTCCGTCGGAAGCGACGACTTCACGGATACTACCAAGATGGTCGCGTGTGTAAAAATAATCGCTGCCGTTGTCTTCAAAGCCATTGCTGAAGTAGCTGCGTTCAACCGTGCTTCCGGCGAAGTCCCGCCGTTGCACAATCTGTGTGCCGTCCCAGATATAAACATTGTTGCTCTGCTCGACGCCGCTCTCGCGCTCAATCATACGGGCGCGTTGATCGTTGCCGTTGTAGGCAAATTCACTCTCGTGATTGTCGCCAATTATCTTGAGCAAGCGGTTCTTCACGTCCCACTGAAACTCCCTTAAAACAGCCCCCGAACCGTCTTTCTCATATCTTAAGTTCCCGTTGAGATCAAACTCCAAGGTTTTCTGCACACCGCCTACTGTCACTGAGTAACTCTGAGTGGCCACGTTGTCGTTGCCGTCCGTTGCTTCAATCGTGACTGTGTTGGAGCCTTCGGCCAGATCGACAAAAGCTTCAAAAGTGTAGGGTGCGGCACCGCCGTCAGACATCACGGTGGCTGATTGCCCGTTGACCGTCACTAAGGCAGGTTCGTCGAGAGTTCCCGAGAACCGAGTCTCGCCGAAGCCTTGCTCGTTCGTGGTTTGATTCAACTCATTGGTGGGATAGTTAGTGTTCGTGCTGCCATTGGTCACGCTGGTGCGGTTTCCGGCTTTATCGTATCCGTAAGCAAATTGCTCCAACACAGTCTGTGTGCTGAGGTTGGTCTGCACGGCTGTTGCGAGACGCAAGGCATCATCATACCCGAAAGTCCACTCTTTAGCGACGGCTCCGTTTTGAGTGACCGTCCAAGTATCAATATTGCGGTCTTGGCGATAAGTGTAATCGAACTGCGAGATGACGGCTGGCGTTCCGGCACCGTTCAAATGCTGGATTTGTTGGATCAGATGATCGCCGTTTACATTCGTGTAGGTGTAGTCCGTCTTCATGCCGTTCGGGTAATCAACATAATCGAGGCGACTGGACTGACCTACATAAAAGACGTCAAACGTGCCGAGGTTGTTGATCACTTTCTCGACGCGGCTGCGATCATCGAAGACGTATTCTTCACTATAGCTCGCTATCGTAAAGGAGGCATCGTCCACAACTTCTCGTTTCTTGAGGCGAGCCAGATCGTCATAGGTGAATTTAAGGGTGTCGTTAGTAAATGGCCCGTTTACCCGTGCAACGAGACCCGCTCCGTCAGTCGTGCCATCGTTGGGATTGTATGCAAAGGCCGTAGTGCCGATGCCGTCGAGCAGAGTCGCCGTGCGGTTGTAATAAGTCTCGTATGTGAAGCTCTCGTCGGGCGTATTCGCGGCGCTGTAGTCAATTTCAGCAAGGTTGCCGTCGACGAAGTAGCTGTGGGTGGTGACTTGATCAAGGGCGTCAGTCACGGTATGGAGTTGGCCGGAGGAAGGGTGATAGCTGTAGTCAATCGTGGTGTCGTCGGCGAATTTTTTAGAGGTCACGCGGCCTTGGATATCGCGAATCCAGTGCGTGATGTTGCCTTCGCCGTCGATGATCTTGCGGATGTCGCCGCAGCGGCACCATTCGTATTGGGTGAGCTGCCCTAGCGGATCACGCTCGAGCACGGGGCGCATTAGCGCGTCGTGGAAGTAGCGCGTCCAACGGCCTTCGCGGTCGCGGGACGCGACTAGGCTGTGGTTCTCGTAGTCGAACTGCTCATAAGAGCTGTCGGGATAAGTGATTAGAGTCACGCGGTCGAGCGCATCGTAATCGTAAGTCAGGGTGTGCCCTTCGGAATCGGTAGCGGTGCGGATGCGGTCGAAACTATCATACGTGTAGGTCATGTTGCCGCCGGGCACATCGCCCGTGATGGTGAGCACCTTGCCGTAGCCGTTGTTATTCACATTGGTCTCATACGTGAAGGTGATGACTTCATTCAGCTCATTAGTGATCGTTTTGATCTGTCCTTCGCTTGTATAGCTGAAGGTTGTGGTATTACCGCCTGCATCGATGGCACTGCGCGGTCGGTGATCGGGGTCGCTGCCATTATAAGTAAATTCGGCAAGGGTCTCGTAAGTGGTGCCGCCGACCCACTGCTTGACGAAGCGCACGTCAATGTTGTTGCTGTCGTATTCGATGACGGTCTCGCGGCCTTCGGGATCGATAATCTTGGTGACGTTTCCGAGCGCGTTGTATGCATATAGGTAAGCTTGGGTGACGGAGTTTCCGTTTTCGTCTTCGACCAGACGGGCGACGACGGAGGGCTTATCCAGATCGCCCTGCACGTAGGGCTTGGCAGGATCCTGCCCCGGGTAGTTATACCAGATACGTCCTTCCAGCGGCGATTTTTCACTCTCTAAAATACTGGTAGCACTGTCTGAATCGGTGGGTTGGAGCCAGTGGTAGAGATGTGCTTTGGAGTAGTCGCCAGCCCCATACTTTATCTGCTGTTTGTCCCAGTAGAAGGAGTTGCGGTCGTCGTTGTCGCTGGTGCGGTAATTTACGATATTACTGTCCGGTAGGGGCTCGTTAATGGTATTTAGGAGGCCGGTCTGATCGTCGTCGAGGTTGTATTCGATGCGCTCCTTGTCGCCGTAAGGGTCGGTGGCTTCGATGTAGCGAATGAGGTCGTAGCTGTCTCCAATTTTAAAATCACTGAGTTCGAAGTGGGTGGTTCCGTAGGGTGTGGTCAGGCGGGTGATGCCGTCGCCAGCGTCATAGCCGAAACTGGACACAATACCGTAAACATCTTCGATGTCGGTCAGGCGGACAACGCCATTCACGCTCGAATAAGTAAAGGTAGCCGTCCGTCCGTAGGGGTCTTCGACCGAGGTGACTAGAAACTCATTCCAGGGGTGGGCGTAGAAGAACTCAGTGCTGAGCCCAGTGGCATCGTGGATATATTTGATGCGCGCTCCGGTGGTGATGGTGCTGTCGTATTGAATCGTGACTTCATTATCCTGCGGGTCGCGGATGCGGCTGAGGAAGACGCGGCGGTTAGCGCCGACGGTGCCCAGATAGTGCTCGTAGTAGTGCTCGGTGCCGTCGGCAAAAACCTTCTTGTAGGTATTGGCTGTGAGCATGACGAGGTAGGATGAACTCTGAGGGTCGAGACCGTAAGTATCCGTCTGCGCATCAAAGTCGGTAAAGGTTTCGGAGCCGCCGCCACGTTGATACCGGGTGAGGTCTGCGCCGGGACTGCTGGTGTTATCTTCCAGGTATGAGACCCAATTACTCACCCACTTGGGCGAAAAGTTGCTGTAGAGCATGAGGCTGGGTTGGCCTGCCTCGCGTTGATTATAGGTGACGTTGACACGAACCTCCGGGCCATATGCTGGGGTGTAGCCCACAGGCGTATCGCTGATGCTCAAGCTGGCGAGCAAGGTATGGAAGGAGTAGCGGGCCATGGCGAGTGAACCACAGTCATCGCCGCCGCTCTTGTGGTCACACTTGGCGGTTTCGTTTTCACCGCCAGCTCCGGAGTGGCCCTTGCCGTAGACTTCGGATGCTTCCATCTCGCTCGCAGCACTCCAGCCCGATGGGAGCTTCTGCGTGGGGATGAGGAAGAAGCCGCTCGCTTCAGCATCGAGCGCGTCGGCACTCAGCCAAGTGTGATTACCGAAGGTGGGATCTTCCAGGAGATATTTGCCGTTTAATTCGCGGGTTAAGGCACCGTAGTGGCCGACTTTCCAGTGCACGACTGCGGGCAGGACGATGGCTGCGCCCGGCTCTCGTTTGGCTTTAATCAGGTTGAGGCCGAGATTGTCCGACATGGCCTCGACTTCCTTGAGTGAAAATCCGGTGTCGGGCGACTGCACACTGTCCAGAAAAGCTCTTAGCTGGTCGTCGGAAACACCGCCAATTATAGGGGCAATATTGGCGAGTGCATACGGACCGCAACGGTAGGAAATACCCGGTTTCTTCTCCATCGTCGCAAAGCCCTGCTGGGCACTGCCGAGCTTGACGGCCGCATCACCTGTAAATGTGCGGCTCTGCACTTCCTCGAAAAGCGGAGCCAGAACAGCCTTTCGACCGACGCGGGCACACATCTTGGCGTATTCTGCGACAGCCTGATTTGCGACAGCGATAGAAACGGCATCGCTACCGTCTTTAGCCGCCACCCATGCGCCCCACCAATACTCCAGTGCCTTGGAGAAGTAACCAGTTTCATAGCTTATGGTGCCGAGATTGAGCAGGAGGCCGGGAGCCCAACGGGACTGGGGATAGCGCTCTGTAAATTCGACCAGCGGAGCGACATCCTCACTCACGCCAGCATTCAGGTAGGTGCGTAGGGCACGGGCCAGTGCGGCTGTCTCGGCAGGTGTTGAACTGCCAGGAACTGGACGAATCGGTTCGGCAAAAGCGGACAGGGCGGTAATATCCTTGTCCTGCGGTGTGCCGCTAAGTGGACGATTGCTAACACCATGCTGAATATTGGAGGGAGATCGCCGCTTACGGGTGGCGGTCGCGCTCCGCTCGGGTGCGGGTGGTGCCCACTCGGCCTTGAGCTTCGCTTTCGCTGCATCTGCGCTACCAGCCAAATTGCTGTCGCTCGACCAGACGAACGTTACGCATAGGGCGAGGGCGGAAAAACTGAGAAGTGTTTGTTTGAACATGAGAGAGCTGAAGGTGGGAAAGTATGAAGGTGGGAAAGTATTGGCCCTAGAGGGCGACGGCGTTTTGGGGTGTGCTCAGTATGATGGTGGGCGCGGTGGTGTCTCCGCCTACGACTGCTAAAGCACTCAAGTTTGGATCCAGCGGGAAGGCGTCCACATCGTCGTTCGTGCCGTCGCCATCGGTATCGGCGGCAAAGAGATCCGTGCCCTGAGCTATCTCGATAGCGTTGAGCACACCGTCGCCATCGGCATCCTCTTCGTAGGGTCCGTAGCCGAGAACAAGGCCAACGGAATCATCGAGACCATCGGCATTACTATCACCGTCACGGTCATAGGCGTCTGCCACCAATGGGTTGGTGCCGTAAGCTTCTTCGTCGCCATCGAGCAGGCCGTCGCCATCGGTATCGCGGTTGAGTGCATCGGTGCCGAGAGCCCGTTCGTCGCCATCATCCACACCATCTGCGTCGGTGTCAGCGAGGTGGAGGCCTGTGCCAAGATCGACTTCTTCCCAGTCTTTCAGTCCATCGGAGTCGCTGTCGTCACTATCTGGGTTGCCCTGGTAAAGCATTTCTTCGAGTGAGCTGAGGCCGTCGCCATCAAAATCCTGAGCGGTCAGGGCATTGGGAACCAATGGGTCTAGGTTAGCGCTCGCGTGTTCAAAGCCGTCCCAGAGACCATCGCCATCTGTATCGGAGCTATTCGGGTTGGTGCCGATAGTAATTTCCTCGGCGAGATCGAGGCCGTCCTGGTCGTCGATATATTCAACGAAAGTGTTACTTTCGATCCAGCCAACACCTACAAAATACGGTGAAGGAGAGGTATTCAAATCGCCAGTATCGTAGGTCAAAAAGTCGGTTTCAGGGCTGTTTGTGCTAGGATATATAATATCTGTGCCGCGATAGACACTCTGTGGCATCGTCCGCCACGCTTGTAGATACGTGTCGCCTCCAGTCATAAAAACTGGTCCGAAGTTGGCAAAATTACGGTTCGTCCAGAATGCAGTGCCGTTGTTTGGATAAATGTCAGTTTCTACCGTGGAATGAACCCTCCTGGCGCCGCTACCACTAAAGCCTTTATCGCCGTAGTAAATGTCATCAGGAACTATGGTCTTATCGGGGATCATGCCAGAGCCCGTTGGCCAGCCCTGCCCTAATCGGACACTGATGCTCGCATAAGTGCTGTAACCACTCATTGATGTATAATTGGTTGTCGCCATCCGATTCGAGCCGTTCCCATAAGCTAATGCCAAGAAGTGCCGGATCTCTGAAGAGGCTACCGATTGGTCGGGTATCATCGCTTCCAGCCCGGTGATCCAGCCCTTGCCTATGCCATAAGCACGTCCATTGCCCGCATAGGCAACCGAACCGCCATCGGTGGTATAAAGCCAGACGTTTGAGGAGACGCCGAGAGCAGAGAATGAGACATTCTGGAGATAAATATTCTGAGAGGCCGCGTTATGATCAGCCTGCATAGTGTTGTAGCCAGTCAACCAACCCTCACCTGTCTCGCGGAAGTTATAGCCACTAGAGCCCGGGCGCGGATCATAAAAGCTACTTTCATCAGTGCTATAGCCTTCAATGACTCGCCAAGTGCTATTCACTGCGGCAGCGGTTAGACCGTAGTAAAGCTTTTGTGAGGCGGTCGATGTATCTGGGATAAAATCGCTCCCGCTGATCCAGCCTGTGCCCATCGTTATATGGTTTTTAGGAAAAAACGTATTTGAGACATAGGGCACAAGGTCGGCAGTGGAGTCAGCATAGCCGTAATCATCGGTGGCGGTTAGCCAGCCGTAATAAATCGTCTGCGCGGCATTGGTCGTGACGCCGGTTTTATAAGTGCCGGAAATTTCCGTGCCTTCGCTGCCATTGGACAGGATGATCTTGGCCCTTATTTGCGTAACAGTATCCATCCCCAAAGTATGAGGCGAAGCGGCATCGAACGTATCCGAGAAGATGGTCGGCTCGCTGCCGTCGGTGGTATAGTAAAGATAGGTATAAAGTCCCGTCTCGGTATTAATTGAGACTGTGCCACCAGTTGGATAATTACCTGGCGCGATTGAAAACGAAATCGCGGGAATCGAGTCGGCTACGAAAGGATCGAGGATGGAACTCTCATACTCGATTTCATTGCTCATGCCGTCCCCATCAAAATCGATTCGCCAAAGCATGCTTCCTTCAGGGTTGGGCACTGGCCGAAGGCGAAAGAAGGATTTCGGATCGGCCGAGGTTAAAACCCAGTCGATGACACCGTCGCTTGTTGGTTTTTCGATGACTGGCGACCATGCCCATGATCCGGTCAGGTCATCCGTTTGCTGTAGAAAATAACTATAGTCGTCTTCGCCCCACCAGGAGAGCGTGAAGGTCTGGTTGGATGGCCCGGCACTGATACGCAAATCAGGACGATCCGCAGTTTGCGCGTGTATCACAGGCGCAGACAGTATAACTAGGATGTAGAGAAGCAGGAGTCTGGAGCGCATGGTCTGTGTGTAAAAAGTTCTATTTGGTCTCGGGCTTCCAAAAATAAACCTTCGAGTCTTGCGGCTTCTTCGGATTAGCCTCGGCATGTCTTTTTGTGGCGTCGTTGATCGCCTGCCGCCTCTGCCAGTGGATCTTTAGCTCTGGCTCGTTGGCTTCGTAATGAGCATGGAGCAGGTCGATCACTTCAAATGCCTTTTCGTCGATGTCTTCCAGTGAGTCCGCAAAGACAAAATACTCTGCCTGGCCTTCGGTGGCAGTAGGCAAGGCGGGAATCTCTTCTGAGAACGAAGGCGGTCCGATGCACATCAAAATCATATATTTATCTGTATCGGTCGATAACGTGGGTATGCCGCGCATGTAGTTCCAGTCCACACGGCTCCATGCCTCAAACTTTTTCCTAGTTGCCGTCGATTTCCCATAAATGCTCCATCGTAGATGGGTCACCGTTTCTTCGCCCTCATGGACGGTGGCCGAGAGTGCAACCGTGTGGTGCTCTTTAGCGGCGGCAAGTAAGAGCTGAGGGGGAATTGAATTGTTAGTCGTTACTCGGGCAGGCCTTTGCTTACGCTTTATTTTCGGCAACTTCGGGTCAGCCACACGAATGGAAATCACTTTACGGCCTCCAATCTTAGTTTCACGCCGCTCCAGAACTTGAAAGGCCACTGTGTTCGCGACGTGCTTAGAGAGGGCCTTCTCCTTTTTCGCTATGCGCTCCGCGACAATGGCATCTGCCTCGTCCGGCGTGAGTGGGGTTGGTGCCTCCTTGGCTAATGCAGAAGTTAACAGGGCTGTAGAGATCTAGAGAAAGATGCTTCGTATCGTTGTAGATTTTTTCATACACTGAGTGTCGATACTCATCGATAATTCAGTAAGAGAAAATGGCGACTAGAAATGGCGTTTAAGGCAAATTCTGAAGCAGCGCTTAATCAACACCTAAGGTGTATGATCGTATGTAATAACATTAAAGCAATTAACATATGATTATGTATGTGGAGTTAATAGACATTGTTGCTGTGAGAATACGCGAATTGCGCGCACGCTTTGGACTAACACAGCAGGAGCTAGCTGAACTTGCTGATATATCGGAACAGAGTATCCAAAAGCTGGAATCCCGTTCAAAAAAGCAAATTTGGTTAAAAACCGTTGAACAGCTAGCAGCTGCCTTTGACTTAGAGGCATACGAACTTTTATCTCCAGAGCTACCGCATGAAAATGCACGGCTCGCAAGGAAAGTGCCTTCTAGCCGAGTGCACAGAAAATAGTTCTGATCTATTATTACTGAATCAAAACACCCGCGATGGCGGCGCTTGAGAAGTTGGCCAGTGACGCTGCGAGAAGAGCACGCATGCCGAAGCGGGCGATTTCACTTCGCCGACCGGGCACCAGGCTGCCGAGTCCGCCTAATAATATGGCGATAGATGAGAAGTTAGCGAAGCCGCAGAGGGCAAAGGTCAGAATGGCTTGTGAGCGCAGGCTGAGCGAATCCTGTATCTTTGTGAACTCTAGAAATGCGACAAATTCGTTGAGCACAATTTTTTGACCGATGATCGAGCCGCCAGTTACGGCTTGATCCGAGGGAATACCCAGCAGCCAAGCGAGAGGGCAGAAAGCGTAGCCTAAAATCAGCTGAATACTTAAGTTCTCGACTCCGAAAAATGTTCCCGCATTGCCAAGGACTCCATTGGCGAGTGCAATTAAGCCTACGAATGCGATAAGCATCGCACCAACATTGAGCGCAAGCTTCAGGCCGTCGCTAGCACCACGCGCCGCAGCGTCGAAGACGTTGACTGGTTCACCGTCTACATCGTCCACCAGTCTATCATTCTTCGGTGTCTCAGTCTCTGGCATAAGTAGCTTCGCGAAGAGTAAGCCCGAAGGCGCCGCCATAAAGCATGCCGCTAGCAGAAACTCCAAACTCACGCCAAGGCTGGCGTAGCCCGCCATTACGCTGCCCGCGATGGACGCGAGCCCGCCAACCATGACGGCAAAGAACTCCGACTTGGTCATTTGCTTGAGGTAGGGCTTTACCACGAGCGGGGCCTCCGTCTGCCCAACGAATATGTTGGCAGTCGCGCTGAGCGACTCGGCCCGGCTGACGCCAAGCAGTTTCTGAATGGCTCCGCCAATGACCGAGACGATCATCGGCATGACTTTCAAAAAGTAGAGCACCGAGATCAGAGATGAGAAAAATACGATGACGGGCAGCACTGTGAAGGCGAAGAGGAAGCCGAGGTTGTGTTTTTCGCCAGCCAGTTCGCCAAAAAGAAAGCTTATGCCCACGAAGCCATAAGCGATAATATCGCCTACCATCTCGGATAACACTTCCAATCCGAATTTCCCCCAAGGTGTATATAACACCAGAAGGCCGAATCCGACTTGAATTGAAATTGCGCCAATGATCGTCTTCCAGTTAATGTCTCTACGAGAACTGGAGCAGGCCCAAGCGAAGGCGATCAGACAGAAGTAGCCGAATAGACTAATAAGCATTTCTAAAGCGATAGCTTTCGTCCCCTACAGCGCAAGCGGTTAAAAGCCTTTTATATAAGGTGTATAATTAATTGCGCTCTTGGTTTCACTAGGGCTGAATTCTCACCCCACAAAAAATTCTAACAAAATCCTTGCACAGGTAATGCTAAACGCTACTTTCGCCATCTTTCTCTAATTCCGACGACTCAATTTAATGCCTACAATCAATCAACTTGTCCGCGCTCCACGCGTTGTGCAAAAGGAAAAATCCAAGTCCCGTGCTCTGGATAAGAACCCATTTCGCCGTGGCGTATGTGTGCAGGTCATGACCCGCACACCTAAGAAGCCTAACTCTGCTATCCGCAAGGTAGCCAAGGTCCGACTGACCAATGGCATCGAAGTGATTGCCTACATCCCCGATGAGGGGCACAATCTACAGGAGCACAGCATCGTGCTCGTTCGTGGTGGTCGTGTTAAAGATCTTCCCGGTGTGCGTTACCACATCGTTCGTGGCACGCTTGACTGTGTTGGTGTTGAAAAGCGCCGCCGCAGCCGTTCCAAGTATGGTGTCAAGAAGCCTAAGGAATAAGCCTAAGGAATAATCCCAAGGAATAAGCCCAAGGAATAAGCCCATTTCAGTTTTCAGTTATCTTTAATTAGTCATTTACTATGTCACGTCGCCGCCAAGCCGTAAAACGTCCACTCATCCCGGACCCACGCTACAACAGCACTCTCGTCACTAATCTTGTGAACATGATCATGGAGCGCGGTAAGCGCACTGTGGCTCAACGCATCGTTTACACCGCTTTTCAGCGCGTGAGCGAGAAGCTTGAAAAAGGCGATCCGGTTGATCTTGTTAAAGGTGCCCTCGATAACGCACGTCCAAAGCTCGAAGTGAAGAGTCGACGTGTCGGTGGTGCTACTTATCAAGTGCCAGTTGAACTTTCTTTTGAGCGCCAGCAAAGCCTTGCTTTTCGCTGGATGGTCAATTCCGCACGTAGTCGTAAGGGCGTTCCTATGAACGAAGCCCTTGCCGACGAAATCGTCGATGCCTACAATAATACAGGCTCCGTCGTTAAGAAGAAGGAAGAGACCCACCGCATGGCGCAAGCCAACCGAGCCTTCGC
>Ga0307981_1002472_pt1 | contig 14921 bp, 15 predicted proteins | sample OrgLakmetagen987_FD_201849 | JGI IMG/M metagenome (GOLD analysis project Ga0307981, IMG submission 201849) | Saline water microbial communities from Organic Lake, Antarctica - #987 | ecosystem: Environmental > Aquatic > Non-marine Saline and Alkaline > Saline | place: Antarctica: Organic Lake... | reverse complement strand
CGAACCTAGTGGTTTCATAGGTCCAAAATGGATATGAACTAGGCATCGATTCGAGGGGACCAAGTTAATATTGTTGTTGCTAGTGTCGACGGACACATGGCAGACGACCAAGTGCGTACGAGTTCAATCGTTGCGCGAGGGACTCCAAAATGGAGGTCATCGTGACCGGTTGGTACGTTAGTTGGAGCAACATCTAGTGTTGTTGCTCACTCTCTAAAGTAGTTGTCCTTTCACGCATTACAACCATCAATCGCTCTACAGTACTATTATTAGTTCCAACAGCATACTTAACATTGCACCATTTCCGAACGCGCTCGTCCAGAATCCAGTTATGGAAACACCACTCGCCCACGTCGTTGTCCGCAATATACGTTCCGGGCTTGACGAACCGAAGATGTATTGTAGGAAGGGGGAAGTATGGAGCCCACAAGGACGCGTTCAGACCCAACAGAGTTCCGTCGTAGACGACGCGAACAGTTGTATCCCCTTTTGACACAGCAAAATAATTCATCAACGACTCAATCTTGCCACGAGCCACGTAACGTTAATCTCAAGTAACGTTGATCTTATCCAGCACAAGAGGAAGGATACTGTTGTCAGGGGGACGCTGTTGCCAGGTCCATGGCTCCAAGCTTTCCCTAATTTTTATGCGCATTGCCTTGACCATATTGCCCTGGAACGCTTCACCCCACTTCCAGAAAAAAGGGCGAGACCCTCCGTCCCACTCCCACACAGAGCAGAAACCAATCCGTACAAAGTAATCTCGAGCTGCAAATAGCTCCTCCTCGAGGAGTCCTCTACCACTCAACAACTCCTTCCAACGCCGGTACTGTGAGAAGCCACGAAGAAGGCTGCGATTCCAAAACCGAAGCATTGCTTCCCACAGCAGTCTGAAACCAACTCTCCAGTTTAAGAACAACAAGGGAGCATTGGGGTTGACAAGAGCGCACAACGGCAAGGTCCACTTGTCCCACATGTAAGTAGGGGCTTTGGCCTTATCCTCCTTGACCGCCTTGGCATTGCGATCCGGACCAGCTTCTAGCTCCAAGTCAGCGAGGACGCGGTCAAGGACACTGGTATCCAACATCATGGCTGGGCGATCCTCTTCAAGAGCGCGCAAAACTCCAGTGTCTAGTACGGGATTCGACTTGATCGCAACAAGTCTTGGACTCCTTGAAGTCTCCGAAATTGGAAGCCAAACCTACCAAAGACAATCCACAACGTACGCCAGGCAATTGAGGGGAACCGGGCACGAACTCAAGAGGGATTCGCGGTCCTTATCACGAGACAAAGACATGTACAAAGGCTCGGGAATATTGCGGGACGCCAATAATTCCGAAACTTCGTAAGGCCTGACAACCCACCAATCCCCCGAAAACTCAGTGTGAACCTTTGGAGTTTGCTCGCTATCCAGGGACAATAACCCACAAGAGGAAATTACTCCGGGACAAAGGAAAATAACTCAATCGCTAGAGACCCGCGGCATGGGGGACGGAGGAGGTTTGCTAATCCCAGGGCTTCCGCATTTAAGAACGGAGCGCAAGTCCCGAAGAGAGCCAGTCGGAAGCCTAGCGGGTTGTATCGTCAATGGTCCGCTAGAAACGCGCGTTAAAACACACACTTGACCTTTGAGATCAGTGACCTCCAAGGGAGTAATGACTCATTGGTAACCAAGGAGCCGTGGAATACCCGGAGAGGGAAACTGAAAGGCCCTTGGCCAAGACAACACACGCTGGACCAGCCTGCGACAAGCAGCAAGAATCTTCCCGAGTCCATTTCCAATCCACAAAAAGGGAGTTAACGCCGGTCAAGCCACCCACGTCAGCCAAGCGCTCGATATCAATCACCGGGATATCAAACATGGCAAGATACGAGGAGGTCAATCCAAACCAAGGCAAAATACAGCATAGGCAAATACGTTCTACTTTAGCTCCAGTCTTGCCAAGCACGCACGCCCCCAGGGAACAAAATAGCCACCACCACAACCTTGACTCCTGACAATCTCGAGCGATCTAGGAACCCGGCATGCTCAAACGCTATTCAAACCATTGTCTCCAAAGTTTGTTGCTTGACGCGGCGACCGTTGGAAAGCAGGAGGTCGTTGATGTTGGCCGTCCACGCGATGAATTTGTCGTCGGGGAGGCTGATTAGCAAGCGTCGAGCGTCGATCATCCAGCCAAGGACAATTAACTTTTCCGCCGGTGTGCCGTCGGTGATTGCCTTGTCAATGGCAAGGACTTCGTCTTGAGGTAGGGGCTCGCCGCCATCCGGGAGTAGTGGTTGCCCGAGGACGTTCAGTGCGAGTAGGGCAGCCTGGGCACCGCGATCTCCGGGAGAATCAACGTCGAGCTGTGGGACAGCTGAGAAAATGTTGTCCAAAAACACATCGGCGATGCCGAATTTGTAGGCTTCGGGGTCTACCATCAAGGAACAGGCCGCAGCGAGTGGTACATGGTCGGTTTCCACCTTGGCCGGGCCGAGTAAATGACTCTAATGGCTCGGAAAAGAAACCGGGTTGTAATCGGAACAGCGGATGATGGCGTTCGTGAGATTGGTGACGGTCTCGGAGATCTCACTGAAGATCGACGGGCAGGGACTGCCGCCAAAGGTGGTGTGGAGCAATACCTTAGCAAGATCAATTCCGCCAAGGCCCTTGGATGTGATGCAGCTCTGAAGAACCGACTTGGCCCTGAAGTGGACGCGACGGTAGGCCAACTTGAAGTCGAATTTTTAGAGCAGAATTTGTGAGGCAGGATAAATCGCGCGCAGAGCCGCTATCTTGTGAATATATTGAAGGAGCGCAAAACCGTATTGACCACACGGAGTGAGGAGCTCGTCTTCAATCACTCGGTTGTTCACCGACTGACGGGAGCCAAAACTGAACAACTGATCGTGGATCGGCCGGTCTTTGGGGAGCCAATGGCCAAAAGCGTCGATAGAGTCTTGGCTCACGATGCCAACTGGGCCCACGACTACCCCAGGAAGGTGTTGGAGAGCAAAAATTGGTAGCGTCAGCTGCCAGCCTTTCTCGACGTCCTTCCCGAAGATTGACAAGAGCTAAGGGCCGTCCTTGGTAGCGGACTTGTGGTTGCGAAACTTGATGGCTTTGATGAGGTCCTGGAGGCGGGGTTCCCTCTCTCTCGGTTCCACCGGGAGGTGGGCGCTGTGCATCAGTGTCTTCTTGGCTCGCAGCCAAAGAGGGTGGCCCTGTAGTACGGGATGAAGACTGGTGGTGGGGCGAAACTTGCTGCCTTGGGGCAAAGCGGCAAGTGGGGGCGTCCTCGAGGAGGATCCTCGGCTGCAAGTCATAATTATACGACTCGAGGATCTCGAGGTTCGTCTGGGCGGCCAATTTGGTCAACTTGAATTTGAGGACGGATTTGGACCGCGGGGGAGGATGCCAGTCTAGCGAGTACTTGATGGCTGCCAAGAATATCGGATTTGGTGGCGGCCATTTGGGGGTTTGGGCTGGTTGTAGTATTAGCGGCGGTGATGGAGCCGGGGCGGCGGAGTTGCCCTTGGCTGGGGGAACTGGGGGTGGCCCAGTTGTTACCTCCGGTTGAGGTCTGGATTGGAGAATCCGCTGGACCGCCACGGCGAGCCCATTGTCAGAGGTATGATTGCCTCCGGTTACTGTTGTAACGGATGGTTTGGTGATGGCGGTGAGTGTTGGTGAAGGAGCCCGCCTCGTGATGGCATGACAGTGGGGACTCTGAGCTGGCTAAAAAGCCCTTCTGGCAGACGACTGAACAGTGGGGAGGCCAGTAGTCACTGTTTGTACAACCGAGCCGGAGGCTCTGGTTGATGCTAGCGTGACGGATGAGTCGTGGACAGGCATGAGAGCAGGAGACTCACCAGAGGTTGTGTCTCTGGTCGCTGTGTGGTCGGGAGAGGGCTGGTTGCCTCGTGACGACGTTGGCGTGACAAATGAGTTGCCGTCAGGAACTGGGGGTGGCCCAGTTGTTACCTTGGGAGGCGAGGCCTTGTGATTGGGTTGCAGATCCGGGGCGCCTAGCCAGCGTATGAGGCTAGGGCACGTTGGGAGAGACAATTTTTGGAGCCTGAGGGGCGAATCCTGGTCGTTGGTCAAGCTGGGAGGCAGTCAGGGTATTCGAGCAATGCAACAAGAAACCTTGAAATTTTCGGTCAATAGTAGTCGACAACGTGGCGATGAACTTTGGGTCTTGCAGGTGAGTGCGGCTCATCTGAATCAGATTCCTGCCGGTGAAACGAATCCATATCGCGAGGTTTGAGTTTAGGAACAACTCTTTGGTGAAGAGAAAGTCGATGACCCCGAGGAAGTTCACCAGTTGAGCGCGCAAATTCGTGATATCGTGCGCAACTCTGAGCGTTCGCTTGACCAGTTTCTCGATCTTGGCCTTGGTGAGACCAGTAGAGGAGCTTAGGCGCAACTCAAGCTCAAGTTGGCTCATGATCTCGCTGAGATCGTCGGATTGCCCCGTGTGGAACAGCAACAAGGAGCCAGGTTTGTGGTTGTTGAAGCTTTGGAGTTGGCCGTTGTACGAGCTATCAGCGAGCTGTTAGTCAACGAGGAGAGGAAGGCTTCTCGAGCCCCCCGAGAGAGCATTCGCGAGGACCAATCGATTGTGCTGCTTTGGAGACTCGAGGAAGACCTTGTATTCCTCGTCCAGTTCCGTTGGGATCTCAGTGTCAAGCGCCGAGACAGAGGCAGCGAGGATCGATTTTTGGATAAAATCGGGCAGACGAGTCCAGCATTTTGCCCTCTCGAGCTGCCTTTGGTGGACAGTTTTGTGTGGCCTTCGACCAGCTGGGCGAGGAGCTTACGCGTTGCCTGACTGTTCTCCGAGTTGCTGGCGGCCATCATCTGGAGGATGGAGCTCACGTTGGCAGGAGGGAGTGGAGGAGGCAGGGGTAGATCGTTGGCGGCAGGAACCGGCGAACTGGAGAGGAAACAACGTTTGATGCAAGAAAGCTTGTTAATAACTTTCGGGTCAGCGCTAATCTTCATCGAGTCCGTGTTGACAGAGGGGGTGGACTGCTTGGTACCCTTCAAGAACGTCCAGATGAACTGAAGGATGGGCAAGTAGGCTCTTGCTCGGTTGGTGCTTCCCACTTCGACTTTGTCCGAAGCGTTGAAAACCGTCCACTGAATGCCGAAGTCGTCAGCAGAGTCGTTGATGCTGGTGCCAATGATCTCCTGAGCCCAGGCGGAGAAGATTCGACCAACTTGCGAGGGCTTGTAACGTCCGATCGTAGCAGTGAGGTTTGGCGGGATTGGCGTTACCTTGCGGGGTTTGAAAGACTTGCTCAAAGACTACGAGTCCTCGAGATCGAGGGTGTTGAGCTTGGACAACTCGTCATCGGTGATGGCTTCAATGAGGCGATTGAAGCTTGGCGTCACAACAATGTCTTCCTCTTGATCAAACCAATCGAAAAGGACTTGGATGATCTGGGGTTTTGGCTGCAACGGGGTTGCGTTCACACCAACAATGGCAAAGAACTCACACAAGTCCGTCACCGGGACGGAAGAAGCAGTGAGGCAACAGATATGGTGAGCAAGGTTGAGTTTGATCGAGCCTTCCCTCATGACAGGAATGAGGATGGCGCCCATGGGAGTCTTCTTGAGGGTGGCAAGAAGGTCTTTGGAGGTTCCCGTCGAAAAAGCTTTCGAGATCACATGCCGGGCGTTCCTGGTTTCCGTTGCTTCTTCCGCGCCGTTGGGCGTGTCCATCTCCGAGAGCCAGTGAGCGAAGGTAGAGGTAGAGATTATCATGATAATGTTGGTTACTTAGTTGTTTTAAAGGCTATTGAATGATTCGAGGTTGCTCGATGGTGGTCCTTGCGACTGAAGCGAGGAGAGTGAGCATCGGAGATGCATCCTCTCTCGACAGGGCAGTCCGCTACCGGAAAACGCCGAGTGGCTTGAAGGGGCACTAATCAACAATCTTCCGCGGGACATTCCGATGACCGCTCAGAAACCCGCTCGCTTGTTGGATGTGTGTCTGGCGCTCAATCGAAAGCCGAAGATGCGAAGGGAAGGGTACGCGTGATTGGCGTTTCCCGGGAAACTGGATCAGACGTCTGTCTTGGACGGGTAGGTGGCAGGCCACACAACCTCGTCAAACGTCCGCAGATCAACAATCCTGCTCTAAAGCGAGTCGGCTCACCGGGAGAACATTTTTTTTTTTTTTCCTACGTGATAGCACTTGTTAAAACTATTGTCTAGACTGCCATCTCGAATCTAGCAAAAGCCCGATTGGAGCATTGTAAGCATTCAGTTTGCTAATAAGACTACGCCTGACTGAATGGTAAGGTGTGATTATTCCCGCTTTTTATTGTTGGCGAGTTATGTGTATGCAAAAAGTGGCAAGTTTCTCTGGTACAGTTTCTACGAGCCCCTGTGGACGGAATCTTGCTCAAACGTGAAACCAGCCCCATAGAGGAGAAGCAGGAAGGAGATTGGGAATGCCAAGCAAGAAATAGCGCCGTCTTAAATCTGGTGACCACTTCTTGCCAACTGATTTAGCTTTCTACTGTAACGTCAATTACATACTACTCGTACACCAAAACACGGCAAAATCAACCGATAGCAACTTGCGAATGTATCAAGTAGCATCATGGCGGATCTTGCCCGCAGTACTGTAGGCGCCGTCCGTCGACGATCCCCGCACTCTACTGGTACCGTTTGTGTAAAAATACGTCAGGTTCACTCCCTGACACACTATAAGTCTACAATAGTTGATATACCATCGGGTATCCTTTACAAACAGGATCGATTACATACAAGTTATGACTATACTAGGGCAACGGCGAGGTCCGTAGGTCTCCCGGCTATAATCGGTCGTCCGGTCTGGGCGCGACCGGCCATGCACCACTTTTGTCAGCCCTGTCGTGTGACGTCACCGGAAGAAACGCTTCATTTTTCCGTTTCTCAAATTAAAATCTTCCGCGGGTATCTTTCACCATGGGAAGTGACAAGGAACGACTGTTCTGTCCTGGCGTTTCTCTCGAGAAACGGACGAAAGGAGTGTAATCGAAGGATAATATGAAAGAATGTAGGTAGAATCACACAATTCGAGCATCAAGGAGACTCAAGAAAGCAGTACTAGACAACACCATGAACTCCTCCTCCTCCCACCCCGGCAGCAATCACCTATCCCATTCAAGCTGGCAGCAGGAAGAACCTGCATCTTCCTCCCTCGACAAGGACGCTGACTACAAAATTTCTGAGGGAATTACCTCACAGGGCTTCGAGGATACCAAAATGGTTGTGAATGTGCTTCCCACCAAGGTCTTTCAAGTGAACACCGACTCCACCACCAAACGGCCGTTTCCAAACGCTTCCGTGCGTTGGACGGCACTGCCCGCCTTGGAATGGATTGAATCGCTTGCGGCTGCCACGGAGCAAGGAGAAGGCTGTTTTGACCGCATTACAATTGGAGACGTTCGGCTCGGTGCGCCGTCTCCTGTTGTACCAGTAGCTCCAGCAGCTCCACCCAACACACTAGCTGCGGAAATGTGGAAAAGTGTGCCAGCGGCTGTTGCCGTTCGGCAGGAGAATCATCAGAAAGCAACCGGCAAGCGAGTGCACGAAGAAACTCGTACAGTTCAGGAAGAATTACTGGCCAGCAGTTGTGATCTTTCGTACATTTGGCAACGTGATCCAGTCGGAGCCCGTCACTTTTTGGGACGCTTGCATCCATTGGCTGTTCAGGTTGAGACTCAGTCCGTGCAGCAGCAGCAAGCTGATTTGCAAGAGCAACTCCAGTATGCCTATGGCGCCGTGAAGGAACTGTTCCATTTCAAGTTTGGGCGCATCTTGGACCAGTGTCCTTATGGCTCGGCCGACTTTGGGGAGTCGCGCATGCTGGTGAATGTGTTGTACGACGAAACGATTCAAAAGATGCAGAATCTCTTGAAACGAGACAAGGCAAAGGAGTCTGATGAAGAAGAAATGGCGACGTTAGACACGAAGCTTGCAGCTGTCGTTGCCCAAGCTACTGCAGTTGAAACTCACGTTCCCAAAAAGGACTTTTCCGAGTACATGACGACTTGGTTGCGCGAAAATTGGACCAATCCCTATCCCGACGAGGACGGTCTCGCCGAAATGGCTGCCACGTGCGGTACAACTGCAATCATCGTGAGCAATTGGCTGATCAATGCGCGTACCCGCAAGTGGCGTCCTGCCATTGTCAAGGCCACGGACATGGGGCGCCCGTCCGAGCTCTTGTTGGAAGATTCCATTCGTATCTTTGACGGCCGTCCGCTTCGTCATTTGGAAGAGCACGTGGATGATAGAACCGGTCACGACGACGACGGCACTGGATACTGCCGATCCACCAGGCGTGTCAAGAGGAGCAGGGATGGGTATTGATCAATTCCATGTGCTGGAACGGTAGTCGTTCTAAAGTTAACCTACTACTGCCGTACTCTTATCGAATGGTTTGCATCTTGTCTCCTTAGCGTGCATGCTAAATCTGTTTTAATAGACTACAGCACCCTAAACACAATGCTTTTTGCTTTATGCATTGGCCGTCCACAATCCCGAGTCAACACACCGCTTCATATGATACTCGGCATCCTCGGGATCCAAAGATGAGAGAGCTTGCTTCAATTGATCAACATCCCGCGATTCAAAGGCCTCGACCATTTCCTTGGGCAACGTTTCAATCACTTCGAGGGGGTCCAAACCCCCCGGACCCAATCGTTCTTCCTTGGGGATTTCGGACAAGTCCTTGGCGTCGGCAGCCTCTCGTTCCGCATCAATTTCCGCCTTTTTCACCACGGCGCGTTCCACAATACGATCGGTAAAGACCTTGCACCCGGCCAGAAACTCTTGCAAATGCTCTCGTTGTTCCAATCTCGTAAAAAGAGGCGTAATGCAATTACCAGGATGCGTGTTGAGCGTCTTGGCGAGCTCGGCAATGCTGCTAATAAATTGCGATTGTCGTGCCGTGCGCTTCATTTTTTCGCGGTGGCCGTTCATTTCGTCTTCGAGGGACGCCAGCAACAGATAATTGGCCGCGTTTTCTTGCAACAAAATGTCTCCATATTTCAGCAGATAGTCCTTGGAGCCTTCAAAGTCCGGAATTTGCATGAACATTTCAATGGTTTCGGCGTACTTTTCAGTGAATTCGGGATAGGTTTCAAAAGCGCCCACGTCAACGGGCTGTTTGGCAGGGCCCAAGGTAGTGACAGCTTTGGACGCTGTTGGTTTGGCTACCGTCGGCGCCACAGCAGCTACTGCCGGTTTGGATGCTCCTACGGATTCTTCTTGTGTCTCTGCGACAGGAGCCTTGACTGGTTCCTTCTTCTGGACCGACTTTGAAGGCACGGGCGGTTCAATGGTATCCTTGGGTTGCGCATAGCCCGTTGCTGTATAATTCGTCTTGCCCGCGCCTGGATTGATAATGGTGCGCTCTTCCTTGACTTGAAACATATTGTCCACGTTCCACTTCTTGTTTTTTTCGTACTCGTCGAGTTTGGCTTTGTAGGCCGCTACTTGCTCCTGCAGTTCAATGAGTTCCACCTTGAGACCTTCGGTATCGTCCAAGTCGTCGTCGTCGTCGTCATCGTCCGAGCCGTCAGCAGCAGCAGTCTTGCGCTTTTCGATCTTGGCCAAGTCGTGTTGCAGTACCTTGATGCGCTGGTTGGCCGTGTCCATCTGTTACAGAAAGAAAGAGAAGGGGGGTGGGGGTTGAGTTTTTTGTTCTTGTTGTGGCATTTTCACGGTACCGCAAACGAGACACGCTCCATCATTTAACTACACCCTGTAGATTAGTAGTTTCGTTTCATTTTTCTCGTTTGGTGTAGCAATACGTACTTGCGTGAAAATGACAGTCTTGTCCTTTCCTTCGTTGTCTTCCCGCTCGACGCGACTCCGGTGCTTCATGCGAAACCACGATTCCTTGTCAATGTTGGGATGGCAGTCGCTCTCGTCGTCCGAGAGTTCAATGTTGTCCCATTTCGAGTAATTGAAGCCTTTCGACATGGTTCGTGTAGTCTAGTGTAGTATCTTAGTGTGATTGTGTATGACACAGGAGTACCCAACCGTAACCTTGCTAGTGAGAGGTGGTATGATACTGATACCGGTAGATAGTCTCTAGGATTTAGAGTGTGCGCGATGCCTGCATGGTGGCGGTGGGGTTGGTGACCCGCGGATCTCCGCGAATCGCAAAGCCCGGATCGCAAAAAGAATCTGGAATCTTCAAAATCCAAACGGACCAGCAACTTTTGAAAACGGATGAAGGACAGATCGTATAGAACAGTAAGGTTCGACTTAGGATATGGGGTGGCCTGTGGCCTTGAAAGCCAAGAGATCCATCCATCGCATCTTCACGTTTGTGTTCTCTTTTTCCATCTGCGATGTACCGGCCAATCAGCCCTTCTCTGGTTGAAGCTTGTTGCTTGCCACCGACCCACTCAATTACCCTCCCACACTAATAGTTCATTCAGTCCTCTCCCTGTCGACCATGAAATTCTCTCTTGCAGCTTGCGCCCTTTTCGTTGCTTCGGCAACCGCCTTTGCTCCGGCCGCCTTTGTGCCCAAGCAGTCCTCCGCCATGGACATGTCGTAAGTCTCGCAGACACACAAGAGTATTGAGCTGGAGCATGCTCTGCCGTACCCACGTTGCTATTCGCGTATTATGTGGTGCCTCTTTGTTGAATACATCCGGCACAAGAGTCTCACTCCTTCCTATCGTTCTCTCTCTCTCTCTCTCTCTCTTACACTACTACTACTACTACAGTTTCACTTCTTCGATTTTCAAGACACAGGACGTTCAGTTTGCCGATACCACCGAGACCATTGTCAAGGGCGGCCGCGATCTATTTCCCCTTCTTCCCAAGGCCTTCGAAGGTATCGAAAAGATTGGAGTCATTGGATGGGGCAGTCAGGCACCCGCGCAGGCCCAAAACTTGAAGGATTCCCTCGCCGAAGTCGGAGCCTCCACGACCGTTACGATTGGTCTCCGCGAGGGATCGGCTTCCTTTGCCGAGGCCCGCGAGTGCGGTTTCAGTCAAGATGACGGTACCTTGGGAGAAATGTTTAGCGTTATTGCCGATTCGGATTTGGTCATTTTGCTCATTAGCGATGCCGCCCAGGCCAAGCTCTACAAGGAAATCTTTGGCGCCATGAAAAAGGGAGCCACTTTGGGACTCTCCCACGGCTTTTTGCTAGGATACTTGGACTCGATCGGAGAAAAGTTCCCCGCGGATATGGATGTCATTGCTGTCTGCCCCAAGGGCATGGGTCCTTCGGTCCGTCGTCTCTACGAACAGGGCAAGGACGTGAACGGTGCCGGCATTAATTCGTCGTTTGCCGTTCATCAGGATGTCAGTGGCAAGGCCACCGAGTTGGCTCTTGGATGGGGTGTAGCTGTTGGTTCTCCCTTTATGTTTGAGACGTCTCTCCGTTCGGAATACTGCTCGGATATCTATGGTGAGCGCGGAATCTTGTTGGGTGCGGTGCACGGAATTGTCGAATCCCTCTACCGTCGCTACCAGCGTCAGGGCATGTCTCCGGAACAGGCCTTTATTGAGTCGTCCGAGAGCATTACCGGCAAGATTACCAAGATTATTTCTACTCAGGGCATCAAGGCCGTCTACGAACAAATGGGGGATAGTGATAAGAAGATCTTTCAGACGGCCTACTCGGCGTCGTATCTTCCGGCCAAGGAGGTTTTGCAAGAAATCTACGACGAGGTGAGCTCTGGTAACGAAATCCGTACCGTCATTATGCACGGTGATCGTCTCGACCGCTACCCCGTTGGAAAGATTGACGGTACTGACACTTGGAAGGTTGGCGAAAAGGTGCGCGAATCTCGTGACGACGACAAGATTCCCATTAACCCGTTTACCGCTGGCGTCTACGTTGCCACCATGATGGCACAGATTGACGTTCTCCTCGAGGAAGGCCACCCTTACTCTGAAGTAGTGAATGAAAGTGTCATTGAGGCTGTCGACTCGCTGTGTCCCTACATGCACTACCGAGGAATTGCCTTTATGGTTGACAATTGCTCGTTTACTGCCAAGACTGGATCGCGCAAGTGGGCTCCCCGTTTTGACTACCTTCTCGACCAGTTGGCTTACACTGCGGTGGACAATGGTGTCCCGGTGAACGACCAGTTGATTGCTGATTTTGAAAAGCACTCTGTGCACCAGGCTGTGGAGGAGTGCTGCAAGCTTCGACCGGCGGTGGATATCAGTCTGTTTGCCGACACTTCCACCAAGGAGATTGTCATTCAGTAGACTAAATGCAAAAATGAACGAGAAAAAAAAACAGCCTACTGCAGAGGAGCGAACTAGCAATGCAGATTTGACGAATAGTAATGCATACCAACAGTGAATGGAATATCTGTATCTATGTATATATATATATATATATACAGTGTGATCAAGGGCGCAATGCAATGTTTAGTTTTTAGCAACGCGTACTACGGATTCCATACCGAAAAACTCGTAGGTCTATTTCATACTTGTTTTTTACTTTGCCAAGGCAAAGGTCATTTCCTTGACTTCCACCACCATTTTCCCGTTCACGTAGGCTCGGCCCGAAGCCTTGGCCAGACCAAACTTGGCGTTCCACTTTTTGATTTCCACCTCCATAACGCAAACGTCGCCCGGCACGACGGGTTTCTTCCACTTGACTCCGTCCACTCCGGCAAAGAAAAAGACTGCTCCCGGCTTGGCACCCTCCATTTGCAAGCAAACGATACCCGCCAGTTGCGCGAGCGCTTCCACTTGCAAGACACCCGGCATAATGGGGCGGCCGGGAAAGTGGCCATTGAAAAAGTCTTCGTTCTTGGTGACGCACTTGATGCCCACGGCGCGCTTGCCAGCTTCGTACTCGACGACCTTGTCCACCAAGGCGAAGGGATAGCGGTGCGGCAAAAATGCGTCAATTTCTTCCGTGGTAAAGACCGTTTCGACGCTGCTGGTGAGCGCGGAAATGGCCTCGGCGCCTTTTGCCTTTTCGACGTCGTCCTTGTCCTTGCCAAGGAGACTGCTGGAGGAGCGCTGCTGTCTCAATAGTGGTGACGATAATGACGGCTTGGCGACAAAGGCGGACGATGCAACCGTTAGGCAAGTGAGTAAAAGAGCAGTGAACTTCATGTTGGTGGTGTTTTGGGGGTGTTGTGGGCGATGAAGGGGCGACGTAGTGTCTATTCTATTCAACGTTATTCGTTGAACCCGTTCTCACTACGCTGCGAGTAGACTAGTAGTACTCGATCGTACCGTAACGGTAGACTTTACTTTCTCACTTTTCATCGGCGACGAAAGATGGCACAAAGATCCGTCGGAGAGAAGTACGTCACTGTTCCGGGTTGCTTATGGATGCAGACGATCTGATTGGCTGAAACTTACGTCAGTGGTCTCGCGAACTGCCCCAATCCCAACCGGGTGATGCATCGATCGAGTGTATTGCGGGATGCTGTCGTCGTCAACCCGTCGACATCGACATCGACATTCTCATTGCTGATTTAGAGTACTTACGTATCATACACAGTGAGCGAAATCTGCCACACTCAAAAAGTCCTCGTTCGACACCATGAAGTTCCTGGTTGCTTCCAGTAGTTGCCTGCTGGCCCTTTGGTCAGTAACAGCTCCCATCATTGACGCCTTTGGCGTTCTTCCCATTGGCAGTCGCAACGCTGCTTGGTCGTCAATGTCAACGACGCAGCTCGCCATGGCCGAGGGCACGAAAATCACCATGCCGGCTCTTTCCAGTACCATGAAGGAAGGTCGCGTGGTTTCGTGGCTCAAATCAGAAGGCGACGCCATTGAAGCGGGTGAAGCAATCATGGTGGTCGAGTCGGATAAAGCGGATATGGATGTCGAAGCCTTCGAAGACGGATTTTTGGCAAAGATTATCTGCGGAGAAGGTGAAATGGCACCCGTCGGAGAGGCTGTGGCTCTGATTGCGGAAAATGAAAGCGATATCGATAGCGTTATTGCATTTTTCAATGGGGCCGGGGCAGCGGCTACTGCTGCACCGGCGAGTGCGACTGCCGAACCGGTCAATGGAGGTGAGTGTTTTGGTTGGTTGACAAAGTAGTGAGAAGGTTGGATTTTGCCGTGCACGGCGTATCCTTGACTCACTGGGTTGTTTTCTTCTATTCAAAATCAGGTGCTCCCGCGGCTCCAAACGTTCCCTTTAGCCAAATCGACATGCCGGCCCTGTCCAGTACCATGAAGGAGGGTAAGGTTGTGTCTTGGCTCAAGGCCGAAGGTGACCCCATTGCGGCGGGTGAAGCAATCATGGTGGTAGAATCCGACAAGGCGGATATGGATGTCGAAGCCTTTGAAGACGGCTTTTTGGCGGCCATTATTACCGCGGAAGGAGACAGCGGCGCCGTTGGTGCCCCGGTCGCTCTGATTGCCGAAAACGAAAGTGACATTGCCGTCTTGCAAGCCTATGCGGCCGCTCTCTCGGGCGCTCCAGCCGCTCCGGCGGCTCCCGCTGCCGCGGCAGCTCCAGCCGCTCCGGCGAAAAAGGCGGCTGCTCCGGTTGGAGCTGCCGCGGGTGAACGCGTCGTGGCGTCCCCGTTGGCTCGCAAAAAGGCCGAGGAACTCGGTATCAGTCTCGCCACGGTCGCTGGAAGCGGTCCCGACGGACGCATTACGGCATCGGATGTCGAAGCTGCCGCTTCCAGTGGTACGGGTCCCAAGGCTGCTGCTGTGGCCGCTGCCTCTTCCGCCAAGCCGTCCTGGACTCCGGCAGCAGGCGTGGTGGCTGCCACTCCCATGGCCAAGGCACTCGCTAAAAAGGCCAAGCTCGACTTGTCCACTATTCAAGGAACGGGACAGTTTGGTCGAGTCACGGTGGACGATGTCAAGGCGGCCACTGGTGAAAAGAAACCTGAACGCAAGCGTGCGGCTGCTCCGGGAAGTACAGTGGTGGAAATGCCCGAGGGTGCCGTGCCCATGACGGGCATGCA
>Ga0307981_1002468_pt1 | contig 14941 bp, 11 predicted proteins | sample OrgLakmetagen987_FD_201849 | JGI IMG/M metagenome (GOLD analysis project Ga0307981, IMG submission 201849) | Saline water microbial communities from Organic Lake, Antarctica - #987 | ecosystem: Environmental > Aquatic > Non-marine Saline and Alkaline > Saline | place: Antarctica: Organic Lake... | reverse complement strand
AAGAGTTCTGGTTCCTTTTTCTTTTCGGGTTCCTTTTTCTTTGGTTCTGGCACTGCCACGGGCGTCTCCTTCTCGCCCTGGTTCTTCTTGTGCTTTTTGCTCTTTTGGGTAGTGGCGCCATTATTAGTCTTGGCCTTTTCCACTACAGGAGCCGCCACTACGGGGATACCAAAGCGCTCGGCACGTTTTCGTTTCTTTTCTTCAAAGGCGCTTTCCTTGGGCGGTTCCGCTCCTTCCAGAACTGGAGCTTTTGTCGTAGTAGTAGCTATCGTCGCAGGCTTAGTTTCCGGTACAGCGGCCTCCTCTGCTACAGCTACAGGTTCACCTGCTGCTGCTACTGCTGTCACTGCCGTTACTGGTGGAACTACTGCGGGCGCTTCGGCCTTGGCTGGAGTACCGCCAGCGCCACCAGCCGCGGGCGGATCCACCATGCCAAACTCTTCCTCGTCCAATCGAGCTTGCAATCGATTCACGAGATCCGCCTTGAGACCTTCGGTATTCAAATTGCGTTTTTCCAGCTCATCTCGGAGTTCCGCGACTGCAGAGAAGACAAGTGAGTAATTGAGTGGATGAATGAGTGAATGAGTGAATGAGTGAATGAATGCTACAGATGCGTACGAGACAAACTATAGAAACGGATCGCACGCGCTAGTCGTCTCCTTAACGGTACGTACCTTTGAGTTTCTTGATATCCGAGTCTGACATTTTGGATCTGAAAGAGCTGTTGTAAGAACTATGAGCGGGACTAGAGACCGATAAGATTGGCTGGTTATCGAAAGAGAGAGCCGTTGGAACGAGACAACAGCAGCAGTAACAGTAACAGCAACAGCAAGATCTATGGAGGGGAGATAGGATCCGACATCCGACGGCAGACCAAACAGACCCAACGTTGCGTTCTCAGTTCTCAACGTCTAAACACTCCCACCAAGCCCGCACGTGGTCTTGCAGACGTTGGCGCGAAAATAAAGAGCTCTTCGAAATTGTTCTTTTTTGATCTATGGCCATCCGATAAAATCCGGGATCTTCTTTTAGCACCAACAACAACGACAAGCAAGTCTCTCACAATGTTAGCCTTTGTGATTGCCACTGTTGTTACTATTCTATCCACTCTCAAAACCGGCACTACCATGACTACCAATACCAAGCCATCCTCCATTAAGCTCACTTACTTTGACATTGAAGGAGCCGCCGAGCCCACGCGTCTCGCCTTGACCTTGTCGGGAACGCCCTTTGAAGACGTCCGCGTCAAGTTTCCAGACTGGGCCGCTCTCAAGCCAACCACTCCCTACGGTCAGTTGCCTCTTTTTCAGGTAGACAATGATCCCGTCAGAACACAGAGTATGGCAATGTTGCGTTGGGTCGGCACCACGCTTTCCGATACGCTCTATCCAGCCGACAAACTCTTGGATGTGGAGGAAGCGCTCGGTGTCGTGGAGGACATGGAAAAGTCCTGGCAGCCGGCCTTTTACATGGGCATGCGCCCCGCAAACTTTGGACGCCCGGATGGCTTTCAGAATACTGACGAAGGCAAGGCTGTGGTGCAAGAAATGCGCGAGCAGTGGATACAGACAAAGCTGTCTGTCCATGTGGAGTACTTGGAGAATTTGTTGAAGAAGAACAATGGCAAGTGGTTGGCGTCGACCGACGCTCCCACGATTGCCGACTGCAAGGCTATTGTCTTCTTGCGCGCATTGACTCGTGGTCACGTCGATTTCGTTCCGGCTGACTGTCTCGACAAGCATGCCGTCATTGTCGATTACATCAAGCGCTTTTGTGCCTTGGAGCTCATTAAGGGACGCTACACTTCGGGTATTTGCTAAAACGTTAAAGTATTTGTTGTCAAACGCAAGAATGTTATGATACGTACCGTAGTGTACGCGTATTTCGCTGGAACCAAAGCATCTCAATAGTAGCAAGTTACGACACACCCACCACAGTCATTATATTCTTGCAATCACTTGTTTCGATATAACTAAAGTTAGCAAGCCAGCTACTCTTAGCATTACGATAGCTACTACTAGACTACTAGTACAAGTAGAGCTCTGAGACTATCAGTGGTAAATTCACTTACTCACTCCTTCTAACTAAAGTACTCTACCTGGTACGTACGTACGTACGGTACACCTGGTACTGCAGCATCGTACTATCAAGTCACGAGTACGTATGTAGTCTACCAGCAGCTACCAGGTACTGGGACCTGGGACTGGCTTCTAGAAATGCTGCATGAAACCCGGAACGGGAAAAAGCAAGAGCTGCTTTTAGCTTTCTGGGTACTTAACAATTCCCGCCAAATGAAGCAATGTGAAGCGTGCATGCGATGCCGAAACGCTCCTTTAGCTCCTTCATGATACCGTCACCGATACCGGCATTTGATGTTGCTAAGAACAAACACAAATAAAAATACTAAATGGCCTTTTTGGACGCTACAATCCAGGGAAACCATCTCTCAAGGGAATAATTCGCACCATGTTTGCCTTTGGATTCATCCTGTACCTTCCCCTTGTTATATCCACCGCCCTTACTATTCTATCAGCTACTACTAACAATACTGCCATTCCGACCAAGCCATCTTCTCTCCAGGTGACTTGCTTTGACGTCGCAGGAGTCGCCGAACCAAGTCTCACCTGGTCCTCGCTGTCGGAGTCGCCCGTGTCAAGTTTCCCGAGTGGTTGGCCCTCAAACCCGTCACGCCCTACGCCTACGGGCAGCTGCCTCTTTTTTAGATCGGCAATGGTCCCGTAATAATCAAGAGCTTGGTATGAAAGCAACGTTTTTCGATACGCTTGATCCAACCGACAAACGGTTGGACGCCGTGGAGGAAAGCGCTCGCGTTTGTGCCTTGGAGCCCAAATCAAGGTATTTGTTCAAGGTTGAAAGCAAGTGTTGAAAGGGCAAGAGGAATGGTGAGTATATGAGACGAGTGCTGTTGCTGCACTAGTCGTAGTGCGTATTCCGCTGGAGGCAAAGAATGTAATGAGTAAGAACACATTATGTGGGCAATCACTTGTTAACTATATAGCTAGCTAGAGCTCTGATACTTTGCCGACTCTGGTACTGTTTGAATGATCTTTGAGGAGTGAGAAAAAGCTGAATGGAGTGGGTTTGGTCCCATGGTGCCGCGGTTGCGCCGCAGGTGATGATTAGTTGTTGACAGACACCCAAATAATGGTAAAGTAAAAGGGCCTTGCGTGATAGCTACCAGCGTGAGAATGAATTAGAGTGCATATCTGCATCCCGTACGAAACGAAACGCTCTCATCTCTCATCCGATCCATACGTACTGTAACAAAATTGATGATTGGGAGTGGTACTGTACTGTTTACTGTCTGTATCACTATAGCTGTAGCTGTGGTATATGGAATGCGTCATTCTGATCATCAAGATGAACCGGGAATCAACAATATGTACAAATATACTGTCTGAAACGTACAGTACTCGACTCTACTGTATAAGCATTTATAAAAATATGTAATATACCTGTTTATTAACGTACGGGCATAAAAGTCTGTGCGCGCGGGATGCGAAATGTCCCCCACGCACGCGAGCGAGCTGGTGATTGATGCGACTTACTTCATCGTACCAGGTGGTACCGCTACGATAGACTAGTTCTACGAGTACATACGACGAGGAACTTTTTGAACTCTCCAGATCAATAGAACGCTCATTTAAAACCGCTTCGCAGATTCAAAGTACAACACACATTCCCGCCATGCTAGCCTTTGGATTCATCCTTTGCCTTCCCCTTGTTATATCCACCGCCCTTACTATTCTATCAGCTACTACTAACAATACTGCCATGCCGACCAAGCCATCTTCCCTCCAGGTGACTTGCTTTGACGTCGCAGGAGTCGCCGAACCAAGTCTCGCCTCCTGGTCGCATGTGTCAAGTTTTCCGAGTGGTTGGCCCTCAAACCCGTCACGCCCTACGCCTACGGGCAGCTGCCTCTTTTTTAGGTCGGCAATGGTCCCGTAATAATCAAGAGCTTGGTATGAAAGCAACGTTTTTCGATACGCTTGATCCAACCGACAAACAGATGGACGCTGTGGAGGAAAGCGCTCGCGTTTGTGCCTTGGAGCGCTAGATCAAGGCAATCTATAATTGGAGTCTTTGTTCAACCTTGAAAGCAAGTGTTGAAAGGGCAAGAGGAATAGCGAGTGTATATGAGACGAGTGGACTACTGTAGCTAGTAGTGTGCGTATTCCTTTGGAGGCGAAGAATCTAATAAGTAAGGACACATTATTTGGCAATCACTTGTTACCGATAAAACTACGCTACTCTAGAGCTCTGTCACTGCTAGCAATAGAGTCAGTCTCGCTCTTTGAATTTTCTTTCCTACAGATATAGTAATCTACTAGAGGGGCGCGTTCCTGTGTGAGACGACCCATGTCCGTCAATAAAGAAGACTGGTAGGCTGCCACGGCATCGACTGGATGGCTCTCTGTTTGCAAAACGTGCCTGCCAAAGAGAAAAATGGCGTGTGAGAACACGAGCGACTCGATTAAACTTCGACTCATACTGCGCGTATCGATGCATACATGGCACTTACCCGCTTGACTGTAACACTTGAAAGCTTTGTTGGCCAGCACAAGCTTTTCTGCTGCCACATGGGTATCACCAGCTTTTTTATTGAGTCCACCGACCCTTCAGGTGACGGTATCTTCAATACCGGAACCCGTGGAAGGAGAGAGCGAGCTATCCACCAGACGCAGAAATCTCTCACTCGGCGACGCTTTTTCCATCGGCGGCACAGTCTCGCAGCCTTCTCAAATAGTAGGCTACGACCTGGCGTTCTCTCGCATGGGGATCGGAGCCAGAAATCTCCATCCTGGTCGCAATCTAACAGCATTCGCGTCTTCGAATCGATAGTCGCGCAAAAAGTCTTCCACCTTGACCGTTTGATGCTCTTTTTGGTTCAAATTCTGGGCAGCCGAGGCCTGCTGCAAGCCCATGAGTGCTAAATAAGCCGCTGGAGAAGTGGGACCTGCCAAATACTCTTGCATGCCCAATCCGTACGCCATGGCACCTCCTAGACCAACGGTCGAATGAATCCATTTGTATCCCTTTTCCTCGCCCAAGGCAATCCACGTATCGCGAAACTTTGTCAATTCCCGTTCGACGTGAGTGGTAGCGCGTTCGACAATGGGCAATGGGTCATTCGCTTCTTCCTCATCCGGCAAGAGATTGCGTTTATCTCCTGGACATGCCAGTTGCAACAGCGTAACGGAACGACTGGAGGTGCTTTCCAACCGATCGCGGAGAGGCCGAGCGACGATACCGGACGGTGTCGCCTCCAGTAGCAGTAGATTCGTCGGGTCCACGGCATCGTGTCGAGTTTTAATGTAGCCAGGTACTACAATACCAATGTGGTCAAACTTTCCAGTACCCACGGACCGGGCTCCTCGATTCTCGTCGCAGAGAAAGCGTCGTTGAGCGAGACAAGCCGTGGCAGCCCACGGTCCGGCGGCGCACTTTTCGCATCGACGATCAAAGAGTATCACGTCCCCAGCCCGGCACTTTTCCAAGAGACGATCATCGGAGGTTTCGAGATTGGGAACACGAATGCGGGTGCGTACATCTTCAATAGTAGCGACACGCTCATCGTGAGCCGACTTATACCATAGTGAAACAGGAATGGCCGCCACGACGACACCGGCGGCCATGCGACCCAGTACTTGGATGCGGATGCGATTGCGACTTGCTGCTCCAGTACTCATGATCTTGCTGCTCTTGCGTTTTGTACTTGAGGATGGAATGCGGATTGATAGAAGCAAAGCACGGGTAGAGTCTAATGGAGACAGCGTAGAGGGGGAATCTGAATCTGATCGGAATCTGAATGGAGGGCTGTCAATTTGTGATGTGATTGTGACGCAGAGCCATCTTCGTGATGATGTTCGATGAAGGCGATTTCGAAATTCGCGCCAAAATCAACTTCCGCTTCTTCCGTTGGTAAACAAATATAGCTAATTCAAAGTTGAAGTAGAATTCGTAGGCATTTCACAACTAGAAAGGTCGCCAGGCTGTCAAGCTGCCATCGCTAAACACGAGGATGGGGCACTTTTTCGAGGCAAAATTCCAAGAACAAAAGAGGAAATCTGCGATCTTCCAACAAAAAAGAGGCAACAAAGGGGAAGCAGCAACCCACACCCTTTCACCTAGTCCAACCAAGTACAGTACCTTGCTTATTTCAGACACTACTAGTACTGGCCATGGGAAACACAGCTACCACATTGGCCCCGACGGCGGCTTGCCAGAGCGGTCACGGCTGTGCAGATGACAGTACGGTTCTTACCGATACGGACGATCGAACCGCCTTGACCGACATGGCGCATGTGAATGATATCAAGTCAACTGAAGTCAATAACGACGAGGACACCCAAGAGACCACTGTACCAGAAGAGGACGAAGAAGAGGAAGAGATTCTGGCTGCAGTGGAGAATCTGGCTGGAGTGGAGAATCCGGCTGCAGTGGAGAATCCGGCTGGAGTGGATCACCAAGCGGTTGAAGAAAAGAGTAGAGACCCTCCCGCTCAAGTTCCCAGCGACGATTATGTGCAAGTTGAAGCGAACACAAAGGAAAATGACAACAGTAACGAGAAGAAAGCCGACAAGTCGCTCATGAAAAAACTGATCCCCCTTGTAGCTCAGGAACAGCAACAGGAACCGGCCCAGGATCATTCCCTCCAGCCTCTCTCCATCGAGGACGATCTTACCTTGGAAGACTTGAAAATTCCGTCGGAAGAAGACGGTGGCGAAGAGGAGATTGACATGCAGTTTGTGAAGGAATACGAAACTTGCTTTAACGAGTTCATTGTGGAGAATCCTCACTTCATGATGAAAAATCCAGACTTGCTGCACAACTTGCGCGTGTCCAAACTCCAAAAGTCTCTCGAGCTCGCCTACGGCAACGAATCCAAACTCATCTACAACATTCGAGCCGTGCAAGCCAAAAAACTGCAAATGACGGACTTCTATCACGAACAACTTCGCGAAGCCGCCCGCAAAAAGGCTGCTCGCGAGATTCACTTGCAGCAGGAACTCGACACTATTGAACAAGCGACTCGCGTTATGGAAGGCCGACTGACATGGCAAATGGTGGCCAAGTGCGAAGCACGCGCCAAGAAGCACCTCCAATTGCAACAACTTCTCGAGGGACAGCAGGCCGACCGCAAAGACTTGTTGTCACTCTTACCAGACTTGCCCGAAACGCACGCTGTTAGAGACGCTGCGACGGCTCCCAATACGATGAATTCTGGAGGCGTCTTGTCGGAGCAACAGGCCAAGGATCTTCAGCAATTCCAAGTCGACAACGCATTCTTGAGCGCCGAAGTTACCGTGTTGGAGAAAAAGCTGGCGTATCTGCAAGTGACAGCCAAGAAATACGCATGGGTGGACTCGGTCTTTTTGCACATGGACGCCAAAAAGGTCAAGCGTCTCAAGAGTCGGTACCAGAAAAAGCTGGGCGTTACCTTTTGAAGTTATTATAAGCTGTAAGGTGTGTTGCCGTTGCACGCACTATTGTAAAACAGGATCCGCAGTAATTATAGTGCCTACCTGCATAAATCATATATTGTTATATACGACGTCATAGATGCAATGAGCTGCGCACCGCCATGGTGGAGTACCTAACGAACACATCGCTGCTCCGATCTACGTCGTAGCTGCTAACAGGATTAATTCCTCGGAACGCGACGCGCGAGTCGAGTCATCGAAGCGTTTTTGAATTTAGCGGAACAGAGCATACACTTTCTTCGTGGCTGAAGATTGGCAAAGCCAAAATGGCGCCAATCGATTGATTTAGCGATTGATTTTGTTCGAGACTTGGCCTCACCTTCAACCTTCAACCTTCGATCTCACTTCCCCTAAGCACCATGGTTGAGCAAGCAGAAGTTACCATGGCATCGCCTACATCCCTCAGGGTTCCTACAATGTCTGAGATCACCCAGACTCCCATGAAGACGAGCGACTTGGACTTTGATGTAACGGATAACGACGCTGCCTTCTTGGCTGAGTTCCAGACTGACTGGAGTCAATTCTTGCACCAGCATCCCGATCTCGTTCCCAAGGGGCAACGCGAAGACCGTCTCCAGTCTCTGGCTAGACAATACGAACAAGAAACCACATCTGCGGCAGCTGTCGAGATCGAGCTGAAGAAGCAATTACAGTTCTTTGGATCTTCGCGAGAATCTCTCGAAGACCTCTTTAGCCAGAAAATGAATCAAGCGATGGAACGTCAGCGAGCCTTGCACGATGAATTACAAAGCCGACTCGATACGGTGGCTGTAGCAGATCAGTTGCAGTCCAAGACCATGCCCTGGCAACACTTTTTGGATCAAGTGGACCAGTACAGTGCTACAGCGACATCCAACGAAGGTAGTAGTGATACTGCATCAACCGGAAGTCGAATTGCCAAGCCCAGTGCTCGCGCCATGGTATTGACGACAGCAGAAGGGGACAAGCAGATTAATGGCAGCATTGGCTCTTCCGACGTGCAGTTGCGGGCTTATCGTACGGACCACGCTCTCTTGACGACAGATATTGCCATGTTGCAAAATGAAATTGAACGCAGCAGCCAGACGGTACAGTCGCAAGAGGTTGTTGGCAGGTTCTTGACGGAACACAACGTTTGGAGTCTGCTTAGTAGTGGCAACGGTAGCGTCAGTACCAAGACTGGTGGACAAACGACCACTTAAAGAAGGTTGAACCATTGGTTCTCACGTTCACGCACGCTGTTTTGATAGGTCTCTAAAGTTAAACATGGTTTTAGTAATACGCAAACATATATCCATCATTCTTGCTACAATACGGCAACACAACAAGCTCCGTTGTTTCATCTCTTCTACACCACCTCTTTCTTGATATCCTCATCTTTCGTGGCATCGTCCTCGCCCTTTATTTCCGTCTCCACTTGCCCCTTCTGCATATTGGGAACACACACGGCGTAGGGATCACGGCTAATGATATACTCCCACACTTCCGTCAGCATGTCCTTGACTGTCTTTTTGCCTCCGGTACCTACCGGCACAAACTGAAGAGTGGTCTCATCCCACTCTTCTCGTAGAAATTCCCAGATAATGGTTCGTTTTTCGGCCGTATCGTAGGGTGGCAAAAAGTTGGGAAGAAACTGATGGGAAATGTTCTCGCGATCGGTAAACAACCAGAGACCCGACTGGCAGTCGGCAGAAAAGGTTGGTTCCTCGGCCGCAGCATCTTTCAGCAAGTGCTCCTTGGAGCACTGGACTTGCGTGATATTGGCAAGTGCCTTTTCCTTGTCTTGAGGAGGAACAACCAGTGGCTGGGGACCGGCTGCCTGCCAATCCTTGACAGCGACGGAACACTTTTGAAAATACGCTTGTGCGGCTGCCGCCGATCGGAACTCGGCCTTGCGAACAATGGTGGAATGAAAGGCTCCCGGACAAAATCGACTTGGGAATTCAAAGTTCTTGAACAACTGGTTGTGCAAGAAGCGAAGCTGCCAGTTAATGGGCAAAGGCTTGGTCACGTCGAGAATGTCGGCCTCGATAGGAACGGATGGTCCGTACATGTCGAAGCGAATTTCCAGCTCGGGTGGCTTGTCAGGATTGGCTACAACGGCCGTGGGAACGACAGTAATCTCTGGAATAAAGATGACACCTTCCTGAAGAGCCGTCACAATGTCTGCCTTGGCGACACCGCCCCATTCCGGTCGGTAGGTTCCAATTCGGAGGACTTCCACGTGCGCCGTGTCTTTGCTCGCCAACTTGTAGCTGGTAGGAGGACCCGGTTCTCCTCCACCGACCAACCACCCATCGTCGTTGGTACTTGAGACATGTTCGTAATCGCGGTCCGTTACTTGATTGAGGTCAAATGCTGTCTGGTGTGTCAAAGAGTCTGGATGGCCAACAGCACTACTACCACTGTGCCGAGTCAAGCTGAGACCCAAAAAGGCAAGGCCGTCGACTTTGGACTTGGATGGATCGAGGACTGGAGGCATGGCTACTTGAATTTCGTAGTGTATATTGGTGTTCAATTGCTATTGATGTAGCGGGAATGAGAGCAATACTCTTTTGGTTGTCACACTACCAGCATGCTCATCATCGCCAAAGTAAGTCGGGAGAACTCGCAAAAAGTGAGGGCGTTTCTCTATTCTCTTTTCGTTGTGGTGACCCAACGGTCATTTTGGCGGGAACTTTTTGGAACTTCCCGGTCCCGCTCGTCCAACGCCATCCACGAAAGAAGATAAGAACGATCGACGAGTCGAGAGTCGACGAGGACATTCGTGCTGCTGCAGACTCTTTGTTGCAGTTCCTTATCCCTCTTTCTTAATCTCTTCTCACGACCTTGTCTGCAGATATAGACTATCAGCAGTCCATAGCCATTCACCATGTCCGCCATGGCCGCAGCACAAAAGAAAAAGGCGGTCGCTTACGTAGACGAAGCCGAAAAGACTCTAACCAAGAAATCGTGGTTCTCGTCCAACAAGGAACGCAATCAGGAAGACGCAGCCGAGCTCTACATGCAGGCTGCTAACGCCTACAAGGTCGGTGGACTCAATCAAGAAGCAGGCGATTCCTACGTGACAGCGGGAAAGCTGTATGCCGAATCGCTCGCAAGTCCCAACGAAGCTTCCAAGTGTTACAGTCAAGCGGGTAAGTGCCATGGGATGTATTGAATGGATCCGTGCAGTATGATAAGAAGTTGAATGAATCGATTCGCTCTCTTTCTCACACGCCACTATATTCTCTCTTTGGTAGGCTCGTGTTACAAAAAGAGCAATCCAGTTGATGCCGTGGCAGCCTACCAGTCGGCCGTTTCCTTATTGACGGACGCGGGTCGTCTCACGCAGGCGGCCAAACTCACCAAGGAATGTGCCGAATTGTACGAAAGCGATGAGATTGAAATCAAGGGCCCCAAGTCGGGCATAGTCTTGGCGATCGAAGCGTACGAACAAGCGGCCGAACTCTTTCAAATGGAAGACGCCAAGAGTCAATCGTCAGCTTGTAAGGCCAAGGTGGCCGAGTTGTGTTCGGCAGCCTTGGATCCACCCGACTTGATTCGAGCCGCAAGTATCTACGATGAACTGGGACGCAACTGTTTGGACAGCAACTTGCTGAAATACAATGCCAAGTCATACTTTTTGCAGACCATATTTTGTCATTTGGCTGGCTCGGACGCCATTGCGGCGCAGCAAGCTTTGGAGCGCTACGAAGGAATCGATTACACGTTTTCGGAATCTAGAGAGGGAAAGCTGTGCCGACAGCTGGTCGAGTGTGTGGAAGGATACGATGCGGAAGGCTTTGCGACGGCTTGTTACGAGTATGATCGCATCTCCAAGCTTGATCCTTGGAAGACGAGTATGTTGGTCAGGGTCAAGCGTAGTATTTCAGACGAGGGCGGCGACGATGACGACGACGTGGATCTTACGTAAGGAGATGTGTGGTGGTTTCTATGTGGGAAGTAAGTGAGTGGGTAATAACAACTGCTGATAGTCCATCTAAAGATAAATACAGGAGACTTCTATGCCGGAGTAATAATGGACAAAGACCGATCGCGCAAAGTTGGTTGATTGGTTATGACATATCGTACTCGTAGCCAATGTTGCGGATGGTACTCGTGTATGTAACTACCGTTACGAATAATCTTACTAGTTGATTGGTTGTAGAATACAGTACTAGAGGCTAGCTACGACTAGCTACGACTCCTAGATACCACCGAGTAGAGAGAGGACCTAGACGGAGCGAGGAGCGAGCGTTCATTCCGACCATCATCGGCCATCGTACTGTACTGCACTGCTTGTCGTCAAAATTGACGGGTGTGGGCTATGCAGTCGCTAGCCTTGGACGCAAGGGCTGCTTTATATAAGCATGGGGTTGTTGTATTGGGGGTTGGGTTGGAATAATGCTCGACGCAGCTCTTCGCCACAGATACACTGGAGAACCAGTGAGTATCCGATCTTCTCGCGTTTATCCCATCCAGTTAAGTAAATCCTCACAGGTGATGTTGATTTCTTAATTGAGTAAGTCAATCAAGGAAAGTACATATATAGAAATTCTAAAAAGTACAGTCATAAGAAATCAATTTTGTTAAAAGGGTGCGATGGGTGACGAGGGGTCTTATTTCGTTGCCGGAGCCAGTCCGACAAGCGTTTAGGTTGGGTCTCGGAATCTTTATCGTAGATTTACTCTTCACTTTACCTAGTTATTCTAGACTACACAGTTTCTCAGCATGGGCGGCAGCGATGCTGGTTGTACCATTGATCATAACAATACGGTACCAGATATGTGGTTCCCCTTCTACACTCCAAGTCGTTGCACAAGCTAGAGGAGGAGGAGGAGGCGCTGAGGAGGATATGAGAACTCGTCACAAACTCCAAGCAAGGTATTACTAGTAGAGAAGGAGGACTACTTACGAGGAAGAAGCGAACAGCCATCGTACGAAAAAATGGATAGATTTAATTGGTAAGTAAGGCAGCACGTAGCTTTGCATTCCAAAATCTTCATCTTTCAGCACCTTTCTATCAATATCAATTCTAGCCTCGAGCGTCCAGCTACCTGCGATTATTCTCCAGCAGCTATCTGAGTGGAAGTAATCGGATTACTCTTGGGGTTGCTTTTCCCAACCAACAGACATTCGCTTGAGTCTAAAGTATGGAGCAAACCGGTGCTGTAGATACCGCATGCTATGCAGCGTACGGGATCTTTCTACTATACGACCAGTCTCATGCCATGCTGTTCGTCGAGAAACACGCGCGAAACGCACTGAGCGCGCGCTTGCGTTCTTGCATCGCATGCGCCGAGCACCATCCAAATTCGATATCGAGTTTATGACTGTTAATAAGACTACACAAATTTCTGACGCGTTTTTAGCTTCACCAATGAATCCTTCACACATGCAGTTCACAGCTCACAGCTTTTTCCTGTGAAAACTTGCCCCCACCATGGCGGGTGGCAGCGGCGCTGGTTACGTCGTCGGGCATTACCGAACAACGAGGTTCTCTGTACTCCAGCCGCTACACCAAATACCCGAAGCGAAAGAAAAGACAAAGGTTGTGCAGCACAATCTTCCCGTTGTAGACCTTGGCGAGTTGCTCCTGCACAGCGAACGAAACACAACGAGCAACATACAACGACGGCTTCGCCAGGCTCTGGACGAACGAGGGTTTTGTCTCTTAACTTGTCCTAAAGACAGCAAGCCTGGTCGTGTCATTCAAAATCTCCAGCAATCGGTCAAGACAAACCTCTTTCCGTCCGACGGCTCGGCCCAAAAGAATGCCGGCCGATTACCAACGTCTGATAGCATTTACGTGTCTGAGAAGGGAGTTCCCATGTACAAGTTGGGCTACGAGCTGTCTGAAGACAAGGTGAGAGAATTTTATCGGATTAACGGTGGCGATGAAGGGGATTGCGGTTTATCGGAGAGCTACAGAGCAGTCTGGCGACAGGGTATGGGTTTGTGTCGGCACGTGACCGATACCGCTCTCGATCTACTGACCAAGCCACTGGCCGACTGCCCAGGTCGTCGGAATCGACCCCACTCGGGACCAGCTAGCTGGGCGAAAGAGCCAGCTGCAGCATTGCGAGAACGCGCTGGTGATTATTCTGTACTCTACGCCATGCACTACTTCAACAATGAAAAGGATCCCGATACCAAACTCCCTGCCGATGGAGTCGCTCTGGCGGCTCACGTGGATCCAAGTCTCTTGGTTATGGAACCCTTCTTATGTCCCCACAGTCGAGGACTTCAAGTCTGGGATCGTATCAACAACTGCTGGATGGACTGCGACGGTCCCGACTCTCCACTGCGATTGGTTTTAGACGAACAGCAACAACAGACGCATACAATCTCGCTAATCTTTGGAGGCAAGGCCTTGGCGGCACAAACGGGCATTGAAGCCACCTTGCACCGAGTCGTTACCGGATCCCGCAACCGCCGAATTGTAATATATGAACAAAAGTACGAAGAGTACTACCCACCACCAAGCATGGACTAAACTAAGTGCAGCAGTGTAATGGTAACAAGTTGCTTTTAGTAATCCTTTAGCATTTTCATACGCTACAAATCCACTGCCAAGGGTCGTTCTCGATATCTTCGCCCTCTTCCAAAGGTTCCGCAGCTTCCGTTGTTGCAAACTTTGGCGCTCGCCATATGAATCCCCTCACTTCTTCTTGTCGCCGTCTCGCTTCCAATTCCTTGTGGATTGTAATATATGAACAAAAGTACGAAAGAGTACTACCCACCACCAAGCATGGACTAAACTGAGTGGGACAGTGTAATGGTAACAAGTTGCATTTAGTAGTCCTTTAGCATTAGCATACGCTACAAATCCACTGCCAAGGATCGTTCTCGATATCCTCGTCTTCTTCCAAAGATTCCGCAGCTTCCGTTGTTGCGAAGTATGGCGCCCGCCACATGAATCCCCTCGCTTCGTCTTGTCGCCGTCTCGCTTCCAATTCCTTGTGGAACCACAGGCAGTAATCCGACTGCAGGAACAAATCAATGGCAATCGAAGCATCATGATCGTCTTGGCAAGGAATCTTCATGCGCGATGGCTTGCCACCCACCGAGGGTTGCGGCTTTAGATTGGCCAAGGGAACCTTCATTGTGGAAACCAACCGTCGTTGATTCCATCGTTTCAAGCGGTGTTCAAACAGCTCAATCTCCAAAGACTGCAAATCTTGCACCGCGGCATGTGGTAGCTTGAGCTTTAGCTTTGGTTGGCCAGCAGTAGCAGCAGCGCTACCGATACTATAAGCAGGCTTGGGACAGAGACACGCCATTTTTGGATCCCACCCGAGGTATACAGTCTGTTTGGTGTCCCCATACGAAAGCTGCACTGTCCAGTTCGATCGCTTGGAGAGTCCTGCCGCGTACAAGACAGCCACCGACAATACGGTTGGTTCAAATAGTTCCGGTCGACTGTGATGAAAAGGTGGCTCCAACAAGGAGACTTCTGTTTCATCTCCATG
>Ga0307981_1002467_pt1 | contig 14948 bp, 12 predicted proteins | sample OrgLakmetagen987_FD_201849 | JGI IMG/M metagenome (GOLD analysis project Ga0307981, IMG submission 201849) | Saline water microbial communities from Organic Lake, Antarctica - #987 | ecosystem: Environmental > Aquatic > Non-marine Saline and Alkaline > Saline | place: Antarctica: Organic Lake... | reverse complement strand
GATATTGGTCTCCCTGATACATCTGGTCTGAGTGTATGCCAGCAGATCCGTAAGCAGTCCGGTATTCCCATCTTGTTTCTGACTGCCAGAGACTCGGAGATAGACCGTGTGCTTGGGTTAGAGTTCGGTGCAGATGATTACGTGACTAAACCATTTAGTCCTAGAGAGCTCGTTGCTAGGATCAAGGCTATTCTCCGGCGCACATCTAATAGCTCACCACAAGAAATTAATCAGCACACGGATGAAGGAATAAGTATCAATACTGATGCAATGACGATTCATTGCTATGGTCAGCTAGTAGATCTCACCGCCCATGAATACAAGTTACTAGCGACGTTTATTTCTCAGCCGGGACGGACGTTTACGAGAGAGCAACTGCTAGAACACGCTTGGGAAGATCCTGGATCAGTGATGGATAGAACAGTGGATGCACATATTAAGACTCTTCGGGCAAAACTTACCTCTGCATCTCCGCAATGTAACGAGGTCATCCAGACTAGGCGTGGTTTAGGCTATTGCTATCATCCGCCGGTATCCTAAGACTTTTTCGCTGGACTTCATTCATGTTCTCTAAGCAAGATAAGATTATGAAATACCTCCGTATAAAAATCATCCTCACACTTTTCGCTTCTATCTCGAGCATTTCGGCAAATGATAAACCAAATATCATCTACATCAATGTAGATGATCTCGGCTGGGCAGATTTAGGATATCAAGGTAGCAAATACTACGAGACCCCGCACATTGATAACCTTTCAAAGCAAGGAATGGTGTTTAGTAATGCCTATGCTGCGGCAGCAAACTGTGCCCCAAGCAGGGCTTCTGCGCTCACTGGCCAGGCTCCTCCAAGGCATGGAGTTTATACCGTTAATAGCTCTGCAAGAGGCGACTCCAAAACACGGAAACTTATCCCCACTGAAAATACGCTTCATATAAAAAGCAATAACGTCACTCTCGGAAATGTATTGCAGCAAGCAGGCTATATCACCGCTACCATTGGTAAATGGCATATTTCTGATAACCCACTTAGAAATGGTTTTGATATCAACATCGCGGGGTCAACTGCGGGAGGTCCATACGCAGGCGGTTACCACAGCCCTTACAACTATCCTAACCTAGTCAATGATAAGCCAGGTGAATATCTAACTGATAGACTCACCGATGAGGCTATTAAGTTCATCGACAGTTATAAAGAAACCCCGTTCTTCCTTTATCTGTCTTATTTCACCGTGCACACACCCATTGAGGCGAAACCAAAAAAAGCCTCTTATTTTAAGAAGAAAAAAGGTAATGAAGCACAGAATAATCCTAATTACGCGGCCATGATATCTAGTCTCGATGATAATATAGGTAGACTCATGAAGCATCTCGACACCTTAAAGCTCTCGAACGAAACCGTGGTCATTTTCACTTCGGATAATGGAGGAGTGTATGAGAAATCAAAGCAAACTCCTCTCAGAGCAGGCAAGGGCTCATATTATGAAGGTGGTATACGTGAACCACTTATCATCCGCTGGACTAGTCAAATCTCACCTGGGCTAAGCGACACCCCCGTTAGCCATCTCGACCTCTTTCCTACTATTCTCGAGGTTATACAGTTCCGGTTACAAGAGAAGCCACTTGATGGCTTGAGTCTAGTGCCATTGTTCAACCAGAGAAAATTAGCAGAACGTGCACTTTACTGGCATTTCCCTATCTATCTCGAAAATGGTAATCAAGACACCCAAGACCCAATCTTCCGCACCCGCCCTGGTTCTGCAATTCGTGACGGTGACTGGAAGCTGATTCAGTATTTTGAGAACAACGACGTTGAACTTTATAATTTAAAGTATGATCTCAGTGAGAAATATAATTTAGTAGAAAGTTACGAGTCAAAATCAGAGGAGCTACTAGAAAAGTTAGATGTATGGAGAGTAAGCGTGCAAGCCACAGTTCCTAAAGCCCTGAATCCTGATTTTATTGATAAGAAGTCATCAGAGGATGAGAGTGACGAAGACAAGTAGAAACTTGTATTGAGAAATCTACCACTAGATCCAAAGTTAGAACTCTAGCAACCATTCCGTTCTCAACTTCTAGAGATTATACCCCAGGAACTCTGAATATATGCGTCGGGTTCTTATCATTAGGATCTCTGACTTTCGTATTTGCTGGGATACCTTCCACATCCACTATTTTCCCAGTAAAAGGGTTGATGACTTTTTTGCCTTTCTGACCCAGTGCCCACTTTGCAGTTGGGACTCTGTCTGGATTGAGGACAGGATCTGGCCTCACTTGGTTTTCTTCTTCGTAGCGTAACTTCGCCATTTCATCCCATGGTCTGTGTGTCTGCATGCCCGCGCTTGTTATAACTGGTGTCAGAGCTTGGAAGATATCCTGGGGGGCATCATATTCGCTAGCGCTCCATTTTACATCTGAGCATTTATAGCAGACTTCCATACTACTTTTCAGTATCCCGCCTTCGTAGAATTCAATGGTATGATGCGCAACGAATAGACAATCTGTTTTCATTGTCCTAGCTCCTCCCTTTAAGTTCCTAGCACTTGCTAAAAATAGTATTTTCTCCCCAGTATTGAGCTCTTTCAGCGCATAGGTGTATTGCGGTGCATTGTTCAAATCTGGAATAAGCTCGAAGAAGTCTATCTTATTTGACTGTTCCCTAATCACTATCTTATCTGAACTCTGAATCGCCTCAACCAATGCTAACTTGTATTTTTCAGCCTCTTCATTAGTAGAAATATTAATGACTGGAGTTTGAAAAGTGCTAGGTGAAGAAGCACATGAGCTCATCCATAAAGCAGCAGCACCGAAAGTAAAAGTAAGTATGACTCTTAGAAATTTATATTTAATCATCATTAATTTATGTTTCCTGTGTAACGAAAAGTCAAGTATCAAATGCTACTAATCCAGCACATCGGCTATTGACTGATCCAATGCAGCTACCATTATATCAATCTCATCACGAGTGATGGATAGTGGTGGCATTAAGACGATCGTATTCAGGATCGTTCTGGTGAGTAATTGATACTTTCTGGCCGCCTCACAGATCTCTATTCCGACCCCCTTTTGATCAGTCAGCATTTCTACACCCGCTACTAGTCCACAACGTCTTATTTCTTTGATATGGGTGTTTTCATTCGCTAAATAGCTGAGCTTATAAGCCAAGTATGCCGCTTTTTCTTTGACCCCTATGAGAGTATTCTCCTCTTTAAAAACATCCAAACTAGCCAGTGCAGCAGCGCAGCCTAGCGGATTCGCAGTGTAGCTGTGTCCATAATAAAATGCCCTCTGTGGATCTCCTAGGAACCCCTTGTAAATAGTTTCTGTAACAAGAGTGGCTGCCATCGGTAAATATCCACCAGTGAGACCTTTCGCTAAGCAGAGGAAATCCGGAGTCACACCTTCTTGCTGGCATGCAAACATCGACCCCGTCCTACCAAAGCCTGTCATGACCTCATCCAGGATCAAATGGATGGATTTCTCCTGAGTGAAAACCCTCAACTCCTCTAGCATTCCCTGTGGCCAGACGTGGATCTGATTCACCCCCTGAACTAGTGGCTCGATAATTACTGCAGCAATCTTACCTAAGTCCGATTCTGTGAAATCCCTCAGTTCATCTAAATCACGTATAAAATGCACGATTAGCCCGAATCTCCTGAACCTCGCAAAAAACGCCTCTACTCCACCGAGCGAAGCCGCACCTAAGGTGTCTCCATGATAGCCACCAATGAATGCGATGAATTCTGTCTTCTCTGGCTCACCATTTTGAATTCGAAACTGAAGCGCCATCTTCATCGCACACTCAACAGCGGTAGAACCATCATCTGAGAAAAACACCCGCTTTAAATCTGTCTCTGGGAAAAACGACACCAGCCGTAATGCTAGCTCGGATGCAAGTGGATGACCGAAACCTAAGTAAGAGCTATGAGAAATTTTATCGAGCTGCACCTTAATCGCTTGGTTGATCGCGGGGTGATTGTGTCCGTGGATGTTCGTCCAGATAGAACTATTGCCATCAATGTATTTATTTCCCTCCGTATCTTTTAGCCAGACTCCCTTCCCGCTGTCTATCATGACAGGTTGATGCTGTGGTGAAGTCCAGATCTCTTGCTGGGTGAATGGATGCCAACAGTGTTGCTTATCTATCTCTACGTGATCCATGGGGATAAAACTAGACCCTATGGCTTGCTCTACAAGCAATTTGATACTAAACAGGAATCTTATGCGGTTTCTCATAAAAATGGTCACTCTATTGGCATCCTGCCTAATCATGTGTCAGTGCGCAAAACTTGACCGTAGTGCCTACCATGGCCTAGGCACCGCTGCGCCATCAGTCACATCACCAGATTTCAAAAGTAAACTCGCTAAAGTAGCAAAAGCAAGATGGCATGATGGTAGCCATGTCACAACACTACCGAATGGTGATGCTTTCTTCCCTGAGATGAGAAAGGCAGTTCACTCAGCAAAGAAATCCATCACCTTTGAGACTTTCGCAATGGTTAGTGGTACAGAGACATATTACTTCTGCCTCGCTCTCGCCGCAAGGGCGCAACAAGGTGTAAAGGTCCATATTATCCTCGATGGTATAGGCTCCAGCAAACTAGGTAAAATATGCACAGATATCCTAGTGAATTCTGGCTGTGAGCTGATGTGGTATAGGAAATTCAACCCCCTGAGGCTCTATCATATCAACAATCGAGATCATCGCAAACTTCTCATCGTCGACGGCAAAGTAGGCTTTACAGGCGGCGCAGGATACGCAAATTCTTGGATGGGCAACGCATCAACCCCCTCTGAATGGCGGGACACTATGTATAAGGTCACTGGGAAGGCAGTGGCAGACATGCAGACCATCTTCTCAGATAACTGGAATGAACTCACAGGTACGAAAATCTCCGGGACAGACTACTTCCCAAGTCTTACTGATACTGGCAGTATGAGCGTCCAAAACACCATGGGAGCACCCAGAGAGAGAGGCGACACCCTCGGTGCATCCTACCTATTAGCGATCGATGCCGCTAAGAAATCTATCTTGATCGAACACGCCTACTTCGCCCCAAACTCACGCCTGCTCTGCGCCATTAAGCAGGCTCGTGTTAGAGGTGTGACAGTAAAAGTAATCGTCCCTGGTGACCCGATTGACTCTAAGATTCTCCGTGAAGCCTCTAAAATCTACTGGCCAACTCTCATGGAGGCTGGGGTGGAGATTTATGAATATCAGACCTCGATGATGCATGGTAAGCTGATGGTGATCGACGACTACCTGACCATCGCAGGATCAGGAAATTTTGATGATCGCACCTTCTTTATTAATGATGAAGCAAACCTACACGTGCTGAGCAAAGCTCTGGCTGCAGAGCAAAAAGCAATGTTTTATAAAGATCTTAATCAATGCGAACGGATGACCCCGAAAGATGCTAAGATGAAATGGAACTTCGTAGATGTTTATAATCGAATGGGTGCACATCTGATTATGCCCCAACTGTAGATACTATTTAGGTAAAGTTAACCAATTTAATACAAGTTGGAAATCTACTCGAAATAATGTAACATCAGATATTAAATGACTCAGAAAAACCCCATCTTCAAACGCATCAACCTCAAATCCCTCCTCTGGGACGGAGGCTGTATCCTTGCTATTATCTGTGCCATTACGTTCGTGCTACTCTGGAAAATCTCAAATAACGAGATGATGGAATCACAAACCAAGATCGCGAAACTAGAGCAGAGTCAAAAAGACCTCAAAAAAGACCTCCAAGAAAAGCTCAATAAAAATGCCGCACTTTACAATCAATCTTATGAAAAGGCCACTATTGAACTTGGCAGTGACCTGCAAAACAAAGACAGTAAAATAGATCACTTAAAAAAGGATCTAGTGGACCTCAATCAGCAAAACATAAAGACACAACAACGTTTGCAAGATCCTTTGATTACCTCGCTAGACATCGCTCAAGATATCTATGCGATGAAATGGCAAAGCAACAGCCGTGTCCTTAGCGACATGGAGAATCACTCAGCAAGAACACTGATCGTCTGCGAAAAGTGGGAAGAGCTTTGCGAAAAATTACATCCCTACCCTGAACTAGCTCCTCAAGTTGCTAAACTCCGTATCCGATTAGCACAGGCCTACAGCGGAATGGGACTGATAAACAAAATAGATCTCAGCAAGATCGACTGGAAAGCGGCCCAGATGGAAACACAAAAGCCAGAAATAGAAGCGCGTATCTGGTTTAGTATCGCATCTCAGCTTGTAAAGCTTGGTAAGCTAGCACAAGCGCAAGAGTATTTACAGAAAGCAAAATCTGTTATTCCCAAGATGAAGGCGTCACCTGAAAAAGCGACCTATTTCTCTGCAATGATGAATCTTCTCGATGCAGACATTTCAGCCTCAACTGATCCTAGTAAATCACTCAAATTTTATGTTCAAGCATCCGAGGATCTCGCCAAAGTAGTCACCGCTATTCCTACCAATACGAAACTCAGAACAGCGTTTATTCAAGCCTGTCTCGACGGAGCCATGCTCAGCGAAGGTGGAACAAGTGCAGGACAGGCGGAGAAGCTCAGAAAACGCGCCTATAAAGACATCAACACCCTACTGACTAATCATCCAAACATCGAAAAACCACACCTCCTCTATGCGGAAGTGAAGATACTAGAAGCCGAAGAGATGCTCCGCGAAGGCCAGCATCAAAAGGCATCTGAGCTACTCAAAGTAGCCAGAACACATATTCACGAAGGAGGCGGAAGTATCATCCTCACAGCAGAGGCTGACGGGTCACAAGCATTCATCCACTGGGACCATGGCGAGCGGACTAAGGCGATGACTATCATCGATGAAGCTATCGATACAGTAATTCAATTTAGAGAAGCCGAACCAACAAATACAGAAGCAGACTACAGACTAGCTTCCCTATTCTGGGTGAGATCATCCATGCAGATTGCACCCGTAGACTCCATCGCTGACGGACAGAAGTCAGTCCAGCATCTAGTGAAGCTCGTTCAGCAAGGAGCAGGCAAGCGTGAAGCATCAGCAAGACGCATGATCGCCATCATCTACGGAGATATAGGACATCAAGCTTACAGTTCAGATCAGAAATCTGTTGCTAAGAAATACTTCGAGCAAGCCAAGGAACAGTGGGACTACCTCACAAAAAACTGGGGCCAGTGCGATGAATATAAAGAAGGTGAACGATGGTGCACTTGGAGAATCAATAGTCTCTAAGTAGATCCCGTATTACCTTCAGATCATCTATTTTCAGTAGTAGAGTAAATTCCGTTACCATTTGATAACCCTGCAATAGGTATTGATGATCCAACCTGGAATTCAACGTTAGTATCAACTCAGTATTCACCCTCTCTATTCACCCTCTCTATTCATCTTCCTTGTGCTTCATTAGTCCATGCTTTGATTCCTAGATTCTATACTTCTAATTAGCATCAGAATTTAACCTCCAGTAGACGAACTAGTGAGATACATTTTATCTATCTACAAGTCTGTGTCCTAGAATAAGTGTATAAATCCACCAAAATATTAAAATAAGACTTGAAAAACACGAAACAAATGTCATGATTTAAATAACCTGATACAGGTGATTAAAAGAATCACACGGAAACGGGAACTAACTAAAAATACAATATTATGAAACTAACTACTAAATTACTAACGACAATAATTGGTCTAGCAGGTATGGCGGGATTGGCTAACGGTCAAATGAGCAAAGAAGCTCAAGCTGCTGCAACTCCTGATTCAATCCTCAAGGATTTGATGGCTGGAAATGCTAACTTCGCGGCAGGTAACCTGACCAAGATTGATATGAAAGCCGAACGTGCAGCGGTCACAGCTGGACAGTTTCCTAAAGCAGTGATTCTATCATGCCTCGATTCTAGAGTCCCGGTTGAAATGGTATTTGACCAAGGATTCGGAGATCTCTTCGTAGGTCGTGTAGCGGGTAACGTAGAGAATGTTGACCAGTTAGGTTCTATGGAATTTGCTACCAAGCTCGCAGGAGCAAAGGTAATCCTAGTTCTAGGTCACTCTAGCTGCGGTGCTGTGAAAGGTGCATGTGACGGAGCTAAAATGGGTAATCTCACAGAACTCCTCGCTAAGATCACTCCTGCTGTAGAAGCAGTAAAGGGTCACGAGGCAGAAGGCAGAAACTCTAAGAACGCTAAGTTCGTAGCTGCCGTTGTAGAGAAGAATGTTCAAATGACAGTAGCTGACATTCGTAAGAACAGCGAAGTTCTTACTGCTCTTGAAAAAGAAGGTAAACTCAAGATCGTAGGCGGAGTCTACGACCTGGAGACTGGCAAAGTTTCCCTAGTTAAGTAATAGACTTACTAAGAAAATTTACACATTCACATGGGCTAGGATTAATTTCCTAGCCCATTTTTTTTATTCTCCTAATAGTTACCATTACTAATTTAAAATATAGAATATTCATTATCTTGAATTATTTTGGCTCTTCGCAAAGTTTTATGGAGCCAGTTTTAGCTTACCGCAGAAAAATAGTATTCTGGTTCGGTAATTTTCGAAGTTTCTAAAGCCTCTAGTATTGGCCTCTAGAGCTTGGATCTTTGAGTTGATCCCTTCTGAATAAGCGTTTGTCAGATAAGTCTCAAAGTAGGTTAATATATTACCCATGTGCTTTTGGCTCTCCGTCAGATAGACATGACGAAATTGTGTGAATCCACGACGGGTGTGTTTTTATCTGAGGGTTTTGAAAGAGGCGGGAGCGTGGACTCTCGCCCGCATCAACCCAAGCACTTAACCCAAGCACTCTTCACCATCGTGATGCTCCATTGCAGATGCGGGCAAGATGCCCACGCTCCCGTACCGGCAAAATACCATGAATAAGCCCCAGATAAAAATACACCCATCCACGACGGTAGGATTTGTTCGCTGAGCGAACTGTGATACAGGGAAACTACTCTGACTCCTGACGCAGCCCCCTAACTTTCATAGATTTAGGGTTAAGAAGAGGTGGATGTTTTTTATAGTAGATTTAGCGCACTCGGTTTGCTTGGCAATCAAACCCTACCAAGCTTCGCTGTTTTAACTCTTAGGCCGATTTAACATACTTAGCGCCTCTTTCTGATGATGATTACAGATTAAACCATCATGCAAAACTGACGGAGATCCGTGCTTTTTCAGCATTCGTGCGACTTTATTCATTGTGGCTAATCCTGCTTTCTTTACTTCCTGAAACCAGAACTCAAAGTATTGCTCTGCATAAGTTCGATCCCTCTTTCTAGATCATTGATAATGGATACGTAGTTGTAACCTTTTCTGAAGGATTTTTCATCCATTCCTACCCAAGGAATCTCATCTGCGGTTCTTCTCTCTAGTCCTCTAGCAACTGCTTTATCCATGATGCTTTGGATCTGATGCCAATCTAGATTGAGTAGCTTAGCCGCGTCCTGAGTGCGGCGGCTAGCTTGCAAGACCTTGACTGCAAACGCTTCAAACATGAGTGTGAATCCAGAGTGCTTATTAGCCCAGGGCAGAGCTATTGTTTTAACTCCGTGCTTACTGCATTTGACTCGTGGAGTCTGGCAATGAAGGTGAGTAGCAAATTGCATCGTATCGAGGTGTCTCCAATTGCGACTAGGTGATTGATCGTAAATTGGGCACTCTAAATCACACTCGGGGCAGCAACTTGATAAGCCCATGAACTCGACGTAATATCCATTTTTAATTGCTCAACATTAAGCTTAACCTCGGTTACTTCCCAAGGTTCTTTGAGTCCTCAAAGTAGTGCGTAATGATCTGAAGTAGGTTCCATAAGTGGATCTTTGCACGCACCAGATCACTAGGCAATTAGCTTTTGCTTCCATAAAACTCTACGAAGAGCCATTATTATCCTACTAGAGTCAGCATCAAATATATATCTCAATAGCGTTAGCTATGACCAAAAGAGTCGACACAGTTACAAAATCAACACCTCAAATATATTTCTGAAATGCAGTAGAGACTCTATTTGTATGAAGGCAACGGTGCTCTTATAACGCGAGAATTAATCCTCTTTGGACAAAACAGCTCTATTAAAAATAGCTATCTCAAATAAATCTAATGCTCTTTTGAGCAGATATTGGCGAATCAGTAATTAATTTAGTCAGCCTCACCTATCCATTTTTTCAATGGATTTCTTAGTAATACCAAGCCTCGATAGGTGACATTTTTAACGTGACTATAAAAACATGACAAAAATGTCGATTAATCTTGTGTTTTTATATTTTTAGCATTACTTTATAAATGTTATGAAAAATAAATACACAAACAAACTGACAGTAATCTTAGGATTAGCATTTCTCGCAATAGCGCCGGTAACCGTTTCCGCTAAGGAAGCTATTGCCTCACATGTGCACGAATTACCAACAGGACCAGCAATTACAGCAGCTGATGTCACTGCCGCCCAGAAAATGTGGGGAGATGCAGTAGTCAGTATCGGTAAGGCTGGTGACAAAGCAACTAAAGTAGCTACAGACGCTGCAAAAACTGCATACGCATTCGAGTTAGGACCTATTCAGTTTAAGCCTACTCTCGCAGCAGAAAAGCCATTCCGTCCAGACGTAATCGGCTCACTGAGTTACTTTGTTGGAGGTAATGCTGATTACCCAGAAGACAAAGGCTTTGCACTCAAGCCATGGTCTAACGTAAGGTTTGATAACCACACAGTAAAAATGCACGGTAATATCGCAATCTGCATGGGTCACTACTACTTCACAGGTCCTGACGGTAAAGAGACTAAGGTAGAATACACAAAGGGCTACGTTAAGACCGACGATAACCGTGTGTTAATCTTCCTACAAGATTCATCTCTACCATATTCTCCGTAATCTGAAGAATAACTTTTATCTAAATTCGAATCAGCACTATAACCATATTACTGATTTCTTATTTATAATGATATTCACTCGAAGAGTTAGCATTGAGCCATTTAATGCTGTAGGCTATATACAAAATAAGAATCTTGAACTAATTCTAGTCGAAATTCTTACTGCTCTTGAAAAAGAAGGTAAACTCAAGATCGTAGGCGGAGTCTACGACCTGGAGACTGGCAAAGTTACGCTTGTGGAGTAATACACCCAAGAATTAAAATTGTTCATCATTATGGGCTAAGTCACTACGGTGATTTAGTCCATTTTTTGTCTACTCGGATGCACAGATTACTAACTCATAAGTTCTGACAAAATGATACGATCTGGAAGACACTCTTGACTATCCACGGTTCCTCAGAGAATCTGTAATTATGTCATCACAAGTGCAGCCATTCATCGATTACCTTCAGCAACTTCAGCGGAAAGGTGAGACTCATGTTCACTTAGATGACACTGCACGGCTGATCATGCGTGAATTTTTTCTCGTAGCAAAAGGATATAAAAAACTTACCTCTAGCTCTGAACCTAAAGCCATAGCGGAAACTGAACTCGAATCTGTAGCTGAATCCCAACATGAGGCTCAGATTGACCCAGAATCAGTGAGTGCTCCAATAGCACCACAAGTGCTGATCGAAGGAGCGACTCAGCAAGAAAAAATCTCATCACTCGCAACACAGGCAGCCAGCTGGCCAGCAGCAAGTAATCTAGGAACTCTGCGCGACAAATTGGTATTCTCAGGCGGAAATCCTGATGCTGACATTATGTTCATTAGCGACAACCCAGGCTATTTCGAAGAAACCAAGGGCCACCCATTTGCTGGTCCATCAGGAGAAAAACTAGATGGTATTCTTAAAGCAATGGGGCTGAGCAGGAGTGATGTCTATATCACCCACCTTGTGAAATACCGTCCCTCAATGCCGAACCAAACCATGGCAAACCGCAAGCCAAGTGCAGAAGAAATCGAGGCCTTTGCGCCATTTATCGATGCTGAGATCCAGGTGGTGAACCCCAAAGTCATCGTCGCTCTCGGAACCACAGTAGCTCATCACCTCATCGGCACCTCTGCACCGACTGATCAGCTCAGAGGAAAATTCCATCAAATCCCCATGACCCAAGTCCCTGTCAGAGTTACCTATCACCCAAGCTACCTGCTCCAAAATGAAGCCCACGCAGACAAGCGCAAGCTCTGGGAAGATATGCTCTCACTGATGGAGAAGCTAGAAATGCCAATCACTGATAAACAGCAAAATTTCTTTTTGCCTAAGTCATGAAAAAGGATGCAGATCAGCCTAAGAAAAAAAGTCTGATCACCCGTAGAAAGTTTATCTACGGAGCCATGGGGCTAGCAATCGGTGATGCCTTTTTCATTGAGCCTAATATTTCTCATGTTTCAAACAATCAACTCAAAGTCCCCTTCCTACCCTCAGCACTCGAGGGGCTAAAAGTAGTGCATCTTTCAGATCTCCATTATAAGCCAGATCAAGATGAAGGACTACTAAGCTCGGTAGTAGAGAAGGTGAATCGGATCAATCCAGACCTCATTCTACTCACTGGCGACTACGTGGATCACGACACAACGGGAATTGATCCGATGTTAGAGCATCTGTCTAAACTCAAATCTAAACATGGCATCCTAGCCTGCATGGGCAACCACGATGGATGGTGTAATGATGGAGATGGTGAACTTTATAAAACGAGATTTGAAAAAAATGGGATTCAGTTTCTCATCAACGAAAATACCGCACTCCCGATCAACAACGAAACACTCCATATCGCAGCCACTGATTTCATCTGGCATGGAAACCCAGATCCAATAGCAACGCTGAAAGGTATTCCTCAAGAAGCACCACTCATCACGATGGTGCATGAGCCAGATTATTTTGATACGATGTTGGTACACCGAGACCACCACCTCCAACTCTCAGGGCACACCCACGGAGGCCAGTGTAGAGTCCCTATCATCAACTACGCTCCAAGGAAGGTGAAGTATGGTAAGAAATATATCTACGGCGAATATACCAAAGAGAATAGCTCGGTGTTTGTGACCAAAGGAATAGGAACCACCGGCATCCGGGTGCGATTCTCTTGCCTACCCGAAATAGCACTGCACACTTTAAAATCTACTACAGGCTAGGATAGAAACCTTCCGCCCACGCACTGATCTGGGTGCTGAAGAGAAGCACAGCAGCTAGGACGAAGAATAGGATGGCAGTGAGTAGCTTGATTGTAGAAGTGTGATTCTTCTGGAAATTCATCAGGGTATTGCTCTTCATTCCTCCCATCGCTAATCCGAAAATAATAATCAGCGGTAAGACAAACGCCAAGTTGTAGATTACCAGCATGGTCAGAGCATCTTGGCTGCCTTCATTGATCTTATAAATAATCGGTGCATACACCTGTCCTGTGCAAGCTAGTTCTAGAACCGATATCGCAACACCTGAACCGAATGCGGCAAACACGTAGAGGCTAGATTTAGAATTTTCACGGATAACACTGCGGATCTTCTTCTTCAGGAAGTTCGGTAACTGCAACGTCATGTCCTTTAATCGGCCCTGACGCGCACGCCACCAATCTCGTAGCGACAGCACGGCCACTAGGATGGCGAAGCCAGCAAACACGTAGTTAAGTGCATTTCTAATCCATTGATAACTATTATTTGCAGTCAGCCATTCTAATGCCTTACTGAATAACAGACCAAATGACAGATAAGACAAGAACACCGCTAAGATAAATGAGAACCCAACGAAAAATATCTCTTTGGCTGATCTTTTCGCAATGGTTAGATAAGAAAGGAAAAAGATAATCGTCGCAAACGCACAAGGATTAATCCCGTCTAACAGACCTCCCGCGATCACGATAGGTAGGGTGAGATCCCTGAACGCTTTATCTACTTCCTGCTTCGCTACTTGGATCTCAGCCTCGTTCTTGAATGAATACCAGTCCTTCTGCTCAGCAGTCCCCATCGTCTCAGAGAAAAGCTTGGCAAGATCTTGAGGATTTATATTTCCACCCACTAAATAACCATTTGAGCTGAAAACTGCTGGTGCTTTCCGTATCTGGTTAGATGGTACTTGGAGTTTTTTAGAGAGGTGATTATTGAGTAGAATTCCCTCCGTTTGGTCTACATATTCTCTTTTAATTTCTAACAGTGGAAAATCTTGTTTCATGTCGTGAAGATAGGACTCCACTTCAACACATTTTTTACAACCTGCCTTTTCAAAGAATATGATAACGAGGCTCTCACGGCTTGCCGCTGCGGCCTCTTCGTCTTCCGGAGTGCTCAGGTGCTGCGGCTCTGCACTGGCGTCTGAAGTCTTCGCTAGACCAGCAAATGTTGCGAATCCACCACCAGACCCTGAATCTTCACCAGCACCGAAATGCTTAATAATCCCGTCGTGATGTCGCCTTGATATTTGCTTGAAATCAACGTATGCCAACAACGGACGGGTTCCCTTCCCCATTTTACGATAGTTAGATTCCACGTAATCAGAAAGCCTTGCAACTGCATCCGCTTCTTTACTTTGCTTAGAGATGAGGTCAGTGAATTGTTTAAGGTCGATGACTACTGAATGAGAAAGTAAAGTGAACATTGCCTCAAATCTATTAGACTCTGAAGTATCCGTGCTAGCGATTGTTTTTAATACAGCTTCAATATTATCTGAAAGCCTTCTGCGTTCCTTACCACTATAGTAGGAACCCTCGCTTCGTGATTCTATATCGGAGAAAATATGCCTCCACCCTGAGTCTGCTCGGGTGTGAGCGTCGGTGACAGCAGCCCGAACATTAGGGTGCTTGTCATCTAGCAGCTTAGGTAAGTTTTCCTGATACCAGCTGTTATTCATGATTCCTAACGCGTGCCAAGCTGCTCTGCGAATCCATGGGTTTTTATGTTCTGTAAAGTTAGCAACTAATTCCTCATCCGCACCTGTCGCGATTTTGCGAATTAATATTAAGCTCAGAATTCTAGCCCGATCATCTAATTCCTCCTTATTGAGCTGTTCGATGCACCATCGATAGAAAATAGAGCGTGTGCTTGAGTCATTCGCTCCTTGTTCAGTACTGTAGTTGTAGGC
>Ga0307981_1002465_pt1 | contig 14961 bp, 8 predicted proteins | sample OrgLakmetagen987_FD_201849 | JGI IMG/M metagenome (GOLD analysis project Ga0307981, IMG submission 201849) | Saline water microbial communities from Organic Lake, Antarctica - #987 | ecosystem: Environmental > Aquatic > Non-marine Saline and Alkaline > Saline | place: Antarctica: Organic Lake... | reverse complement strand
GCGACGTGCGGGTTCCCGGCAATCTGTTCTTCAACGACCCGGCGAAGAAGTCGTTCTGCCGAAACGGCGCATCGTTTGGATTGCCGCCGTGACCACTGTTCTGCAACTTCTTGAGCTTCTTGAAAGTGAGAAAGCTCCCATTCACCAATGTGGGTGCTATTCAGTAGTCGCTTAGTCGATTCTTCGAGCAGCTGGAAAGAGGGTCTGCTACTAGTGTCGACAGGATGAAAGACGTACAACGAGGAAACTGATGGGCGCCGGAAAGCAGCCGAAATTGCTCTCGTTGGAGGAGTAAGGTCCCGGCTAGGAAAGGAAAAAGCTCTCGGTACGTGGACCAGAGCTAGTAGTGCTATTATCAGCAAGTATAGCCTCTCCATACTTCTACTTTTCAGAACGGATGAGGGCCCATCGTCGAACCAAGAATTTCTGTTCATGGGATTTCTTGGTTGACGTTTGTCGAGAGCCATCAAAGGGTTCTGAAAAAACGTCACACTTTGTGACGCCACACACGTGATTCATAGTGTCGTGAACCGTAAACCCGTTGCTTGCTTGCCGACGCTCTATCCCATCCTCCCTTTTTCGCAACGAAAGAAATATGATACGTAGTCTACTGGCATCGAAATAACTTAGCAATATTATACATCGGGAACAACCGGCCGTGGGGCTACTAGCTAGTAGACTATCGTCCGATATTTTCTCAGAGTCTTACTTCGCCAAGCGACTCGACGGCGTTGCGAATCACACGAGACGCCGCGTACTGGTCCACTTCTCGAGCTAGCTTTTGTACCCGTTCGTCGGCAAGAACGAACATGGTCATACTCCATCTCTTCTCACCCAAGGCCGTATAAGCTTGCATCCACTCTCGCTTTTCATCCGAAAACACGTCAATCCGATCCTCTAGAGAATCCTTTTTTAGCCAGCGTCGATTTTCCGCTGGAGTGTCCGCATTCACGACAATCACGCGACTCAAAATGGGTTTCGGGAGATCCACCACCAGATTCTTTACAGTTTCGTGCAGTTCGGCCGAATTCATTCGCGGGTCGCAAAAGACCACCAGATAATCCCTCTGACACATTCGTTCCGCAGCTCTTGCTCCAATACAATTTTCACTCTTGATGGATACTAGCTCTTCAAAGGGCTGCCAGGGTGCCGGATCGCCTTCAAATTTACGGTCCACTCCCGAGCCTGTAAGAGAGATTAAATAAGGAGGATCGCATGTGTCAGTCTGAGCTGCTCTTACGGATATCGTAGAGGCTGCTATTCCTGTAGAGAGGTGGGCTACTTACACGCTGCGTTGATTTCTTCCTCTTCTTGTTGCTTGTTGAGATAGCCGTCGGAACTATAATCATTCAATACCATGGAGGCACCCTTGTCCAGAAGCTCTTGAAACCGGAGACGATCGTTGCGTTCCTTGACTTGCTCGTCGGAGAGTGTGTTGGATAAGGATTCCTCGCCACCGTCAACACCGCCGTCAACGATTCCAGCAGATTCCCTGGCTGCTTGCTCCTTGGCTTGCTTCATCTTTTTCATGAGCTCGGCCTGCTTGTTGATGCTCTTGGCCATGTCCAGGGCAGTACCAGAAGTCTGCCTAGTGGAAGCACTACGATGCACCGTTCTGGTCGTCGTCGTACCTCCTATTGCAAATGGCGCCACTACTGAAAAGGCTCGAACGACATGGCTCACGGCACATACCAGCAACATGGAAAGCAAGCACCTGGTATGACAGTTCATCTTGGACCTCTACAGTACCGGTACGGGTGTTTCTGGTAAGTTCCTCGAGCGTCGTGGGTTTTGAGGATTCACAATTGACGAGACAGCAGAGACAGGGACAAGGTTGATACATATTTAAGTTGGATGTCGGTTGTTCCTTCCACCAAAATTTGCGCAGAAAAACGTCAGTCCGTGACTAATATGCCGTGACTGCGCCGGGACAAAATCTGCGCACTTTCTTCTTGGCGAAATTGCCACAATCATACGCGATACCGTTCCACCATGGCGCCGCCACCTAGTCGACTCGCCGTAGCACTGCTCGTTTGCGGAGCCGCAGCTGTTTGCAGTGTGATTGCAGTGAATGCATCAAAGGATTCTATTCTCGCCGTAGCCGCGTGGTGCGCGGCGCAATGGATGCCAATGGCACCACCCCATGTGCGAAATCGCTGGCAAGCGTTTGCGTGGCAGCACTGGGAAGAGGCGCGTCAACGGCCCATTGGTTTGGCGAACGAAGAGCTGGCGGTAGTGTACGTCCAAGAGCATATGCATGACTTGTCGGAATATCTGAACGATACCTTCGGCAAGGAATGGCGGAAACGACCCTTGTTAATGAAGGGACTCTGGAGTCATGCCCAATTGAGGAACAGCAGCAGGCGGTTCTCTGTCGAGGGTCTCTTGCAAGAAAAGTTGACCGTTCCCTACTTTACCGACGCTCGACTACAAGGTGCTCTCGCTCCTGACAGCGCAGCTCCTATCCAGGCGGTGGTGGCCAATATTACAGCGGGTGCACCGCACAAAATTGGAACGCAATTGTTTGTCCAAACCTATCCCCAACTCATTCAAGAAGTGGCACCAGTCGACATTATGACGGAGCTCTTTGGGAACTATTTCCAGCCCCAGCATGTCCAGGGTACGGGACCTTTTCAACTGCTACCAGCGCTCACCACGGTACCCATGTTTGTCGCCAATGGCAAGGGGGCACAAGCAGAGGCCAAACAGCAACCATTTACAGCCTTGCACTGTGAACCCATTGGCAACATTGCCGTGCAACTGTCGGGTCGCAAACAGTGGACCCTTATTCGTCCGGAATACTCGCATCTCGTGAAACCCTCAGCGTCGCCCGACGGTCGCGCTTTCTTTGCCAGCTGGGCCACTGACTACTCCAAAGTGCCAACGTATACCGCTGTCACGGCGGCCGGCGATGCCATGTGGGTCCCCACGTGGACTTGGCATCGTGTGGACTACATGGATGCTGCCGAGGGCGACGATGTTATTGCCATTGGGGGGTCTCTCTTTCACTTTAGACCCTTGGACTTTGTGAGGAACAATCCGCTCTTTGCCGTTCTCATGATACCTTCGTTAGTCTTGGAGCTTGTAGGATATAACACGCAATAAGAATCGAGCTGTTTATTAGCTACCGGTAGAGAATGCAAACATTTGAAATGTTAGTTGCAGAAGTAGCTGCATACTACTAGAGCTAATAGAGTCTCTTGATCTCGACTACCACCAGCGGGGATTAGATCGGTATTGCCGTGACGTCTCGGGGAAAAAACTACATTCTGTACATCGGAACTACTTCCTTCTACTGCACTGGAGAGAACGCGAGAGACTTGTCGGTATATGTTGTCTTGCAAACCTCATCGGGCGCACGACCCCTGTATTCGATATATCGTAGCTCGAACCTCTCGACTGCCGTGAGGGATTCGATCGGTATAGCCCTGGACGTCTTGAAAGCCTCATGGGGCGTAACCCTGGATCAATTTGCCCGCGCTCGCTGTGTCCATGAGTTGCCGACGATTCGAGGCTTCTTATTTCACGGTCCTTTTCATCCAGAAAAAGAACGGGATCTGGCCCTGATTGGTGGTTAGACTTTGGACTTTGGGCTCGGAGAAAGGAAGACGTTGAAGATTGAAGCGTTTCGGGGTTCGGGACGATGCACCAATGAACAGCGAGAGTGTCAAAGACACAGACATTAGTCCCTGCACCATCCAAACGAAAGTCATTGGGGGGCGAGCTACAGTACGAGGTACCGTATTCCGTACATAGGGTTTTACCCTGGGAGCAACAGAACGAACGTTGAAAACGTAAGGGTCCCGGAAGGCAAATAATAATTCTAGCTCGATTTTTGGCCAATTACTTCGCCAATTTCGGCTAAAAAGACACCTGATGTTTTGAAGGGTAATTTACCTAGACAAACGAAAAGCACATGTTAGTTAAATATCTCTATCATGACATTTTACCGAGTCCGAAGCGTCTGTACAATCCCCTAGGGTTCCTACACAACTATGCGTTGGGCGAGGTCATTGTAGTCATTTCACCCTTCTTCGACCGCTTGCCATCCCAATTTCTCAATCACATCCCCATTTCACAATACTCTCTCATCATGACTCCCTTTCCACCGATGACCATGGAAGATACCATGCCAATTGTTACAGCATCTATGTTAGAAGACGTCCAAGACATCCTAGCGATCATGAGGAGGCAGGAGATGTCGCACTACCGACGAAGCGACTACCTTGCCGAGATAAGACCCGAAGTCGATCGTGTCGTTGACGGGTCATGGAGGCAACGCATCATTGAGTGGATGTACGGTGTCGTAGATCACTGCTCCCTACGAAGAGATTCTGTCGCTGTTGCTGCCTACTATGTTGACCTTTGTGTTATAAAAGGTGTCATCAACTCTAGAGAAGAATTCCAACTTGCTGCCATGACCGCTCTGCAACTGGCCATCAAGTTATACGATTCAACCATGGTGACTCTCAAATCGATGGTCAAGCTTGGCCGCGGTCTCTTTTCGGAAGAGGACGTCATCGAGATGGAGGCCAAGATGCTGAAAGCCTTGAACTGGCAAGTACACCCGCCAACACCAGCGTGCTTTCTCCGACAGTTCTTGCGCCTTCTACCTCCGACCGTTTCTCCGTTAACGCGCTACATGATTGCTGAGGTCACTCGATTCATTTCCGAGATCTCGGTATGCCTTTACCGATTCGTCAAGTACTCTCCATCAGCTGTCGCATATGCGGGCATGTTAATTGCCATGGAGCGAGTTGACGAGGTGTCTCTCCCAATTTGGCAAAGACAGCAGATCTTCTCTGCCATGTCTAATGCGGTTAAGCTGGAGCACACTTCGCCGGAAGTTGTTGCAGCCGTCAAAGATCTTCATCATTCACTGCAAAAGAACATTACTCTGAAAGAACTCATGGACACTATTGATGCACAGTGCCATGACGGATACAACAACTTCCGCTCGGTCGAGTACATTTGCCACGGAGGCATGAACTCACCTAGGGATGTCACTGGCCGCCACTGAATCCGCACCGTCGCAAGAGCATATATACTACATACCCTAAATTGATCAAACAGAACCAAACAAACCACAACACTCAACCATGCAATCACCCAAACATCCAGCAAAATCAGTCAGCTAGCACCCAACCAATATCTCTGTTTTTACAACCTACACATACCCGCCAGATTTGATAGATTCTAGCGTATTGCTTGTTTACTCTTAGTAATGTCAATAAGTCGACATGAATGTAGATAAGTAGAAATGAGTGGAAAGCGATTCGTTCGAAGTGCGTTGGAACACCATATACCCAACTGCGTTTGGTTGTATCATGCAATCGTATTGCTATAAATATTATGAGTACATCGGTTTCTGAGAATGTCGAGACACCACAGCGGTTCGATAGCTGGAGCCAGCGAAACGATGTGTCTCTACAAAAAGTACTGATTCTTAATATCCACACTGTCGCGACCAGGTCCAGCTGGTAGCCTTTCGTCGGAACGCCACACTTCGTTAAAGTCGCGGTCATCAGTCTGCCCAGTATGGATCCAGTTCCACATCGCGTGAGTTTGGTTCAAGATGCGGAACATGCCAAACCCAAAGTTTGTCGCATCACGAACCTCCACCCACGGCTCTGGCTCAATACTCTTGAAGGGTGCTTCGCACTTTCGACCTCCAGCTCCGACAGTAATATGCATGGGACCCTTGGGTGTTACTTCACCCATGGCGACATTGGAAGTACGAAGATAGGCGTGGATATGACCCGAAAATACCATATTGACGCCGTATTCAACAAACAAAGGTTCCAAATGCTTTTTGGCGGCAGCAATCTGCGGGTCCTTTTGGTGGAGACCAAACGTATTGTATATGGGAGTGTGAAGCGTCACGAGCAACCAGGGTGTGACTGTTCGTTTCACCGATTGCAACTGATCCAATATCCAATTGTACTGGATCGAGTCCGGCTCCATCGAGGAGTACGAGCTGACCATGATGACTTTGGCTGGGCCGTACGTGAAGGAGTAGTAAGCATTGCCGTACTCGTACGGTAACGGATAGGGTGGTTGGTCCATGTTGAGACGCCCATCTGGTCCATTGTAACGCCCAAGTTCCGCGGGCTTGATGCGCGGCATTCGAAAGCGATGCTCATACGCCAAAAAGATACCATCGTCGTCTTCCAGCTTGTCGATGTCGTGGTTACCTGGGACAATCTGCATGGGAACGCGCTCTGCCAGAGGGTAGTCGTCGAAGAAGTCGAAGAACGTATCCCACTGTCTGTGATCCTCTCCGGTATAAGCCAAGTCTCCCGCGAGGATAACAGCGTCCATTTCGTCCCTCGATCGCATGAGGCGCGCCATGGTCTCTTCCGAGTGAACGAATTGCCCTAGATCACCCATGAAAGCAAGACTGATGGACGAATCAGGTCCAGGTGCTGGCGCTGTGGTGAAAGATCGAATCTTGTCGGGGGAAGGGCACTCCTTCTCAGAACCATTGTACGGTCTGCGAGCCGCCAGCCTTCTGTCAGTTTCGTCGTCCTCTAGTTCATCGTCCGTGTGCCCATGTTTGCCAGGTGCCCGAACGTGGTGCTTTTCGAATCCCTTGGCGCTTGCGTGTATGACTGGACGATAGTAATACTTTGTAGCAGGTGATAAACCATCGATAGTAATATGATGATAGTACGGAGAGTAGTAGCGCCCATTGTAGTTGGCACGCCCTCGAACAGTAGTGACATTGTAAGAAGATCCTGTTTCGTCTTGCATATGTACCATGTGGAGCTGACTCGGAGAGGTCCCAACGAGAACGCCAGCGATAGGAGCGGGTGAGTTGCTGGGGATGGACGCGAACGAAACCGTCATTTGCGTGGACGGATCCGAGCCGACGGCGAGATGCACGTGTCGAATGGTTCCTCCGCAGTTGCGTGGAAGGACTTTAGTTCCTGTACAACAGCCTGTCAAGGCTGCTGCGAAGGCGAGTAAGGGAAGAATCGGGTTGCGAAGCATCGTCTTCATGGTCGAGCCTTTTGCTTCGGATTGTGTTTTCGGTTCTGTGTTTTCGTGTGTTTCGTGTTTTTTTTCACGCGCCTCGACTCGAGTTGTTTTACTTACTTAAAGACATGCGGCACTCACGTTCGATTTCTCGATCCAGTCGCGTCACTCGTGAAGAAGGTAGGCGACGTTCTTATCTTTTTATTATTGGTCAGTTGAGTTTTAGAGTTGAAAGTACATTCAGTTTCAGCCCTCGGGTCGAGAGGCAGGCTCTATTGAATGGTATCACTTCCGGTAAGCTTAGAATATAAGTAGTACCTACAAGTGAAGGAGCTGGTTTGGTTTGGTGGCCGACTTTATCTCCGTCAGGTCCAGGCGACAAGAAAGATTATTTTACTCTTGTCAGCAAGCACACGGCATGGATCCCCTCCCGTTGTGCATGTGAGCTCAGTCATCGGCTCGAACCGTGATGTAAGCAAGCTTGGTGCGTGGTGGCTTCCACTGGCTCTGGAACCCTTACCCTTCAGTTCCGATTGTATTGTGCTGCAGCATTGGTGGTCCATCATCGGAGTGACTTCTCCTCCCCCATTGGTCTGCCCACGACAGCTCTTTCGAATGCCTAGACGTGGGTTAACGGCGGGCAAACGATCTAGTCAAATAACACGATAACGAACTAAATTAGACTTGCGTATCGATCGATCGAATCTTTCCTCTATCTTATCTATGCATCGGTACCAGGTATGGTAGACAAGACTACTGTCCTCGCTCGCTCGTAGCGATACATATTGTTCGTGACTGAAGAGAAGCAGTCCCCGATGGATGAGGGAACACTACTCACGTTTCACCACCGCCGACAACGACAACAACGACAACGACTCAATTAACCGGTTGCCTCCTCACACTTAGCTCGAAGAGCCCACCTATCGTAGAGAATACAGTGTTTCAAGAGCAAAGGAATGGAGTCGATCTTGTTGCGATTCGAATCGGAGCGAAAGGCTCCGTTTCTCGATCAAAGCCAGGTGAACTCTGTCGCGGATGCTCTCTCGCGCCTCGCCGCGGCCCTCCGAGACGCGGCGCCGCTTCGACAAGCCGGCAGCACGTCTGGCGGTGCCGCGGCGGATGATTCCGTCGTAACGGCATCCTGGCTGCTCAATATGTGCTCTCAAGTTCCATCTGAACTCGAGACGACCTATCTCGCCCGCTCCGTCTGGGAAGCGAGTCGATTGCCGGATGAAGCCCAGCAACAGGCGGCACTCTTTGACGCCTTGGGTGCGTCGGAACAGGCCATGATGGTTCTAATGGAAGTTGCTCCTCATCTGGCCGAGATACAAACGCAGATTCGACTCGCAGATTTGAGTGGCATGGCAAACTCAGGGTCGTCGTCGCAAGATTTGCTAGCGGGTGCTACACTGGTCGACTTGGAAGAAGAGCGCCGTCAGTTGCTACTGCAAGAAGCGCTAGATGCGGCGCAGATTGCCGCCATTGCCAAGGCAGAAGTAGAAGCAATCGAGGGATCGACCAACTCTGGTATGACTCATACTGTCACGAGAACTAGTGATGTGCAAGCCAAGAAATATGCCGAAAAGGCCGCCAAGCGTGCAGCGCAGGCCATGAAACGAGCCAAGGATGCGGGAGCGATTATCGACGAAGCGGATTGGTTGGCTGTGAATCAAGCAAGCCTAGGCTCGGGTGGACTGATGCAGCGAACGCAAGAAGAGGTGTGGGAGCTGCAGCAGTCCCTCTTGCCGGAGGGTTCGCGTGAGCACTATGACAAACGCGGCTTGCCCATGGGAACGATTAGAGAAAATGAGAATGGCGTCGAAAGGGTCATTATACCCGCACCCCGAAGAGAAGAAGCAAACTTGCACACTCGACTTAAGATAAGTGATGTTTTGGATCAAGCGTCGGCACAAGCCTTTCAAGGGACGTCGAGTCTGAATCCGATGCAGTCGACTACCTTTGAAGTGGCCTTTCACAGCCGCGACAATATGCTTGTCTGCGCTCCAACCGGCGCCGGTAAAACGAATGTGGCCATGTTGACTGTCGTTGCCCACTTTCGTGACGTGGGTTTGATTGGAAAGAGTCGAAAGGAGCTGATCGAAACAGGCAAAAAGGCTGTCTACATTGCGCCAATGAAAGCCCTTGCACAGGAAGTGGTGGAGAAGTTTTCTGCCAAGCTCAAGGGGCTCGGTTTGATCGTTCGAGAACTGACTGGTGACATGCAGCTTTCTCGGGCCGAAGCTGATGCGGCACACGTAATCGTCACGACACCGGAAAAATGGGATGTTGTGACGCGAAAGTCTGGAACCGACGAGACTTCGCTCGGTAATCAATGCGGGCTGCTCATTATTGATGAAGTTCACTTGCTCGCAGATGAGCGTGGTGCAGTCATCGAGTCAGTAGTAGCTCGGTTGCATCGACTTGTAGAGAGTCGTCAACGACAAGTGCGTCTGGTTGGACTTTCGGCTACCTTGCCGAACTATGAAGATGTCGCGCGCTTCTTGATGGTTCCGGACCGTGGCCTCTTTTTCTTTGGCCCTGAGCACCGCCCCGTGCCGCTGCAACAGACCTTCATTGGTATCTCTGCCAAGACGAAAGACCGTTTTATTCGAGAGCAACGAATGAATGATGTTTGTTACGAAGTTGTTCTGGACTCGCTCCACCGAGGCTATCAAGTTATGGTATTCGTTCATTCAAGAAAGGGCACAAGTGATACTGCTAGAGCAATGGCGGACAAGGCGTCGGAGGAGAGCTGTTTAGATCGTTATTTTTGCACGCAGGGTAAAGAAGGACCGAGTGGAGAGGCTTTTAAGCGTTACGTCGATCGCGTCAACAAATCTCGCAACCGAGAGGTTGGCATTCATTTCGAGAATGGTATGGGCATTCATCACGCTGGTATGCTCCGTGGCGACCGAAAGCTGACCGAACAAATGTTCAACGACGGAGCTATCAAGGTCCTATGCTGTACAGCCACGTTGGCCTGGGGTATTAATCTCCCCGCGCACACTGTTGTGATCAAGGGAACGGATGTTTACAATCCCGAAAAGGGCGGAGTCGTCGACCTTAGCATTTTGGATGTAATGCAGATCTTCGGTCGCGCTGGACGTCCTCAGTTCGACACTTCAGGCGAAGCAACATTGATTACAAATCACGATGCGTTCCCGAGGTATATGGACAAGCTGGTCCGCCCCGTTCCTATTGAATCCAACTTTATCAAGCAGCTTGCCGATCATCTCAATGCCGAAGTTGTTGGTGGGACTGTCACGAATCTTCGAGAGGCAGCGGAGTGGTTGACTTACACATACCTTTATGTCCGAATGCTTGGAAATCCTCTTGCATACGGAATCAATGCTGACCAAAAGAATGATGACCCAGCGCTACGAGGGCGATGTCTTGAACTTGTTACGGAAGCGGCAAAGCTTCTCGACTCCAACAAGATGCTGCGATTCGATGCCATGCTCAGTGGAAATATGTCTGTTGCTGACCGTGGCCGTGTGGCAGCGAACTATTATATCCAGGCTGAGAGTATCGAAATTTTCAACGAGATGCTTGAGAGGTCTTCCTCGCCTTCTGATGCTGACCTCTGCCATGTGATCTGCGGTGCGACAGAGTTCAGGAATCTGAAAGTGAGACAAGAGGAGATCGGCGAGCTTGAAACAATGCTGAGGAAAACCTGCCCACTTAAAATCAAAGGCGCCGGTGGAAATGATGCTGGAGGAAGCTTAATCACAAGTCCCGAAGACAAAGCGTTCGTTCTGATGCAGACTTACATTTCTAAGGGCATCATAAAGAGCTTCACTCTGATGAGTGACAAGAATTACATTGCCTCGAATGCTGGTCGAGTCGCGCGTGCAATTTTTGAGATATGTCTTAAACAAAAGAAAGCGACACAAGCGATCAAGTTGCTCCGAATCGCCAAGTCGATAGACAACCAGATTTGGTGGTTTCAGTCGCCTCTCCGTCATTTTGAGGGTGAGCTCCGGGAATCGGTCTTTGTCGCACTTGAAGATCAAAAGACCGGCCGTGGATCCGGATACGATACTCTGGATACTGCTCTTTCGCTGCTCGAAATGCAGCCTAGAGAAGTGGGGGACTTTTGCAAGATGCACAAAGGAGGAGACAAAATCCAAAAGTTTGTTCGTATGCTCCCTAAGCTTGACGTAACTTGTCATGTCCAGCCAGTAACTAGCAACGTCCTGAGATTCCATATACGTGTTGCTCCAGCCTTTGAATGGCATGGACGGTGGCACGGTGGGGCACAATCGTTCTGGTTGTGGGTCGAGGACGGGGACAGTGGCGCAATATACCAGCATGAGCATCTTCACTTTTCAAAACGAACACACTCTGATGCGATTACTCTGGATATGTCGATTCCAATATTTGATTCCCAACCCAAGCAGTATTACGTTCGGGTCGTATCCGACTCGTGGGTAGCAGTAGAGATGCTACTTCCTGTCCCACTCAAAGACATCAAGATGCCGAAACAAAAGACACCTTTTACCGACCTACAGGATCTAAGTCCTCTACCGATATCAGCCTTACAGGAACCGCGTTTCGAGCAGCTTTACTCGAGAATCGAATCCTTCAACCCGGTAAGTATCCAAGCTCGTTCTCTGCCCAGTAATTTCTTTTTTCTTTTGAAACGTCGCTGACCGTCTCGTATGTCTCCTCATTGTTTCCTGTTAACACAGATCCAGACACAGCTCTTTCACGTCCTATACCACACCGACGCTCCTGTCTTACTAGGCGCGCCGACTGGAAGCGGTGAGTGACCGTGACGATCTAGCGAATGGAATTAGTCATATCACCATCAGACTAACTCACCTTTTCTCATCCTAACCTACTGCACAGGTAAAACCATCGTTGCTGAGCTCGCCATCCTTCGGATGAAGCGTTTGCACCCTAAAGGAATCTGTGTTTATATTGCGCCACTTAAGTCGCTGGCACGTGAGCGACTCAAAGAGTGGACTCGGCGCTTGGGCGTCAAGCCTCTAAATTGGAAAGTCCTCGAACTCTCTGGTGACACACATCACGACCATGGCGTGCTTGAACGTGCCGATATCCTGGTGTGTACCCCAGAGAAATGGGATTTGATCTCGCGCGGCTGGCGAGGCAAGAGTGACTCACCTGACGCAAGCAATGTGACTAATGGAAAAGCCTTTGTCAAAAGAGTAAGGCTTCTCGTTCTAGACGAAATTCACCTGATTGGCGAAGAAAGAGGCGCCGTCCTCGAGGCAATCGTCAGTAGAACCAGATTTATCTCGAGATTCGCTCAGGAAGAGAAAAAGAAGAACGGCGAAGCCGAAATTGGTGAGCTTACCAGGATAGTTGGCCTATCGACAGCACTTGAGAATGCTGGTGATCTTGCTGACTGGATAGGCGTCGATATGGAGAGTCGTGGCCCCAAGGCAATGCGAGGACTGTACAACTTCAGATCCTCTGTTCGACCAGTGCCCACAAAGGTTCACGTCCAGGGATACGCCGGGAAGCACTATTGTCCCCGAATGGCTACAATGAACAAACCTTGCTTTGCTGCGATCAAAGAGCACTCGGATGCCAAGCCAGCGTTGATATTTGTTGCGTCGCGACGGCAGACAAGACTCACCGCCTTTGACATTATTAGCTACGCTGCTGGCGACTCCACGCCGAAGAGGTTCCTCCACTGTAGCGAAGACTACATCGAGTCGGTAGCGGAAGGTCTTAACGATGAAGCTCTTCGCCATACCATTACGTTCGGAATTGGACTCCATCACGCTGGACTCTCTTTGCATGATCGTGATATAGTCGAAAGGTTGTATCTTGGCGGTGAGATTCGGGTGCTCGTTGCAACAGCGACTCTAGCCTGGGGTGTTAATCTGCCGGCAAGATTGGTGATCGTGAAGGGTACTGAGTACTTTGACGGCAAAAGTTCACGTTATGTTGACTATCCGCTAACTGACGTTCTACAGATGATCGGAAGAGCGGGTCGGCCAGGCTTCGACACACTCGGAGAAGCTGTCGTCATGTGCACTGACGACAAGAAAGACTTCTACAAGAAGGTATGACTTTATAGCGTCGAAAGTGGCGCTTGGCTTGATATTGCTGTGGCTAACACTGCGTTCCTCTCGTTCTCTACTTAGTTTCTCTACTCCCCATTTCCAGTTGAATCATGCCTTGACGAACGTATCTGTGAGAATCTAAACGCCGAAATATCGAGTGGAACGATCGCCTCAGGCGTTGAAGCTGTTGGATATCTCACGTGGACGTTCTTCGCGAGACGTGTCAAGGCCAATCCATCATACTACGGTGCTGAATCTGACAGCCAGGAACATGTTGATGCACTATTGGTGTCCGTTATCAAAGACACAGTCGAGAAACTCCACGAGAGCGGCTGCGTCAAACGGGACGGAGATGGAGTGGACTTCCTGGTCACTCCAACCGTCCTTGGGAACGCTGCGGCTAGTTTTTACCTAACCTATCGTACGCCGAAGCAAATGCAGATGGGAGTGAGAGAGGCCCGGAAGATTCTCATTCAAACACTTGAAAAGTCGGACGCAGACGAACCGGACAACGCCGTCGTACAACCTCCTGGAAACACAGGCCGCACCGTCCCCTTTAGCCGTTCGCCTCGTGTTGATGAGATAACCATTGCTTGGCTCCTGTACACACTTTCTTCTACCCACGAGTTCGATGAGCTTCCTGTTCGACACACCGAAGAGAATCTTAACCAAGAGCTCAGCGAACGACTTATGTGGGGACCAGACACATCTGCGTTGATGTCAGGGAACAAGCCCTACTATAACGAGGATATATTTTCCGATCCGCACACCAAAGGCTTCCTATTAATCCAGGCACATCTCGAGAGAGCAAAACTACCGATCAGTGATTATGTCAATGACACCAAGTCTATTGTTGAGAACATTCCTCGACTTTTAGCCGCCATGCGATTCATTGCAGCGTTCGACAACACAACGGCCGGTTCCTTTGAGCTTCTCACTCAGTTCTCAAGAACTAAGCAGATCCTCGAGACAAGATCTCTTGTTGATGACGACCCGCTACTTCAACTCCCTGGTTTCAGTAGCGATGCTGTCCGTCGTATGCGGAATGGAACCGCATCAAAGAGGAACGACGATATATCGATTAGTGAGATGCGCGCGTTGAGCAAAAGGGACGCGTCCGATTTAATGCAGCGACTATTTACAGGAAGAGGCAAGCAGGCGTCACAGATCGATAGATCCTTGGACGCTCTATACGCATTTCCCATGGTCACCGTGACCAATGCGAGTGTTCGCAGTGAAGTCAACAAGACGACTGGAAAGAATACTGGCAAGTTGAAAATAGTCCTGGACGTTCAACGAGAGAAGCGAAAGTCCTTCAAGAATAACGAAGGATACACGCTGATTCTAATTCTGGGCAGTTGGCAGCAGCGCATGCTTCTGTCGGATACCTCAGTCCGACTGACCAGGTCCGGGAGCTGGACGATAACGAAAGAGCTAACCTTCGATTGGGCGGCCGCCAATGCTGACGGAGGAATAGACGGAGGAAAGATGGCTTTGCGATTGCTCTTTGACGAGATTCGCGGTTTCGACATGGAGACGACGGTAAATCTGAAATAATTAATGCGCCTGCGATTGATTTATCGTGAAAACCTTCTTTAGTGCAAGGGAACTATTAACAACCCTAATTTAACTTATATCAAGTGTCCACCATTAGAGACAAGAAGACGCTTCCACGCCCCACGCTTTGATACAGCATCGTAGTCGGAAAGACTCACGCTCCAGTCAGTGTAGGTACCTTGCTCTGCCAGTTTACACGCGCCACTCCACGCTTGGTCGACGGGCGACTCGGAAGCCGTAATCACAACCCCAAATTCACAAGGCGCTAGAGCACGCAACTCTTGCTCTAGTCGTTCCTTCAAATTGGACAGCTGTGAAAGACCCCCAACGAGGTGAATCGATTGGAAAAGAGCCGCCTGGAGCGCTTTGGGGCACGCGCTGATACTCA
>Ga0307981_1002463_pt1 | contig 14974 bp, 12 predicted proteins | sample OrgLakmetagen987_FD_201849 | JGI IMG/M metagenome (GOLD analysis project Ga0307981, IMG submission 201849) | Saline water microbial communities from Organic Lake, Antarctica - #987 | ecosystem: Environmental > Aquatic > Non-marine Saline and Alkaline > Saline | place: Antarctica: Organic Lake... | reverse complement strand
AGACTCATATCGCAAACCACGGATGACATCGTATTGCATAAGGGCAGCAGTACCTGGTACACCCCGATTCGTGTGAGACTCCAATTGAGCTTCAAGATAATCAACTTGACTTTGATTACTTTGTTGTTCCCTGTCGGTGGACACTTCCTGGGCTGCCAACTCATCGATGGTTGTGTGCATTAAGGAAACGTCATTTCTGAAGAGGTCGGAAAGGCGCCCACGGGCAAGATTGCCGACGTCTCCCTGCTCGGCATCGTAGAATGAAGCCTCACGACCAAACCATTCATCATTAGCACCAACCAGGGCGCTACCATCAACGTAAGCGCACGGGTTCCAACTACGCATTTCTTCATTGTTCGGTAGGTATTAGCGGGAATCCTGGGTACGCCCAATGGAAGATCGTGGTTCTTGCCGCCGTGTCCTGCTTCGCTGTCTCCTGCTTCCTCGTTGTCCAATCCTTGTGGAGGCGCGGTTTCCTTAAGCAACACGCATTTGGGGCACTTGTGAGCAACCCCACCATCAACCACCTCCTGACCAGGACCTGCTGAGCCGTCACCATCCTTTCTGACCAAACGAAAACGCTTAGTACTGTAAGATTTCATCATTCCAAACAAAACGGGTTCGACGCCTTCCTCAATGCAGACTGCACAACACTCAGCATGAATTAGCTCATGACATCCGTCACATAGGATCAACCAGGCTTCCTGGTTGAGTGTACCCTTTATTTTGCACAGTGCACCGGCACAACAAGGGAGTCTAGGAGCCACGGCGCAGTAGTGATTGTTCGACACTCTGGCGATCACAATCGTTGGTCGCGACGATTTCTTGTCTTGCTGGATCAAGTTCAAAAGTCTCAACGCCAATACAGTCCAGGTCAGGCGGCGCGAAGATGCAAACATTGAGATTGATTCCAGGCTTGACGGGCTTGCGAGAGAAAGTTGCTGTTGTCGTCACATCGGTACCACGCATTGCAGAAATGGATGGGAAGTGGAGCAATGAGCGCCATTGAATGCGGCATGAGAAGCAAAAGCGACTCGTTCGGAAGCAAATTATTGACAACACTCGGTCTATTGCTAGGATGGCTACCCATTGTCCCCGTTCGGTTCAGTGCTGGGTGCGCCAGTTGGTACTGCGCTTGGAATGTCGCTGCATGTCACTCGGTGTCACGCTGAAACCCATGGTGTTATCGACTGCTCGAGACAGACGGCGATTCCGTCAATGGTTCACTTGTTAGGGGCCAAGCAGGCACTTCTACTTGAAAATTTCCATAGACTCACCATAGGGATATCGCTTGGCATTGCGACTAGTGGTTGTGCTCGATGAAGGCTCTGTAGAAGGAGGCACCGTATGACTTGACGAACTCTTGAAAGCATCTTGCTTGATTTCTTGGATAGTTTAGTTTGCAGCTTAAAACTTAAACGCTTCTTGCTGATGGACTGGCTTCCTTTCGACGACTTGCTACAGGGCCTCGAAGAAAAGTCCTTTTACCTCTTCTACGTCGTACGCTTTCCGTTACCTTTGCACTAAAAATGTATTACTAAGGGGTGCAGACTCTTTACAAAGGGTTTTAAAAGATCAACATAGGTTTTTATCAACATCATAGGCAGCTACTAGATCGATGCCTTTCTCTATAACATCGTACGCGCACGTCGGAGTCCTTCCGCTAGGTGCGCAAGATTCCCTGATTTGAACCCAGGCAGCAAACTCAGTAAGACGTCCGAGTGGTCAGATGGTAGTGATACTGTGACTTGTTCGGAGGATGAATGGTTTGGATTTTTGCGACGCAGCACAAACTTGACGACGCGAGCAATGGCATCTCGCTTTCGTCGACGGGCTGGATCACTGATGATCGAGCCATCAATAGAATCACCATTGATTCGCAGCTGACCCTCCAAAACAGATCCGTCATATATGCAAGCGTCGGGAAAGACCAGCTTGGCAACCGCATCACCGGTAAAGTCCGAATGAAGTTCAAGTCCGAGTGCCGGGGCCAACAGGTCAAAGGCAGCCGCGTAGCCACCACGAACAGCCTCCAACACTTCTTCTCTCCCCTGTTCCAACGGGGATAGCTCGGGAGTTCCGAGGGGAACCTTGAGCGGCAAAAGGTGTGCCTTCTTCCAGTCTTCTCGTCGACTGGCTAGCGTTTCTGTATCCGTGTCCCTCTCGACTCCGTAAAGTATCTTCGGCGGTGGAACGTGAACTCCGCCCCGACCGTCAGTCTCGAGGCCAGCCCGTTTCCCTTCTTCCAGAGTAAGCAGATCTTCAGCGTAAATGTACTGCTGACCACCTTTTTCAAAAAATCCAACCACAGCTGGTTCACCGTGCGATTTAAAGTAGAGTGGTGCCACGGCCTTTTCGTAAACGCCTGGCTTGGTTTTGGGCTGAAAGCCTTCGGGACGCGAGCACAAAACCAAGCAATGTGTAGCACCTTCTTCGACCGCCGATCTGTAAGGTAGTGGTTCAAAACAGAAGGCATCAAAGAAAGGCAAGGTCTCGTTCCCGTCTCGGATGCGAATTGGTGGACCCGTGGCTCCTGGTACAGTCATACTCGCTTGCAAGCAAGCAAAGAGGCCTTGTCTCTTGCTGTCTGCGGCTACTTGTCCGTCCTTCAACTCGGTCAAGTTGTCCTCAGGAAAGAAGTCTTTGGTTCCAAACGACTTGGTGTACAGCTTGTGGTTCTTGACGTAAGACGAAGCCACACGTAGAGGCTGTTTTTTGTCGTTTTCACGAAAGCTCTTGAGATCGAGCGGTCGCACGCCATGCGTCTCGTCCATGATACCATCCAACACAAACGAAATGTTCATCCCCGGCGTGTACCGATGCGCTAGTTGCGGTAGGTCATTCTGTACATGAGACAAGGCCCAGTCTACCGCCGACACTGCCAAGGCTGAGAAGAGGCGTTTCAAGCACACGAAGGATCGCTGGGCGGCCGGCAGGATATCCACGTAAACGTCCATGCACATTTGCCGCGACACCATGTACGCGCCAATCACGCTGCCCGCAGAGCTTCCGTAAATCGTATCAAAGGTGTCACACAAGCCCAAAGAGGCAATGGCGGCCGCCATGCCTGCACTCACGGCCCCTCGCATGCCTCCTCCTTCCATGGATAGAGCGAGCTTGGCAGTGTCGGCAGGGCCGCGCTTGCCTGGCATCGACTGACTGTGAAACCGCTTGACGATGAGTTGGACAACCTCGTGGTTCAACAAGTCGGCATTGGTAACATTGGCCACGTCCAACGCGACGGGTACCTTGCGGAGTTCCATTCCCTCGTCCAAGACGCGGCGGCGAAGTTCGTGAACGTCCGTGACTATCGTTGTTTCGACTTTTGCCTTTTTGATGGTGCGAGCACCTCTCGCCTGTTTCCAGGGGATATAGTTGGGCGAGGTGGCAGATGCGGTTTCAGCTGTTTTTGGAGCGCGAGGTTCTGGTTGTTCGTCCAGTTGGGGATAAGGAATGAGCGGGAGGGCTTTTGCTTCTTCGGCCTCTTTTCTACGAAGTAATCTCCTTCGGTTAATACCAGTGAAACCTGGAACGCCAGTACGCTGGCGAGCGGTTTCTTCTTGGACATCGAGTCGACGGTAGCGTCGTTGTAAGAATGACTGTTGCTTGTGCCTTCGGATGGCCGGAATTCGCAACTTGAGAGCATCTGTAGTAGCCGGCACCACGGCCTGTACGACAACGATGACTGCCCATAGGCACGCGGAGATTCTCATTTGATGTAACATGACGTTCTGTAGGACGACACGAGCTCTTGCTTTCGTTCTAACTAGTCTCGAATCTTTCGTACTGAATGTAGGATCAACTGAAGGCGTTGGAGACGCTCGAAGCGACGCTTAATGAGAGACAATGCACCGAGTTCGCACGATGGACGATGGACCTGGTACTGAAGAAGAGATTCGCAACCTCGCGAGATTCATTCGTTTGTGAGAATCTCGTCATTCATTCGACGCTCGCTCGTCGAGAGGTCTTCGTGGCAAAACTGACGACAGACGACAGACTGACAATACACGGCAAGTGCGTCATCGACGGTCTCTCAAGGTACGTATGTACTCGTACCATAAGTACATAGCTACCGATAGCTCTAGCTAGCTAATGGCGAAGAGAGCTCGTAACATAACTCGTAACCATCGTACTCATACCGGCTACCGGCACACAGTGGTAGTCTAGTCTATCTACGACGCGGCTGCTGCAAAGACAAGCATAGCAGCAAGTACAGACATCCTATATAAGGTTTAATTAAGTACCAGGTACAGTACGTACGCACTGTAGATTATACACAGCATGTCTCCACTTCGAATAGACTAAGGTAATACTCCTTCTACTCCTTCTTTTCGTCAACTTGCTTGGCAGTCATGACGGCATCAAACTTGCTCTGTACTTCGGCAGATTGATCCGCCAACCAGTCTCGCATTTGCACGGCCGGGTTAAGGTACCCCCGCTTGTTCCAATCCGAATAATACGCCTGCCACTTGGGTGGTGGTCGCGCCAACTTGATGGCATGCTCAAACTTTTCCGGTCGCAACAATTGTCGCAGTCCGATTCGATTGTAGTGCACGGTGGTGACCTGGCCACCAATATCCTCCATGGCTTCAATGGCTTGCGCCGATGCCCGACTGCATTGAATCCGCACGGGCGATGTCAAACGTTCCTTGCCCGCCGACAACAACTTGACGCCATTCTTGACGGCATTCGCTTTGAACAAGCCCGCTTGCATTAATTCTCGCGCGGTAATGATTCCAGTCGCATCGATGCGGCCCATGTCAATATACGTTTGAAGCGTTCCCAAATTGATGGGCACCATTTCCGCTTCGTGACGCGTATTGTTGAATCCGCGCTTTGGTAACAGCTTGTAAAACTTGGTTTGACCCCCTTCAAACGAAGGGTGAACGTTGCCACCCGAACGGGCCTTTTGACCCTTGTGGCCTCGCGTCGAAGTCTTACCGCGACCACTACCCACACCCCGACCAACGCGACGTTTTTGTTTAATGGCGCCCGCATTGTCTTGCAAGTTGTTGAGGCGCAAAAAAGTGACCTGTTGGCGTTTCTCTGAGGCTGCCGGTGCGGCGACGGTGCTCAAGGTCGCTGTGACGGATACTCTTTGCAATAAGGTCGTCTGGAGTCGACGAGCTAGCGGAAGAAACATAGTACTGTCTACTCTGACTGAGCGATTCGCTCTTGGTGGATATAAAAGAAACGACGGGAGGAACGGCGTAAGAGTCGTTACTGTATAACCAAGTATTCTAGATGCTAGACTAGTCTAATGGAACGGGCTTTCAATCGCCGTCATCATCGTCCCAATCGATATTTACGTGAGGCCCGTCCTGGTTCTCTGCGGTCGACTGCCAGAACCATATTTGGGTTCCTTCCGACCAAACCGGAAAAGGCGCCAAGTCGAATGAATCGAATCAATCACACCGAACGCGAACCGCGTGGACGACGCGATCAACTAGACTAGACTACGGTACGAGTACTTGTTATTGCACATTGCATTCGCCAGACGGTTACGATAGACGATACTCTACCAGGTAGTGCTGCTTGCTGTTACAAAGAGATTGCAAGACGAAGTAGTAGACACCTCCAGCTAGCACACATCAATAGTCCTCTACAATACCACGTATCGAGATTGATAGCTGCCTCCCTACAACAAGACTTACCAAACGCCGCCAAACCAAACAATCTTGTCTACCGTCAACGGAACGAGTAAGTCAGCACCCATTCATTCTCCACAACAACAGCAACAACAATCATTACAGCATGGGAAACGACGTATCCAGTGTCATGGCGGTCGCCAACGCCAAGAACCAGTTCAACAAATCCATGGGTCAAATCAACGAGCAATTGGCCGGCCAGCCCAAGACGGACGGCCCGATCCCTAAAAAACAATTGGAAGAGCGCCGCAAAGAGCGCGAAGCGGAATTCGAGGCTAAGAAAGAAGCTCGGGCTGAACGCAAGGCAAAGTTGTCGCAGCAGTGGAATTCGCATCGACAGGCGAATAGCGATGCGCCAGAGAAAAAGGGGCTCTTTGGAACAGGCAAGTGACTACAGTAATAGTAGAAACGTGAATGGTGAACGTTGGAAAAGAAAGCAACAACAGAGGGGACAAGTAAAAGGAGTCTCTACCAGGTACATATGATAGCTTCTCGACAGAAGGAAGCGAGGTGAGAGTGTGCCGTATACAAGACTCTTGACAGCGAAGCATCCAACTGCTATAGTAGAGAGCAAACAGAGCAGATGATCTAACGAATAGTCCTAGATAGAGTGCTGTATAGGTATAGACAGTCTAGTCGTTACGAAACAAAGCACGCCTATACTCTAATTATAATAATAATAGAAAAGGAGCATTCTGTACGTTTGGATCCTTACGAAAAATGAGATGCATGCACCTCGATATCTTGTAGCTCCTCCACGTAGGTTCGTGTCGACACACCACTCGCGGCCGGATCCATGCTGGCAGCATCGGCCGCTAGCACCGTATACCGTAATTCACACGTTAATTGCGCCACCGCTCCGTCCATACGAGACGGTGCCGCGGTCAAGACGCACCAAGCCGAACCTGTCATGCGAACGGGCAAAAACTGAATAGGAACTTGCAGCAAGGGTTGAATGGCTTCTTCCGATGATTCCGCCACGACAAAGGAAACGTCCGATAAGGCGCGACTGTTACTGCTACTGCCCGGTTTGCTGTTAGTGGCGTCCGCCATGCTGCCTGAAACAGGCACAGTCACCTTGGCTTGAATTACCAAATGGCGGGGAAAGAAATACTTGACAATCATGACATCGGGCATGGTGGTACTAGCTGTGGCACTCGGACGAGCGCGAAAGGCCTTGGTGGAATGCAAGGGGTCTCCCAAGTTGAGAGAGCGCAACTGGGGAACCACGTGTAAATTGGCTTGTGCCTTGAGCTGCGCCACCGTGAGATCCGCCTTGAGGCGCAGGTACCGGGCCCGCAACAGTGCCGACACAACCGTCAGGCGTCGACACTGGGATTCGGTGTCCACCAAGGCGGGAATGAGAAAGGGTCGGGCAACAGCCGACACGGGAACGTTTTCTGGTAGCAAACGGAGGGCGGCGGCGCGATCAATGGAACCACGCCGCAAGGCCAAGACTTGAATGGCCGCTGCTGTTCCACGTTCTCGATCTTGTGACTCGAGAGCGACTCGGACCAAGGGGAGATAGGCATTGTCTTCTTCGGTTGGGATCATGTCCGTGTATGACTGCTGATGTCGGGCTCGGGCCATTTCCTTTCGAGCCTTTTGCTGTTCGTGTCGGTCGTCGCAGTATTCCAAGGCCAAATCCAAACTGTGCAAGTCCACGTACAAGATACGAAGAGCATCTTCGTGTCGGCCCACTCTTCCGAGAACCAAGGCTTTTTCTGGTAGAAAGGAAGAAGGCAAGGCATTCAGAAAGTTGTCGGGACGAATCTTGGCCAGGGGCCAGCGCAAAAGATTGCGAAGCTTGTTACGATAGATCTTGCCCAAGTCTGTGTCGATATCGTCCTTGTCGTCATCCCGTCGTTCGGCAATAACTCCTTCGAGTAGTAGGAAAGAGAGCTCGTCGTGAAAGTTGGCAATGCGCTCTTCAAAGTTGTCATCAGGAGGCAACGTGTCAAACTCGTCTTCGTCGGCTGGACGTCCAGTGGCGATACCAATGGCGGATTCCAAAAAAGCCGCAGCAAGAGCGCGTCCCGACTCGAGCGGCAGTACTTGACCATCATAGGCATTCGTTCGTTCTTTGTCGTAAGGAATGGCTGGATTGATCGACTTGAGTAACTTGATGACTTGTGAGGAGTATTCCGGATGCGCCAAAGGATCGGCACGTGCCAGCATTGACCGCCACTTCGTGGTGTTTTGGGGGTGCGTGGCAGTAAAGACGGATAGTCCTAAACTTGGACTATTCTCCAGCAACCGGTGCGTGGCTAACGACTCTAAAACGAGTCGGCAGCCCGTGTCCTTGCCCGTGGCCCATAGTTCACTCAAGTGCGTTGCAGTATACGACTCGTACTTGATCTGTGACCACACACTTCGGCCTGTTGCAGCTCCGTCTGATCCTCCTTGATGCTGCAACTTTTCGTACGCGACTTCAATCGCACGCTCATGTTTCCCGCACGAGCGCAGCAAGTAAATGGCAGCTTCCACAAAGTCGGTATGGACATTGGCTTGAGATGTTCGCTTCACCCTGGAAATCGGTGCTGGGGACGCGCTCGACGACAAGGACATGGTCGCCGACGCTTCCCGCAGCAGCTTTTCGGCCACCAATTCACAAACACGAATTGCCGCGTCCGAAACATCGCTGCTGCCTTCCACCACGACACCCATTTTCTCTACGCAAGCCTTGGCCGCCCGACTAGCGAGAGCCGAGTTGATCGGAGTCAGTTGCCCACAGACCAAGCAAAGTAAGGCCGTCCCTGTCAGCAAGGCCGCCGGTGAATCCGACGACAAGACTGTTGGTGGTGCACCCCGGCCTGAAAAGCCTGAACTGCTCGCCTCGTCGAAGGTTCCGTGATGACCTCCACCACCCGCTGCACTGGAAGAGCGCTCGGTGGGCCATCCAGAGGCACCCCCACTTTCAAAGTCAGCCAGGCCCAGGACGGCTTCGAGATACTGCTTCAATAACGATCGAGCATGCGCAGAAGATTCTGGGCCCACGTATGAGGTAGCTGTAAAGGAAGCACTGACGGCTTCGGCAAGTTCCGCTCTCGGAAATCCATTGGCACCAAAAGCGTCAATGGCGTGCCGCATCAAACGATCCGCCAAATCTTGTGCCGTATCCGGTTGGCACTGCAAAACTTTGCCTTCCCCCGAATACGCCACTGCCATGATCCAGGGTGCCAACTGCGTCCCATCCTTCAGGGTCCGCAACACGAAGTAATCATTGGGGCGTGTTCCAACTTCGACCGTTCGCAGCGGAATGGCCATGCACGAGGGAGAACGGATGCTGACCAGCCCGTCACTCGTCAAGACCACCAGCCACGGCCACGACGCGGCAGCGGCTAGAATGGGACTCGCCAAGGTGACGCTCCCGTTGCGCGGCGCCGTGCACGAAATACGGGGCGTACTGGGAGGCCCGTAATACAAGTCCACCACGGCGCACTCGCGGCCGCTAGCCAAAAAGATGCAAGACCAGTCGGTATCTAGCGATTCGTCTTGAACATCGAGAACAATCACTGGATGCACTTGAGACGACTGGGTAAACGACAAGAGCTTGACGCAAGAATCCGCCAAACTCACCGGCGCGTCTTCGTCCGCGTCGTGTCCAGCGACGGCATAAAACGAGTTCCCCACGGCCACGACCGCCACCCTACCGCCGGCCGTGACGGCCAATCCATCCTGACCACTCCGAACGCCCGGTGCGGGCAAGGCCGTGTAGAAAAAGACGCTTCGTCTGGAATGGGACGCGCCGCCGCCGCCCTTGAAGCGGCGATTCTTTTCGTCCAGGGCGGCACTGCTGCCCGGCAGCGCTTGGGATGGGAGACTGGCAATGGTCCGTCCGGCCGCGTACACGAGACCAGCGGTTGGTGAAAATGTGGCACACGACATGCGCGGCAATCCGGTAGCAGTCGCAGTATTCGCATGAACGTGAAAGGTTCCGTGCTGCAGCGTGGCCGTAACGGCGCCAAAGACACCCGGGTGCGTCGCGTTGCTTCCTCGATTGTCATCCATGAGCAGCAAGAAATGAGCATGGTTACTGTTACTGGTCGGAACACACGCCACGACACTGCCGGGTAAAGATCCAGTCGACAGATCCACTGGATAGTAGCCTCGTGGCAAGTTGCTGGAAGGTCGGCTGTTGCCCGTGGACACTCCCAGAGGCAACTTGATCTTGAGAGATCGAGTACTGCTAGACGTGGCAGTTACATCTGTCGACGCCAATGAGGTGGCTGCCGTACCAATACTGTTGCTGTTGGTAGAAGACGCCAATCCCCCTCTGGATCGACTGTGCGGTGGCGCGTAGCATCGGTAGTGCAAGGATCCTCGTTCCGTACCGTAGACGAGTGCAATGGCGTGATCTGCCGCGGTAAAGGAAGATGCTGCTGCCGTATCAAAGGGGTTACTAGATGTCGCAGTTGCCACGGAAGCAGTATCGGGCGCGGCCGCAAACACGCACAAGGAGCGAGGGCTCGAGTTGGCGCGCAAGTCCCAAGTGGCTTCCATGGACATGCTGCTGGTGCTGGTGGTGCTGGTGCTGGTGCTGCTGCTGCTGCTGCTGCTAGTCTTGCTTGTCCTTGGCAAGTTCTACGCACGAGCTAGTGGGATCTTGCTACGACTGCAACGTTCGGAGGCTCTTTATTCTTGGAACATTGCCGCTCTGTGGATATCGTTTGCACATTCGTTGTGCACGCGTTGCTTGTCGCTGTCTGTCGTCGCTGTCAATCCGGTCGGATGATGAGAAGCGTCCGTTTTATTCGTGACTTGTGACTGAAACGCCCCCTACCCTACCCTACCCCTACCCTACGGTATGTACCCTTCCCAGGCACGGCACTCCGCGTGATGCCTCTATTTCGCGCGGCCCGTTTTGCTTGGTTGGTCGGTGATCCTCCGTGCGTCAACCGCTTACACTACGACGTAGAGTAGTAAATTCATAGCAAGATTTTCTAGGGGGAACGAGTCTAGCTCTCGTCGGAAATCTGAAAATCCCGTCCTGGATATTTTCCGGATTTGCCCCTCGCAGCTTTGGCAAAAAACGCAGTATCCAGCCACACTCTTTTGGAAAAGCCGCGTAAGTCCACGGATGTTGGGAAAAAGACTGCTGTCTTGGTGTTGGTGTTGTGTGTGTAACTTGGTTGTTGGCTCTACAGTAGTAAAAGCATAGACTACCCGTTTGACTGTGAAAAATCCAATCGCATTCGATCTTTCCCTCCAAAGTTCCATCGTCCACACACGCAGCTAGAAAAGTCGGCGCCACGGCCTACTACCCTTATCACTGTCGGACGCTACACGCTCTACTGCTGCACAGCTCCACCACCATGAGCCTCAATCGCAAGGGAAACCCAACAGGACACGCTTACCAAACGTATCCCTACCACCATCCGAACCACGGTCGCCAATTTATCATTGTTCACGACCACGATGTCCTCTCGGGCCGGGGCGTCAACATTGCGCAACATCCAGGCAACGAGCGCTTTCGCGCCCTCGTACAAACACGTCACGACGCCGACTACTGCGCCTCCTACACGACCACGGAAAAGCGCGCCGTCGCTCAAGAGATTGTCATTTTTATACACGCCCTCGAGCCACCGGGACGCTTCTTGAAGCGCTTGGGAAAGGCAAACACCGCACGCGGCCTCAAGGGACCCTGGGAGCTGCTCAGCCAGAGGGAGGCCATTAAAAAGACATGTCAAGCCTTGAGGGACTGCAATAGACAGGATCGCACGGGATATGCAGCGCAAGTCGCAGTTCCGGACGATGTTCGACAACATCAAGAAATCAGGTCCATGGCTGGATTGACCAACAAGGAATACGCCGAGGAAAGGGTCCATGTAGCTCGTCAGGAAGAAGAAGCCGCAAACATGGAGCCGTATGCCGTATCGGTAGTACTATCACATGGTACAGTCCTTTCATCCAGTGATGCGGACGTTGCCGAAACTGCAACTGCTGCGGCGGTAGCGAATCCCTCCACGTCCTACCACAGCAATAACAACAAGCGTTCGCGTGACGACTTTGGAGCCGTCACTCCTTCACTCGAACACGCTGCCGAATGGCTCTTGAAGAAGCAACCCAAGCAGGCACCGCAGGACGAATTTCATACCCCAGCGCCGCAAACAACGCCCACGACGGTTGCCACTTCGGGTGGTGACTACCAAGGAGGCTTTGACGATTCCTTTGCTTCCGCCGCCACTGCATCTACCGACCACCACCACCACCACCGTCATGATGCGGAATATCCCAATGCCAGCATGCACAACATGCCACTGCAACCGCCGTCGCCGGAGACGGCTGCCTATCACCACCATCACAATGATGTGGTTGCGCAAGTCGGATTGGGTGCGTTGTACGCCGACACGTTTGACGAAGGACGCGGCAGCTCTGTCTATGCGCTGGCGATGGACGCTGCTGGCCGTCACGGCCATGACCACCATCACCACGCTACGGATCACGACTCTCTGGATCCGTTGCACCTTGCCGCCGAAGCGGCAGCCGCTATTGAAGGAACGCACCATCATCATCATCATCATCAAGACGAACATCATGACCACCATGATCCGCTACAAGCTGCTGCTGTGGACGAAGAGGAGGGCTATCCACCTCCCAGTCCCTTTCACCCGGATCATCACGGGGGCTTGACGGACGAACACTACGACGATCACGTCTAAGTGTTGCGGTTGCCGTCAAGCGTACCAGGGGGAAACACACACACACACATTCACACACTCACTCACTCACTACAACATTTACTACCAAGCACACTCTCTCACTTACTAGACCGAAGAGGAGTTCTCGCTCCGAGAGCGGGATATTTTAGACGCAAGGAAACACTGATATGACGACACATCAGGTCGTTCCTATAAACAAAGAATCCATTTCTAACATTGCTTAGCCTATCTACCGCACCGCTATCGGTGAGCTTTGGGAGGAGAAAGAGATAGAACACGTTCTACTAGAGCTAGACTAGCTACGACTACAGTATACCGGAAGTTCAACGCGGAGGCAAGCATGAAGGCCATGGCGTTCTGACTCGGGGGAGCGCGCGCGCTGAAAGCGTCATTATTCGTGAATGAGGGGGTCTGGGGGATTCACGCGTACGTGTTATCGGATCTTTGATCTTTCTCGATCCAGGCGCAAAGGTCGACGTATCTCGTTGTTCAAAGACATCGTCGTCGTCGCCGCCGTCGCCAACAATATAACCAACAGACTGCACAACGCACAACCGCATTCTCACTACTCCAGCGCACTATCGATCGCCTCCGATTCATTAGTTACAACAGAAAGTAAAAGTTACAATGAAGTTCTTGACAACAGCAACAACAACGACCGCTCTTCTCCTCGCCGTGACTGCCTCCTTGGCGGACGCCTTTGTCGGCCGACAGGGCTTTGTCTCCAAAACTCCGACACGCACCAGCAGTCGATCGGCTTTGAACATGGTCGCTGAAGACGCCAAGGTTATTTTGGTGACGGGATCTTCACGTGGTCTCGGCAAGTCCATTGCTTTGGAAATGGGCAGGATGGGACAAAAGGTCGTCATCAACTATGTCTCGGCTAACTCCAAGGATGTTGCCGATAAGGCCGTCGAAGAAGTCAAGGCCTTGGGTGGTGACGCCATTGCTGTACAAGCCGACAGTACGTATATTTCAATCCAGCTTATTGTGATAGCCTTGCTTGATCCGCGCCCCATCGGTAGTATCTTACACTCACACTCACTCTCTACCACAACTTTGCACAGCTTCCGACCCGGACTCGATCAAGGTCATGTTTGACGAAATTGTCGAAAAGTACGGCACGGTCGATGTATTGATCAACAACGCCGGTATCACACGCGATACCCTCGTTATGCGCATGAAGCCGAAACAGTGGCAGGATGTCATTGACGTCAACCTTTCGGGCGTCTTTTACTGCACGCAAGCCTTTTTCAAAGTCGCTGCCAAGAAGCGAACGGGCCGTATCATCAATATGAGCTCCGTCGTCGGGCAGATTGGGAACCCTGGACAGGCGAATTATGCTGCCGCCAAGGGTGGAGTGATTGCCTTGACCAAGGCCAATGCCAAGGAGTTTGCGACTCGTGGAATTACAGTCAATTGCATTTGCCCTGGCTTTATCGCCACCGACATGACGGCCGAGCTTGACGAAGCATACTTGGCCAAGGTTTGCGAGGGGATTCCGTTGAAGCGGCTTGGAAAGCCCGAAGAAGTCGCGGGTATGACTCGATTCTTGGCATTGGACCCCGCTTGTGATTACATTACCGGACACACGTTCAATGTGGACGGTGGTATCGCTATTGGATCTTAATAGTAGAGGACAATGTGTGACAAGAAATGGACATAACGTGGATGCTACTTGCATGAATGTAAAAGATTGTTAAACTACAACTTATTTGCAACAAGTGAATATCATTCTGTGTTCAATTGATGTGCGGCTACCGGTATGTGCAGTGCAAGGAGTTGCCTCGAAGAAAATGACACACGCCCTCGAGACTGACGCAATATGTCTGCTGCCACGGGACTACTGCGTTTGTTTCTATTCCCTCTGTAATATTTATCAATCTCCTTCACCTTCGTGCCACCGTTAACCTTTGTGTTGAGACCATTTCCCCGTTTCCCACTGCGACCTCCATGAGCAGGTGGGAATGCCGTTGGTATCCATGTTCGGCCTCCAGTTGTACCCGTAGGCAGTGCTACACCCACAAGTGCCATCGTAATTGGTACATGAGTCTCCTTGCTTTTTCCATTCCATTTATTGATATTTCGCATCATCCCCTGGCTTTTCAGTTTCAATATTTCCAAACGCCAAGCTTCCTTTCCCTTTGCAGTTTCGTAGATCAGCCAGGGTCTCTGAATCACCGTTTAGCTGCTGCCTGATAGACACTGCGTGCAAAACTGCTACCATCGTCTTGAGTCGCGCGTTGGTTAATGGCGGCATGGTCGGTTCTGGACACTATCCTTTCTATGATTTCACCCGTACCCCGAACGAGACGCCATCGTCCTGACTCTGGATCGAATACTTCGCGGATCTGAGACTGTTGGGCTTCGTACTGCTCTCGTGACATGGGAACCATTTTCTGGGACTTGACCTGGCGTTGGACTGCCGTCTGCTGTTGTTCTGTTTGCTCGTAAGACTGATGGTCGGTACTTGTTTGAAGTTGTGCTTTTTGGGGGTCTGGACTGGGAGCGGAATCCTTCACGCTTTCTTCTTTCGAACGCTTTCGTTGCTTCTTTTCCTTCTTGTGCTTCTTTTTTCGTCTCCGATACGATGCTGAAGAATCATCGCTCTCATCGCCTTCGCTTCGATTGGAACGACTCTTGCTCCTTCGTCGCTCGTCCTTT
>Ga0307981_1002461_pt1 | contig 14983 bp, 13 predicted proteins | sample OrgLakmetagen987_FD_201849 | JGI IMG/M metagenome (GOLD analysis project Ga0307981, IMG submission 201849) | Saline water microbial communities from Organic Lake, Antarctica - #987 | ecosystem: Environmental > Aquatic > Non-marine Saline and Alkaline > Saline | place: Antarctica: Organic Lake... | reverse complement strand
ACGTGGGAGCAGATGCGACCTCCATCTGTTCGGACACTTTTTTCTTGGTTGGTAACGCGAACGTCTGTCCGCTACCTCCAGATCGAACTTTCTCCAATATCGGATTCTCAACAGTAGCGAGCTCGTCGTCACTCGTGGTGGAGGAATCGCTGATACGAGCGGTCCCCTATGAAAGTCACGTTGTACCATCATTTTTTGAAGTATACCATAAAGATAGAAAGAAGCCAAAGTCTTAAGAATTGGTCCCGTGAAGTTACAGCTCACGAAATCGCGCAGGCATCGCACGACGACCATAACGTCGATTTTGTCACTCTTCAGGTTTGTTCGGCCTAGACTAACGTACATACTCGTACGTACCATACGCCAATTCCGAAAAAATGTACTGCATGACATATTTTTTCATTTAGTACCGGTATGATACTGTATGAAGTTTTGTCGAAACTACTTACTGTAGACTACTACTAGTCTACTGTAGCCTATTTCGCACAGTAGAGTCTATTCTTCTGTACAGTGTGAAGTAAGTGTGAAGTCTATGTGAAAAGAACGTACGCTTGACACGACTCCTGTTCTCATTCATTTTGGGACAACGCAATAAAAGCTATCAACATTACTACTAGTATTTGACCATGGTGATCATCAAGGACTATTTGTCGACCTTTGTGGTGCTTGGCACTGTCAACGGCGGCGTGTTGAATCTACTGGGAAGGCGAAAGGCTGTTCGAAATCATTGGGAGAAGACTGGATTTGGTAAAAAGTGGCTCTCGTTCGAAACGTATCATAACCGGTACGTTCGAGTGCTCTTGAAAAGCAGTATTGCCATCCTTCTTCTCCTCTCACCAATGGCCTCTCTTTAGGTGTGATCGAGTTGGCGGCAGCTCACTTGATTTGGACGGACCGCGGGGCCATCTTAGGATATTTGACGCTCTTGCTCTGTGGGGGACGGGCTTCCATTATCACTTATTCCATTGACAAAAAAAAATGCTTTGACTGGAATCGGAGCCATGATTTATTGCTATTTGTTCGCGTTGGAGGTGGAATATCTCAGGAAGGCGAAGGCAGAATGAGCCGACAGAACAAGAAGTAAAAATTCCGTCCACACCAGTGCATGATAAGAATATACCAGCCACGGTTGAACTTCTACGAGAGAAGGCATATTTAGGTTAACCACTTTTATGCACTCTACAGTATTTATCATTCATTTCACCACTCGGGTGAATCAAGTCGAACATCCTCCTTACTCTTTTGTAAGACCTTTACCAGCCAAGAGTAGACGCGCATCACACGTCGCATGTGGCACGGTCGAAATGGCCGTCGTGGCGGGTTTGCGGCCTCGTCCTTTTTTCTTGGGGCTCGTGTCGGGCAACTCGAGATCAGCTTCGACTTTTGAGCGAGCCGTTTGATTCCGCAAGAAAGCCTTGACTTGGGCTTCCGACTTTTTGGTTCGAATGGCAATCTGTTGTGTTGAGCAGCCATCACTAATAGCCTTCTCGAGTTGTTGGGTTTCTTGTACCGACCACGCAACACCAGGGACTTTCTTGCCAGCTGCCACAGCAGCTGCTGTTGCGGCCGTGCCCCCGGGTGCGTTGGTTTGACGAAAGAATTCGTCGGCCGTCAAGGGTTCTTCGTCGTTCCAGGAGCGTTTGCGACCAGATCGAGCCGCGTGTAGTTCAGCCGCCGCCTTGGCCAAGTGTTCCATCATGGTCTGGTCCATTTCAATGTTGCCTGGTAGCATTTTGGCTAGCTCTCGTGCTGCTGTTGTCGTGGGTGTCGGCGGTTCTGGCGCAGTCGCCGCCGAAGAAATTCCTGGAGTTGGTGTTGCTAGAGTTGCGATCGTACTATCGGTCGTGGTTGCTTCTTCTGTCGTGACAGCAGGTACCTGCGCCTTGTCAAAGCGTTTCCCTAGACCAACTAATCGCGCGTGCAGCAACAACTGCAAACTTGCTGCCATCTTGAGCCTACCTAATTGCTGAGCTTCCGACGCGGCCTTCATCAAGTCACGTGATTCGTGTAAAACAGCATCATACACATTAACGTGGACGTTCTTTGGTGTAACAGTGGTGGTGGTAACGGTCGATTTGTCGTTGTAATTCTTGGGGCGCTTGGTGCGACGATACGGGCGTTTCCCATTAGTGGCGGGTTTCTTTTGGGAGCTGCCGCTATTCATTCGGTCTACAGGAGAATGTGATGTAGGGATGGAGTGCAATATGCTATGGGTGCAGCTGGATTTGTAGTGCTTTTGCTGGAATGTGGGAAAAAGTACTCGCTACGTTGTGGGTTGTGGACGACCCGCCTCTCGCCATCCTCGTTGGTCGAAAGTCGAAACGCAAAATTCTCGTGTCGAAAAAGTCGCAACGACATCATCTGGATACGGGGACAATGAGTACTGTGTTGAGCTCCGACGCCCGTCGCGACGACCGACGACAGCCGCCCACCAAACTTTTACCATGGCGGCGCCAAGACAACGGCGGCAGCAACTTGGAGGGTCGTCCGGCCCAAAGAGAAAGAAGCTATCCGTCGTTCGAATCACCGGGCTAATACTGGCATTTACGGTTGGCTTGGTAGTCTTTGCTGGACGCACAGCCACAGTCCAATTATCCGAGACAACAACTGCGACGACGCAGTCACAGCCTCTGTTGGCAGTCGAGGCGCCCCGGCAACACCGGTCCAAGACCCGCGACGAAGCGGTACTGATGCCAAAGAAATTTTCTCTGTCAACTACACCGAATGCACGTCCGAGACAGTCATTCGTCTCTACTGGTAACGCCACGGTCATTGCCTGGGCGGTCTCGTTGATCAAATGCGGAGACTTTCAAAGCTCCACGGCGGGCCTCAGCGATGCCGCTCTCGTTTTGCGACATTCGATCCATCAAAACTCGATTCGAAACCCCGCTTCCGGAAGTCGCTACGACTACAAAATGTACGCCATTGTCCATACCGAAGCAGCCGAATGTAGCCACGTGTTGGCCGACGCGGGCTTTGAAATTGTCATGAAGGACTCGCCAGTCGCCAAGAAGGACATTGAGGGGGAATTCTTGCGCAAACACATTCACCGAGAGTGGTGTTGTGGTGAAGCTGAATTCATCAAACTGTATGCGTACATGCTTTCTGAGCCAGTTGTTGTTCACATGGATATGGACTTTGCTATTCACCAGCCCATGGACGATATCTTTAATGTCATGTTATCGAACGACCCTGTCACTGTACAAGCGGCCAAAAGTCGCATCCCCCTAGAAAGACCGACTGATTCGTGGCCGGAACGAACAGATGCCTTCATGACGCGTGATTGGCCTCAAGTCATGCCCGGGCGCAAAGCAGGCTACCAAGCTGGATTTCTTGTGGTGCGACCCGACAAACAAGTCTTTGATGAAATAGTAGCAGTTATTAAGAAAGGCGACTATGTGGAAGGCTTTCAACATGAGAACGGATGGGGTGGTGCGGGATATGGGGGTTTCGTCGGTGCTATGGCGATGCGTAAGTTATGACATAATTTTCAGTACCAGGGAATGGGAAGTCTCCACCTCGTTATGTACGCAATCCTAACGCATGTGATCTCTCTTTCTCGCCTTGATTTTGATCATTCAGAGGGATTGTTAGCGTATTACTACGATATATTGCGACCAAACATGTGGATGGAGTTGAACCAATGTCGATACAATCACATGGGTATGGATGTACTCTATCGCTCTCAGCCCAGTTTTCGTCGGAAACATCCAAAGGTGGGCAAGTGCCGGAACAATTTGGACTATTGCGAAGACTGCATGCATACAGAAATGGATGAGATATACAGCATTCATTATACGCAATGCAGAAAGCCGTGGAACTGCGTAGGCGTTGGTAGCAACTCGGAAGGCGCGGACAAAAAGAGTATTCCAGAAGACTCAGTTCATTTCCCTCACTGTATGGAGTTGCTGACTATATGGCATGCGCATCGACAGGACTTGGAAACAAAACTGTTGGCCATCTCGGGCGACAAGTCGATTGAAAAGGGTCGAGGTGGTGACTACAAGAATGAAGTGTTTCAAGGTCATTGTTCTAGTGAAGGAAGCTATCTGGAATTGTCGTCAGCGGCGCAGCCTGAAACATGGAAGCTTCTTCCTGACCTCTATGCTGCCTAATGCCCACATGAAATGCCGACCAACTTTCCTTCCGGGACTATCCCACTGCTTGGTTGGACAGCTGCCCCCAGGTGGGAGAACTAAAACACTTCACGCACTTCCAACGGACCGACGGTGGCCAGGCGATAAGATCGCACGAACCACAGCTATGCGAACCCACGTGCCACGACCGAGCGGTCTCTCTCTGCTTTAATATCACTCAAGACGGTGATCGTTCTCATAGTTTTCCTCCCACAGTTCACACAAAGTCAAGTTTTGTCTCATCCTTACTAGTACAAGAGAAGATGACAAAATATCACGGTCAAAGGGGGCCCACAAAGACGTCCTCTGCTAAAGCGAAGGTAAGATCACTAGATAGAATACATGTGATAAAGCTGTTCGCAAATACTCCCCTCCAGAGATCGCTAACGCTCTTGTTTGCTTGTATAGGAGGAAGTAGATACGAAGTCGAAAGTTGTGGGCGAGGATAAAAAGGAGAAGCAGCAAGAGCACCATGATCACAGCCATAAGAACGAGATTCACAAGCACACGGTGGAAACAAAGAGGCCCAGTTCCGACGATAATATAGGCGACCTCCTTGCAGCCACAGATAAGGAAGCGCGCAAGCAGTATCACCGCGTACACCACAGTGGCTAGGCAGATGCAGGATCATTGTATTGTCGGGTCGTTTTGTTTTAATGAGACGTTCACGAAAAACTACGTACTGTAGCCTACATATTATGCGTAAATGGAGCTGATTTCTTACCATACTACTCTTCTAGAGCTTTTAAAGTCTATCTAAAGTGGTGCCCCGAAAATAGTTCACATTCACTGTCGTGCACGCGACGTATTACAGCAGCATGACTCCACTGGCTATCATCCCCTGTTTGCTGGTGAGGACTGCCTCGACTCACTCCGAACCCCTACAGTAGTAGAGAGTAGAGAGCCTATTACCGTACTATTATTACCGTTAGAGAGAGTACCTCGTGTTTTTGCCATTGCTCGCTTAGCGCACCTAAAAAGCAGTGTTTTTCGATTCATTCTCTAAAATGAATAGTAAAATAGCCGGTACTTACACTTATGTCGACGACGTGCTGATCACGCCGGGTGTGCACTGCACTCAACGCTCCACTCACAATTTTTTGTTCAACGGCATGATGCCTAAGTAACTGCATATGAGCCGAATCTCTCCATTGAATTCGTCGGTTGGGACGCATGTGTCTTGCAAATACAATGGCAACAGGTCCCTAAGTGCAACGCTCGTCTGTTACTTACCTCGCGTGGGGCCTATGTATGTTTCAGTTGGCTTCATAATTTCGAATCTCTCCTAGTTCATCTCCAAGTTCACAAGATCCATTGTCTTGCCATTACGCGAAGAACTTCAGCCATGGGTCCTCAAGTTGTTATGGAGAAGAGGTTAACGATTATGGAAGGCTCCGAGTGCCCTCAGCAGCCCGATATGAAACGACGGAAGCTTGCCGAAGCTAAAGATGATGCCAAGAAAGTCGGTGCGACGGAGCTAGCTTCAGCCTTTGCTCTCGCATCTCTAGCGACGTTTAGCCCCAAGTCCACCAAGATTGGTCAATCCCTTGAAGCAAGAGATGAAGTCGTAAGCAACCTCTCATGGGAAGAGAGGTCCCCCAAGAATGAGCCTGTGCCCGTGTCGCCTGAGATGCGATCTCCAAGTCGTCCGAACAAGCGAGTCCACTTCGCACCTGGTATCAAGGATGTGACTCGCAAGGCTTCCAAGTACCCTTCCTTTCAATTTCGTCAAGTCCATATGCAAGGGTCAAAGATGCCACCCGGTTTTGCTCGTGGTGTGCATGCACCTAGGCAGTTCCAACAGCGAATGATAGCGCCCTATCAGCAGCCGCAGCCGCAGCAGCGGATGATGCACCAGGTGCCGCACCACCACCATCAACAAGCCGGATTCAACATGCCTCCACCCATGATGCCACGCGTAATGCCACCTGCCGTGAGTCCTTGGATCTGCGACTTTTGTAATGTTGCTGCATTCGCAACCTATCAGGAAGCCTGTGTTCACGAAGAAGCTTGCCGTGTTCGGTGCGCAGTACCTCCGCGGCGGTCACCCATGTGGCATCCTATTTCGCCTAATCCTCATGGCCTCCCACCTCCCCGTTTCGCCATACCACCAAGTGAAGAGGTGACCCGAAGAACACAATTGCTGCCTTCTAGCAATGAAAGAGCGTGGGTCCAGGGGTCTACTCCACTATCCATTCCTGGCTCTGATGCGGAATGGCTCTCTGAGCTGAACTGCTTCATCAGGTCCACATGCTTGGAAGCTTTCTCTGCAACCGAAGAAGATATCGCCAGAACTTCCAAGCGCGGCCGCATTGCTTTTCATCAGGTTGGTATTCGTTGCCGTTTCTGTGCGCATAGACCCTCCAATGAGAGGGCAGTGGCCGCTGTATCTTATCCGACGTCTGTTGCAGGCATCTACGAGTCTGTCAGGCGTTGGCAGAGAGTGCATATGGAAACCTGCCAGGATGCTCCGGAAGACGCCAAGAGTAAATTGACTCAACTTGCCAGTACTAATGTATGGATTCCCACCACGCGTCAGTACTGGGCTGATTCGGCCAAAGCCCTTGGGATGGTCGATACCACCGAAGGTATCCGTTTCGAGACGGATCCAAACTGTCAGCCGGACAAAAGCAAGATCGGACCTTCTCAGGTTTTGGATCCAGCCGCAACAGGTGAAGACTGCGGCGAGGAGACCAGCAAAAAGTATCAGGTGGGAACCACTTTGTCTGATAGCGACCCCATCGTCTACTCTGCAGACATGGCTATGGTGCCGCCGTATGTGTACTTCCTTATGCGCCAGGTTGAGACCTGCCACTTCACCGAGGCGGATCGCTTCGTCGCCCGATCAAAAGGGCCTGTGGGGTACCCCGGGTTTCAGTGCCGCCATTGCACTGGTCATGCTGGACTGGGAAAGTACTTTCCAGTTTCATCCAAAAGTCTATCAACGAATTCGACGAGTCAGAACATCCATGCCCATCTTCTTAAGTGTCGAAAATGTCCTATTTTCGTCAAGGAACAGCTCGTCGGTCTGAAAGAAGAAAAAAGCAGGACCCCCCGCTTGGAGCCTGGATGGCGTAAGATCTTCTTCGACCAGGTCTGGAGCCGCCTTCACGGTGAAGAGGCACCAGATAGCCAAGAGGACTAAACAAGGTGTCTCGCACGAAGGGGTGCGCACGTTGCTATTCATTCATACATTTTACTGGGTCATGTATCGTAAGCTTTCATTTAATATAACATGCATTTTATCTGTACTTGTTGAACGGGAGCACACTATTGTTAATAGACTACTTAGAAGTGAAATGACCGCCGAAAGATTCAAAGAGACTCGCTCCAACTCCACCCAGGCTCACGCTATCTTCTGCATTTGCCATAACGTGTTTCTGCTCGTCGGCTGTCAGGCAGAGAACGGCGCCAATTACTGGTATCAATGCCTTCCGTTCGGCAAGAGTCTTCGCGTTCAAATAACTAAGCATAACGTTCTTGAGGTATTCAATGTTCAGACTTCCACTGCTGCTCGATCTTGTGCCTCCGTTCTGACGCTCTGAGGAAGATTCGAGTAAAGCGTTCCCTTTCCCTGGGCTTTGCGGTGCGCCATTATTGGCCCCTAGCTTTTCAAAGCGTTGAAGTCGTGCCTCAGCAGCTTCCATCATCGTTCTCATATCGTTCCTCCCTTCCTGGGCTTCCATCTTATCGGACTGGACGTTCCCAAGGAGATTAGCTAGACGATTAATCTCATTTCTCGCCGTATTGAGCTCCGCCTGCTTCTCCATCGCGAAGAACAATGGAGTGGAGCTACCACCACCGTTGGTGTTGTGACGTTCTGATCGTTCCGACTCGTCGAGTGTGCCTTGGTCGCTTGGGACTACTGTCGCTTCAACGGCGTTCGTCAGTGCTTCCTTCAGATCCTCGATGGCTTCGTTGGCATCTCGAAGTTCTTGCTGAAGCATTCTGATAGTTTCCTCTTCGTCGGTCTTACGAACTGCGTCGTCCGTCTCGCTCGTATTGACACTCGGTTTCGCATCAACTTGCTCCTTAGCTGGCTGGTCACTAGCTGTCACAGCTACCTCTTCTGCCCGTTCTAAAGCCTCTCGCAGAGTGGCAACATCGTCGGTCAAAGATGATACGCGTTCCTGTGAACGCAACAGGTCGTCTTGCAGCATCAAAGCATTTTTCTCTTGTCCCTCGAATTTGCCAAGCGCCTCCTTTAGTTCTTCTGAGAATTTGGCCTTCATAGCATCTGACTGTTGGAGTTGCTCATAAGTCGAGGCTAGTTCACTTTGTACTCTCACTAGCTCACCGTTCTTGAGTTCGAGAATACGAACTGCTTCAGTCTTCTCCACTTCCATTTCCTTGACATACACTTTGGCTTTGGCGAGAGATTCCTTGCTCGAGAGTTCGGCTTTGACAGCTCGGTCCATTGCTGTGTCAGCAGTGGCCCGCGCTGCACGACATTCCAATTCTGCCTCCTCCTTAGCTTGGACAGCAGCTGCCGTACGAGAATTTGCGAGCGATAGGGAGCTCTGGGCTTTTTTCTTGTAGTCTCCTAGAGCCTTGTCTCCCTTCGCCTCCAGAGTCTCTGTATTTATTTTTGCTTTTTTGAGCTGAGTTGCCGCGTCCTGCAACCTCGAGCGCAGTTGTTCCATTTCTTCGTTCTTGTCCGAGCCAGTTCTGTCTTGGTATGTGAGCTGTGACTCTAAGTTATCGACACTGTCCTGGAGTCTATCGTTTTTTTCCGTCAAGTCCACGACCCTGGAACCGAGTTCACGACATTCAACACGGCGCTCTTTCAACTCTTCGGCCACAAGCTTGACTCTGGCTTTCAGCGTAGAATGCTCTTCTCTCAAAGCTTCTAGAGCGGTATTGGATTCTTCGAGGGATACTCTCAAGCGCTTCACTTCTTCTTTCGACTTCCATGCCTCTTGCTCCTTTTCGCGCACTGTTTGTTCAAGCGTCTTCAGATATTTGCTGTGTTCCGCGTTCGATTTGCCAATATCGTCATCCTTGGCTTCCAGAAGCTGTTGTCTACCTTCCACTTCTCGCTTGAGAACATCCAACTTGAGTCGCTGGCCCTCGTTCAAGCGCACCAACTCACTGAGTCGTTTCTCACGCTCTTGTACCTGCGAAGCAAGATGTTCTTCCAATTCTCGCCGAGCTCTTTCACAAGCATCGTGATTCAATGATACCTTTAGCTCTTTGATCTGCCGTGCATGCTCCTGTTCAAGCAGCTTTTGCTCTTCTTGATGGTTGGCCTCCACTCGTTGCATCTGACGCGAAAAGTTCTCCATCACATTGTCAGGTATAGCAAGGCTTTGCATTGAGATTTGGCCTGGAGTAGTTGCGTCCTTTCTATCCTTGCTCTCTGGGTAATCAAGAGTTGCAGCGGATGGTAAAGTCGCGCCTTGGCTTTCGGTGACCTCGCCTTGGGCTCCTTCATCAGCAGACTCCTTTTCCTCTTCCTGGGGCGACATTTGAGATACATGCTCATTTACCTTTTTGTCCTCACTCTCAAAATATTCAGACACCTTTTCCGAGTCCGTATGAGCCTCTTCCACAAGGGCTCTTCTTTTAGATTCGTCTTCGACGGCATCCTGGTGCGGTCCGTCCTCGGTCGTCACTGTAGTTTGTGCGTCCTCTTCTTCTCCTGGCGGTGGTTGTTTACTTTCTTCACTACCTTCTTCGTCTTTCAAAGTATCTATGATCACTGGCTCTGTAGTTTCGGTTTCCGAATCTATCATTGCAGGCGTGGCTTTTGCCGACTCGGTTGACGGTTCCGCCTTGGGATTTTCTGCTAGTATAGTAGCCGAATTGGTTTTCTCCTCGCTATATTCGTCGTCGGCCAGGTCCAAATCATCCATGCCGTCTTCCTCCCATCCATCTCCACTCTCCTTGTGATTCTCATGACGATCTTCGTCGTTGTCGTCGTCGTCAGCGGTTTCATCACGCACTGTCTTGGCCTGAATGGTTATTTCGGCTATTTCCGTGGAGGTGGACTGCTGCACCGACTGCACTGGCAGCACACTGTTGAAAATAGAGCCAGCCGAAGAAGCTGTCAAAGGCTCCGCTGCGGTCGCGGGGCGTTCATGATCCGGCACCTTGGGCGGTTCTTCTGTTGCATTATCCGAGTTCTGCTGCTGAATGGCGTCGAGATTAAAGTAGCTGGTTGCATCTGCCGCCTATATAGAAAGATAACAGATGAAACGGCGTGAGTAGTGTCCTTTCGGATTCAGGATGTGCTGCAGCGTGAAATGACCGAGACACGTACCGAAAGGTGACTGGCGGCTTCCGTTGCTTGCTCCTGAAGCTCTGCAGCTTTCTTGGCAAAATCAGTAAAGGTTGAACCCCACATCTTGCACTGCTTGCACTAACCTAAGCTAGTCGATAGTCGATACCCTCGTGTGGCTTCTATAGATCAACGGTCCAACGCCTTTTCTGGTCTTCGTCATCGTCCTCGCGTCGATTTCTTTTCACGTTTCGAGTCGAGTCCGCTGAGTCGGGAAATGACTCGACTATTTCCCCGTACTAGAGAAGTCACGCGATATTCGCACACGGTGCCTCCACCGCGGCATAATGTGGACTATTTAAGGCGAAAGGTGCAATTTAATTGAAAAGACGGGATCCCGTCCGGTCTGACGTCACGAAGACAGGATCCCGTCAGACGGGAAATAGCCGGATCGATTCTATGCTACTGTAGCTCAAGAGCGTACAACATTCGAAAAGCTAGCTAGTGCCTACCCTACCGGTACACCGTACCCGGCAGCTCTACTTAGATACCCAACTTACTGCAGTTGACCACTACTAGCTAGTAGTAGGTAGCTAGAAGGTAGATTAGAAGAATCAACTAGTAGAACGTATAAAACGAATTATAAAGATAGCGCATTTATTCGGATCCAGCCAAAAGTACTCGACTCGACTTGGTTGTTGGAGGTAGGCAGAACACGCCCGTGCCACCAAGCTCCAAGTTACTTCCACTATCCCCCGTTGAATCCCTGGAGGGGGAACTGCTGTTGAGTACCAGCCACGCTCCGGCCTCGACCATTGTCTCTATTTCGGGTTCCTCCTTGGCGCACTCCTGGGCAGCACGTCCAACGAGGACAGCGTGGTATTCAATCTACTGGACCCGTGGGATCTAAGAGGTTTTAGTTCAGCCGCTCCGTGAATTCCGAATGTATTCTTCCAAGTGATCAAAGGCTTCAAGGCGTCCTTGACGGACTTGTGCACATCATCCTCGAGATGTATGGGCTCAACTTGTTGTTCTTGTTCTTCGTCATTTTGTTTGGAGTATAAGACTTCTTCGGTGGCCTTCCATTTTCTGACACTTTCTCTCAGCTATCTTGGCACTTTACTTTGCGCTTGTTCTCTAACGCTTCGGCACCGTGTTTGCGAATCGCATAGGCAGCTACTAGACGAGGAGCCCTTCTTCCGTTCTCGCGTAAAAATACCGGTGTGATCTTTTCTTCAGGCAGATGGTGCTGGTCACCCAGAAAAGGCCCAGTCTAATAGCGACGTTTTATATGGGCATGCCGGGTGTTTGTTGAGGGTATAATGGTTGGGATGTTGAATGTTATCGTTTTTATGGCAATGTGGCTTTTTTTTGCTTCCCAGAAGGACTGTTCGCATTTGTGCCATGTCACATTGGCAATGGCATGTTGTATGATGTTGTCACGTGTCAAAATCCCGAAACGTAACCCGGACGTTTTCGCCCGAACGTGTGTGCAATCCCCTTGGTGAGTGTCACCATCCGATCACCATTTCGATCGTTGGATGGGCAGTGGTCTCTGGTAGATTGGACAACTGCAGTTACTACTTGATCGGCTTGTGTCTTTGTAGCATCCTTTGGTTATACCTTGAATCGACAATAGCACTATGACGAAACTGGGACCAAATCTTCCGGCAACGCCCGCCTCATCGGCGCCCACCTACACTTCCGTCGGACACAACAACAGCCGACAGCCACCTCCAGATATGACCAACGGCGCTGCTGGTGTCTCGACGCCTGTCAAGGTGGACAATCCCATGCCTCATCGCCTTCCAGAAGGCGAAAACGCGGCTCCCCTGGAAGTTATCGGAACGACCGCCAGTGATAAGCTCGTCATTATCATGGTGGGTTTGCCAGCGACTGGAAAGACCCACATTGCCAAGCGGATTTGTCGGTTTCTCTCGTTCTTTCACGATATTCCGTCTCAGATCTTCAACGTCGGTGACTACCGTCGTCAACTATGCGGCGCCACCATGCTTGCCGAGTTTTACGATCCTAGCAACGACGAGGGATCGTCTGCCCGGCGCATGGCGTGCGATGCGGCTCTGGCCGACTTGGTTGACTATATCAAGCTGGATGGAGTCCGTGTGGCGGCCTTTGACGCCACCAATAGTACCAAAGAGCGTCGTCAGCATATTCTGAGTGTCTTGAAGAACTCTGGAATTGGGGCCAAGAAAATGTTTGTGGAAAGCATCTGCGATCAAGAAGAGGTACGATACAGATTCGAGTGATACGACCCCTGCGCCATGCTCCATTCATGTGGTCACTCAACTCACACGTTTATTTCCACCAACCACAGCTCTTGGAAGAAAACATTCGCAAGGTCAAACTCAGCACTCCTGATTATCGTGACATGGATCCCGCGATAGCCATGGCCGATTTCAAGCGTCGTCGAGGCTTTTACATTGATGGATACGAGCCTGTCGAAGAGTCGGATGGTCCCCATATAAAGATTATCAACAGCCGACAGTTTATTGTCGCCAACATTCGTGGTTATTTGCCGCTCAAGGTGGTCCATTTCGTCATGAACTTGCACACGCTCCTTCGAACCTTTTACTTGACGCGTCACGGTCAATCTGAGTATAACCTGCTGGGTAAAATTGGTGGCGATTCCGGATTGACTCCGGCTGGTTTCGAGTATGCTCGTCGCTTGGCCGAATTTGCCGCAGAGAACATTGCCAAGACGAAAGAGACAAACCCCGAGACTGGAGAGGAGAAGAAAGTGTCTCGCCCTTGTCGTTTGTGGACGAGCACACTCAGGCGAACCAAGGAAACGGCTCAGTTTATTAAACACCCAAACATCCAACACACTTGGGACAATGGGGATACTGGAGGTATGTTTGCTTGTTGAACGGTGGTTGTAGTTGTCTCATGAATTTTTCACTGACGATAGCCTTCTCACTTTAAATTTTGCAGAATGGCTTCAGTTCCGTACCATGGCCCGCCGAAACTTGGACGAGCTTTACGCCGGCACTTGTGATGGTACGTGAAAGTGGATGGCGTTACACAGAACAGCGGTGAAAAAATATTGTTTCTAACAATTCCTTTCTCACTTGTTTAACAGGTATGACGTACAAAGAAATTGAGCAAGTCTTTCCTGACGAGTTCAAGCGACGACAGGACGACAAGCTAGCCTACCGCTACCCCCGGGGAGAGTCCTACATGGATGTTACACTTCGTTTGGAACCGTTGGCGCAGGAATTAGAACGAACGCGGGAACCTGTCATGATTGTAGCGCATCAGGGAATCCTCCGTATTTTGTACGCCTATTTTATGGGCTTGGATCGTAACGAAGCTCCGTACGTGAGTATCCCTTTGAACAATGTGATTGAGTTAACGCCCCACGCATACGGTTGTCACGAGAAGCGCTTTTGTCTGATGCGCAAGGAGGAAATGTTGAACGATGGACAAGACGAACCTGTTACGAGCATGCCCAGATCGGGCCAGAGTGAGGTCCACACGTCGTACCCACCGAATGATCCCGTGATGAATGCGCCTAGCTGCTGAGTACTTAGATACGAGGGACACGGTGTAACAGTTTGTATTTAGATAGATTCTAGGGCTCTGTTTTCTTGTCTTCCTTGCTCCTCTCTTTCTTGGCCTCCTTTTCTAGTGGGGGCATGTGCAGTATAGTGCAGATCACTTCATTCTCCTTGACATAGTCTGAGCCTTCCTCCACGAAAATCTTTCCCACAATTCCTATCTCTTCGTCGTCGATCTCCATTCCAAAGGTGAAATCGGGCATCTCTATGTCACACAATATCTCCTCGCGCTGCAAAACATCGCCTTCTTCCTTGTACCACTTCAAAACTTTCCCTTCTACTTCGCCCATTACCGGCATCTTGACTTCGACTTCTACAGTAAAGAGAGAAGCATCCACTTGAAATTGCTTTGAATCGATGACCTCCTCAAATTCAACGCCTTCTGGAATTCCATCTTGTGGCCGGCTGCCTTTATTCTTGTCACTTAAATAACGCAACCGATAGATTCCTGTATTTAATGAAGGTAGATTCGCCCAGCTGCGGAGCGCTGAGCGCGTTGAACGATGGATCAATCCAAGGTGACTCGCCATGGTGCCGAAAGCAATCTTCGGCCTCTTTTTGTTGTTCTTTCAATCATTCGGAAAACAAACTTTTGGTTCCATTTCCGGGTTCTTGCATTTGGCAAAAAATGAAATCTCGAAACCAAGATTAGCCCCTCTCAATTTATCAACGACCTCATAGTTTTTTTAATGTTCCCCGCGTAGCTGTTTCGGTGTCGACTTTTGATTGGCTACAAGCAAAAGCGAAGCATCGCTTTCTTCTTGTTGCCACGATGGCCGTTCGTTTACGGTTCTCGTGCCAGAGGTAGAGTCCAGTATACGCGCCCAAAGTGCTGCAACAGATAGCGTGTATAATTACTAACATCGAAGAGCTGTTGTTCTCTTGTCCAGGGGCAGCTACAGATGGTATGCCTGGGCAGAGACGTAGCACCTAGTAGTAATATTAGATACACTGTCAGTCAGCTAGCTATTGAATATTGGTTAGTTTAGATACGGTACCGTATAATTAAGCTAGCCCGTTGTGGCGAAGGAGGGCATCTGGGTTAGGTT
>Ga0307981_1002460_pt1 | contig 14986 bp, 16 predicted proteins | sample OrgLakmetagen987_FD_201849 | JGI IMG/M metagenome (GOLD analysis project Ga0307981, IMG submission 201849) | Saline water microbial communities from Organic Lake, Antarctica - #987 | ecosystem: Environmental > Aquatic > Non-marine Saline and Alkaline > Saline | place: Antarctica: Organic Lake... | reverse complement strand
AGCGGCATAGAAGAAAAACCCATCAAACTGTCTCAAAAACTTGACGAGCGCACTTCAGCAAGACAACGGATCTTGGACACAGCGGCAGAGCTTTTTACAGTCGAGGCATAAACAACACCGGTATCGACCGCATCATTGCTGATGCAGAGGTTGCTAAGGCTTCGATGTATAACCACTTTGCAAGCAAGGAAGAAATAGTCGTTACTTATCTTCGGGGCATACGCGAGCAATTCGCTTTCACTGTACCGAAGCAAGCCAGAACCATCAGAGCCCACGTTTGCCGTTTGGAAGAGGAAGAGTATGGGTGTCAAACGGAATTCTCCTGGCCTTAGTAGGGATCTAAGATCGAATAAGCCCTCATAGCTCAAAGTTCGAGGGGATAATAAGCTTAGTCATTTACTCGAAGCCCAAGGAGCACCATGAGGAGCTCGGGATCAAATTCGTCGAACTGGCGAGGTGCTGTGGCTTCTAAATTCGAACCCCAAAGGGCCAAAGGTTCTGCTAGGAGGCACATACCGCCTGAATGTTGGATAAGTACAAGTTTTCGTCATCTGTTCATTATTCGCCTTAGATATTCGCTGTAGTCCCCACTACCGTAGAGAGTGGCGAGCGCCTCGAGGCGCTTGTCATCGAGGTAACCATATCTCCAGGCAATCTCCTCCGGACAGGCAATCATAAAGCCCTGCCGAGACTCCACAACCTTTACGAATTCGGATGCCTGCGCGAGAGATTCAATCGTTCCAGTATCGAGCCAGGCTGTTCCCCTTGGAAGACTAACGACATGCAGATCCCCGGAAGCCAAGTAGGAAAGATTTAGATCGGTTACTTCCAGTTCCCCCCGGATTGAAGGACTAATTGACCGTGCTCTTTCAAAAGCGGAATTGTCAAAGAAGTAGAGACCTGTGACCGCCATATCGCTTTTGGGTGTAACCGGCTTTTCCTGAAGGGCAATTGCGTTTCCGTCGACATCCAGCACAATTACTCCATACCGCGAAGGGTCGGTAACTCTCTGAGCGAAAATCGTTGCCCCAGCATTGCTTTTGTAAGAGCCAAGAGAGTCCCCGACGCCTGCGCCGTAAAATATATTGTCCCCAAGGATTAGAGCCACGCTGCCCCCGTCAGCAAATTCCTCACCTAGAAGCAAAGCATGGGCGATTCCCCGAGGTTCATCTTGAATCGCATACTCGATACTTAGACCCAAGTGCTCCCCATCGCCAAGTAAGTCTCTAAACTGGTGTTGATCGCGGGCCGTGGTAACTATGAGGATTTCTCGAATTCCCGACAGCATGAGAGTGCTTAGTGGATAGTAAATCATTGGCTTATTGTAGACCGGTAAGAGCTGTTTTGAAACAGCTCTTGTCAATGGATGTAGCCTTGAACCAGTGCCACCTGCCAGCAGAATACCCTTCATGTTGCTATCCTAGCTGGGAGCGGAAAGATAATATGAGACTACTGGTCACAGGTGGGGCTGGCTTCATCGGCTCAAACTTCGTAACGAGAACCCTTGATACTAGGGCTGGGGTGGAAATTACTGTTCTGGATTCCCTCACTTACGCGGGTTCAAGAGCTAACCTGAAGCCCTTTTCTGACTCCTTAAAGTTTGTTGTGGGAGATATAAGAGACGCGGATTTGGTGGATGAGTTAATCGCGTGCTCCGACTTAGTAGTCCACTTCGCGGCTGAATCGCACAACGACAACTCCTTGAAAAATCCCAACCTTTTCTACGATACGAACGTGATGGGTACTCTTAACGTAGCAAACTCATGCGTCACTCATGATGTAAGGCTTCACCACATATCCACTGATGAGGTGTTTGGAGACTTACCATTAGGCAGCAATGACATGTTCGACTTGGAAACTGCCTATAACCCTTCAAGCCCATACTCGGCTTCCAAAGCAGCCGGGGACCACCTGATTCGATCTTGGGTGCGTTCTTTTGGTCTGCGTGCAACAATCTCCAACTGCTCAAACAACTACGGACCACGACAGCACTGGGAGAAACTAATTCCCAACACCATAAAATCCCTGGTCGAGGGAGGCAAAGCCGCAGTTTATGGTTCGGGCATCAATGTTCGAGATTGGATACACGTCGATGACCATGTGGACGGCATTTGGCTGGCCGCAGAAAAGGGCTCAATTGGATCTACCTACCTCTTCGGAGCAAGGGAAACTCAATCTAACCTTTACGTTGTCCGTGCAATTCTAGAGATTCTCGGGTTTGGCGAGGACTCTATTGACTTTGTAAAAGATCGCCCCGGGCACGATTTGAAATATGCGATTGACCCTTCGGTCGCAGAGCGCGAGTTGGCTTGGGTCCCTCTTAACACTTCAATTCTTGAAGGGCTACCAAACATAATTTCCTGGTACGTCGCCAAGCTACGAGCCTAGCTTTGTGCTCTCCATCTCACCTCCGTGCTCACCAAGCGTGATCGAAAATCGTGCAGGTGCGGCTGGCAAGCTACCCAACCACACTATTCTTTTTACTCTTTAGACGGCCACCAACACAAAAATTCTTAGGGCTCACTTGGTTTCGTCAGCCATCGACAAACCGGCTGGAGTGCGCGCATGATGGACACTGCCTTGGTTGTTTCTGTTCGTGGGAATACGCGTAAGGGCATTAGTGTCAAGTTCCTGAAATCTAGACTTAGCTGGGTTGTTCTATGGCGAATCTGGTTTGGCAATTGTCTCTTCGAGCGTTGGATGCGCTCGTCAAGTTTTTGAGACAGTTTGATGGGTTTTTCTTCTATGCCGCTGCCAGTTGGCAGCGGTCTTGGTAAGCGGTCAGAGTAGCGGCCGGTTGTAGTCCTCCGTTGTGGGAGTGGGGCCGCCGCCGATTGTACCAGGATTCGATGTATTCCATCACCGCGGTGCGTGCGGCGAGGTGGTTGTCGAAGTGCTGCTGGTGAAACATTTCGGTCTTCATGTGGGAGAAGAACGACTCGGCCACGGCGTTATCCCAGCACACGCCCACGGCTCCCATCGACTGGCTGACCCCATTCGCAGCGCACCACTTCTGGAACTGCCCAGAGGTGTATTGACCAGGTTCAACCAGTCGATGCAACACCGGCTTGTTGGATCAACATTAGTTGCTCGTTGAATGCTTCAGCTGGGGTCTTCCAGCCGAGTGTCTTGCGGGGCCGGGTGTTGAGGGCGTGAGCGACGGCTTCGATATCCTCGGACGCCCACCTAGAGAGATCGGTGCCCTTGGGGAAATATTGGCGTAGCAGCCCGTTCGTGTTCTCGTTCGTCCCTCGTTGCCAGGGCGACTGCGGGTCGGCGAAGAAAACCGGGATTCCCGTCTCGACTTTGAACTGGGCGTGCGCGGACAGCTCCTTGCCGCGATCCCAGGTCAACGACCGGGCGAGTTCTTTGGGCAGAGTCAACATCGTGCTGGCGAGGGCATTCTTCATCGAGATCGCGCCGTAGCCACCCAAAGCCGGCCCGTTCCTTGGCGTTTCTTTGTGCCGGTATCCCTCTTCACGCGGAAGATGGACCAACAGGGTGAACCGGGTCGTGCGCTCCACCACGGTGCCGATCGCCGAGCGCCGAGCGCCGAGCGTTCTAAGCCGATCACCAGATCGCCCTCCCAATGCCCGGGAACGGCGCGGTCCTCAGCCCCTGCGGGCCGTTCACTGATCAGCGTTCCAGGGGTGACATGCGCCCATGTCTTGCGCCGAGATCGCTCCCGCGGTGCGCGCAACGCTCGACCGGTGCGCAGACACCACACCAACTCTCGCTTGAGCGCACCACGCCCCTCGATATAGAGCGATTGGTAGATAGCCTCATGACTGATGCGCATGGACTCATCGTCCGGGAAGTCGAGGGTGATCCGGTTCGCGATCTGCTCCGGACTCCACGCCAACGACCATGCGCGATCCTTTCGGTGCGGCTTGTTGTCTCCGGTGAACCGCGGCGGTGGCGGACCCGCGATGACCGTGCCGTCGGGTCGACAGATCTGCCCTGACAGCCGCTCCAGCACATACGCGTGCAACCGCGGGTTGGCGACCAGCTTCGCGACCTTCGGGCGACGTGCGGCGATATCGGTCTTCCACTGCACGACCGACGCTCGGTATCCACTGCTCCCGTAGCGGACGGCGGCATTGCGACGTAACTCCCTGGAGATCGTCCCGGGGTCGCGACTCATCGCTCGGGCGATCTCACGCACGCCCTTACCCTGAGCCCGAAACAGCGCGATATCCTCGCGCTCAGCGAACGACAGGTAGCGGCCCGACAGCTGGAACTTCAGATCAAACGGTGGCATGCCACCAGCGTTATGGAACCACCGCTGACCGACGGGCGGCGACACGCCAACGACCGCGGACGCCTCGATGGGCAGCAGCCCCTTCGCGATCTCGACCCAGAATCCAACCTCGACCGACCGCTGAAACTTCGGGTGACCGGGTGACCTCAACTTTGGTCTGACCGCCCGATCCGTAGCCTGCTGACGACGAACCATCAAACACCTCCATATTTACGAGGTGTTGCGACGACCAATTGAATCCGCCTTGAGTGCCTCTGTCGCTGTGAAAGATCGCCCCGCCGTCATCGAGGTGTCCGTGGTCATGGGCCATTGACAGGGCATCGATGATCAGGCTGGTGCGCATATGAGAGGCCATCGACCATCCCACCACCATCCGGTTCCACAAGTCGATCACGGTCGCCAAATACAGCCACCCCGACCCGGTCCGCAGGTAGGTGATATCGCCGCAGAGCCGGGTTCCGGGAGTTTCGGAGGTGAAGTCGCGCTTCCCGTTCCGATCGACCATGTGATTCTTGATGTGCTCCGTGCGAGCATCCGGGTCAACGGTCGTCGTCTTCTTCCACGCCCGCATCCTTACCGCCGAAAGGCCACGCCCACGCAGGATCGACCCGACCGTGCCGATGGCGACGCGCACCCCTTCCTGGGCCAGGAGGATCGCGATCTGGTCCCTCCCGGCCTTGCCCTTCTCCGCGCTGATAAACATGAAGTAGTCGTTCATCGTTGCTTCGCGGCGAAGAAGGCGCTGACTTTTCCCAGGAACTCGATCTCCCGCTTCAGTTCGCCATTCTCGGACTGCAAGGCCTTATATTTGGCCCACTCGACAACCCCAATCTCAGGTGCGACCTGCGCGACCGGCCGGCCCGATGAAACCACCAGCTCCACAGCCTCGGCCCGGAACTCAGCACTGAACTTACGACGATTCGACATGAAACAGATTCTCCTAACCTCTGTCTCAAATCATTGTACGGGCGCACAATCGTTGCCATGTACAACGAAGTCGGGTCGATACTTTTGCAAATTCGGTACGTAATCCAGTGTCCCCTGAGGGACCACATCACCAACGTTCTTTAGCGCTCGCACTACCTCAGCTCTTCGCGACCAATCTAATGTTAATTTCACCAGGGTGACCTTGGTGAAATGGCTATGTTGAATCCTTCGAATCAGTACTGCGGGATGAATGCCTAGAGGTCAACCGGTTCCACCCCCTGAACCACGCCAAAATCCACGTTGTATATTTGGAAGGAGCAATACAACACAATTAAGCTACATTCAACTTTGGGCTATCTAGCTGCAGCGGATTAAGCTGCCTGTTGCGCCCGCTAAAACTAATCCACCACTCCCATAACGATTGGGGTGAGATTGGGGCAAGGCCACTGGTGCTAGGTTTACCTTATGAACCTCACTGACTCCGAAGAGAGAAACCTCGGAATAATTATTCCAACTCTACAGAGAAGACCAGACATGCTTCTTGGCGCCTTGTCATCAGCGCTAGATTCATCTCCAAGCCAGGTCGTAGTCATATCCCCAGATCCCCCTGGGGATTATATATCGGCTCACTTGAGCGAAAAATGTTTGTGGATTGTGGATGATGCCAATCTCCCGCAGAGCATTAATGTCGCGGTCAAGAGGTTGAAGCCAGAAATCACCCACTTCGCCTGGATTGGGGACGACGATTCTATGTTGCCTAAAGAGGTGCAGGAGATATTCAACGAATGTGACCTAGGCCATCTTCTAATCGGATATTGTCATCACATTGATGCAAATGGTGAGCTTTTATGGGTTCAAGAGCCACGGCTTTGGCGCATGACCACACCTGGTCTCGTGATGTTTACAAGTCCAATTTCCCAACCTGCATCAATAATCTCTAGGGCGGCATTTGACAAAGTCGGCGGCATTTCGCCAGAGTACCCACTAGCGTTTGATCAGGACTTGTTCACCAGATTAGTTCTAAACTTTGGCCCTCCAAATTTAGTGAAGAGATCTTTTGCAAGATTCAGGGTCCACAATGAAAGCCTCTCTTTTAAAAACGGGAAGGCTGCGCTTAGGGAGAGCGCCCAGATACGGAGGTCCAATGCTCCTCCTCACCTTAAAGGCGCGACTATCACCGTTGATATGTTGAGGATCTTAGCCAACTCAATTAGGAGACCCCTAATTTGAGTCTTGGCCTCAGAGTTTCTTGGGCCTGTTAGTTAAAGTACCTATTCTTTTGGTAATTTCAGGGAAAAGCTTTTCTATTACTCTCTTCCACCAAATTGGATGGGGCTCGGCATGGCGTCCCGCAATTGGCACGTTCCAACTCTGTCCATACGTGCATCTCAAAAACTCTTCAGGGTTAGCCACAGTAGGAATTTCAATGCCGCACATTCGAGCGACCCCTTGCCCGGAAAACAAGATTTGAGGAGCGAAGAGATTAACTGCTCTTCTGCCTTTCGGTGATTTCTTGAAGAAATAAAAATCAATGTATTCCTCGTTACGAATGATTGACAGGATAACTTTTTCGTATCTAGCTATCTCGAAACCCTTGCTAAGAAACACTGGAAGCGAGTCCAACACGCTCTGCCTTTGCTCTTCGAAAACAAAAATGTCTGTATCTGTGTCGTGCGCAATAAAGTCTGATTCCCGAATTGCACCCAGCAAAGTTCCGTAAATAATCCCCCAAGTCACTTTGCTGTTTGAAAGTATTTGACGCGCATCTAAAAGATTCTCCTTAGACTGATCTCTGCTTAGTGGTTTTTGCTTTAGCTCCTTGAGATCGAAGAATAAAGGACCCTGCGAGGTGGGGACATAGTTTTTCAAACGATCACTTCGAAACGCGAAGCTAGTTGCGTAATTAATGTTTCCCTAGCTCGCCCACTGAGGCCAAAATCTCTGAATGGGTCAGAGTGTAAGTCTTGAAGACTCATTGAAAGATACCTTGCAACTAAGTTGATCCACGGCTCGTGATTCATGTAGTTCGCTCCTGCGTAATTCAATGCGCTATGAATCCCTACATCAGTCTGACGCCTCGCATGTGAAGTGACTCGCGAGAGAATTAGCTGATAGTCGTCTTTCGACGACCACGTTCTAGCGAACTTGTATTGTCTGCCCCATGGGGAAGCAGAGGAGCTGATAACCGAAAAACCCATACTAGCCCCCTCGACAACTGCATTTCCGTGATGAGAAATCAGAATGGTGTTGGAAGGATCGAATCCTCGTAAAAGCTCGAAATTAGAAGTCGAATCATTCACCAGCCTGATTTTAGGACAAGTTTGCTTGGCAAAATCTTTCCAAAGCAAGCGGTCCATCTCCACAGTTCCAGATGTGTCCGGACCACCAAAAAAATTAGGGTGTGCCTTTAAATAGACATCAAACTCTTCGTTGTTATCCACTAGCTCATTTATGGTGAAGGACAACCACTCGTAAACCCCCTTGAAACCATCAAAGCCATATGGTAATTGGGCATCGGTAAACGCATGGGCGTAAACGATGACGGCAATTTTTCCCTTTGACGCTGCGAATGCTTCGGAAACTACCTCTCCGGGTCGGTAGTAATGAATTAAACCCTTTGGGTCTCTGAGGCGATCCTTCATGTAATCTGCGGCTTCTGACAAAGTTGTATTCGCAGCATGCTTTCTCTCGCTCAGATGTTGCTGGAGAGCTCTTATGTTGTCATAATTCCCCTTGATACACAAAAGATCGTCAGGCTCCGGGAGGTTTAGGTAAACGGACACTTTTTGCCGCTGAAGAAAGAAATCAACTACTATCCCATCAAGATAATAAACATTCCCTAGGTACAGTCCTACGGTGTTTCGAGACAGTCTTTTTGCGGCACCCAGCACGAATGCGCACCTCACCAGATTGATGTGGTACTGAAGGAAAAAGCTAAGTGCGCTCCTATTTGTGGAGACACCCCTCAAGGTGCTTGCTGTAGCGTATCTCCCGATTTCTACGCGCCCTACTTCAAAAATGTAGTAAGGGCGGTTCGAAGAAAAGTTTAGGACGTTTGCAAGGTAAGAGGCCGCTATGTTCATGGCGGAGGAGATAGTGAAGTGGTCAAACTTTCTATGCCCAAGCCCCTGAACACGGATTTCCGGATGAGTTGTGGTGGACCTAAGATGTTCGAGCGCTGCGTCCTCAAGAAAAGAGATTGTTCCCTTTTCTTTTGGACTTAGGTGCGTTACAAAAATGTTGGGATGGACTCTCATAACGCCTAAGTCTACAATATTTCAAAGTCAGAACTCTCACGGTTGCTAGTTCCTGGAAGGATCACCGGTGCTCTTGGGGGTTAGAAGGTCTTACGAACTCCCTAAGTGAGTGATTTGCTAGCCGAAGCTCATTATCGAGAAGTTTCCGCAGATGGCCTCGCGTTTCACTGGCCAATAACCGTTAGTAGATTTCGGAAAAGACAAAGCCATATGCTGAAACACCCCATAGTAAAATTCTCTGTCTTGAAATGAACGGCTCCCTCAATCAATATCTTTTTTCCATTGGGTGGCTAATTCACATGTCAAAAGCAGGAAGCCCATCACGTTTGCTGGAGAAAGGACCTTGTCACCATTTTCCCATAGGAATCTAGAGCCCAAGGGCGCTCCATGGAAACCCCAAACATCACCGTTGGAAAGTTCAAATCAGAATATCCTCCAACCGCAGGCCGTAAAATCAAAGATAACGCACTGGGCGTCAAGCTGCATAGTCTCTTAGCCAAGGCAATCAAGGGTTTACGAAAGTTAGGACCTTCAAGGTCTCTTTCGGAGAGCCTTTAAGGCTTTGCCCTGGTTCTGGAATGAGTGCTAACCATTGTGGGGAGATTCCAATTGCCTCGAACTGCAACCAATCACTCTGGGGCATTTTTAGCCTTGTTCAATCGTCAACATTTTCTTGGGTGTGAACTGAACTAGGGCACCACTCTCCGGGAGTCAGGCCAAGATTTTGGACGATGGGTTCTAAAACAGCCATTGAGACCCTCTTGTGTTGTCAACGGAGAATGGTGGAGCTTGCGACTATTTTGATTTCAGGGGCAGAAACCATATTTTGGGATTAAACAACCAGTCAACTGGATGCGGACAGGATTCTTTCGCCAAAACAGTCATTGCAGGCCACTAGGGTGAGTCGATTGTCGTCTGTAACGATGTTGAGTTGGTCGAAGGCACCCTGAACAGGGTTTTTATCCGCACGCCAACCGGCGGGTAATTGATATTTTCAACGTGGGTCGGAAGCAATATCTAATACAACGTGAATCAGGTGAGCAGGGTAAAGAGCGTGAGTGACCACTCCCCGTAAAAAACAGGCAACACGCTTAAGATTCACGCGGAACGCTTCCGAGTGGAGACCTTTACGGCACCCTTCGCCCACCAAATGCCCATGCGAGCAAGCAAGCATGATGGAAGTACTGGAAGCGATCAGAGAGGCAGACAGAGTCGTTAAAACGAAAGTCCGCGTGCGTGCGACTCGCTGGAAGATTCCTTTGATGGGAAACGGTCTTACTAAATCTTTTGTTTCCCTTGAGGCCTAAACGGCAGTTGACCTTGCTACTGAGAAAGACAGTCAGTTGGTGGCGTTTGGTCCCCACGGTGCTGGCAAAACAACACGCTACGCATTCTGGTAGGAGAAGAAACTCCACACACGGGAAATCTTGAACTAGGAAATGGGCTGAAAATCGCCTATTTGGCGAAGAACATGAAACCTCGGATGTGAAAAAATTGTGTAGCAAAACATGCAGAACTCCCGTTCACAGCTTACAGACATAGATGCCCGAAAAGCCCTTGGACCACTCCTTTTCATTGGTGACGATGCTGGTGCTGTTACACCATCTAAACCCAAAAAGAGTATCAATCCTCATTGACGATGATTAGTAACACTGGAAGAAGGGTGCGATAAGGCGACTTCACTGCGGTGGTCGGGCCGGATACCGGTCGTAGATAGGAGAAAAATATCAGAGGCCCCCACAAGCTGCTCACTTCAGCTCCGACAGCCACATAACCTGGCAAAATGCCCGAGTCCGAGGTGATTTTCATAGGTTACTCTAAAGTTCGACGCATCAATTCTTTTCTCGCCCTGTTCTTCGATGACCAATCGATGAATTTACGAGAGAGCCCATTGGGCACCTTTGTGCCTCCATCCACTTCAATTATTAGCAGATTTGACTATCTCCAATTCTGCCTAGAAACACAGCCCCCCGCGGGCTAATTGCTGACAACGGGAAGGGGAACTGGCATGACGCCATTTATTCGGCCCCTAACCTGCGAGAGTCGTCTCTTGACCAATCGTGATTTGCAGAAGGATTACGAAGATCGAGATTCTTACGCGAAACCAAGGCATTCGTTCGAACAAATCGCTCGCAGGATTCAAGAGGCTGACACAGTCGCTGCCCAGGGCGGGGACATGGTTGCTTTTTTGCGCTCGATTTATACGACCAAATGCATAACTGGGACAGATATTCAATGTGCGTCGGGGCTTCTACCCTAGAATCTCTGGCAATGGCGTTATTTAAACCTTCTGAACCAAAGCGCGTGCTGGCAATCGGCATGGTGAACAGCATTCATTTTGCTCGGTGGTTGAGCTCTGCACAGGGCGTAAACGCCAAATTTAAGATTTTCCCATCCGGTCCGAATCGAAAAGTTCATCCGCTTATCAGGGAACTTGTTATGAAGGAGGGCAGGCAATTCTCTTTGGGCAAACTAATGACACTCCTGTCCCTTCCAATTTGGATTATCGACAGACTCTTTAACGGGAGGCTCAGGGCGGTTTTCCTGTGGAGCGTTTTAAGACTGCGGCAATACGACATTGTCCACTTTCACGAAATGCAATCCGGTGGATATCCCCTGACTAAGGTTCCCACGAGCCTACTATCTAGGTCGAAAGTTTTCTACACGCCCTATGGCAGCGACTTATTCTGGTTCCAGGATGAGGCTAAACCCCTAGCTAGAATTCGTCAAACACTACGTCTTGTCGACGGGATTTTTCCTGAGTGCGAAAGAGACGGTGTACTCGCCCGCAAATACGGCTTTCAAGGAGAGCTGCTGACAAGCATGCCTGCTGCAGGCACTATGCAATTCGCCGTAACAGAACCTGTGCCAGTCTCAAGCCGCACGGGGATAACAGTGAAGGGCTACGGAGGAACCTGGGGAAGGGCAATCCATGTCATACATGCCCTCGAGGCAATTCAGGAACATCTACTCGGTTTCGAAATTCACGTTACCTCTGTGACAAAAGACGTTGCGAAAGAAATCAAAAGACTGGAGTCTTCCTCAAAGCTGAATCTCGTGCTGCACTCCAAGTTTTCGCTTTCGTCTGAAGAGATGAAGATTCTTCTCACACAGTCGAAGTTCTATATTGCCCTCTCAATCTCCGACGGGTTTCCCGCAAGCCTCACGGAGGCTCTTCTATGTGGAGCAGTTCCGATCCAATCTGACACTGCCTGTCTTCCGGACTCTCTGGTTGAGATTTCGCCCAAAAATTTTGTGTCTACTGAAAACTGGGGTCAACTAGGCAAGATATTACTTGAGCTCGAGGTCGACCAGAACAAGCTCCAGCTTCTCTCAACCGGCTTCGCTGAATGGGCAAGATCCCAAGCCATTGGGGCTGAAGAATTTCGGTCTATCATCTCAAAGGCTTACGGTATCTCTTCTAAGTAACTCGTTGAGCAGTAGAGCTCTATAAAATCGTGCTGACTTGAGGGAAGACTATCAACAACATTTTTAGTATTCAGTCATCCATTAAGACCGAAAACGCCGAGGGCCCATTTGCCAACAACGAATTTACAACTCGGGCTGCGCACCCTCTGGACTCTGCTTTGCTCCTTACGGTTGACACGAATAGCCGCAGTGGCGTGAGTGCCAAGAATTCCCGAGAACAAGAATTGACTTGCTGGGTTCGGGTGTCATCTTATTACGATTCACTGATTCCAGGCTCGGCATCCCGGCAGGTACGGGCTGACTTGTATTTTGGTCGATTCTCGTGAGCCCAACCTCGAAAGGCGTCTCAAAGGCGCCTTTGTCGTATCTCGCGCAAAACGTCCATGGTCACAACCTCGTGGCATGACTCAATTTAGCAGGACCACAACTTATGAGATTCGTCCTGCGGCCAACCTTGGTTGCCGTGCAGACTGTGAAGGTCATGACTCAAAAAAGAAAACCAAGCATTCATCTGAACAATTCGTTCGCAAGATTGAAGAAGCTAGCCGTGCCCCTTCCAAAGGCGGGAACATGGCTGAAATTCTGTGGGCCTAAACGCGACTGAGGGAACCTTCTAGGCGCGTCCAGGCGCCGGTCAGCCGTGTTTCACATGATCGAGTTTTGACCAACGAATGGATTGTCTGTCGCCTCGCTGGGCTTTCTTGATAAGCGTGTCGACGCCCACAACACTCGGCTAGGAAAGATGTTCATTATCGGGAGCCCTGTTGACGGTGTGGTTGAACTCAGAGATAGCCCATTTACTTATGCGGACCAGGATGTCCACCAGAGGCGGCTGTCTTGACACGATTGCTGACATAGGTCAAGCCCCTTCGGGCCGCAGGAAGGTCAGTCAGTATTTTCATTGCCCTTCCAATCTTGAGCAGGAGACATGTCCGTCAGTGTTTCTCGGAATTTTCACCAACGCGGGAAGTTTTTTTGACACTTTGAGCTTTCTCCGGTGTAGAACTTTGCAGAGCATCAAGTTGTTTTTTTGGCTAGAGATGTTGAAATCCAAGTCGATGTATGCTTTGCCGCCTGGGTACAATCTTCGGAAACGAGACCACGGGACCTCAGCCAATTGTAATTTTCCCGGAACTTTTGCTGCACAAGTTCGAGGCCACATGGTGAGCAGAGGAAATGCGGAATTCCCTCCATCGCCATGGCTTCCCCGTCGACTCTTAGCTGATAACGACCCCCCCATGCTGAAGGCAAGAGGCTTTTCCGTGAAGGGGTTGTCCCGAGGAATTTCGACAAACGACATTTATAAATCGTCTTTTCCGAATGCTTTCTCCTAAGTGAAGACGTTGACTTTCGGGGGCGCAGGTGAGTGGTGACCTGGGGGTGATTCAAGGAAGGACATAGTTAGTCAACGTTCCTAAAGTCTCTGTCGTTTAACTCAATAATATCTGGACGAAAGAAGAAGTCAGAGTCATCGTGCAAAAACAAAGTGATATCCTTGTTGTTTTTTATGAAGCACGCCCTTCACTGCTGGCTTTATTTGACCAATTAGGTAGACGCCCATCGCGCTTCTACCCCACCCCCAGCTCAGGAAGAGATCAGATGCATAAAGCGGCTGACAGATTTTGGCAGCTCAGACACGCCAAAGATGTTCCTATGCTGCCCCACGATGTAAGTTGCTGTGGAAAGAGTGTTAGCAAGAGGGGCCTAAATTCGTCGTCTTGACAGTAACTCTTCGAAGAAAAAATTAACGATGAATTTTTCTCAAAACCAAGCCAAGAGGAGCGCTCTAATGTCAAAAAGCAACATTTTTCTACACTCCTATGGGGCTGGCAATTTCGTAAGGAGGAGAGCGATTCACCTAGCTTAAAGTAGCGTCGGTATTAGAGGTTCCCGGATGACAATCCATGACCTATCTATATTTTGTGCCGAACCTCAAAGAAGGGGAGAGAGGGAGGGAGGGCTGAAAGAAGGATTAATGTCAACTCTTAGCCTTGAACTGTGCAGGTAGTCGGAATCAAAAATTAATTCTGCGAAAATTTTTGGATATTTTCTTTTTAACTAGCGAATAGAGCCGGGTCGAAATCGGGTGAGTTGCAGCAACCTTGTCCGATTCTCACAGCTCAGCTCCACTAGTCATGTGAACTGAGACATCGTAGTGGCGGCTCCAAAGTCGCAACAGACAGCCGGATGGTCGATGAAATTAGCAATTTGAGAGCACCTCAGAAGCCCGTAGGAGTCGACAGTTTCTAGCGGAGTATCCAATTTGATCGCTAGGAACTGATCAATTATCGAAGGGTCGACGAAGCGGCTAACTCCCAATGTCCCGACTTGCTCAGTAAATTTCACGAGTCTTCCAGAAAGAAACAGCGCCAGGTACCCGAAAGGAGTTTCTGCCTTGCGGCTGGAAGCAGGTGCGGAGCTACCATTGGCAAAGAGTTGCCTATACTCCGTAATTAGGTTTTTGTAGATTTCCCCGGAGATGGCAGCTGCCGCCAAGTGCCAGTCTTTAAGGAAGACCCCTATTGACGAGTGATAATCGGAAACTGCTAATCCCTCGCAGCTCGCGTCTCTCTGATCATAATCGCGGCGAGGAGAACATTATCCAGATGGAATGCCCGAAGTTGTGTCTCTTGCAATCAACGCCGCGCCCATAGTGCAAGCAACTCCTCTGGGTAGTCACCCATTAGCAAACCCTCGCAGCTTTGCACACTAAAATCCAGAATTCTGCAATCCTCAATAAGCACTCGCAAGTCATGCCTTGTCGAAGTCACTCCATTTTTGCAAGACGAAACTTAGAAGATGGTTTGATATCCTGCTTGACCTTCCATCTGAGCGAAAATTGCGACCACGTTCTCCTTCGTAAGCCCTGGAAAGATCGGCAAAGATATTGCCCGCTCGTAGTAAAATTCGGCGCCAGGGAAGTCGGATGGATCGTATTTGTCCATCTCTGCATAAAAAGTTTGTCGGTAAATTGGCCGGTAGTGAACGTTAACTAAAATTCCCTGCTGTCTCAATTTGTCAAAAATCAATTTGCGTTGACTTGGCTGGTCAATCAGAGTTACGAACAAGTGCCATGAACTCATGCCCTTGGGGTCTTGAGCTAAAATTCCGT
>Ga0307981_1002458_pt1 | contig 14996 bp, 14 predicted proteins | sample OrgLakmetagen987_FD_201849 | JGI IMG/M metagenome (GOLD analysis project Ga0307981, IMG submission 201849) | Saline water microbial communities from Organic Lake, Antarctica - #987 | ecosystem: Environmental > Aquatic > Non-marine Saline and Alkaline > Saline | place: Antarctica: Organic Lake... | reverse complement strand
CTATCACTTTAGAGTCTGTACGAGTAATCCGTCTGTACAACGGGTTATCAGTACTAAACTCTGGAGTGGTTTACCTTGAGAAGTCTGAATACTCTTACAGTTGTCTTTATGTAGAACTAGAACTGTACTTATTTGAGATGAACCACACGTCATACTTGACAGGGACGTGATTTGGCGCGAAAAGAAGCGTTTCTTTCCTCTCCCAAGCGAGGCATGCTTTTGCTTCGAAAACGATAAGGGAGACTGATGGTCTGCACATTTGCTGACCGCGGAGGGTTGGCACTCGGAAGTGAGTCTACCTGAGATCCTTTTACAGCATCTACGATACATTGCTAGATTCTACCCTTACTACTTATGGGCGGGACTATGCAGAAAAAGCTCGACCATCAGAGCCTGCGATAGAGAAGGGGGCGAACGAAAACGACTGTTCCTGCTCGGATTATGCATGATGGGGAAAGTCTTCTGTGAGGGACGAACATCACGAAATGCGTTTCATATGCGAAAGCCTCCCGTCACAAGCGGACCGGTTAAGTGATGCTCTGGCTGGGTCGATTCTCGTTCCAAGGACTGTACTTGCGAGATAGTGTCTGACGTCTCTAGAATAGTATTAGCATTGGCATTGTATCCTGTATTGGTGACCGTTGTCGCTCTCATCTAGCTATAGCTATCAACTAGGTCACTGTAAAATGCAATAGCTAAGAGTGTACTCGAGATGGTACCTGAATAATAATAATGTAAATCTTATTTAAAGTCCTGCCGCTGTGCACATAAAGTTCGTAACACTGACCCAACCCACGGCGAAGTGCATTTAGATACGTATGGGACCGCGAGATGGTACCTGAATAGCTTCAACAAGTAACAAGGTCCTTCGTTGGCTACTCTAGAGGGAAAGAGCTACAGTAAAAGCTTTGTCAATACAGTACACAACATAACATATAATCAATCCCGCGATCATACGCGACTGATTGAAAAGCACACGGACCGCGCGATCGAAGCGAGAGCCACAAAATCGGAAACAACCGCATTCATAATAGTACCTTCTCGCTACTTGGGAGTCGTTGAAGGTCGAAGGTTTTTACACTGTAGTAGCTCCATATCTCGTCTTTGGACCCGTTGGACTTTGTTATAATGTCAGATATGAACTTTACGACGCCAGGAACGCCCGCAATAGGCGCCGTCATCCCGGGCAAGTCACCGGCTGTTTCCATGTCCTACCACGCCGACGGAACGCGTCTCTTTGTCGCATCGGAAAACGATCCCAGGCTGCAGGTTATCGATTGTCAAAGCGGTAAAGCCGAGCAAGTACCGCTCCGGTTTGAACGCGGACAGATCCATCTTGTCCAAGCAACGTACGTAAATGCCAAGTCGATTAGTATCAAGTAATAAGACTGATGCGCTGGTTCTCGTTCTAACTGTATCTTCTCCCCTTACACTGTATATATAACTACAAATACAGACACCACGAAACGTGTGTATTGCTGGCAGGAAAGGGATCTCCAACGCAGCCGACGGGGCAACGGTACGCGGTCAGTTATCTTTCCATACACGACAACAAGATTTTGAGAAAATTCAAGGGTCACATGGATGCCGTCACTAGCATTTCCATGTGCCCCGTTGACGATACCTTTCTGACCAGCTCGAAAGACCGCACCGTTCGATTGTGGGATGTTAAAGAGGCTGGATGCTTGGCGGAACTCAAACTACCCGCCGAGACGACAGGTGACCCCTTGGCCGTGTTTGATTCTACCGGTCTCGTGTTTGCCGTGACGGCCGCCATGTCGGACAATCAAGGTCACTACATCCACCTCTACGACGCTCGCAATTACAGTGGAGGTGGTTTTGCAGAGCTTGTCGTCTCCCAGGCCGACTTAGAAACGGCAATTCAGAGTCAAGTGAGCGTGAGTGCTACACGAGCGGCAGAATTGAGTCGCGTGGCGTGGAAGAGTATCGCGTTTAATCTGTCGGGCGATCAGATACTGATTGGGGCCGACATGGGCATGACGATACTTTTGGATGGATTTGAAGGGACGATTCAGCGAATTTTGGTGCCTCCCGGAACCAACTACAGTCGGCCAGCTGTTGTGTGCTTTACTCCAGACGACAAGACTGTCTTGGCGGGTCATGACGATGGATCGATTAGTTGTTGGGATGTGGCGACGGGCGCGCTAGTGAATACTCTCAAGGGCAATACGGGACGGGTCAACTGTGTGGAACCCAATCCCAAGTACGCCCAAATTGCCTCTGGCTGCACTCATACAGCTCTATGGACATGGCAGTTGTAACTTATAACTCTAGCTCCAAGTAGGCTAAGGTCAGTCTGTAGTGTCTAGCTAGTAGAGACTATACTTTAATCAAAGCAATACGCATCAACAGAACAACTACTCTACGCTCTACTTAATTTCCCAAAACATCTTCATTCTCCTTGCGCCACTTGTCAATGGCTTCCGTGACTTGGGTAGTCAGGTGATCCGTCTCACTTCCCAGATCTTCAATGGCGTTGGAGAGCACTTCAATGGGTGAAATGTTACTGCTGTTGGTTTGCACCTTGAGGTCCAAGAAGTGCACCAGTGGATGTGGATGAATGTATCCCGTGAAACGAACGGAAGTGTCGCGAAGCAACTGCATGCGCAGCAGATTCCCGACCGTGTGGTCTTCCTTGTTGAGGCGAAACGTGCCAGCGTTGGTCACTTTGGTATCGGCGGTGTAGACGATTTTGCGTTCGCCGCTGTCCTCGTCCAGTATAAAGGAAGATGAGCTTTCCGGGGCATTCATTGTACCTTCTACTACCGAGGTGAGAGAGGTTTGGACCTAAGGGCTGATGGACGCAGGGCGTACTGTGGTAGAGAGGTTATTCGATGGACGAGAAAGTTAAGAGTGCCGCCATCCATGCGATGCCATGCATCGGCCATCGTCTCGCGGTTTCGCGGTCTCTCCGTGTTCCAGTTTAGCGAAATGGCGCGAAATACATAAATGAGAAAATCGCAAACCTAGTCATAAAATTGAACCATCGAAACGGACGCAATGCCACAGTATGACCTTGAACGAAGACGACTCCCATTCCTGTAGCGGCCCCAGCTGCCAAAAACGGTCAAGAGCCAGCTATGGAGAACGACGACGCCAGTATGAATGCCTATGGCGCACTTATGATGGGCGCTGCTCCTCTTCAACGACGACACTCTCCCGGCCGCGGCTGCGGAACAAGAGACGCTCCAACCGCAGTCGAAGTACGTATTACTGCTGAGCTAGTATTTGCATCGTCAAGCACCCTACCCTTCATTCAATAAAGGCGCTATTACAACAAAAGCACGCTGACCTATGAACTCATGCCACCAACAAGCTCCCCTGGCTTGCCTTCCATTCTGGAATACGACGCCGATCATCTTGCCTACAGTATCTTAAACAATCACGTACACAATAAATTGGAAAATACGATAGATCAACTTATCCTACTTGTCTACGATATCAATCTAGCAAAAGAGATCTCTCAATAGTACTGTAGCTATCGTACTATACAAGCTAGGTACGCGCTAGTATACTATTGGGAACTTAATAAAACGTTCCCAAAGTCACTCTTCTACACGTTGGATACCTATGGTGCAATAAGACCGGTATCTACATGAGGTACAAGGACCCATGCCCATGCCGTAGCATCATCCTCTCTCCAGCAACAGTAAAAGTGATTAATGATGATAGTAGAATACGTACTACCTACACCGCAGTAATCGCTTCGAATGTCGCAGTAACGCGAGTTCGGCACGACTTAATTGCACATGATTGGTCATTCAAGAATTGCGATTTTGCTCACAAATTCTGTGAAATCCAACGCTCCGACATGGTGGCGTCGTTGTCGGATGTGCAACATGCGGGAGAGATTACGGGCATCGTTACCTTCTATGTGTCTTCTTCAGGTCCGATCACAAGTGGATGGTTGCTCTGGTGAGCGCCTCTTTCGTGATTATGGACGTTCTCTTTCCCTCTAGTCCACCTCGAACAATCATCGAAACTTCCCCGAGCAGGGCGACTCGAGAGGGTCATCATTTCGATACCGCGTGGCTAGATCGATTGAGTGCCAAGCGCCTTACGCGAGAGCACATTGATCCAGTCGCAATGCGAAAATGGAAGACATTCTTGGCGTGGATTACTTTTTCTCCCGACGAACTGCTCCTGCTGGACAAGAACAAACAGACGATCCTACACCACGCGTGCCTCTTTCGTGCTCCGGCAGACGTGATTGAAATGATCTTATATGCGGCACCTGGGCTAGCTGGTATACAAATCGAAGACGGAGAGGTTGCCTTGCACTGGGCTATACGCTTATCGGCTCCAAACGAAGTGTTCAGAATGCTTTTAAAGGCAAACCCGGCGTCTGGACTGCACGCCACAGATAGGGATGGCAACAGTCCCTTGTCGCTCTTATGGGACCGGCATCGAGTTGACATTCTGGAAGCCTTGTGGCTTGTAGATAGAGATACACTGAAACGTTTATCATCGTGGAAGCGTCTCATGTTCCTGCTGCAATCCAGCCAAACGACATCTCGAAATCTAGAGCCGTTCAACTCGTCCTGCGACGATGATGAGGATGAAAGTAGAAGCAGTATATCGTGTCGTCCCTTGCACGCTGCTGCAAGGATCCCTTGTCCACCAGGACTGTTTGGCCTTTTACTAGAAGTCTATTGTGATTCCCTCGGCGACAAGGACGAACAAGGACGTCTCCCTCTTCATATTGCGTCTGCTGACTCCCTAACGAATCGATCCCACGACGTACAAACCAAGATTTCCATGCTGCTGTCTGCGTATCCAGAAGCAGCCCAAGTGCCAGACGGTAATGATCAGCTCCCAATACATACGGCACTTGGAGCAGGTGTTGCATGGGACGAAGGCATTCACGCACTGTTCGCCCTGCAGCCCAAACTCATCAGTACACGCGATTCCTATACCCGGCTGTATCCATTCATGCTGGCTGCAGTTGGAGCTGGACTACGGCTGCCTGTAGCGATGCATGCAAGCGCTGCTTCCGACTCGGACCAGCACTCTCTGGAGCATTCACTTTCCACCATATACAACTTGCTACGGGCGGATCCAGCACGAGTGCGGCCAAGCCTAACATATTGCTATGGCGACTGACTCCAGCATTGATAGCAAAATATCGTAGCTCTACAAACATGGATTGTGTAATCATATACCACTGGTATTATTCTTATAAATAATACATAAACATAAAGGGGTGTCTCAACCAATAAAGGGAGACAGACTGGTGAACGCCCAGACACGTACGAGCGCTCAGATCTTGGACCGTTTCGCTTCCGGTACGTCTTGAGTGGCACTTCGCTTTTTGCCGTCGACATCAGGTTGGCATTCAATATCAATGTGGCCTTCGGATACCTGCGCCGCAGCCGCTCTAGCATCGTTCTCCTCCACCAACGAGCGGAGTGACGAAATGGCCGGATTCTCTTGCTGCTGTGCCGAAGGAAAGGCGACTCGGGCTGCTGGAATCGCGGATCGTTTCCGATCCGCGGCGCTGCCGTGGTCACTGTCCGGTCCATCTGGGGAATCCAAAACTTGCTCGTTCAAGCGACTAATCATGTTAATAAAGAGACGTTCATCCTCGTAAAGGCCTTGCTTGCCTTCACGCAACAAGTGATTCGAAACCTCCTCGTACATGCGTTCACAGCGAGTAATCATCTCAAGCACCTTGGGGTAGTTGGTAAAGTTTGCCTTATTGACCATATTGGCCATGAAAGCGGCGCGAGTGTTGTAGCCGGTAACTTTGTCGTGTTTCTTGAGGATCTTTGAAAATGAGCAATACGTCATGATAGCAAAGGTTTCGAGAAGCAAAAGGTCCTTGTAGAGACGGTAAATACTCTTGGCCAACAGAGACCACTTTTCGTTGACCATGATGGATTTTGGCTGCTTCATAATCTCCATTCCCTCTTGGACGCGTTCTTCCCGAATGGCATACTCCAGCTGTACCTTTTCAAAGAACCGACTCGCTTTCTTGAGTTCAGCGTGCAAGAGTTTGAAAAAGGCAATCTCTCCGGGGCTCTTTCCCAACTCTTGCTTGCTCTGGGAATGGGCGGTTCCGTCGGCAGATTCTGCCGTTACAACCTCGTTAAGAGTGGCCTGCACAACGTGTCTCGCCTCTCTGGTCTTATCACCATGGTGCTGTCTTACTGAAGAAGTTTCACCAGTGACGGAAGATACAGAAGATTCAATCGAATCTACCGAATCTGCACGGCCCACTCCATCTCGCCCGGAAATAGATACTTTTCTGGTTGTCTTACTGGCTGAATCGGCTGGCACCAAGAACGGGAGCTCCTTTATCAGTTTCTGTATGAAGAGAAAGACGTGGGTAAGCGACAGGAGACGACCATGGTCAAAAAGAGAACCGTACAGTACCTCCGGCAGCAGATACGCAACGAAGATTCATGGTCTTCGACACTTTGCTACTTATACGACTCCGAACTTTCGTTGGCGCCACAATAAGTCAACGAGTACCGGATGGAAGACTGAAGATTCGACGTCGACGGGCAGAGGAAAAAGCGGCCGTGTTTTACGATGATGGAGACTCCACCTCCATGATGAGCCTTACCTTGAGCATCTTGTAATTGCACCAATAAGGCGTCCATTCTGAATCACAGATCTCTGCAGTTTGTTTCAGGTGGTGTCCAAACTTCATGGTTAACGAGGGAGCATTAGAAGCAAAGCATTCGTGGTGGCGTCCGCTGTAACCGCTTTTTATGACAACGTTGCTGGAGAGAGAAAATAAAAAAATAAAAAAAAAACTCGAGAGAGAAGATTCAATCAAGAATCAAAGAATTATCAATCATACGCGTCCTTTTCGAGTCGCGCTAGTCGAATTATGGACTCGACGGACCAACAAAAACGGAAACGGAATCACGAAACAGAAAATCACAATGGTACGTTAAGGTTACGTTAGCGTGGACGATATCGCACATTGCCATTGCCACTGTAAAGCCGTACTACAAGTAGCCAGCTTACTGTTCATTAGACGACGTTGTCACCCCATTCTACAAGTCTTAGTCCCAGGGATAGTGCGAAAGAGTCTGCTTAAGGCGAGCTCGAGTGGAAGCTTTGTTCTCTAAAGGATCTTGCATATTGGAAGTGCGCGTAGCAGAACTCTGCTCATCTTGAATATCGTCGTTGCCACATATATAGCCATACAATGAACGTCCTAAACATCGTTCCTGCCGATTACGATGCCTCCAAGAACCAAGCCGAGCAACCGCAGCTGGAGGAGTCAACGACAATTCCTGCGTCCCCAACGCAACTCCAGCCGTCGTCTCGACGCCGCAAGAAAAAGTACGTTGCCGCGGAACATCGTATCGCTCCTCGTGTCAAGTGTTGTATGTGTCTTTGCTCACCCTGTATGACATTGTCCCTCTCTTGTACAATCATCAGATTCGCCGTCTCTACGCAGTGGGAACGACAAGTGGCGCAGGGAAAGCCTCCAAAAGACATTCACACTTATTTTTGTTGCTGTGCGCGACGCATCGGCCACATGTTCGCCCTGGTGTCCTACCCTGACGGAACTCCCATTGTCCTAGCTGGACCCTGCTGGCCTTTTTGTGTTGGAGTGACTTTACCTTTGATTCTGGGTGTCGCTGCTTTGGTATCTTACTTTCTCGTGATTGATAGCGACAAGGGAATGGTACGTGCTCCTTTGCTGTGGAACATCAAAGCTATGTGTGTTGTATGGTATCGCTTCCAACACTACGCTTCTCAATCTTACCATATCCTTTCTGTATATAACTATTTCAGCCAACGTGGGTCCTTTATATCTATTATCCAGCCGTTGGTTTTGTTTTGCTTTCTCTCTGTTGTGTTTCGTGTCGAGACCCAGGTCTCATGGAGCGTGTGGCGGACGAGGAGGCAGGACAAGGCGGCTGGTTCTGGAACGAACAAGTCGGAAGCTTTCGCCCGCCCGGTGCTCTGTATTGTCGAGAGTGCGGTGTGTTGATTCAAGATTATGATCATTTGTAAGGCGTTGATGGCAGTGTTAGTGGTGGAGTCTGCGTGTATGTTTCCTCGCCAAGCTCACTCGCGCCATTCTCTCTGACTGGCTTGTTCAACAGGTGTCCGTGGACAGGGACTGGTATTGGGCGGAATAACATGATGGCATTCAAAGTATTCGTAATAAGCGTCAATGTCCTTTGCTATTTGAGCGTTGGGATTGTCATATGGGCGCTCCTAAAAGGTTTAGCGTCTTGAAGAAGAAGATGATGAGCGATCACTCGATCCAACGACTCGGCATTTTGTAGCATGTATCATATCACAATAATTCGTAGAGAGGGAGTTGGAAGTTTTTCATTGCCACAAAGGGTGTAGGTTATGCGCAAATCTGCTGGAGCAAATCGTCTCGGCTAAGGATGTACGTACCGGTCCATCATACAGTATGTAGCTAGATAAAGGTATTGTAGCGAGAGAATCTGAACTTCAAAACTACTTCTAGTCTATTCCGGGTCTCTAACCTTAGAGAGCGAGCCATCCGTTGCAAGACTTGGGCCAAAATTCCGCGAAGATCAAAATGTCCGCGAACGAAAGCGAAGATCGAGAACGAGATGTGAAAAGGCGGGAAGCGAGACACAAAAAACTTGAAGCGATTGACCATGAGCACCCAGCCAGAAACCTTTCGTAGAATGTCTGCAGAGGACGAGGAGATGTTTGCCACTCCCAACTCGTCCCCTGCGAAAAAGGAGGTGAGAAATATGAATCGTTTGCAGCATAGGATCCCCAAAGGAGCGAGATTCGTTCCTCGTTCCTCGCTCATGCCTTCACCGTGTCAAAGGACAGAATCTAGTCGTAATCTCGAAGGATGACTCTGTGCGAACGATGGTTATCTTTTCCCATGTACACTCCAAGGTATAAGAACCAAAGCTACGGTGTTTCTAACTCGATTGCTCTCATTTCTCGCATTCCATTATCAATACAGGCAAGACCTCGCTATTACTACAGCGACACTCCGGACGCCACCACCACCCCTTCGCACGCGACGCCGCCCATGCACGCAGCAGATGCAGAAACCTTGAAGACTATTCAAATGCCAAACAAGATTTCCCTTTAAATTGTAAGAGTCGGGTCTTTGGTTGTGTCCATGTTAGAACGAAGGAAGGAATGTACGGAGTAGGTACGAGGTTTTATGGGGTTGTTCGACAGTGTCAGTCGAACTATATATAACTCGTCGTAAATGATGAGGGATGATATGATAAGCCGTATAGGTTGTAAAACTTGTGTTGTGGAATGTTAATCTCTCGTCCCGCTGTATTTTCGTATATTAGATGCGTAGAGCAGCAGCAGCTACTACTAGCCACTACTCCTCCTAGTAGCTAGTAGCTAGTAGCTAATACTGCCTTCCGAGTGGCTAGCTACGGTATCAGTGTATGTATGGAGACTCGAATGAATGAATCGTCTGCCACTGTTGACACGAGGGCTGTTTGTCATGGCATGTCCACTTTAATTCCTTTCGTATCTAGACGACCGCTCAAGTTATGGAGATAAGTTGAATTAGGTAAATTTAAATAGCTAAAAGCCATCGTGGATTCGTAACGGTCGCACAGCGGCTCAAAAGAGTACAGATACCTATATTAGCTAGACTTTGGGTCGCCAATCACCAATCATTGGCTGGGCGTTCGCTGAAGACGTTCCCAATATAAAGCGGGACAGCCCAGACGAAAAAGGCACACAACAAGACCGCGAGCAGCAGTAGTCTACGACGTATAGCAGCAAGCGCAACAGCAAGAAGCCCATCCGTTCTCGCATATCTATCTTTGACTCTCCCCAATACCATGATCATGATGAAGATTGCGTCCCTTTTTGCTCTTCTCGCGGTTGCTGCTTCGTCTGTGAATGCTGCAACCAAGATTGCCGTTTTGGAACTCGGCAAGGGCGGCACGGTCCGTCGCACCACGTCCAAAAACCCGGCCACTTCGGTGGAGGGCGTAAACTCGTTTTGGTCCGCCGTGCATTCGCATGGACGCAGTCTTCAGCATGCGGGCATGACGGTCGTTCCCGACTTGTTCAATAAGGCGGAAAGCGGTATCGTATTTGGTATCGAGGGTAGTGGCGTTGACTTGGAAAACATGCCGTTTATTAACGAGTTGCTGGCTTCCGATGATGCTGCTGTAGCTGTAGGACACATGGAGCTTGCTGGATCTCACTGCGGCGCTCTCATGAGAAACGTGAACGATGTTCAAGACAATGTGCTGCCAAGTATGATGGTTGCGACTGCCAAGAAGCAGGCTGCGGAGCAGGGACTTTCGGGTTTCAAGACTCACGTGGACTCGGAGAATGCCGCTGCTGTGGAAGATCAGTTCCAGACCATGCTCCAAGAGTTGGAACGTCAGGCGATTGCTGCGGGCACTACTGTCATCGTTCATTTCATTGTCGAAGAGAACACTGCGTCTTCGGAGCGTCGTCGTCTCTCGCGTCGTCTGGAAGACGAGGCCGAAGGTGAAGGTGACAATAACGATGGACAGAATGCCAATGGCGATGGCAGCGATTCCTCCGGATACTACGGATATGGTTACTACAACTCGTACGGTGAATGGGTCACTCCTTACAAGACCATGTTCCAGATTCAGTACTTTAACGTTGTCTTGTGGACGGCGATCGGTTTGACGGTTACTGTATTTTTTACCATTTACCTCATGGTGAACATGCCCTTGGAACCTGATACGCTCTTGTTTGGAGAGTCGGCCAAGATGGTGGGAGAAGAGTAGTACGATCCTTGTCGATATCTATTGCACTGCGCTCGCACATCTTTAGTAACATATAAAAATAAATACCACTGACTCTTTGTATTGTGTAGTCAGTCTACTTAGAGAATAGTCTATTGCGATGGAAAGGGAACCGTAATTGGAGCTCGAAGAGTACAGGTTCGGAAATATATGCTCTTTGCTTGCTACTGCGTCATTGATAACGTAAAAAGAAACGTTGCTGCACCGTCCTTACGAGTACACTCAAGAATTGGCCAACATAAGACATTCGCAAGAGCTCTCTGTGTGCGGCATTTGTGTCTTGAAGTATCTACCTCTAAGCTATGATGTGGTCTCCTCCCCCAGTGTGGTTCAAATGACACACGTTTGGAAATTAAAGACATTCGCGCAAGAAGTCTGCACCCGTATTGATGAACACCTCTGCTCTGTTCGCTTCGGACTAGTAGCTACTAATAGACTCACTCGGCGTCAAACAACAGCGCTCGTCAAAAATTAGACTCCGAGGAAACATCGCTCCAGCTATGTACGGCCGACAAAAGGGTATTCTTCGTCTTCTTTCTATTCAGGAGTTGATGGCTTCGTCGCCCAGCCCTTTATGGATACATTGTCACCTGTGCCGTGGCTTGCAGTACGGCCGCCACTTTAGCTAAATGTCTTTCTCTGTAGGCAGGAGTAGCCAAAACAGTTGTAGCTTGTGAAAACGCTAGCTAGCGACAGGCCAGGGTTGAGAAGTAGAGAACAAATAATAGCCTTTTTGGGATGGAAAAGTTGCATAAACTCCACCGGTCATAGTCCATCATCTCTCGAAGCGAAGGGTCGACTACGCTACTACAGCAGTCAGTACTAGAGAGCAGAGGCAGCACAATCGAGCTACTACTAGGTCTGCATGATAGGTGCTAATAGTAGCCTAACATAGCACCAGGCTGCGAGGACACCAAGTTCGTGAAACGTTTCAGATTGTGGACTCCAGCTACAGTAGACGTACGACGTAGACTACATATCTCGAAGCGAAGGGTCAACTACGACGTAGAGAGAGTACCGTAATGGTGCTACTTGTAGCCTATCTTAGTACGGTACCACTACTGCGACGGCGAAGGTACTGTACTGTATCTCAGATTCAGATATCACTATCGCTGGGCCTTTCGATGAGTCATGACTCTAGTACAGTAGTACATCGTAGACTAGAGAGTGTTTCTGCAAAGAAATTCTTCAATATTATTATATAATCACTTGCCAAACTCCTGGGGGCTGACGCTTCATTACTTAACAGATGCACCGTTCTCCGTTTCCGAAGTACTGTTAAGCCCCGGTATAAATACTGGATGCTGGTCATTCTTGCTCCATTCATGCAGAATATTTTCTCCAGCAGCAGCGCTGAAATGTCCGCCCACCTTTCAGTACGGCTTATTTCGCCCAAACGACTGCCACCACATACAGAAGAAACGACGCTAATCGTAGACTACTCTTACCGATAAAGTAAAAAGGAGAACCGGTAGCAAGCAGCAAGTCGTCACTGTCCCATAGCTTCATTAAGCAAAAGCGGCACCATGGCAGGTCCCAACACTATGTCGTCTCCTCTGCCCGTCGGAATTATGCCTAGTTCTAGTACTAGTCCTGCTAGCAGTTCACTGGGAAGCATGGCAGCTCCAGCAAGCACTGCCGAGACGCAAACTAGCGTGGTGAAGGAGTTTGCAACGTTGCTCGGAACAACCAAGTCGACGGCTTCCAGTAGCTCGAAAGTCAAGGCCATGATGACTCTTCTTTCGCCTACCGTAACGAACCAAGACGTCATTCTGACTCTACCTTCACTCGATCTGAAAGTAGATGACGAAGAGAACGGAGGAGCCAATCCTTTACCAAAGGTTGGAGAGCACCGGGCGACTTCCACCGAAGACGCGAACGAAGCCGTCGTGTCTCGTCCACTAATGGAAGCGTCGGTTCTCACAGTAGCTGCGACAGCAGACGACAAAGCTGAAGAAGCATCCAAAGCAGAAAAGGCGTCCCTGTGTCTGAAAGAAGAGACACAGTGGACTAAATCAACCCTGATATACGCATCCTTAGCAGTGGCAACGAACGTATCCAACTCGTTCTCTTCGTTGGTGGACTCCAGAGTTCGGGCTTGGACTCTGTTGTTATTGAAACATTCTCTGTCAACTGGGGACTCGGGGAGTCGATCGAAATTGTTACAGATCCTGCAAGCCATCATCAAGGTTAATTCTGCCGAAACCAAGTTCAAGACGCTTCCTCTTCCTGAAGCAGCTGCGGGCCAGCCCAAGGAAGAGGATGTGATTCTTCCACTCCTGTTTGAAGCTGTCCTGCATATTACGATCCAAGATCGTCCCGAGACTGTGACACTTCGTGCACCAGGAACCATATCCGGTAAGTTCATATATTAATGGAGCTGTCTGTCAAGCTGTATCTTGCCACCGTTGTCAATCATTGATGTTGATGCTCACACACTCTCTCTCTCTCTCTCTTACTGTTCCCTTGCGCAGCCAACTTTTCTGGCAACAGCTTATCCAAAGTTCAGATTCAACTGGATACATCAGTCATGCTGAGCACCATGGTGGATCAAGCGCGAGTTATTGTATTCAAAGCGGTCGCAACCGCAACCAGGACGGAAATTCCCGCAGGCTCGCTCCCTTGTATCAAAGGAGAGGCGGCACCCTCCAGGGCGCCCTCCCAATTGAATCCGTCGACTCTAGCAGGCTTCAAGAGTGCCCTCAATTTAACGTCCAATATCGTCGACAAGTCGCCACGTCTTCAAAAGGCACGTTCGTCGGCTCTTCGCCTCAACGGCGTACTGCACGGCGAGCAGAGTAGGAAGGAAGCCCCAGCCTTGGGAATGCGCAAGAATCGTTCCGTCAAGTGGGACACGCCCTTGCAAATGCCGAAACTCAACCTAACGCCCGCATTGACTCCAGCTCCAAAGAAACAAAAGAGCATGGCCGACGCGGTCGCCAAGTTAAAGTCGTTCAAGTCGTTTGGCCGTGCTCACGCTGGTGACTTTGGATCGGGTCCACGCAATGCAACCTTTGGAGAGTATGGTGGTCGACAAGCCTTCTGGGGACGCGATGGTCGTTTGGCCAACCATCCAACGGCACGACAGGCCGAGGGCGACAGCGATATGATGGGCATGACTGCCGAGAAAAATGCCACGTTTGATTTGAACAAGCCGCGACAACGACTAGCTGCTGCTACCGCACCCACCGTACCTTCATCATTGCCACGAACAGCAACTGCACTCGAGAATTGGCTGGTGAAAAAGTCGACCACGGGGGGGCTGTAGCCATTATAGTCAGTCGATGCTCCTCAGCCAGAGCCAGAGCTTTGTTCCACAAGTAGAGTATTCCATTCCATTTTGCATTCCTGACGAAGAACTCTTGGGTAACTCGATCATGCCGTCAAGTAGTTTAATAGTTTAAATAAGCTAGATAGCGGTTAATGATGTATAATACAGTCGAGTAGTCTAGCTAGTCTAGTCTCTAGCGTAGCATCCACAGTTCCAGTTCGTTCATCTTGAAACGTTTGCTATTTCGTCGGTCGTGCTTTTAAGTGGGACTAAATGTTATTTAGAGACAGAATATTTCGATGGACAGTGACGCGCGCAGATGGCGAGCCGGTAGTCCATTCATGTCGAAGATCGTATAAATAAAATCATCTTTGGCGCGAGATAAGCGAGAGACGACTGCCGAAACGCATCCCGCGAGATCCGTCGTCCGATTGGAGGCGGCTCGATCGTTGGATGAAAGCAGTCTCCCACTGCACGTCGCCATTGATCAAGGATCTCTTTTGAATGGCTGCAAAGTCCCAGGCTCGTCTCTACAACTAACCGAGACCCCAAGACGATGGCATTTTTGCAAGAGGTAGATACGAGTCGTACTACCCCTTATACTACTCAAGGGAACGCATCGATAGCCGTGGCGTGTAGTAGTAATAGTAGTAGTACTATGGATCGAACGCAGACAAAGACAGCGAGACGTCGGCGGTATCCTTCGGAAGCACCGCAGCGAGGGGGGTCTTTCCTTTGCTGCTCTCGCGGATCTCAATCGACATCGTCATCGCCATCGCCTCTCACCATGCAGAGACATGCTGTAGCTACGTGTGCTCCGCAGAAGCGCTCTGCTCTTCCGAATACTGCTCGAACCAGACGAATAAGCATGAGCGTAAGCGTGCGGTTACAACTATCTACAGCCCTCATCCTTCTCGTGTTTGGAGGCATGCTGCAGTCGGTACAGCTTGTAGACGCGCAAGCTTCCGAGG
>Ga0307981_1002456_pt1 | contig 14997 bp, 9 predicted proteins | sample OrgLakmetagen987_FD_201849 | JGI IMG/M metagenome (GOLD analysis project Ga0307981, IMG submission 201849) | Saline water microbial communities from Organic Lake, Antarctica - #987 | ecosystem: Environmental > Aquatic > Non-marine Saline and Alkaline > Saline | place: Antarctica: Organic Lake... | reverse complement strand
AGCGACACGGCAGTCCAATCGGACGTGACGGACAGGACGTCCATCAATCGTCAATACGCAGTCTTTATCGGCATCGGGCTCGTCACTGCAAAAAGTAGTAAGAACGACACGCAAAGTGAGTGACAAGAGCCGAAAGATCATATAGACACGTCATTTGTTCGCCGTCCGACTGAAACGTACCAGTATTCCATGCTAATGTCTTCTTGATCCGCAAATACCTTGACCTTGCGCTCGGGTCCGCAGGCAGCTTGGATGGCATTCTCAGCCAACATGAGTTGCCAGAATCGTCCGCCCACGGCGTCCACAGCCAAATGGGCCGAAACCCATTGAAATGCGCCCGCCAGAATAGCATTGACCCCACGTTCGCCCCAACATCCGGCGCGCCAAACAACGGAGTGCAGTCCGTTTCGCACGCCCAAGTGCTTCATGACATCAAGCGGTTCTCCACCGTCCAAAGTCTCCACGATAACGCCCTTTTTCTGGAACTTACGTTTGAGTGCCTGGGCCGACTGCAGTTCCCGTTGAATGTATTCGGTTGCTTCCGATGCCGACTGTTGCCACTTAATGGCTGCTTCTGCCGCTTTTTCAGCATCGCCTGATTCAATAGCTTCCAAGGCGGCTTTCGCAGCGTCCGCAGCGGCAGCTGCAGCACGAGCAGCGGCTTCGGCAGCCGCGCGGGCTTGTGCGTTGGATCCGTGACGCAGCAAGACACGCGTAGGTTTGCGATTCTTGGCACTCCAAAAGGCTTCCACATCTAGACCCTTGGGTAGGTTGGGATCGTCGTTGGTAAGGGGCAGTTCCTTCAAGTCGGTCGCGTCCATGACCAAGATACGCTCGACGCCGGCGGGCAAGACTTCACCGTGGGTAGCCAACCACTTGAGACCATTCAAACGAGCCATGACAGTGTTATCGTCGGCTGGACCATTGCCCGGCTTGGGAAAGGTGGCCACTACAGCATCCACTTGTTCATACCATGGCATCATGGGATTTGCCGACTGCATGTCACCCTGAAAGTCTTCGTCTTCAAAGTCAACGTCCATGATAGAAGCCGCTTCGTCGTCTTCGTAGTCCCCGCCTGCCCAAATAGATTCTGGAGGCGGAGCAATCTCGTACGAACCGTAGTTTCGGGAGGAAAGTGTATTGCCAGCAAAATCTGTGCCAAACGCGTTGCCGTGTCGGGCAAAGGCTTCGATATTGTCGGAATCCACCACACTGCAGTGCAAAAACCCCAAGGGTCGTCCAAACAGCTTGAAGTGTGTACGCGCCATACGATGCAGCTTGCTATTGGCTGCTTCCGAATAGTATTCAATCAAGGTCTGGCAGTCTTCAAACAAGACACCCATGGCGACCGTAACACCAGAACTGTGCAACTCGGAAGCTCCCTTGGCGGCCAACCCTTCCACCGGATCGGGCGACCCAATCACGACACGAGGAATGCCTGAAAGCTGAATCAGCTCGGTAATCGGCGGCAAGGCGGTTCCTTTGCGATCCGCTGATGGCTCTAGGGTAACGTACAAGGTGGCTTGTGCCAAATCTTGTCGCAGTTCCGCAGAAGTAGGCCACGAGACGCACCATTGTTGGAGCGGCGTGACTTCGAGGCCCGCATCGGTGAGAGCCGCGCGAATGGCGTCCGTGTTGAAATTCGACCGACCCTTGCCCAGAAGGCGACCATTGGCAGCCACCAAGACGGCACCGGCAGTAGGATTCGGAAAGGCCGACTCGACGCCGTATTCACCGCCACTATATAGAGAAGAAGAAAAAAAAAAGAGAAAGAGCAGTCGTCAGTCACCGTGATGCAAGGAGGAGAGAACCAGTAGTTAATGAGCTGCTGCGGCCGTGTTGAGAGACGTACTCGGATTGCGCCATCTTGATTGCTTCGCTCATATACTTCTCGTCTCGTTTCAGTTCGGCTTCGTCGACGGTCAAGAGATGAGGAGCGATGTTACTCAAGATGGTGGTTTCCGAGAACGTTGCAAATGACGCAGCTTCATTGACCAAAGAGTGGATATCCAACTCTGGAGACGATTTGTCTCGTAGAGGGGAGAATCTACTTGTAGCTCTAGCAGTAGCAGGGCTTACAACAGCGAGTCGTTGGCGTGAAAGAGAACACGTAAAGGCTTGTCCAGTTGAAGAGAGGGCACAGAGCAACCAGCCCACCAGAGCGATAGTTCTGCTTCCGGTAAACATGATCCTACTGTTCAGAGCTTTCGTTGGCGTCGTCTCGATACTTGTCTGGATCTGTAGAGTGTGCAGATGTGTATGATGTCTACGTACAGTTCAAATGGGTGGTGTTGTGCGGCGACCCATCAACGCGAACTCTTGCAAATGGCAGATGGTGGGAGTTTCACGTGAAACGTGAAACGCGAGAGGTTCAATACGTCGTTACGACGATGACGTCATTAATCGACAGTGTGGATTGGACCCCCCAACGGTACCGTAAGCTTAAACTTGCCCTTTGCAAAGCTATGATACCGTACGGTAGTAAACTAGCACTATGATAGAGATATGATAGAGATTAGCTCTGCAGCTATGAATGCATAGTAATTTTAAAAGTGTAATATAAAAAGCTAGCAAGATCAATACGTTACAAGATGTTGTAGATGGGAAACCTGTTCATCGTCGGTGATCGGATCGAGTAGATCCGGACCATGACCGTCAAGTCATTCGTTTCTCCGCATCTGGTACGTAGTTTACGTTCTCTTTACTAAAACACAAATGCGTCTAGGTGGCGTCATGAATGGATACATCCACAGCATCCAGAGAAAAACTTGTTTCTCTACGATGCCGTGGTCCCTTGTCACGAGCTACCCATTCCGGCCGTGCAGCCGAAACAGTGATTGTCGGTCCGAATGCCGTATTCTTGCAGATCCGCCAGCGTTTCCATGTCAAACACCGACAATCCTCCTTGGTGAATGGCATTCGATCCAACGACATAGCCTAGCTGCTGGTTGAAATCGCAGTCAAAGACCTTGCCATCGTATCCAACGCTCACCGTATCCAAACACATGAGGCTAGTCGTTGTGTCGACATTGAAATTGCGAATCAAGAGGTCCATATAGTCCTTTAGTTCACCGCGGCGATGCAAGAAATCAGCAAAGCGCTTCACCGGCATGTTGGTCATGGTAAACAAGGTGTTGAAGAGGATCGAAAAGTTGTCCTTGAGCTGCACCTTGTACTGCTGTTCCAATTTTTGTTGTTCTGGAGGCAAGAAAGCGCCGAGCGGGTTGTACACAAGATCCAGCATTAAGTCCGAGCCTTCTGTTCCATATCCAGCTTCGTTGAGAGCCAGCAAGGCGGAAATACTGCGCTCAAACACACCGTTGCCGCGCTGCTGATCCACGTTTTCTTCGCTGTAACAAGGCATGCTCGCAATGATGCGAACCTTTTGTTCCTTCAAGAATTCCACCAAATCCTCTTGTCCTGGCTCTTGCAATACGGTAAGATTACACCGATCAATGATTTCGAGGTCGGGTCTGGCAGCCCGAGCCATGCGCACTAGGTACCGAAAGTTATCATTGAGTTCCGGCGCACCACCGGTAATATCCAAAGTAGTGACCGACGGTGTGGCTTCCAAGAGCTTGATGCACTGTGCCGCCGTTGCCGCCAGCATCATTTCCTTGCGGAGCGGTGAACTTTCCACGTGACAGTGTCCACAGGCTTGATTGCAGTACAAGCCAATGTTGATTTGGAGAATGGCGGGTGCGCGACGCTCCAATTTTTTGCCGTCCATTTTTGTGGCCAAAAAAGAGGCAAAGCTGGGAATACCCAGATCGTCCAGCGCCCGACGTCGTACGGCTCGTTCTTCTCGGGTGACCTTTTCGGCTCCAAGCTCCGCGTATCGAGCAGCCGTCTTTTGAAAGTCGGCGTCTTGCTCAATGTCCTTCATGGTCTGCTCCACGAGAGATTCACCAAACAAGTCTTTGCGGCGCCACTTTTTGGCCGTGTCGTTGAGACGAATCTTGTCGACTTGGACGGTCGTCTTGCCGTAATCGGGAAGATCTGGACGAGCACTACTGCTACCGGTACCGGCAGCCTCTTCTTCGGTCGTGGAACGAAGCGCAGTGGGGCTGCGGCGTCGAGGAGCAGTCAAAAGACTCCATGCGGAACAGTCTTGCAAAGCCAATAACAAGGTTCCCAATGCTGCCACACGCAGAGATTTCATGGTAGCCCTCTTTCTACTGGGCGAGGAATGTAAGGATTCTCCCGTCGAGGTTCCCAGAGATGACAATCTCATGGTGCAAGTGAGGAAAGAGTTCGGGCAAGAGGACCGCGCGGAGAGAACAGTGTTCTTGTTCGTTCTTTTCAATCTTCGGATTTCAAACTCCGAATTCCAAGTACCGCTAATTGATCGAACAACGAGGAAGCCTTTTTTAAGCGACATCAGATAGACTCTATCTGGATCTGAGACATTGCCCACAAATTCTTCTCTGGCACCATGACGACAATGGCGACGCTCCGCCGTCACTGGCAGCTCTCGTCTACTAGGTTTGGCTTCCATAGCAGGCCATTATGGAATGCTGCGACATATCGATCTCTTTCAAGGCTGAATGGCTTGCACAAGTTAGCAGAAGCACCCAAGGAAGAAGAAACGGAAATGGACGCGCCGCCGGCAAACTTTCTCCAACAAGGCTTTGTCCTCGATCACGCCGTCGATCTACGAAATGTTCGTCCTGGAGATCGTTTGGATATCCCGTACGAGCTCACAATCTCGGAAACGATGCAAGACTTTTGGTTCGCCGCATTTTTCGACCAAAACCGCATCCACACTAGCCGTCCCTTCTGCCGCAAGATGGGTCTGCAAGACCGCGTTTTACCATTTTCCTTGGCCTTATTTCTCACGACCAGTATGTCGCATGCCGATGCTGCCAAGGTTCAGGTTGGATTTGGTCGGGTCCATTATCTGTGGCCCATGTTTGCGGGGGACACTTTTACCAAAAAGTTTACCGTCAATAAAGTTCGCAACACGTCCGACGGCAACCATTCCGTCATTCACTTTACTTGCGACTTGATCAACCACCGCGGTCGAATCTGTATGCGAGCCGATAAGCGCATGCTCTTTCAGTTTCCTGTCAATGAGTCGAGCGCGAGAATGCCGGCTGTGGCGGACGACGAAGAACCTTTGCAAACACACCTCTTTCGCGATCACATCTTGTCCAAGGCCAATACTGTATTGGCAGAGTTACCGAGTCACTCGTTGGCCAAGCTGCAAGCCGGCGACTTGATTTTGCATACATTGCATCGATCCCTCACTTTTTCGCAGAGTCAACAGCTGGCATCCCTGGCTCGACTCACCCACGAACGCCATTTTGACACCAAGAAATACAACGTGCATTCCGAGATACTGGTGGCGGGTGGATTGGTATTGGGGATCACCTGCTCGGCGGCCGCCCGCGACTTGCACGAGATACTGCACGAGGAAATCGTGAGCTGCTGCTACGTCAATGCCCTACATCCTGATTCCATTGTGGGTGCCGTGAGTTACGTGTCGGCCGTGGATGACAACCTGCCGGGTGATTTGGAGCTGGTCACTGTCACCACTTTAGGCATTAAGAATGTCAATGTCAAGCGTGATTTGGCGGGTGTGGGTATTCCATTGGAGCTCTTTCAACCGGGCATTTTTTCCAAGGAGATTGAAAAGATTTGCAAAGAGTCTTGTCCGCAATTGCAGGGAAACATTGTTGTACAAGTAGAACGCAAGATTCTCCGGCAAACGCATCACCGAGAGGTCTTTCTCTTGTAACAAAAGCTTTCTATTAATACCTAGGTATCTACTTCATTGCGCGAAAAATAGCAGGTAAAATGTACTACCATTGCGCTTCCCATTACGGTAGAGCCACGTGCAGAGTCTCTCTACTTCTTCACGCGTGGCTCGACGAAGCGACTGTTCTATGCCTCCTCTTTCGTTTCGTCTCCCGCGGAACGTAACGCCGCTGCAAACTTGCCGGAATCGGTGAGGCTACCAAAGATACCTCCTTGGGCGGAAATCATCTTCAAGGCTGCTTCGTGCAAATCGTCAAAGAAGGAAGCACAAGCGTCCGAAATGACGACACAGTGAAACCCTCTATCGTTGCCCTCTCGGACAGTCGTGTGAACACAAACCTCCGTAGTTACTCCACACACAAACAACGTTTCAATCCCTTGTGCCGACAACATGGCTTCAAGGTCCGTGGCATAGAAACTTCCCTTGCCAGGCTTGTCCACGACAGGTTCGCCCTGTACAGGATACACCGCTTGGATAGTATCGTGACCCGGTTCGCCGCGAATCAGAATCAAACCAAACGGACCCGGTGTACCAATAACTTGCGCGACGGCGCCCTTTTTGTCCCTTTTGTACGCGTGCACGTCCGTCATGCTGGGGCGGTGGCCTTCGCGGGTGTGAATCACCAGCATGCCCGCCGCTCGTGCCGCTGCCAAGACCGCCTGGCACGGCTTTATGGCTGCTGCCAGCTTGCTCACGTCGTTGCCGAGCAGCTCTCCAAAGCCACCGGGTTCCATAAAGTCGCGCTGGACAAATTTGCAAAACGCGGGCGGTTAGTTCGTTGAACGTATATGCGCATGTGGAGCGACTACCGTATTAATTGGTGCTGGTGGTGGTGGGTGGTGGTGGTGTGCAAAGAGGAACGCTATAGTAGTATGGATAGGATAGGATAGGATCGATCGATCCAGTCAGTCAGTCAGTCAGTCAGTCAGTCGTAATTCTCACCTGCATGTCTATCATAATGACAGCTGACTTTGTTATATCGATAGATCCCGCACCCAAGGGCTCCATTTCCATGGAAACGGTCGTCATGGTCTTCTTCTGAATGAGTGGTCGGAACTTTTTGAAATTATGGTGAAGAATAATGTCGGATCTTTTTGGCAAGCGGTACTCAAAAGACGCGATCTTTCTTTTTGTTTCTCTCTCTCATCGTTCTTCGTTGGGGAGACGCTCGAGGCTCGAGGCTCTTCGTTGCATCGCTCCATCATTCCCATTCTCAGCTACTGTAACATCGTCGACATTATTGTTGTCGTTGTGCTCTCGATGCTCTTATCCAGACTCGGCTCTACTTTTTGGAAACGCTCTCCCGTTCTATTCGGTCTCGTCGTTCTGTCTCGTTGTTCATCCGCCGTTCATTCCTTTACAAGCAGCAGCAGGAGCACGCATCCCTTTTGCCAGTCTCGCTCCATCATGTCGGCCGCTACCACTGATACTACTGCTGCTACTGCTACTACCGCAATGGAAGATCCCTACCTCTGGCTCGAAGACGTCGAGTCCAAGGAATCGCTCGACTTTGCCAAGGCTGCCAACACTGCGTGCTTGACGGCCCTGGGCGATCCAGCCACTTCCGGCACGGGCACGTACGATGCTGTCCTCAAAGTACTGGAAAGCAACGATCGCATTCCCCACGTGAGCAAACTGGGACGCGACCTAGAGGGCAACGAAATTCTCTACAACTTTTGGAAGGACCAGACCAATCCCAAGGGTCTCTGGCGCAAAACCTCCTTGGAATCCTACCAAAAGGCCAAACCCGACTGGACCACCGTCTTGGACGTTGACGCCTTGGCCGAAGCAGACGGCATTAGCTGGGTCTGGAAGGGCAGTCGCCCCTTGCCGCGATCGCGCGATCCCATGTCGGACAATGGACGCGTCGTGACGCGCGCGTTGCTTTCGTTGAGTCGCGGCGGATCCGATGCCGTGCACATTAAAGAGTTTGACTTGGTGGACGGCGCCTTTGTCACGGATCGACCCTTTATTCTGGGAGAAGCCAAGACGAGAGCCAGTTACAAGAGTCGCGATGTTTTGCTGGTGGGGTCCGACTTTGGACCCGACTCGCTGACCGACTCTGGTTATCCCCGGACCGTCAAGGAATGGGTCCGCGGCACTGATATTGCCGATGCGCCCGTTATTTTCAAGGGCGAAAAGAAGGACGTGTCGGTTTCGGCCTTTATTTCAGACGAGCGCTTGTGGGATGGGGGCATTTACGAAGTGCGCAGCCGTTCCATGACCTTTTACACTTCGAAATTTTGGATGCGCAAGGTGCAGTACGAGCAACTGCTGGCGCCCGACGATCCGGCGCGGGTCGGTGTCGCGCCACCGGGTGAATTTGTTGAAGTCCAGGTGCAAGAGGATGCCGAAATCAATTTCATGGGCAAGCTCTTGATGATTTCGTTGCGTTCCGACTGGGAACCAAAGCCTGGAGAGACCACCTACAAGACTGGATCCGTCATTTATACCGATCTGGATACGTTTCTCGAACAAGGCCCGGCCGCGTGCGACTACGAGGTGTTTTTTGAACCTACGGAACGAACGGCGTACGAGTACTTCACCGTTACCAAAAATTACCTTGTCATGGCGACCATGGACAATGTGAAATCGAAACTCCAATTCTACAAGATTGGAAACAAGGGGTCCACGCTCACGCCAGTGGGAGGAGACACGGAGGCGCAAATTCGCGACTGCAACGTCCGTCCACTCGATCCGTACGACGGCAACGACCAGTTTTGGTTCACGACAAATGACTTTACGACACCCAGCACGCTCTTTTTAGCGGACGCGGCCAAGGTGGAGGAAGTCAGCGACATGCCCGATTCGTTTATTGTCAGCAAGGTCAAGTCCTTGCCTCCGCAGTACGACTCGTCCAATTTGGCTGTCTCTCAGCTAATTGCCATTAGCAAGGATGGTACCGAGATTCCGTACTTTATTGTCAAAAAGAAGGATGCTGTCATGGACGGAAAGAATCCAACGTTGTTGTACGGATATGGTGGCTTTGAGGTGTCGCTGGGACCGCATTACATTGCGACGGCTGGTTTGGCTTGGTTGGAGCGAGGCGGTGTATATGTGGAAGCAAATATTCGTGGCGGTGGCGAGTTTGGTCCTTCGTGGCATCAAGCTGCGCTCAAGGCAAACCGCAACAAGGCGTACGAAGACTTTATCGCTGTTGGTGAACATCTAATCTCGACTGGCGTTTGCAAGCCAAAGTCTTTGGCGATTCGCGGTGGCTCGAATGGTAAGTGCATGTATGCGCACAAGTCGCCGCTCGCCGTTTATGATTGCTGCATCCTCTAACCTTTGAACTCGCTTTGCGATATGCAGGTGGCTTGTTGATGGGCAACATGTATACGATGCGGCCTGATCTTTGGGGTGCAATCCATTGTGCCGTGCCTCTCCTGGACATGAAGCGATACCATACTCTGTAAGTGAACGAATCGTACTCATACGGATATACCGAATGACCATGCTGAATACTTCTAACGTTGATAATCTCCTTCCCTTTTAGTTTGGCGGGTGCGAGCTGGATGGCAGAATATGGCGATCCCGATACCGACGGTAAGCAGTATTCAAGCGCCACTGAGAAGTGGATGATGACCTTCTCTTTGGCTTCGTCTCACACCTTATATTTTCTTTGCATTTGACAGATTGGGACTTTTTGCAAACGTACAGTCCCTATCACAATATCGACGAGACTGCTGACTACCCACCCATGCTGATTACGACATCGACTCGTGACGATCGCGTCCATCCAGCCCATGCTCGCAAAATGACCAAAAAGCTCTGGGACATGGGCAAGAAGAAGGACTGGAAGGTTCATTATTACGAAAACATTGAAGGTGGACACGGAGGAGCAGCGGATGCCAAGCAATCTGCATTCATGACGGCGTTGGCGTACGATTTCATGTTTGACACGCTGACCAAGAATATTCAAGCCGAAGAATAGGACACTGGAGCGATTAAGTTGCTACTTAGAGCTTGCTTTGCGTTCTAATAGGGTAGCTATCCCCAATTACCATTCTATATGCGCGCTGTTTGCTCTTCTACCATTTAAAAAGGCCAATGATTGCGACCATAGTCTCTAGCTAGACCATAATTGGGTTGAAAACAGAGTGGATGTAAGGGCAAAAAGAAGAAGACCTGGCACGACAATGCTGCATATTGACGGTAGTCAAGGTGCAGCGCAGTGGATAGGGTTCGACCATTGAAAACATCGAAAACACCACGGAGAAAGAAGACAAGTGACAGGCAGCCTCAGTCTTATCGTAGGTGTCTGCGAACTCTTCTAGTTGCTGGAAGGCTTCCACGTACGATTTGATGGCCGAAAGAAACAAAAAACGTGAGCGTGTTGTTAGTTTCCGCGCGCAACGCCCGTCACATTATAACAGGGCGCATGTCCCCAATCTTTGTTATATTAACGAGAAGCCTAGGATTGATATAGCATGGTCTCGTGGAGGCCGGGCTTCGATTTCGTTGAATACCGGTAAGCAGAACCCTTTCACCGGTGGTCACAGTGAGACCACAATGCATATTGCTGCTAGTTACACCCAAGCGTAGTACTCTTCGAAGGACAAGCCTTTCGAGAGGACCCCCAAGAAGATTATACGCCACTGCAGCAGCCAGAAGAAAACAAGATCCTTGGCTGCAATCTCGCTGTCCAGTTCAAGCCGCTTGAGTCTACGATTCCCGTGGAGTGCCTTCACGAGCAGCCGAGCACTTCCATGGTGAAGGATGCAACGGCGGCGCGAGAAGAGACCGCCATGGTGCGATGCGTCGCTCGCCTTCTCGCGAAAAATGCGAATCAGAATAAACCTAAAGCTGCATCGGGGTAGGTGTGTCTTGTACGACACTAGTACGACATCAAAACAGGCCGACTTCGACCTCAAAAGCACAAAATTGGAAACCGTCGACCATGACGATGACGATGATGCTGCTGCAGACTCGGGTCGCCCAAGGCGTACTCTCTCGTTCACCTGCGCTGAGCTGTACGCAAAGATACTTCTCATCAAAAGAACGGACCAACTTGGAAGGATACTCGCTCAGTGTGCCTGCTTGCAATGTCACGTCCAACATTGCCAGCCGCATCGGTGCCAATCTGCATCGACGACCTCTGCATCCCCTGGCTACCATTCACGGCAAGATATGTAGATATTGGGGCGACAACTTTGAGGTTCACGACGATCTCTCTCCAGTAGTCTCCACGAGAAACAACTTTGATGTGTTGCGCATCCCACCGGACCACGTGAGTCGATCCGTTTCCGACACATACTACCTCGACACAGAGACTGTGTTGCGGACCCACACGTCGGCGCATCAAGTGGATCTACTGCAAACAGGATTGGCCAAATTTCTTGTGACGGGCGATGTATATCGTCGCGACGAGATTGACCGCTCCCACTATCCCGTCTTTCACCAGACCGAAGGCGTCAAAATGTTTTCCGCTGCCGAATTGGCCGGCAAGAACGCAGCGGAATGTACCGCCTACATGGAAGCTGATTTGAAAGAGCAACTGGAAGGGCTAGCAGCTGCCTTATTTGGACCGACTGAATACCGATGGGTGGATGCTTACTTTCCCTTTACCCATCCTTCTTACGAACTTGAGATTTACTTTCAAGGCGAATGGCTGGAAGTGTTGGGATGTGGAGTTATTCATCCTGATATTCTCGAGAATGCTGGTCGAGGCGGAGAGCAAGGGTGGGCGTTTGGGCTTGGTCTGGAACGGTTGGCCATGGTGCTGTTCGACATACCAGATATTCGGCTCTTTTGGACGGACGATGAGCGCTTTCATGAACAGTTTCAGTCGGGCAAGATTATTAAGTTCCAACCCTACTCCAAGTTTCCACCATGCTTCAAGGATGTCAGCTTTTGGCTGGCAGAGGACTTCCACGTCAATGACTTGAATGAGGTTATAAGAGATGTTGCTGGTGATTTGGTGGAGCAAGTGGTACGTACCCGATATTTCGAGGTGTCAAAGTATTCGTTTTTCCATTAGCGCGTGCAGCTGGAGTCTCTACATGAACGTCGCTCACACTTACTTTCCTCACTGCATCGTATACGTAACAGGAGCTGATTGACGACTTTACTCATCCCAAGACGGGAAAAACTTCACATTGCTATCGGATTTCGTATCGATCGATGGATCGTAGTTTGACCAACGAAGAGATTGATGCTTTGCAAGAGCAGGTACGAGATCTGACCGTGCAGAAACTTGGTGTCGAGTTGCGATAGAAACGATTAAGTTGTCTAAAGATCTATTTTAGAAGAATCAAGTTATATTAGATGGCCAAAGACGCAGCGAAAGCCCAAGGCAACTTCCGAGACATCATGGATAGGAGCAAGTTCCTTTCCGTTGTTCAGTCGCTGGATACCGTCGCGCACGAGGCGATCAAACATTGGGAAGGGCGTTCCGATTGCGCACCAGAAATGGTATCCCTTGCATGACTTGGCCGTCGCAGGGAAGAAAGCGTGGAAAGCGGTTGTGCACTGATATTTGGCCAGATAGAGAAGCGTTCGATAGACATCCAGCTCTATAGATGGTGTCGGCGCGCCTACTTCCGAGACAGGAGGGACAGGGACACCAATTTCGCTAACCGAGTCGCTCGCCAACGACCCATACTCCTCTGTCCTTCGACGATTGCTTCGAAGAATACATTCGATAACTGGCTTGAAATCGCGTTTGTCGCAAGCTTCGACCAAATGCACAAGAATGGGGGATAGATCTGGATGATCCCAGACAGTGGACCTGAAAATTGAGATATTGGAGAAATGAGCCAGAGTGTGCGAGTTAGAGAGGGTGGATAGTGTTATGCCTAGGGCTTCTTCTTCGATATAATACTTACCAGTAGCTTTGTAGGTTGAACCGTGACAGGAACGGCAAGTCTTCAAACATCCCAAAAGATTCATCACTGGTGGCACCTGTGCTATCGGTGAAATAGTCATTCGAATCAACCAGCGATGAAATCGATTTGGCTGCACTGAAACAGCCTCGCTCGGCTGCACTCCGGTCCCAGCCAGCAAAGGCGATGTAGCTTGATGCCCCGCGGTCGGTAGTTATGACAATAGGGAGAGGCAATGGTAGTGAGAAGCGAGAGCAATACCACCAGAAATTGTAAAATACTTCAGGGTCGAGTTCTCTCATTCTCTCTCGAGCAAGGACTTCTTCACCGTAGTCTTCAACATATCGTTCCAGTGCTATTCGAAGGCTTGCTGGGCTCAAATAGGTAACATATGACGCACCATTCCAAGAGGTGATTGACGGTCCCATCTGCGGGGGAAGCTGACCAAAGTCGGCAACAGTATCCGCATTAGTTGTCGGCGCAGAGCCTCCATCGCCGATTGATATACTCTCTTCGACGGTCGTTTCTTGATAACCAAGTCTCGGTACAAAGAGCATTCCGCATCGAGGACAGGCAACAGCATTAGGAACTTCGTTCTCTCCTACAACGTCCCAACCTGCTTGAACCTCTTCCTCAAGTGGGATGTAGCCGCAGCTGTCGCAGGAGGTTGTTCGAGACCAAAGGGCAATCAGCCGGATACACGCCAAGCCGTTAGTCTCTAGGTCTTCTGAAGAGCCTGGAGCTAGCGAGGTCGAAAAGACGACAGGAAGCCACGACTTCTGTTGATTACGCTTCTTCTTCTCCTCGGCATCGGCGCTGGCGGCGTTCCTACCAAATTGATCTGTGGCTCGCTCCGCACCGCTTCGCTGCCGCCATCGGCGTCCTTGCGTTTCAAGAATAGATAAGTTTCCATCCATTGCACTGAGACAGGCATCCACGTCCACGCTTCCTTTTTGGCTTGGACTGGCAAAGCTGGACCTGCCGACCCGACTGGCAGACTCGGTAACCTCGACTCCACCGTAATCGTCTTCTTGCACCAGACCACTAGAGCGCTTCGAGTATCCTTCGGCCACTGCTCTCGTGTACTGACCAAGAGTAACTGCGCTCGGGAAAATACCATCAGAACGTAGCAATCCAAAAAGCTTGACAAGCTCCACTCGGCGATCACTCCTGGCACGTCCACATGCTACCATGAGTGCACGGTATGCAGCTTCGTCCGGAACGATACGTTGCTTACTGCGCATGAGCCGCAACGCACCGAGTGCTCTCAAGAGATAGCGAGATTGTTGTTCGTGGGAAAGATGGGCTTGAGAAACTTGCGCTGGGATGCACAAAAGCCACGCTCCTAAGAAATGCGAGCCCATCAGCTTTGGTAGCTGCCATAAGCAACGTCTCTGGTTCTGAAAGCCTCGTAACGAAGTTGCCAATCTCCTTCTGCGATTCGCTTCCTCCACTTCCTTCTCGCTCCGGGCAAGCAAAGGGTCGGATGCCTTTGACATTTCCACCAGCCAAGATTCAGGCTCTTTCGGAAGAAAGAGGGCGGGCTTAAAGTGGTGGGGGAAGCAAGGATTGCCATCGATGCAGTAAATGTACTTTACTCCATCTTTGAGGTCTTGTCGCGAAGGAGCTGTCACGATGTCACCAGACATGTTTACAACAGACTCCGAATACCTAATCGAACCGACGCTACTTTCAGCTTCGCTTGCATCCATGCTCCTGCTGGGAACCATGGAAAGCTGCTCGTGGTTTGATGGCAACATTGCAGCCTGGTCCACTAGCAGACTGTAAACCATATGCGGTTGGCCGCCGTCTGCATCAGGAACTGTCTCAACGTCTTCGCCCAGACGTCCATAGGGATTGGGGGATGCATGGAATTCAGCAAGGCATTCATCAAAAAGCATGCAGTGGACATCGCTCGCTTCGGTTCGTTTCTGAATAAAAGACTGGAAAAGCTGAGTGCCAACGAGATTATTCAGATAGGGTGCCTTTTCCGATGGGACCGACGCGAGAAAGCCTTTGGAATCAAACCATTCGTTTCCGCTGACGAGAAAGTCTGCGTCTGGAACGACCAGGTAGCGCTCGTATCCTCCAAGCAGATTGCAAAAGAACCGAAGGAAGGTGTCGCGGACTGCGCGATCGTCCAAAGGTTCTCGCGAATGATCCGCGACGTCGAAACCTTCAACAGCCGACGGAAGGGTCACGTCAAAGGCAGAATCCATTTGAGAATCAAGAGGCTCCTGTCCAGGAACGATCCCAGCGTCGCGGCACAGCGTCTCGAGTTCCGAAACGAGAATCAATCTTGCGCTCTCTGGAATGACATCCCAAGTGTTTGCTATGAAAACCTGTCTGTCGCCACTGCATTCCACTTCACCGGTATCGAGATCGATGATAATGCTGTCTTCCGGGAGATCT
>Ga0307981_1002455_pt1 | contig 15013 bp, 13 predicted proteins | sample OrgLakmetagen987_FD_201849 | JGI IMG/M metagenome (GOLD analysis project Ga0307981, IMG submission 201849) | Saline water microbial communities from Organic Lake, Antarctica - #987 | ecosystem: Environmental > Aquatic > Non-marine Saline and Alkaline > Saline | place: Antarctica: Organic Lake... | reverse complement strand
GAGGGCCGTGCCGTCGAACTGAGCCAGAGCGAAACTATCCGTCGGGAAGTGCGCAGGCACCCAGTCCATGATTACGCCAATGCCGTTCTGGTGCAGCGTATCAACAAGATACATGAAGTCCTTGGGCGAACCGAAGCGATATGTCGGCGCGAAGAAACCTGTGACTTGATAGCCCCATGAACCGTCAAAAGGGTGTTCGGAGAGCGGCATAAACTCCACATGGGTGTAGCCCATTTCCTTGATATAATCGACCAATTCAGAGGCCAGTTCACGGTAGGACAGTGGCCGGTTGGCATCTTCGACGACGGATTTCCACGATCCGGCGTGTAGTTCATAAACGGAGATCGGCTCTTTCTGCCAATCGCGCTTGGCGCGCTGCTTGATCCACTTGGAATCACCCCACTCGTAGTCGTCGACCTCGCTGATGATGGATGCATTATGCGGCGGCGCTTCGAAGAACGTGCCATAAGGGTCGGTCTTTAGCTGAGGGAAGCCATGTTCAGTCGCGATCTCATACTTGTATTTCATGCCCGCTTCCATACCGGGGATGAAGAGCTCCCATACCCCGGAATTGCCGATGCGGCGCATGGGGTGATAGCGACCATCCCAATGATTAAAATCACCGACCACTGAAACACGCTCCGCATTTGGCGCCCACACGGCGAAGGACGCTCCAATCACACCATCTATTTCACGTAGGTGCGCACCCATCTTGTGGTGCACACGGGTATCTGTGCCCTCGCTGATCAGATAGAGGTCGTCATCTGAGAGAGTAGGCAAAAAACTGTAAGGGTCGTAGAATTGGCGAATCTCACCATTGTAGCGTTCGATACGCAGGCGGTAGCTGAAGACATCCTTCCGGCCCTCGATAACCCCTTCATAAAAGCCATCCTTGCTGATTTTTTTCAGCGGGTAGCGTGCACCCTCCGGTTCAGCCAAGTCGACAACCTCGCAACTCTTGGCATCGTCGAGGTAGGCCCTGACTACGAGACTGTGCTTGCCGCCCTTCTTTTTAAAGGGATGCATGCCTAAAATACTGTGCGGCTGGGCACATTTGACCTGGGTAATGGAAGCGAGATCTGCTTTATTCATAATCACATTTGCATCGTAGCAATGACCGGCAGTCATGCAAGAACCGTTCCATAATAACAGATTCATGTGTGTACGCCGCTAGCCGAAGAATCCGGCTAAGAAGTATTTTTAATTTGAGCACGCTGAAGTCATTAAAGGCTTGTCGACAGAAAACCGCCTACTCATATTCCGCCGTCGTGTCTAAAACCGCCCAATTAGTTACAATTTCCCTTGTATTCGCCTTTCTCAGGCTGAATGCCGCCTTACCTGAATTAAGTGCTCTGGAGCCACTGGAATTCGATGAAGATTCACAGCGCTTGGTTGCCCGTGGCGATGCAATACTGACCTTTGAAGGCACCAGGGTTCGTGCCGATAGAATCACCTACTATCAGGAGTATGGGATTGCTGACGCGCGGGGCAATGTTGTGGTCACGCGTGAGGGCAATCGAATTCTCGCGGAACGACTAAGCTTTGAAGGACAGGACAACGTCTTTTCAATGGAGCTCATGCGGACAGGCCAATGGCCCTTTCACGTGAGTGGCGTATCCGGCGGCGGAACCCAGAAGGAAATTGCCATCCGGGGGGCCACACTCTACTACGGGGAGCCTGGGCCTTTCGGTCTTAGCGTTAGCTCCAACGAGATCGAATATGTTCGCGACGAAACCGAATACGTACAAATGCATGGAGCGACCTTTCGTGTCGGCAACGTGCCGGTCCTCTACCTGCCCGGCTATACGCACTACCTGGATAGTTCCCCATACTATCTCGATATTGCAGCGGGGTACGACAGCGAACTTGGTGCTCACGTGCAGACGACCTCTCTTTTTCCGGTCGGCTCATTCATGCGCCTAGGTGGAAATTTCGACCTTTACAGCAAACGTGGCGCACTGGTCGGGCCTGCGGCTCAATATGCCTACGACTCTGAGAATCAGCAGATCGTCGGCGCCCTGAGCACGGGGTGGATCGAGGATCAAGGTGACCAGACCCTGCTCGGCATAGACAGCGTGGGACAACGAATTGATTCGTCGCGTGGGTTCGCTGAATGGCGGCACAAACACCACATCGGCGAGCGAGTGACGGCGACTGCAGTCGCCTCTTATTGGTCTGACTCGGAAGTCACCCGGGACTTCCGAGAGGATTATTTCCGCGAAAACCAGTCGCCCGATAATTTTGCGGAGGTTGCCTATTCGGGTAACAATTATATCGTGTCTGCCTTTGGACGGTTCCGGCCAAATGACTTCATCCTGACTCAGGAACGACTCCCGGAGGTGCGCTATGATTTGCTGCCGATGCCAATCCTAAAAACAGGCATCTACCAAAAAGCATCTGCCAGTTATGTGCAGTTACGTGAGAACTTCGACTTAAACGAACCCTTGATCACGGTTGAAGGTGAATCTGATCGCTATGATTTAACCTATCGGGTCGAGCGGCCCATCACACCTTTACCTTGGCTAACGCTCACCCCATTGGCCGGCGCAAGGCTGACTGGCTACCAAAATCAGCAAGTTGATCCATTAGTGATCGGTGGTGCCTTGGTTGACGACAACTTCACGCGCGAAATCTATGAAGTGGGCTTTGACGTGGAGATGAGGGCTTATCAAAGCTTCGACACCATTAATAAAACTTGGGGCGTGGACGGCTTACGGCACATTGCCCGTCCAGTCATACGCTATCGCTATTACTCCGATCCAGACGACCTTAACGAAATCGCCGTGATCGACCGTGGAGTGTTCGACTTGAATCGCCCCCTACTCGACCTGAGTGATCTCCGAAATATCGATCAAGTCTCGCAAAGGCATCTGACGCGTATCGGCCTGGAAAACCTGTTTCAGACGCGGGCCAAGGGCTACGGCTCGCGCACGCTGGCTGCGCTCAATTTCTATCAGGATGTGCTTTTTGAGAAGAATACGCGCTACGACGGCAGTGAGGAAGATACCCTGAATGCTTCCTGGATTGAATTGATCGTTGATCCTGCGCCATGGCTTAAGTTTGAGCTCGCCTCACGTTTTCGCACCGAGACGATGTCCCTTGAGGAGCTACGAACCCGTACCACTTTGCGTAGCGGTGAAGCCTGGGAACTGGGTTTATCCACCGACTTGCTTAACAAGCGTATCGACCAATACCGCCTGGACTTTATATATCGCTTAAATGAACGCCGGGCGTTTCTCTCAGACATGAGCCTCGATTCAGATAGCGGAGAGTTAACGCTATTTAGGCTGGGCCTTCGGTCTCGCATCGGCAGTACTTGGCAGATCATCTACTTACTCACCTTCAGAGAAGGTGCACGGCGTGAAAGTGACGTCGAATTCGGTATCAACCTAACTCTGGTTGATCCAGACCCAGAGCTCTAGAATATGGAAGAAGCCCTCATCCCAAGTAATGATTTTTCGATTCGGCTGCCGGCTTTTGAAGGGCCGCTTGACCTTCTGCTGTATCTGATTCGCCGCAACGAAGTCGACGTCTATGATATTCCTATTGAGCATGTCACCCAGCAATACATCGATATTCTGGGCTCGATGGAGAAACTCGACCTGGAAATTGCCGGAGAGTTTTTCGTGATGGCCGCTACGCTCATGTATATCAAGAGCCGGATGCTACTTCCAAAGAAGGATCAAGGCATCAACGAGGATGTCGAAGACGAGGAACTTGATCCCCGCTGGGAACTGGTGCAGCAACTCCTCGAATACCGCAAATTCAAAGAAGCGGCCGAGGATATCCAAAAATTAATCCTCAATAGTAACGACCTCATCTCAAGAATCGGCCCGAAGGATGCCATCGAGGCAGTTGAACGACCACTCAAGCCGGTGGATCGCGTCGACTTATGGAACACTTTCAACCAAGTCCTGCGGCGTTTGGCTGAGCGTATCACCGAAGGCGAGATTCACGCTGAGCAAGTGACCGTGGCAGACCGTATGGAGCTGATTCTAACTCGAATAAAGCAACAATCCCACTTTCTCTTCTCTGAGCTATTTGAATCGTCAACCAACCTGACCACTATAGTCGCATCATTCCTCGCGGTTCTGGAGCTGACACGTTTGGGTAAAATTCGCTTGCAGCAGGACAGTGCTTTTGCAGACATTCGTTGTGAACGCGCGGAATAATCAGGCTCACCTATTCTCTTATTTTTCTATGAAACGCTTCCCTAATCAGCCTAATCAACCCAACCAGCCTAACCCGAACACGCATAAAGGTAGCCCGCAGGCTCAGCTTATTGGTGTCGGCCTCGACCACACCGACGGTCATAAGCGAATCACCCAATCAGAACGATTTGCCATTCTCGGAGGCTCGGAAGAAACCCATGGCCGCATGACCGAAACCGTGATGAAGACGTTTGAAACGCTCGATCGAAAAGGAAAAACACTCGCTGAAGTCGAAAAAAAGGAGCTCGTTGAAATTATTCATAAGAATACGCCCAACTAAAGCGCACTTCTTGACAGCCACCGACCACAAGGTAGATTATACATATTATGACTGATACCCCCGACCAAAATAAACCGGATCCAGAAACCTCCGCGCCAGATAATAAGGCACCTGTGCCATCTGAGCCACCCAAGTCATCTGAGCCACCCAAGTCATCTGAGCCACCCAAGTCATCTGAGCCACCCAAGTCACCCGAGTCACCCGAGGCTCCCAAGCTATCCAAGCCAGCGGGGCCAGCGGGGCCAGCCAAACCGACACCTCAGATTAAGCCTATCGGTCGAGCGGCCAACGTGCTCAGTGCAGCAGGAAATGCCGACAAATCTGCGAGCAAATCACCTGCTGAATCACCCGGTAAACCGGCCAAGCCCATCAAACCAATCAAGCCAATCGGTAGAGCTGCGTCCGCCGCAAACACAGATGCGAAGGCCAATGAGTCCGCTCCGGAAACTCCTGGTGCGCCAAAGGACAAAGTCGAGGCCAAGGCAGCGGCACCCAAACCAATTAGCCCCATAAAGAAGGTCGCTGATAATCCTTCGAGTTCAGCCGATAACTCCGAAGCCCCGCAAACAAAGCCAGCTTCGGCAGATAAAGCAGGGCCGGAAGCCGCGCAACCGAAAAATGCTACCCCGGCTATCCCTGTTAAGCCTGCATCCCCTACCGCAGCAAAGCCAGCCAAACCCCTCGGCAAACCAGGCTCCAAGCCAATTAAGCCCCTGAAAAAGGCTCCAATCAAAAAAGCGGCGGCAACGAATTTGAGGACTGATTCGGCATCGGCCGATGCGGGTAACGACAAGCCCAGTATCATTTCTCTGGTTATCGATGGTCTCGCGGCAGTCATCGCAATTACCTTTACCGTCCTTATTTTACAGGACGCCCTACCTTTTCTATAATAACCAACTAAGATACGACTTATGTCTGATAAAATAACTGAACTCGACAGCTCTAACATAGACGCAGCCATCTCCGGCGGATCAGCCCCTGTAGTGGTTGATTTTTGGGCCCCTTGGTGCGGACCCTGTAAGGCCATCGCACCCATCCTTGAGGAGCTCGCTGAAGAACTTGGCGATGCGGTCAAGATCTGCAAAGTCAATGTAGACAACAACAGCGACATCGCAGGTAAATATGAAATTCGCGCGATTCCAACGATCCTGATTTTTAAGAACGGCAAGGTTGTAGATACCGTTGTCGGACTTTCATCAAAAGAAGATCTCAAAGCAAAACTCGCTTAAATTTTTCGCCTCAGTGACCTGCCCCTGCTCTAATTCGTATCGGCAGGACAGACACCAAGTGGTTCCAAAGTGCATGTAATGGGACGCGGATCATGCCCGCACGCGGGAAACCAGCAAATTTCACGAACCGTCGGCCACTAGGTCGGCGGTTTTTTTGGGTAATCCATCAAAAGAGCCATTCGTGAAATACACGATTAAGCCTCCATTGTCATTTTGTAGATTATGACGAATTTCGTCCAATAAATGCGCATTATCATCAAATGCGATCGCGCGACGCTCACCAGTCTGCAACACACTAACCATCTGCGTCACATTCAGGCGTTCTTCTACTTTGATACGCCCTGGACGATGGATCGGGCCGAGGTAAACTCGATCCGCCCCAGCCAGAGCTTCGGTGAATTCTGACTCGAAAAGATTCGTCACTGCGCTGTTACTGCGCGGCTCAAAGCAGGCCGTCAAACACTTGCCCGGATAGGCCGCACGAAAGGCTTCTATTGCTCCCGCAATAGCCGTTGGGTGATGCGCGAAGTCTTCAACCACCGTCCATCGTTCAGTCTGTGCAAGCACATCCTGTCGCCGCTTCACGCCGCGAAAATGCTTCAAGCTTGATAGATCGAAATCTGTGATCGTCTGGCATCCACTAGCCTGTGCAGCGGCCAAAGCGGCCATGGCAGCGTTTCGAGCATTAAATTCCCCGTGCATGGACCAAGTCACGTGCGACCAGAGCTCGCCCTTCCAAATCAGATCAAACTCGGCCCCTTTCGGACTATCCTTGAATGCAGCAATTTGCAGATCATTACCCTCGCCTATGCCGACACGGAAGACCCGGGTCCAGGAAATGGGTAACAAACTCGCAAGGTTCTCGTCGTCGCCATTGACCAATACGCAACCAGAGCCTGGCACAATTCTAAGAAAGTGCCGGAAGGTTCGCTTTACATCTTCCAGGTCGCGAAAGATGTCAGCATGGTCGAATTCAATGTTATTCAACACTGCAACCTGCGGACGATAGTGAATGAATTTACTGCGTTTATCAAAGAAAGCAGAATCATACTCGTCGCCCTCAATTACGAACGCACTCCCCTGCCCCAGGTGTGCGCCACCGGGCAAGTCGCGAGGAAGGCCACCGATCAGCCAACCGGGTTGCGCTGCGTTACGCTCCAGAAGGTAAGCCGCCAAGGTCGAGGTCGTTGTCTTACCATGCGTTCCGGTAATCACGACTGGTGTGCGACCAGCAAGGATTGTATCGTGGAAAAGCTGCGGCAGTGAGACAAAGGAGATATCAGACTGGTCCAGAACCCACTCCACTTCGACGTTTCCCCGGCTCATGGCATTGCCAATGACGATTTGATCGGGCTTCAACACAGCGAGTCTTTCCGCGTCGAAGCCCTCAAGCACTTCAATGCCGGCATCGGCCAGCACATCAGACATCGGCGGATAGACACCACTATCCGCACCGAGCACATCATGCCCCTGCGCCTTCAGCAATAGTGCGGCATTGCCCATCGCAGTGCCACAAATACCCATGAAGTAGATGCGCATCAGAAATTATTCGGAAATTTCTTCGAACTCGGCCTTCTGCGAGACGCTAATCGATTTATCGATACGCTTGGCAAATCCAGCCAGCACCTTACCGGGACCACACTCGTAGAAATCTGACAGGTCATTCTCAGAGGCCATGTTGCGCAGACAGTCCTCAAAACGAACGGAAGAAACCACCTGTTTCACGAGGCAGTCCTTAATCTCTGCAGGATCCGACACACGCTCCCCGGTCACATTCGTATATACTGCGACTTCGGGCGTCTTAAATTCGTAACCTTCAAGGAATTCAGCAAAAGCATCGCGAGCCGAAATCATCAAGCGACTGTGGTAGGCGCCGGCCACATTAAGGGTTTTGCAGAGTTTAAAGCGCCCCTTGGAAGCGGCCACAGCGGCAAGCACCTTCTCATTTTCGCCGGAAACAACAATCTGGCCAGGGCAATTAAGATTCGCTATTTCGATGTCGAACTCCTCGCAGAACGCCTGCACATCTTCGGCGGTTCCACCGATTACGGCAGCCATAGTGCCCTTCGTCGCGTCGCAGGCCAGTTGCATCAAGCGGCCACGCTCCGCGACCAGCTTTAAGCCAGTGCTAAAGTCGTAGACCCCGGCAACCGCCAGTGCGGTTAACTCGCCCAGGCTCAGGCCACAAGCCGCTTTGAGACCGTCAAGCTTACCCTGCTCCTTCAATAAAGCATAGATGGCATACCCCTGGAGATAGAGCGCTGGCTGGCAGACTCTGGTCTCAGTCAAGGCCTCGTCCGGCCCCTCAAAGCAAATCTTTTTAAGATCCCAGCCCAAGACTTCATTCGCCTCATCGTAAAGCACCTCAGCGGTTTTTGAATTTTCACACAGGGAACGGCCCATGCCGATTGTTTGTGCGCCTTGCCCGGAAAAGAGTAATCCTATTGCCATGTTATTTTCGAGATTTATTTGAGTTATTCAGAAAACAACCCTAACGAAACAACCTGACTCACAAGAGCAACAAGGAAGTCACCGTTTGAAAGGAAGCTTTACCTGACTGCGCACTTAGGGTCTATTGACCACACTACTGAATAACTCACATTTTAATGAAACCAATCGATTTAGAAGCCCACTGGGTAGAGCTCCGCGAACGTGCCGAACATATCATCGGGCAAGAGCCTTTGCTGCGAATCCTTCTCAACGAGACCGTGCTCGATCGCAGCAGTTTCGCAGAGTCGTTGGCCTACCGAATAACCCGCAAGCTCGTGAACCACGGCGCGTCTGTCGACGTGCTGCATAATATTTTCCTTGAAGCCTTTGAGAATGACCCGGCGATTCTTCACCAGGTTGCATGCGATATGATTGCATCCAATGAGCGTGACCCGGCTTGCCCTGACATCCTGACTCCTCTCCTTTATTACAAGGGCTTCCAAGCTCTGGTTTGCTATCGCGTTGCTCACTACTTATGGAACGCAGGGCGTCGGGATTTTGCCCTATACATGCAAAGTCTCATCGCAGAGACCTTCAGTGTCGACATTCACCCTGCCGCAAAAATCTCCTGCGGCATTCTGCTCGACCACGCGACCGGTTTTGTAGCCGGTGAAACTGCCGTGATCGAGCAAGATGTTTCGATTCTCCATGGTGTGACGCTTGGCGGAACGGGTAAAGAACGGGGCGACCGTCACCCGAAAGTTATGTCGGGCGTGCTGCTGGGTGCCGGTGCTAAAATTCTCGGAAACGTTACGATCGGTGAAGGCTCCAAGGTGGGAGCCGGCAGCGTCGTGCTTAAGAACGTGCCGCCTAACGTCAGCGTGGCCGGTGTGCCAGCGAAGATCGTCGGAAAAATGAGCGTGGATAATCCCGCTCACGACATGTGCCATTTAGGTTAATCTATGACTATGTTTGATATAATCGCAGTCGCGACCACTCAGGATGCACTTTGGAGCCTCTGCCTTGCAGTAGGTGCCGGTTGCCTCTTAACTGTCCTTTCCCGCAAACTTCATTTGCCGACCATCGTGCTGCTGTTGCTCGGCGGATTCGCGCTCGGTCCGGAAGGCCTCAACATACTTAAGCCGGACGCGCTCGGCGAGTATCTCCCAATGGTCGTATCGATCGCAGTCGGCCTGATTCTCTTTGAAGGCGCTCTCACACTTGATCTAAAGCAATTCTCTCAAACTTCGACGGTTATTAAGCGTCTGCTCACAGTGGGCGTCCTGATTACCTGGTTTGGTGCAGCTCTGACGGCTTGGCTGGTCTTCCAGACGTCCCCCTCTTTCGCACTGCTGATGGGAAGTTGCGTGATCGTCACCGGCCCGACCGTGATCGTGCCGCTGCTGCGACGTGTCCGAGTGCACCACAAGGTCAGTAGCGTTCTTCACTGGGAGGGCGTGCTGATCGATTCCATCGGTGTCTTTATTGCCATTCTTTGCTTTGAGTGGGTGGTCGAAGGTGGTGGCGCGGTCGCACTTCCAAATTTCCTCATCCGCATCGTGAGCGGTGTCGGCATCGGCGTCGCCGGTGGCTATGCTATTTACTGGTTAATGAAGCGCGGCTGGATTCCCGACAATATCGTGAATGCTTTTGCGGTGGCGAGCGCCATGCTCATCTTTGGTGCGACCGAACTGATCAAACCGGAAGCAGGCCTGCTCTCCGTAACCATAGCGGGGCTCATCGTCGGCCTGAAGAAACCGCGTCAACTTCGTGAAATAAAGGCCTTTAAGGCAGAAATTGTTGATCTACTGATCGGCATGCTATTCCTCCTTCTTGTTGCCCGACTGGAGTTGCAGCAATTCATTGACTTCTTCAACATTGGCGGAGGTTGGATACTGTTTTCAGTCATTCTCTTAATACGGCCAGCCAGCGTTATCGTCTCTACTTGGGGCACTCCGTTTAATGTTCGCGAGAAAGCGCTGCTCAGCTGGGTCGCACCCCGTGGTGTAGTCGCCGCTTCGATGGCTTCGCTTTTTGCTCTTTCACTGGCCAAACAAGAGAATCCGGTAGGCGACCCTGCACTGCTCGAGTCGTTTGTCTATTCGGTCATTTGCGCGACTGTGCTCATTCAAGGACTTTCTGCAGGATGGTTCGCAAAGCTACTCCGGCTCCAACGCCCGGCACCCAACGATATCGTCATTATCGGAGCGCACTACTTCGGGCGTGAGCTGGCTCGTAAATTACAACGCGAGGACGAACAAGCCGTCATTCTCCTTGATACAAACGCTCGTAACGTGAAGCTGGCCCAAAAGGAGGGCTTCACCTCCATCAACGGTGACGCGATGGAAGCGGAAAAACTCTATGAGTCCGAAAGACGCCTTTTTGGCACTGGGAATTTACTCGCATTGACTGACAACGTGGAACTCAACCAATTGCTGATGCAGCGCTGGGCCGAACAACTGGACTCTGAAAGTGTCTACGGCTGGGTGCCCAGCGATAACCCTACTTCCGAGGACCAACTGACAGGGCTGCCCGTATTCGCCGATTTATCCCGGCCCGCTGCGATCAGCACTGAAATGATGCAGGGAGAGAGCAGTATAGAAACCATCATTTGGAATGAGGAGGACACCCCTATCTCCGGCGATTGGCACCCACTCTTTATACGCAGAGGCAAACAGCTCAAGCCAATATCCAATGATGCTTCGCTGAAATCAATCGTGAAGAAGGAAGACGAAGTCATCTACTTACGACGCATGGAAGGCCTGCTACCCCGCGCGCTCGGCAATGGGCAATATCTCAACGTTACCTGCGACTCAGTCCAATCGCTCTACAAAGAACTTGCCAATGCAGCGGCCGCGGCAAATCCGGACCTCTCCAGCGAACAAATGCTGGCAGATCTCATCGAGCAGGGCGAAAGCAGGCCTGCGTTTTACAAACGTGGCATCGCAATACCACATGTTTACAGCGAGGGCATTGAGTCTCGGATATGCTTTGTTGGTAAGCTAAGCCAACCACTCCACCTCAGCGACACTCAGCAGGATCTGGATTTTGTTTTCTTCTTAATTAGTCCAAAAGGTGACACGGAAGGCCACCTAACTGCCCTGTCCGAGATCGCCCGCTGCTGCCGCGCCAAGCATAAGCGTAAACAAATAACTGAATCACATTCTATCGATGAGGTGATCTTAACGGTCACGATCTAAAACGAAAGTAGATAAGCCAGATGAAAACAGAAGCACTCAACGTCGAATTAGCCGACCGCAGCTACCCCATATATTTCTCGGGTTGCCGCGAGGCGCTGAAAGCCGACGTCCAAACCCTGCGCGGAGCTGGGCGCAGCATCCGTGTGGTCAGCGATGCACGCGTGCTGGATGCTTTACCGGATTACCTCTCACAGGCCGGTTTTGAGGATAACGAAATTCTCTCACTACCTCCGGGTGAAAAAACGAAGTCCGTCGAAAGCTACAGTCAGGCGCTCAGCTTCTTGGCCAACCAAGCCTGCAACCGCGACTGTGCGCTTTTCGCCTTTGGTGGCGGCGTCATCGGAGATCTGGCTGGCTATGTGGCGGCCAGCTATCTACGCGGGATCGATTTCTACCAAATCCCCACGACACTGCTCTCTATGGTGGACAGCTCGGTGGGCGGTAAAACCGGCATTAATCTTCCGGAGGGGAAAAACCTCGTCGGCGCATTTTGGCAGCCGAAGGCCGTATACATCGACACCGCCCTCCTGCAGACACTTGCCCCGCGTGAGTTCGCCGCAGGCATGGCGGAAGTGATCAAATACGGGCTACTCGCTGACGCTACACTACTGGCCGACTTAGAGGCCTACGCTGGACTCAGTGCAGACTCGCTCGAACTCGCGGCAGTCGTGCGCCGCTGCTGCGAAATCAAAGCCCAGGTCGTCGCTGAGGACGAAAAGGAAACAGCCAATAGTGGCGGCCGCGCCCTCTTAAACCTCGGACACACCTTTGCCCACGCCATCGAAAACGTCGCAGGCTACGGCGAGTATCTCCACGGCGAGGCAGTTGCCATCGGCCTCGTGCTGGCGACTCGTCTCTCCGTCGAGCTCGGCCAGCTCCGCACTGAAAGCATCGAGCAAGTCGAGTCCGTCGTCAGCACTTACCAGCTCCCGACTCGAATCCATAGCCCGCTTCCCATAGACAAGCTCATGGCAGCCATGCAGCGCGACAAGAAAACCCGCAGCGGCAAACTACGTTTCGTTACCATGAAAGCACTCGGAACTGCGATGACAAACGACGATGTTGATCCGAAGCTCGTCGAAGAAATTTGGACTGAAGCCTAATACTAAAAATACTTCTGCCCGGCGTAAAAAATGAACCGCTCCTGAACTTAGTTATTTGCCACTTCTCCTGTTACCGCTTCTTCTGTGCGTGTGAAATTTCGACAACTTCTCTGCTTACTCGTAACAACTACTATCGTCGCAGGCTGCGCGGGTATTGCGAACGAATCGCCTAAGCGGATCGCCCTCTTTAACGGCAAGGACCTTAGCGGCTGGGATGGCCCCAGCGAATGGTGGACCGTCGAAGACGGTGCACTGACTGCCGAAAGCACGGCTGAGAGACCCTGCCAACGTACGAACTACATCGTCTGGACTGGCGGGCAGCCTTCAGACTTCGAATTTGAATGTGATTTTAAGATCAGCGCTGCCGGTAACTCAGGTATCCACATTCGTTCGGAACGTCGCCCAAATCACGACATGTTCGGCTATCAGGCCGACATGACCGGCGACGGCAAACTGATCGGCTTCATCTACCACCATAAACGAGGACTCGTCGCAGAGCGCGGCAGCAAAGTATCCATCAACAAAGAGGGCGAGCGTAAGGCGACGCCGATGGACGAAGGCACTGACTTCCTCAAGCACTACAAGTCCGGCAACTGGAATCACTACCGCATCGTTTGCGTGGGAGACTCCATCACTCTATTTCTCAACGGCGTTAAGATGTGCGACATCGTTGATCTCGACCCAAGCACCAAAAAAGAACACGGATACATCGGTCTACAAATGCACCGCGGCGATCCGATGAAAGTCCAGTTCAAGAATTTATACCTCACTCCAATCAAACCGATCCATCCAGCCAGCACCCCAGAATCATGAAACCCACCCGCCGCGAATTCCTAACACAGGCTGCCGCTCTCGCCGGAGCATCGGTCATCATCCCATCACAGACTTTCGGCAAGAAGGTTGCCGCCAACGATAAGATCAACGTGGCTGGCATCGGCCTTGGCCCGCGCGGTAGAAAATTACTGAGCTGGTTTCTCCCACAACCGGACATTCAATTCGTAGCCATTGCCGACGTGCAGAAGGAACGCCGCGAGATCATTCGTAGAATGGTGAACCGGCACTATGGTAATGAGGACTGCAAAACCTACGCGGACATGCAGGACATCCTCGCGCGCGATGACATCGACGCCGTCATCATCGCCACAAGCGATCGCTGGCATGGCACCGCAGCCACTTGGGCCGCCAATGCGGGCAAGGACATCTACTGTGAGAAACCCTGTGCCATGAGCATCGAGGAATGCGGCCAAGTCGATGATGCCGTGCGAGCGAACAAGCGAATTTATCAAGCGGGCATGCAGCGTCGTAATATCGGTAACTTCGCACTGGCAACGGAGATGGCGCGCGACGGCAGCCTAGGCAAGCTCAAGGAGCTCCACGCCGGCATCTGGCTACCGCAACCGGTTAAGCCGAACAAACCCGCAGAGCCGGAGCCGGATCCATCTGAGTGCAACTGGGATGCCTGGCTCGGACCTGCGCCTGCCCGCCCCTACAATAAAGAATATGTGCGCGGACGCTGGCGCTACTACGATGGACTCTCTGCCGGTTGGGGGCTACACGACTGGTCCTCACATACACTCAATCTCTGCCAGTGGGCGAACGATGCGGATGCGACAACTCCAGTTGAATACTGGTTTGAGAATGAAAAATTATACGCGGCCTACGACAATGGCATTCAAGTCGTTATGCGTCTCGCAGGTTGGGGTAAAGAAGGGGGTTGGCTCGGCCTCGGTTCCTGCCCTGTTCGCTATGTTGGTGAGAATGGATGGGTCGAAGCTGGAGATTCGGGCGGGATTGCCTACAGCGACGATTCACTGGCGGGCGGCAGAACGGTTCCTGAAGGTTCAGGCACTGATGCGAGTCAGCATATTCGCGAATTCCTGGATTCGATCAAATCCCGTCAACCCACGGCCTGTAACTCTCAGGTCATGCGCACGACAGAAGTTGCCGGCCACGCTGCAGCCATCAGCTGGAAGCTTGGCCGCAAGCTGAAGTTTGATCCGGCAAAGGAAGCCTTCATCGGTGATGATGAAGCGAACGCGCTCTGCTCCTACGAGCGGCGCGCGCCATATACAATCTAAGCTGAATGGCACTTAGTTAAGCGAATGCGAGAATTATTGAAACGCGCCACAGCCATCGTTGGAATCCCTGTGGAAAGCCGGGTGCCAACAGGGACCACCCCTGAACAAATCGGTATAAAGACTAGAGCATTGCCATTTTAAATCATCCACGATTGGTTAAGCAGGAAATTCTCATTATGCATCTATTCAAAAGCTTCGGCATCTCTCGCACATTGGCTGCCATCAGCCTGACCATAATCATCTCTTCCTCAGCATTATCTGCGCGAAAAATTGACATCCCTAATCCGGATTTCACCAAAGGCGAACCGATCCCAAAAGTTGCGACTAAGGATTGGACGCTGGGAGCGACGGGAGCCCGCGGCTGGATGTATACCGAAAAGATGGAAACCAGCAAGGCCCGACAGATCAAGATCACCAAGGTGGCAAAAGAATCACCTGCTGATGGTGTCCTTGAAGTCGGCGATGTCATCCTTGGTATTGGT
>Ga0307981_1002454_pt1 | contig 15021 bp, 9 predicted proteins | sample OrgLakmetagen987_FD_201849 | JGI IMG/M metagenome (GOLD analysis project Ga0307981, IMG submission 201849) | Saline water microbial communities from Organic Lake, Antarctica - #987 | ecosystem: Environmental > Aquatic > Non-marine Saline and Alkaline > Saline | place: Antarctica: Organic Lake... | reverse complement strand
GTTCTTACGATGGGATTAATCAAAAAGAATGAACAGTCACTGGTGCCCATTTGAGGCCCTTTTTAAGAATTGACGCATACGTCCATCTGTTCAGACACTTTTTTCTTGGTTGGCAACGCGAACGTCTGTCCGCTACCTCCAGATCGAACTTTCTCCAATATCGGATTCTCAACACTCATCACTCGATCGAACTCGAACCACACGATCGGATGATCGGCCATTTATTGGCATTCGCAGAAAGAACAATATCTAACAAACGCACACCCATCACCAATTACGTACCTCCCCGCCACCATGTCAAAGGAGGATCCCCGCGCTACGAGTTCCAACTCGTTGATTGGAAAGGCGCAAGACTCATCGGACGAGGCCATTCTGTCTCGTTCGCAAGATGATGTAACGCAAGGAGAATCATCGTCAGCATGGTCGTCGTCACATAAAGCTCGAAAGGTCTACCGAACGCTGCAAGTTCACATTGTGCATCGGCACGGCGATCGAACTCCAGTCACGCCGCTCAAAGACGAAGCCTTTTGGACAACCTGTCTCATTCCCGACAAAACCTTGCAAACGATTGCCACCAATACCGAATTGATTCACGGGGATGCACCTAGTAACAAGTTTGGGAAAGGCGTCGGCGCGTTCGGACGCTTGACCGAACTCGGTCTGGTGCAAATGGTCAAAGTCGGCGGTAGACTGCGCAACGAGCTTTCAACCGAGGTAGAAAACCACATGACTGTCGACGCGGCCGGAAATCAGCACCATGCACATGTATGGCGCCCCGATCGACCACTGCATCCGTCCAACATTCGAATATTTTCAACCGACTTTCCTAGGACCATTGAGTCCGTACAAGGATTGCTCGTTGGTCTTTTCCCCCAAGGTTTTCCCGAGTCTATTCCCATTGACACTCGCAACGCATCCTGGATGATGCCCGATCCGATTCGTCTTCGTATGCACACGACCAAGGACAGCGCACAGCATTCCTGGACCGAAAAGGACGAAGAGATGCACCAATTGGGTATCAAGGCGGCGCTCGCCCTCCGGGACATGCTGGGAGAAGGCACAAACAAAATGCCAATCAACTCGTTCTACGTGGACGGTGGCGACGAAGTCAAGCAGAATCCAGTCGCATGGATTCAGCTATCCGAAGTCACCACCTGTTTAATGCTGCGCGACCGTTTACCACCAGGGATTACTACCGAGGATCGCAACGCCATTACACAGCACGCGGCCAAGTGGTCCTTCGAGTTACTAAGACATCCCTACATGGAAATGAACACCATGGTGCGGCGCCAAGTCGACGACATGATGCGTCATGATTCCGAAGCGCAACCGCCCGTGACGGTTTGGTCCGGGCACGACTTTACGTTGATTGGACTCATGCTGGCTTACAAGTTGGAACAGCCAGCATTGTGGCCGGAATATGGCAGCTTTCTCAAGCTGGAACTCTTGCAAGTATCTCATGTAGAAGCTGGCGGCGAGACAGAGCTTGTTGTGCGCTTTTCGTTGAATGGAGAACGGCTGCGCTCCGCCTGCGGAGGCAACGGGGAGTTTTTGGATTTAGTACCTCTCCACATACTGAACCAAGAGATTCCCGACGAGTTCATTGTTGAGGCGTCATGATGATAGCCAATTGAACGTTTTGTTAAACCTGCTATGCATTACCATATCTTTGATAGCTATGTTATACTGTACATCGTAGACTTGGAATTCTATCATAGAATACGATTACGATGATTCGATACCGATGCGAGAACTGAGAACTCATTTTTTCAAGAAATTAAAAAAACGTCACTTAGATCTGAATACACTCCTACAAATCTAAATATACTGGAATGATCCAACGTGTTATCACGCATTTTTTACTCATTCGCGCGCAAAGAGGCCCAGGAACAAGCAAGCAGGTCGTTTCCCGCCAGACTTCGGCTCACTTTTTCATGGCGGGGAATGCGCAAGACGATCCCACGCTCACATTCATTGCACCTCTGTCTCGAAGACGGAGTGTAACAAAGAGACCTCTTCACAACGTCTTGATCGTTCCATACTACACTACGACCATGTCCGAAGTTGGTTCAGATACCTCAGCCTTGCGCCTGCAAAAATCTCGCTCTCGAGCCGCCAAGGCAGAGTTTGCCAAGAAAAGGCATGCCGCTACGGTAAAAAAGATGAAGGAGCAAGCTCGCAGGTCTCGTAACGACGCGAATCTCCCATCCCTTCAAGATACGTCGGCAGAAGAATCGATGGACCAACGCTCCCATTGTGAGGAGATCAAGCAATTGGACACGAATAGGGACATCTTTGGAGCTGACTTTGCGGAAGTCTCCACCAACTTTCAGACTACTGCGAACGACGGCGCCGTGGAGGATATCTTTGGCACGGAAGACAATACCTTGACCACGTTTGAGTGCGATGGCTGCAGCCACACCAATGAAGATACTGACACCATTGAAGACGAAGGAGCCCGTAACAACGTCAGCTCACTCGCCGACCTTGACGTTTCTTTCGAATCTTACACCAACTCGGAGTACGATTCCTCCTATGACGTGGATACCCCGGAAGATGAATACGGCATTGCGGCCGTCGCTGCTGCCGCCACCATGGACGCCATACGCGCCGGCGATGAATCTGTGGATTCTGCCGACTCGGGAAGTTACATTTCCTTTCATCAAAATATTGAGAGCCAGCACAATGTGAGCACCTTGTACGAAGACGAGCCTCACATCAAGGACGAGACTCTCCAGTGTGTCTACGCGACATTCGGATCTACAGTGGGCGAACTCTTTGAGTTGTGTGTAATGGGTGAAGTTGTACCTGCTAAAACCAACAAGACCGAGCGTGAAATTGAAATTGTCCGCAATAAGAATCGTCGGAACCAAAAGGAATCTGCGACTCGTGTGATCTCCCAGCGAAAAAAATCGGATGCGACCGACGACGACGATGAAGAGACTGTTTCAACGCAGGGCACCGCTCACTTCCAAGAAGACGCTGCCTTTCCATCCATCGTCTCGATGGGCGGGCTTTTCCCAGTAGAGGCCCGGCGAGCTGAGGTCAAGCACGCTAATCCAGAAAAAACCGAAAGCGTACCAGAGCCCCAGATGGATCTCCGCAAGAGCCTCCCCGATGAAGGAGACTCCAAACCAGACATCTTGACCACCCTACCAACGCAGATTTCGTCGCCATCGAGTGACGCCTACTCGCAAAACCTCTCCCGTGGTCAGCGATTAAAGCTTGCAAGAGAGATGCAAAAGAAAAAGTACGGACGCATCAGTCCATCCAGGAGCGCATCCCCTCCCACAGTTCACACACTCCCACAGTGGCAACACTTTTCGGCCCTTTCTTCCGATGCCATATCCAAGATCCCTACAAATGAGCAGCGCGCGCCGTTTGACGAGAGTATGGACACAAGTTCCTTGGACGAATTCCTTTTCGATGAGACTACTAACAGCAGCAAGGAGGAGATTCAAAACCTGACAACTTCGAGTCTCGCTCTGGAATTGAGTGATATCAAGTTTAGCGATGAAGAAGACAACCAACCGTCTTCGGCACTGCCTGCCAAGGTTTGGGCGAGTTTTGAAGACAAGAGAGAGCCCGACACACCTCGCACTACCAACAAGAGCTCCGATGGCTCTTCGCAAGAGCACATTTCTGGGAGCGTGTGGAGTCCACCGACCGCTTCCTACTACTACGACTCTCCTCTGAGCAAGTCGGCTCCACTAAAGAATCTCTCTGCGGCTAGCCCGTTGAAAGACGAACCAGGAACAGTCCGCAAACAACTCTTTGATGGACTTGGCGGCGATGCAACGGAGAAAGCCGACACTACGGCTGAGACTTCCCGGAGCTTTGAGTCTCCTGCAAAGGAACAGTCTGCTTTGGTGACACCACTGGCGCCAGGAAAGCTCAAGAATCGCTCAGCTGATTGGTCCCATGGTTCCGCCTTGTCAGACGTATGGGAAAACAAGTGGGAGCCCTTTAGCAACGACCCGTTTAGCAATGCTGATGCTTTTCAGGGGATCATGACCACTCACACCAGTCTTTAAACTTTCCTTCGCCAATTTGTAATTGACGAATGCAACTTACTACGGTACGCTATATCATGAATGCGCGCACGTCCGGGGTAAAATCTTGATGCTACAGTAGACGTAAGCAATTCACAATCCTAAAAGTTAAAAAACAGTCCTCTATGCAGCAATTCTAGCTAGAGTCTCTCTCAATGTCTCTTACCGTAAATTTAGAGATTGAGCGGAGACGCGGCTATCGAATCGAAGCGAATCTCTCTTCCAATGTACTCTCATCCAATGTACTGTACGTACGGTAGCTACCAGGCGCAATATCACTAAACATACCGGTACATACTGTTATATTATGTACTGAAGCACCTGGTACATAGTCGTCATACCAGGTACTGCAGCAGGCCGAAGGAACTATGCTAACCGTCACATTGCCTGTGACACGGTTTTGCGAACCCCAAGCAAGCTTTCATCCTACTTTCATTTTCTCCAAACTCTTACGATCCGCCCACCATGAGTATAATGTCCCACATCTCGGTCGACTACACCACCGACAAGTTCCAACCCATGTTGACCTTTTACGACGCAATCTTGACGGAAGTTGGCGCTAAGCGTCAAATGCTCGTAATTAAAACGGGCGAACACCTGGACGATGTCCACACTCCGTACCGCGAAGACATTGTGGCTGTTGCCTACGGTAAGTACTGGCCCGAGTTCTGGATACAGCTTCCAGAAAACAAGAAAGAGGCGACCGTGGGTAATGGGTGCCACTTTGTCTTTGCTTGTTCGAGTGAAGACCAGTGCAAGCGAGTCTACGAGACTGCTCTCGCGCACGGCGGAGTTTCGAACGGCGAGCCTGGACTCCGACCGAAGTATACCAGCAAGTATTATGGAGCATTCTTTCTCGATCCCATGGGAAACAAGCTCGAAGCTATCTTTTACGACATGGGCACTATGAACTATTGCGAAATCTTGTAGTTATGCGAAGGGAAACATTAGTAGCTAGGGTATGCTTCGAGACGGGAATCCGTAGACCAATCTACACTTTTAGGAAACCCGTAACTATGAAATCAGTGTACGGTATGAAGAGCCTCAATCCTCTTGCTAGAGCTACCGTATCGTAGCAAGTACCGTAGAGCTGAAGGAAGCCAGCCGACTACTCGTCATAGACCATAGCTATGATTGATAGGTCTAGATACAAAAGTACTCGAACGAATGAATCACGGGTCTTCAGTCACTCTCTTTCAGAAACGGAACGCTGTGATGCGATCGTTCACAATATTATTTGTTCTTGCGCCTTCATCAAGTCAAAAGTAAATGTTCTGTGGAACCTTTGACACTGTTCCCAGAAGTTGCTTGTGCCTGCAATCTATCATATCCTAGAGGTAGAGGGGTTGTTCCAAGATGTATACGCTGCGCTCTCGTCTCTCTGCTACGCTTTTGCGTGCCAATAAGAGAAGCCCTCTCTTGACGACTCCGTCTCGTAGTTGTGCCTTATCAACGCTCAAAGAAAACGGCGACGACGAAGTTGCACCTCCTGCAGTCTTTGACGCCTTTGGCACAAAAGATCCCTACGACTGGCAAGACCCCTTTCTCTTTTATCAAACCCAGCTCGACGAAGAAGAACGTGCCGTCTACGATGCCGCCAGCAGCTTTTGTCAAGGCGAGCTGCTCCCACGTATTGTTGAGGCCAATCGTCACGAAATCACCCTAGACCACGCCTTGATGCAAGAAATGGGCGCTGTTGGCTTGCTTGGAGCGACGATACCCGAGTACTATGGTGGCGCGGGCTTGGGCTACGTGAGTTACGGTCTCTTGGCTACGGCTGTCGAAGCAGTCGATTCGTCATACCGGTCCGCCATGTCGGTACAGTCCTCGCTAGTAATGTATCCCATTTATGCGTACGGAACAGAGGAAATGAAGCGCAAGTTTCTTCCCGAGCTGGCATCTGGTAAGATGATTGGCTGTTTTGGTCTGACGGAACCCAATCACGGCAGTGATCCAAGCTCCATGGAGACTCGCAGTGTCTTTGACGCTGCTACCAACGAGTTTGTCCTGAACGGAAGCAAAAACTGGATCACCAACAGTCCAATCGCCGACGTTTTCATAGTCTGGGCTCGCAATGAACAAAGAAGCATCAAGGGATATCTCGTGGAAAAGGATACTCCGGGTCTGGACGCGCCCAAGATTGACGGCAAGTTTAGCCTCCGTGCTTCTTGCACGGGTATGATTTTTCTCGAAGACGTTCGCGTTCCTGCTGACAACGAACTCAAAGTGCAGGGTTTGAAAGGTCCTTTTAGTTGTCTCAACCATGCCCGCTACGGTATCGCGTGGGGTGTCTTGGGCGCCGCCGAAGCTTGCATGCATGCCGCTCGGAACTACACGCTGGAACGCCATCAGTTTGGAGCACCCTTGGCAGCCAACCAGCTGATTCAAAAGAAGCTGGCCGACATGTCGACAGAAATAACCCTGGGACGGCAAGCCTGTTTGCAAGTTGGTCGTCTCATGCAAGCTGGGCAGGCAAAGCCTGAAATGGTCAGCATGATTAAGCGAAACAACTGCGGCAAGTCTTTGGATATGGCACGAACCGCCCGTGATATGCTAGGCGGAAATGGGATCTCCGACGAGTATCACGTTATCAGGCACGTCATGAACTTGGAAGCCGTCAATACATATGAAGGGACACACGATGTGCATGCTCTCATTTTGGGTCGAGCCATGACGGGCATTCCAGCCTTTGCGCCCAAGACGAATTGATTGTGATGATGGATTCGATAGAGGTGGACACAGTGAATACTTCATAATGCGATTACGTACAAACTATTTGTAGTTATCATGGGTGTCGAAGGACGCTACCAGGAGCGAGCTACCTACTAGTAGTACTCTACCCATACAAGTAGTAGCCGCTGCTAGCTACTATTAGGCGAGGGCATGTGGACCGTCAGCGTCAGTCACCTCGCACAGCTCGAAGCCACAGCTTGGAGCTACTGATGGGTATGGTACAGCTTCTCGAAGCTCTAAGAAAATGCTATGGCCAGCTCATCGAAGCTATACAAAGCTAAAGATAAGTGCCGGTACCGTACACTACTTTGTGAGTCGTAACGTGCAGAGCATAACCATTAACGCAACTGGATCGTTGTTTCGCGCTCAAAAACCGATCGCACGCTCAGCCCTCAAACGGACGTCGTACGTAGACTACATAGGAGAAACATGAAAAACAGAAGCGGGAGCATTCTCAACATATCAACGGATACTGCAGTTAGGACTACTTAGAAAACGAATTTTTATTACAGGTACTCAAGACCGATATAATCATTAGGAAAAAGATGCCAGAAATTTTTAAAGTTCGGGAATACGGTTTAAATGGCTTTGGTGGTTTACCGGCTCGATCGGAGGCAAGTAGATGCTCACTTTTTCATTTCGGCGGGGCAACAGGTCATTTCGGTCTCTTTCCCCACCGAAAGGTCGACGAAGCAAACCCTACCGTGCATGTCGACAAATTAAAGCTCTTCCGAAGTCAACAGAGCCACACGCACACAGGAGAGATAGAGAAAGACCAAGCAGTTTATCGTCATTCAGCAAGCTACAAGACTATCAGCCTCATGCAAGGAAGCACAATGGTGGACGTTGCACTCCTCCCGACCGCTGCTTCTTCAGAAGGCAACACGGCAAGGATCGCTTCTCATGAGACTACACGATTCGCAAATGACTTTGCCAACACGGCCATGTTTAAGGGAGGAAATAGCAGCCTGAACCAGTCCAAGGAGGATGCTCCACTTCCCGCTTTGGAAGATTCATCCATGGATACCGACTCTTCGCTAGACGTTGCCGGAAACGGTGGAAGTTCCAAAAGCACCGCGGCGAAAGCCAAGGGAACTACGCCTGGAAGTCCCTCTGCTTCTACTGGAACGGATATCACGGACAACAAAACCGCCAGTAGTAGTCGACGCAAGAGCGGGGCCGGCATGTTTTCCAAGACAGCAACTGCGCGTGATCACACGGAATCCTCGGCTAATAGTGGAAGTGACCCTGTGGTAGCTGTAGTCCAAAAGGCGCCCGAGAGTAGCCAAAAGAACCATGCAGCATCAATAGTGCCTCGCCGCAACCGCAACGGCGCCAGCGTCTTGAAAAACAAGAAGCTTCGCAATATGGACAGAAACCCCACAACAGCGGAACAAGAGGCCCCACCATCCAGCCAAAGTGTTGCTGCTCCTGCTGCCCCCGTGCCCGTACCTAAAGCGAGAAAATCCTCGCAGAAAACGAGAAAGCCCTTCCAGAAAACGAGAAAGCCCTTGCCAAGAACGAGAAAGTTAGCTGCAGCCAAAGCTGACGATGATACTTGTGGTTCCGATGGATCTGAATCAACAGCGTATTCTTACGAGGATGATATGGTGACTGGCTTCTTTGATGGTTTGTTAGATATGAATCTCGATCGCTTTGATGGAGAAACGGTTGACTCGGTGGATTCCGACGAAATGTCAACTGGTTCCGCCGATGGTGGTCACCGAGGCGGCAAGCGCAGCAAGAGAGGAAAGAATCGAGCTCTTTGCGATGCCCCGTTCAAGGAGATTATGAGTTTTTTGAATCCAGAACAGGCGGAGAGGGACAACTTCGAAAAGGTGAAGCCTACTTCGAAGGCTGTCAGGGGAAAATCCAAGTACCCTTTTGCGCCTGGCCTAGGCGCAAAAGACGGCGCTGCGGCAGCCGACACTGATACTTCTGTCAAGCCGGGTATAGGTGATTTCTTAGATCTTTCCTTCTTCGTGGAGCTCTGGGATGCTATCATGTCCTCGAAAGAGGAGAAAGCCACGCAAAAGAGTAACAAGGAAGCTGCGCCTGTAGAAACAACATTGCGTGAAGACAAGGAAGCCGATACTTTGTTCGACGACTTGCTGGATGGACCTGATATCAAATGCGATGCATCTTCCTTTGCGGATTTGGCATCGCGATATTCCAAGTCTCTTCGGGAGCAGACGGAAATGCACCTGCACGAGCTACAGAGCCAGATGCCGGAAATATATGATAGGCTCGCTAAAGAGGGTGCAAGAGTAAATACGACTGCGGAAAAAGTCGACACTACTCTGACTACCACGCCAAACACTTCCGTTCTCGTTCATGAGAGCTCGGAGGCCACACCAGTCAAGGTGAAGAAGAACGGCGACGCAGAACGTGATTGGCAACCCTTCTTCGATTCGCCATTCATGGAGGAAAAGATGGAGGAGCCTCTACTGCTCAAGCGACTGGAGTCGCTAGACACTCCCGAGCTAGAGTCGGAGTTTTACGACTCCATCTCGGTTGCTTCGCCAGCGTCTACCCAAATCTATCCTCCGAGTGTGGCTGATTTCGAGTCTTTCGAAGCACTGGACGAGAAAGAAGAGCTCTGCGTATGCGGACCAACGAGCACCATTTTCAAGATGGTATAGCGTGTTTAGAGAGCCGCGCAAATCGCATTCTCTTCATGCGCTCGAGTCAAAAGTGTGCAGTAGTTTCATAGTTTAAAAACAGTAAGCAACTACGTGTAAATGTTACAGCCAGGCAGCTTATAAACCTATTCGGATCAGTTTCGCAATGTCTGGAAAGCCTCTCTTCTCGGCCCACCCAGCAGCTGTGAGGCCTGAAAAGTCCGGAAGCGCCAGCGGTTTCGTGTAGTGCCCCGTACCAACCTTGGACCGGTCGGCTCCCTTTTGTAGCAAGAATCTCACCAGAGGCCTATCCCCCGCCCACGCCGCGTTAATCAAGGGAGTAAAACAACCGCGGTCACTGGTTTCAATGTCTGCCTTCCTACCGCTCTTGCCTTCCACCAACCATTTCACCACCTTTAGTCGTTGATGAATAACAGCCAGATTTAGCAGGGAATTGCGCTCACAAACAATCCCGCTGCTGTAATTGATATCAAAACCATAGTCTCGTTCTGCTTCCGTCACTAGCTTTTCAATAGACTGCAGCTGATCTGCCTTGAAGAGAATGTTGGAAGCCTGCGACAGCAAATCATCCCATTTCTTGCGCTGACGTTGGGTTTCGTCTTTGAGCTGCACCAAGTAAAGTTCGTACCACGGTTTGCGCGGACGACGCGGAAGCGTCCAGTGACCGGGACAGAGTTGTCGCCAGACAGCATCTCGCTTCATTAACGCCTTGCGTGTTTTGTTGCTAAAACAGAGCAGCTTTCCGTGCTCTATTGGTTCCAAATAACGCAAGCAATGAGTAACTACATCGTCCGGACAACCCAAGGTCTCGTCAAAGAGAAAGGAAATGTCCACGATTGCGGCACGCTTTTTTGCGTCTAGTAGTTCCCGCTCTTTCTGCTCTTCGAGGAGCGCGTCAATCATCAAGAGTTCTGGACGAGCCACGGCTTGTTCGTACCTGCCAGGCAGAGCGACAGCTACTGAAGTGGGCGATGCATTCGATGCAACAGTTGCCTTGGCCGCCGCAGCATCCAGCGTACCCGTGCACGAATCCTCCTCCACGTCCATACCCCTCGAAGCTGCACAGCTGCTTGATTTGGGACACGCGTCTAGCTGTTGCTGTTGCCGTTGTCGCTTGCGACGGAGAATTCTCCACTGGTTCCGACGCACGCGCAACCACTCTTCAAACGAGTGCGTCGACAAGTGGACAGACACTTCACTATCCTCTTGCAGTCGTTTGCGCTTGCGCTGATTCCAACTGTAACCTTGCTTCCACCTAGCGGTCGATGCTAGCATCCAGTGTTGTAAGCTGGGGTATCCTTGCTGGCTCCAAAAGTCCACCGCGACATTGCAACTCTCCCGACCAACGTGGGATGACTCGTCCACCACTGCTACTGCCGCTGCTGCCCAAGGATATTGGTCCTCTGGTATGGGATACACTTTGTAATTGCGCCGCCATTGAGCCTTGCGTTCTTGTAACCATTCGGAAACGTTGGAGGCGTCAATGGGTTTCAAAAAGAGCTGTGCCCTGTTTCCTTCGTCCGGATCAAACTCGTAGTCATCGTCAGCATACCGGAGCGGTTTGCTAGTTGAAGCATTACAAAATAGCGGATTCGTGTGTATAGTTGGAATGTACACGGATTGTTTCGGCGCCAGCAAGACTGTATTGGGCTTAAGAGTAGGCTTGCTGGGAGCACTTATCGTCCTCGCAGCAGCAGTAGTAGCAGCAGTAGTAGCAGTAGTAGCAGCAGCAGGTGTTGGTGATGGTGGACCCATAGTTCGATAGTAGACACGGCACACAGCCGCGGCGGCCTGATACTGCGGGGAAGCGCCCATAGAACTTGCCGCTGCCGCCGCGACACTACTAGTCGAGTATCGCTGCTCCACAGATCGAGCGAGTGGAAACGCCATGGGGTGCCGCAACAACAGCAAGGACAGCTGTGGTCGCTTCTCTCGCATATACGCAGTTGCTTGCGAGAGATTGCCAAAGAGACTGACGGGGTGTCCGTCAATGGCCAATATACAGTCCCCTGGTAACAGCGTTCGAGGCGTTTGGCTCAGCGGAAGCTGACAGAGGTACTTGGAAAATCCGGTGACGGCAACCACCGATTGCTTGTTCCAAAAGATGGACGGATTCAAGGGAGCGTGGGCGGCCCAAAAGCCTCGGACACTGTTTGTTGATGCGGATGTTGGTGCGTACGAGTAGTCTGGTCGCGCGCCTCCAATAATAAGATAGCGTCCTTCAAACATGGAGATGGAGAGTCCCCACGAGCTCATGTGGGGCGCAAGCAGTAGGGACACCGAAACATAAACGGATTGATGGTTGGGGCTACTATTACTATGGTTGGTAGAGAACAACGCCCTTTGGGCCGTTGGAGCAGGCGCTCCTGAAGAAATGGGCAGAGTTGGAAGCATGCCAGGGTATGGTAAAGACAGCTGTCGAGAAGAATCGACTGGAAGCGGTCACTGGGCTCTAAAAGAAGACTCAGTTTGCAGCCAAAATCCCATTGTCGTTTGTGTGTATGGCTATTTGTGTGTGTCCATCATCGAGCTCTTTCGCTCAAACCTACGACGTACGTAGATTGACAGTATAAATCGTACCAGAGAAAAAGCCCGCGAACTGGATGAATTCGAAATCTCGTGCCGACACACGCGGACAAGCTGACAAGCGAGCGGACAAACTTTCAAAAGTTGACACCACCCTTCTCTCTTTCTCTCCCACGGAACATTTAACATTCCACCATGGCGGGGCTCTGCAAACACATGCCAAATTGACGGAATCGACAATCCACCGGCAATTACCTCTGACAGAGAAGTCAAGTGTTTCAGCAGTAACGACAAAAGTGCGAGATTTGACAATGTTTGAGCCATTTTAGAGACGTTTCAAGTTCCAATTCCAATGGGCACGTTCTACCTTTCTGAATGCGAACCCCCACCCCCATGTGAGAAGCCTCACCAAACCTCGCAAAGGAATCACACAACCTGCAACCAACCTCTCGCTTTCTCGCTCAGAATACCAAAATCCAACACACTCCAGCCGAACATGCCCTCTCGCATAAGAATGAGACAGCGGCACAGTGACTATTGCTCCCAGCCCGCCAGCTTCCGAGAACGCATCGGTTTCATGGTCTTTGCCTTTTTGGTCATTGCCATTTCCATTCTGATTGCCGTCTAAAGAAAAAGTGACTGGAAGATATTCGCTACCAGTATTGAGATAGGCGTTACTACATTTCGCAGTAGCTATAAACGGGGGTAGCTATAGTCTATCATTCATAAACGACCACTAGTAGATTCCTCCTCCTATGTAACGAACCTTTCTTCTCAAGCTCGAAATGCGAACTCGCCAACGAGAAAGCCCGCGTTGATACTGGTGAGGGAGATGCTAACAATTTTTTTTCAGCAGCACAGACTCTAAACACGACGAGAGTGCTGTCAGCATGCGCACGATAGCAGACATCCTCTTGGACTCCATTGTTGTATGTCAACTACGTGACCAAACTCTGCAGACCAACAGAAGGAGCCTGCAAATCATTTCGGCTGAGCCAACGATTAGGCACCACAATCACAATTTTTGTCGCCACCACCATCATCATCCTCATCTCCGGCATGCGGCCAGAGTTGTTTGGTTTCGGGAACGAGGACCGATTCTTTTCATTGTCTTTTGGTTGGGAGTCATTGCCTTGGCTATCGTCCTTTGAATAAGGCTATGGTTATCCTTTTAGAAGACCTATCGGTAATAGACTACAGCTTAGAGATAGAGACAATAAACTAGAAAAGGTGAAGCAATACCGATAGTCTACAATAAATCTACAGTCAGTACCTCAGCCTCACCCTCACCCACTATGACTTACTGTATGACTTACTGTATGACTTACTGTATGACTCATGTATTTTTGCCATGTAGTATTGCACGATAGGATACATAAGAGAGCGCGCCGACGGCGCTTTTAATAGTAAAAAGAACTCTTTCGAAACGAGAAAGCGTCAACGAGGAAGCGGAGTCGCAATACTTGTCAGTGTCACTGTCAGTGTACCGGTATCAGGGTCAGCGGGGCACTTCAAACACGGGCTCACAATTTCAGCAACAACAGACACTAAAGCGACAGATGAGTGAAAGGAGTGAAAGCATGCGCACGGTAGCAGATATCTTCTTGGACTCGATTATAGTATGCCAAGTACGCGACCAAGCTCTGCAGCAGGCCAAAATCAAGAGCCTGCAGCTGCCTACGGTCGATGAACCAGCACCGGGTGGGCAGCAGGGCGAGCGTAAAAAGAACAAGCATTGCGGCCCCTATCGTTTTCGGCATGCGGTCAGGGCTTTTTGGATTCGGGAACGAGGATCGATTCTCTTCATTCTCTTTTGGTTGGGGGTCATTGCCTTTGCTGTCGCCCTTTGAAGAAACAAACCTGTGGCATCCCTTTTAGAAGACCTGTGTAGACGAGGACTAGTACAGTAGTAACAATAGACGATGAATGATAAAATAGCGAGAGAGCAAAGCACACATCCTACGTATTGTACCGTAGACAGCAGAGTCTTTTTGTCTACATTACGACGTAGAGTTATATTCTGGTTCTTTTGGAGTCAGGTATCGTTCCCAAGTACTGTAGACTGTAGTACAAGAGTGAGAGTGCGTTCGTTGCAGGGTTTTCCATCCAGCGTGATAACGTGATATAATGCGATTGCCCGAGAGGTGAGAGCGATAACATATCGTCATGCCGTACGTCGTACGTTCGCGCAAAAGGGCTCGAATCACGAGCTCGAGTCCCTTCAAGGAGGAGACAAGAGTGAAGCAATACTATTTTCTTCAAGATCGACACGGACCATGACGAAGGCAGACGATCGGTGATTGTCTACCGTCTCCTGTCCTTTCACGCCGAACAATGGCTTCCTCTGTAGTACCGGCCGAGATGATCCAGTCGGCCAACTGGAGCGGTTCGATTCCCGTCATCCTGACGTTATCGTCCACTTCTCTCTCGTCTCCCACGGTGCCTCCTCCCATTCACGTGCAGCTTCCGCGACAAACGTATCTCCACACGGGCTTGCAAGCTGCCGTCCAACGCTTGTATCAGTTTGCTCCCACAACGTTATCCTTTGCTTCGGGCATGATTCGGAATGAACCCGAGCCAGAGTCTTCCGAAGACGACGACGCAACGACTGCGACGACGGATACAACAAAAATACCAACTCCAGCCGAATCGAAAGATGCATCAGCATCAGCGCCCTCCTCACGCGAAATTACGACGACGACAACATCAAAAGCAACTCTAGCGTATCCAACATGCTGGTTCGAAGACGTAGACAGTCAGCTACCGTTGCGGTGGCACATGTCTGCCGGTGTGCTGTTTGATTTGAAACGTACAGACCGTACGACTAATACATCCTCCATGCTGCCGTGGAAGATTCGCTTGCACTTTACGGCGTATCCAAACTCCGAGATTCTTCCTCTCGAAGCCAACTTGACCGTCGATACGCAAGTCCATCGATTCTTCAAGAATTCATTCAAACAGGCTGTTAGTTGCTTGCACGGTAGCAACAAGGTGGCTCTCAATGTCACGAAGGAATCGCACGGCCGTCTCTGGCGGTCAGTCCAAACTGCCAACTTTGTACTCTACCA
>Ga0307981_1002452_pt1 | contig 15043 bp, 9 predicted proteins | sample OrgLakmetagen987_FD_201849 | JGI IMG/M metagenome (GOLD analysis project Ga0307981, IMG submission 201849) | Saline water microbial communities from Organic Lake, Antarctica - #987 | ecosystem: Environmental > Aquatic > Non-marine Saline and Alkaline > Saline | place: Antarctica: Organic Lake... | reverse complement strand
CTTATTGGATCTATTTGCTCTGATACAGTGCACTCTTTCGAACCGTTGCTTTCCTGCGCATCAACGACTGGGGCGATATTGTCAGGTTCCTCCAGAGGAGTCGCATCATGCTTGCTTTTTGTGGGCTCTCGACCTTTGGATGCGTCATTGCCTCCCTTGACAATGACCTGCTCACTAGCTATCTGCGGTGGAGATTCTTTGACTTGGTCGTCAACAGTTTCCACGATGTCTTCCATTTCCCCTTCCGCGACAGAAGCGGTATCGATGCCTCCATTTGAGTCGTCGACTGGTATTATGTTATTACCAAGCGCTTTCCTTTCGGGAGAGTCATTTAACATTGCGACATCTTCTTGGGGTGGACTGTTTTCGTCTTTCGTTTTCTCCAATGCACTAATGTTGGCGTCCGACTCTTCCTTTGGATATTGCAAAGGTGGCGACTCGATGGTATTGGGAGAGCTCTCTGAAGAAACGGTGTCACCCTTGCCTAAGACTTCTGTTTTCTCTCCCACCTCCGCCTTACTACTGGACACGGGCTCATTTGGTGTTTGGGAGAGATAGGAATCCTTCTGATCGTCGTCCGTCTTCGAATCTTCCTTCCCTGCCACCATGTCGACCTCCAATCGGTTTCGTCTTAAATCCGAATCCTCGTTCTCTTCGTCCTCAGCTGGACTTTCTGCAATGTCGACATCTCTTCTCAAATCTTCCTTTTCTCCTTTGTCTACATTTTTTTCAACGACTTCACTGACTTTCACATCAGGATCTGCGTCCAAGCTGCTGCTCCTTCGTTCAGACTTCCTTTCTTTTCTCTCGGTTACGCTTTCCGCTGTTGCGACGTTACCATCCTCAGAAATACTCTCGGTTTTGTCTAGGGCTTCAACTGCATTTTCCGCAACGGTATCCTCGTCGTGTTTTCTGGAATCCTTACCACGATTCGCTGTCTCCGGTTCGTCATTTCCGATAGACTGTGCATCGTCGTCTCCACCTGATAGGCGGCGGCTGACTTTTAGCTCTTCAGTCTTTTCCTCAATGTCTGCCGAGCCCTGCTCATGGCTTCGACTTTCAGAATCTGCATTGTCCGCTTCAATCAGCCTTTCGCCACCCTCCTTGGCCATTTTTTCTTTCTCTCGTTCAATTTCGGGTTTCTCAATCTGTTCGGCCGCCTCAGAGTTATCTGCGTGAGTGGAACTCCCCTCCACCTCTTCTTCAGTGTTCGACTTTGTTTCGTCTTCCTTCTCAGCGTTTTGCCTCCCACACCTAGCCTTCGACTTCTCAGCATTTTCGGTAGCGTCCGTTGCATCGTTACTATCGTCGCTGGAATCGTCTTTGTTATATGTCTGACCATCCTTGTCCGTTCCGTCAGCATTAGATACCGTATCGTCTTGGTCTGGTCCCCTTCGTCTAACCCGCCTACCTCTCAGCGTGGCCTGATCCTTGGTGTCTTCTGCATCGTCGTTGCTATCATTGCTCGAACCTGAGTCCCTCTCCGTGTTATTTGGCTGACCCGTTCGCCCCCTTCGTCTAGTCCCCCTTGACTTCGGTCCACCCGTCTCATCGGCTTCACTCGAATCTGTACCTCCCTTCTGTTTACTTCTTCGTCCCCTTCTGGTCATCGGCTTTTCTTTCTCCACGTTGTCTTCTTTTTCGTTATCTTCTTCCGAATCCGTGCCTTTCTGCGCCTCTTGTCTTCTTCGTTTGGTCTTGGGCATATCCTTATCATCGTCGTTCTCGGACTCTTCGACAACTTCAGTCGAATCATCTTTCTTCGAGCCTCCTTGACGCGTACTGACATCCTCAGTCTTGCTAGCGTCCGCATCATCGTTACCGTTTGCATCATCTTCAGCTTGACTTGATTCGTCCTCCGAGCGGTCTTCGTTGTCGGATTCATTTGAGCTTTCGCCTGTGTCCTTTGCAGCATCGTCTTCATGATCTTCACTGTCCGAAGCATGCTTCGAAGTCTCTTCTTCGGTGGTGGCAGCATCCGCCGCTTCTTTATCTCTCTTGGTTCTTCTCCGAGATGATGCACGAGTAGGCTTGAGATCCTTCTTTCGTACGGATTTGCGTGTGGAGACTACCGCCTCGGCGGCGGCTTCTGTCGGAGGCGTTTCGTCGGCTGTTTCCGGTCCTCGAAGCGACCGTCGTCGCGTAGCAACCTGGTTCTTCCGTTTACGAGTCACCATACTGGCCAATTATCCCTTGAAAAGAGTGGAACTGCGTCTTGTTGTCTCCCGTTGCCACTCAATCCGCCACAAGATGCGAGTCGGCAGAAAGGTTTGGTATTTGAAAGTTGTTTGACTACCTCCGACTCAATCACTGCTCTCTTTCCAGCTTTCCCAACGGTCAGTCTTTCAACCTTCCCTGGTAGCGATTAGCAATACAAGACTTGCTGGCTTTACAGTGTTCTTTGGAAGTTTCAAACGCTCACGTTTTTGACTTGCGATCGCCATTGTCAACGCTCGATCGGTCCGCAGCAACGCCGCGCGGGTCATTCGATATGTGTGTGTGTAAGTTGAGTATTGTTTATGTGATACTGGACTACATGTGAGGTGACATCCGTTTATGCGTCTGTAGTCTACTACCGTACGATAAGCTACGAGTAGACTAGCTCTAGTAGTAGTAGGTAGTAGCTATCATACGTCGTATGATAGTAGTTTGCGACGATGTAAACGCTGAAAGTAGACCCTTACACAGGCCGCAAGCCATAAACGCCTCTTTGCTGCACTCGTAACGGTGGCGGGCGGGCTGCTGCTGGGAGAATCGAGCTATCAAAACCCGTGTGTGTAACAAAAGTGTGGTTCTTTGCTGATAAAAACTCTTCGTCGCTTTACTACTAGCAATAAAGCAGCACCCCTGACCCAGCCTTGTACATCAAACATAAAAGGTGTTTCGCGATTCCACCAGTCCAGTAGGTGTAGTATGCGAGCCTCGTCGTCGAGGAGATGCGTCTCGTCTGATGACCTCCCCCCCCCCCTTCAGCTTCCACTTTACGATCAGCCGTTGTTTTGCTTTTGCGCTAGGTAGTACTTCCCGGCACCGTCGCTTTGGATAGACGTTTCAACACCCTGCTACCGCTGTAAAAAAAGACTCGATTGTAACGGCCAATAGAGACCGTTTGAGACTGTCCAACGGACATTGTCGTCCAACCAAAGATCAGAACGTTGCTTGGAACCACCTCTGCCGCTGGTGGAACGACCCCTAGTTGCACCATCAGAAGGCATGTTGCTGACCAAGTCGACAAGGGGGTTGATGAAGATGTAGATAGGAACTGCTGTCGCTGCTCCAGTAGCATTATCGACGCCTGTGGTCTGCATGGGCGTGTCCGTGACAGCAAAAATAACACCACCAAATGCTCCACTTGTGACAAGACCGGTTGAGTAGTCGAAAGAGTTTGCCTCGTAGATGACACCATCAGCCTTTCCACCTCCATGGATAGGACTAACGAATGCTACTCCTCGAGTACCACCGGACCCAGCGTTCACAGTTGCAAACGTCGCTTTTCCGTCATTACCGCTACCTGTGGCACCATGGTTGAAGGCCACGATGTCAGAGCCACGGACGCCTCCAGCACTTTGAAAGGTTGACCTGGACTGAGAGATTGCCGCCAAACTCATCAAAGTGGTAAACACGACGACCGAGGCGCCTTTCAAGTTAACCTTCATAATATGGAAGCAACGGATGGTCCGGACTTTGAACGTCGTACAGTCGAGGTCTGGGTTCTGTGATGTTGTTGGTCCGTCGAGCTCGATGCTCGATCGTTTGCCTCCTCTGGTGTCTGTGCATTCTTTTTGGATGCGTCGCGCTCGACAAACATTAGAATATTACGCCTCGCGGTCGACAAACATTACAACTTTTCATGCTAGGTGTTTTTATCAACGGAAAGCATTACGGTACCCAAAACCAGAAGGAAGTTTTCGATATCCAGTACTACAATAGTACGTTACCGGTACCTGTAGTCTATGTCATTATGGTACTTTGCTGTTACAGTAAGGTAGTTTAGTTTTAAAGCAACACGCGAAGTGCCTGGTACTGGTCGACTAGTAGTAGTCTACTGGAAGGAGGTTTCATAGATGAAATCTAATAGAGAAATTTGTCCATTCCAACTTAAACTTTGGACGTTTCATGTATTCGGCAGAATAGCTTGGTAGTTCAGACAGAAAGGACCTTAGTTGCTACGAGAGAGAAAGCACGGATACCACATAAACAAAGGGGCTACTGGAGATGGCAATTTACCAAGCACCGTTGCCTCCAGAAAAGTTGCCAGTGCTGCCACCGCCTCCTCCGTAGCCTCCTCCGTAGCCACTACCTCCAAAGCCACCGCCGCTGCCACCTCCGTAGCCGCCACCACCACCGCCGCCGCGACCACCTCCGCGACTATCTTTGTCGTAACGAACATCACGGCTACCATAGTTGTTGCCCCCACGGCTGCCGCGACCACCTCCGCGGCCGCCACCACCACGGTTGCCAGAGTACTGGCACATCGCCTCCAACCACTTGGGAATTTCCTGGTCATTCTCTTCAAGCATGTCGCGAAGCTCGCGGACGACACCCGAGTTCTTCTCGTTGACAAAGGCAAGAGCCGAACCGGTGTTACCAGCGCGGCCTGTACGTCCGATACGGTGCACGTAATCGTCAATATTGCCAGGGAGATCATAGTTTACCACCTGGGTGACATTGGGAATGTCGAGACCACGACTGGCCACATCTGTACCCACCATGACGGGCGTTTCGCCACGTTTAAACATGCGAAGGGCTTCCTCACGTTCACTTTGGCTCTTGTCTCCGTGAATGGAGCAAGCGGGGAACCCACGGCCGCAAAGCACATCCTCGATGTAATCGCAAGATCTCTTAGTTTCACAAAAGATCAAAATGAGGCCATCCTCAATAGTCAAGAGGAACTTCATCAGAGTATCCAGCTTGTCCTGTTCCTCGACATATTCCACCGTCTGGGTGACATCCTTGGAAGCCGAACCGACACGGCCGACGGTCAAAAAGATGTAGTCCTTCATAAAGTCACTGGCTAGACGCTGAATGTTGGCGGGGAACGTTGCGCTAAACATCATTGTTTGACGTGTCTCGGCAGGCATGAAGGATTCCTCCACAATCCGGCGAATCTGAGGTTCGAAACCCATGTCAACTGCAAAATAGATTGGAGAGGAGAAAAGCGTGAGAACACTGTAAAATGTAGGATTGCTATCGGATACATGTTGCCACCAGAACTATACTTACGCATTCGATCCGCTTCATCGAGCACTAGGAAACGAACATTGTCCATGCCAATGCGTCCACGTTCAATGAGATCCACCAAACGTCCAGGAGTCGCCACGAGCATGTCACAGCCGCGTTCAATCTCGCGAAGCTGTTCTCGCACATCCGCGCCACCGTAAATGCACACGGACGCGATACCCGTACAATAGGTAAAGCGCTTGCCTTCCTCATGAATCTGCTGCGCCAATTCTCGAGTGGGCGCTAGGACGAGCGCCTCGGGGTAAGTAGCACGACGGGCGTTATCGGGAGGTGCCTGACCTCCAATCTTGATCATGGCCATGATAATGGGAAAGAGAAAGCCTGCCGTCTTTCCCGAACCCGTCTGGGCACAAGCCATCAAGTCACGACCCAGCTCACCAATGGGCACACTGTACTTTTGGACAGGAGTAGGCCTGTCGTAACCACATAGCTGTGTGTTGCGGTACAAGTCGGCACCAATGGTATCTTCAGTGTAGATTTCAATGGGCTCGGGAGAATTCTCACCCGAGACTTCAATCGGAATCTTGTCGTAATTGTCAAAGTTAATACCAGTCGTTTGGTGGTCATCACGGTGAAAGAGACGCTTTTCAACACGCGGGTCGGGCTTCATGTCTCCGTGAAAGCCGCGTTCGTTAGTACGGGCCCCACCGCGACCGCCGCCACCACCGTAGGAACCACGCTGTCCACCGCCATCAGATGCTTGGGCCCAGCGAGAGTTGGTCGCCGCCGGAGGTCTTCCTCCGCCGCCACCGCCGCCACCCTGGTCGTATCCGCCCGAGCGGGAGTCGCCATATCCGCCGCCGCCACGTCCACCGCCGCCACGAGAGTCGTTGTATCCGCCTCCGCCGCCGCCACGAGAGTCGTTGTATCCGCCTCCGCCGCCACGGGAGTCGTTGTATCCGCCTCCACCGCCGCCACGGGAGTCACGACTGTTGTAGCCGCCGCCGCCGCCGCGAGAGTCGCCGCCGCCGCCTCCTCCTCCACGAGAAGAAAAGCTGCTGCTTTCGTTTGTTCGTCCACCACTGCTGCCTGAAGAATTCCTCAGATGCGGGGGCACATATTTACTACCTGAAGAGGGCGAGCGACAGTTGAGGGTGAGTATTGGTTCCATAAGAGACACGCAAGTTTGCAGTATTCCTAATCGCTTGAAATTGTGAGCTTCCCAGAGATTTTACGAATGAACCGGAGAAACGCAAAGAAAGTGTTTGTCCTACCGTAGCCCGCCGTAGAAAATGTACTGTGAGCGCTGGGCACCCCACGAACGGTTCGCGCGAAACGGACGAGAAATGCACATGATACGCCGTGGAACCATGGCCGATCAGAGCCTTCAAAGTTCACAACTTTCTCAACTCCACAACAACCGCACTCAGCATATCATCAGACTACTGTCTAATAGACAATAAGAGACCTACCATTTTGCATAACACGTTTCAAGCTGTTTGGTTTTCAACCAAGAGAAAATGTGTGTGTTTGGGTTGTTTGTTTGGCTTGGAAGGAAAACGAAGAGACTGTGAAGGTTGATGGCCAGACGTACGATGGGCTAAGTACCTACATTCCTACGACATTATTTTGATACAGTATGGTCGATGGTCGTCCTGTTCTATGGTCCCACTTAGATTCAATAAATAATTCTGACATAGTCTAGCTGTTTCCCACGCGTCAGACGAGCTTCGGATTTCCGTTGTGTGAACCATGGACAGACAGCGACATGGACATGGACGCGTCGCGTGTTTTTTTTTTGGCGTCGAAGATAGGAGGAGAGGCGTTCAGATCGTGGCAAAGGGCCGTTGGTGGTGTTTTTCGTGGACAAGAGTCGTTGCCCAAACGGGAGAGCATCATTTTATGCTACAGCTACTTGCTTTGCTGATCTTCGCCTCGTTCCAACACTACGCGATCTTTGCTTATACTACCATTCTTGACGAGGACGCGCAGCAGCATAGTATCCTCTAGCAGCAGCACCGCCCGATACCGTAGCTACTGCATGTATTGTATATTGAATTCTTCATCCTACACTCTTTGCCATGCGTTTCTTTTGTCGTTCCCGAAATAAATCGAGAAAGCGAAAACAGACGTCACTGACAAACACGAGAGGATCATCGTTCGAAAACACCACAAGTCGTGAACCATCCCCTGTTCTACCAGAGACTACCGACTCGACGAGCAATGACGTCCCGCAAGTTTCAGTTTCGAGACGCTGGGGTAACCAAAATCTGAAAAGAATGTCAAAAGATCAGAATTCCCTCACTTTCCTTCCACGCTTGCTCAGAGACTTGGCAACGGCCAAGCATACGTCCGGAGAAAAGCCGGCACGGGCCCTGCGTAGACTCTTTTCCTTGTCGGAACATGGTGCCTATCAAGAGAACCGAACTAGCATGGCTCGCTTGGAGAATGGTAAACTTGTGCCGGTACTCTTGGATTTCTTGAAACGCTGTGGTACGGGCAGTAGTGAGCAGTATTTGACACTACTCGTCCTGAACAACGTGAGTATACCGACGGAAAACAAGCGACTGGTTGCACTCACTCACGGTGGTGTTCAATTACTGGTTAGATTGCTGTGCAATGATCCATCTTGTCACCTGGTTGCAATTGTCTTGGTGAATTTGATCTTTGCAGATGCCGAGCTCAGACGAGAGTTGGTTGTAACGAAGGGTGTGCAGTTGGTTGAATCTCTCGCCTTTGCCTTGCGAGTATCCTCCTTGACGCAGGAGGAGTATGAACGGCGACTAGTCATAGTAACGAATGATCCAGAAAAGCCAAGGAGTCCAAGTCATCGCTTGGCGGACCTCTTGACAGAAGACATGCGTCAACGATTGCACACTGCCTCTACAGTGGTGCCCAGCCCTTCCAAGCAGCTCTTTCCCGAAACAGCACGTTGGTGTCTCACGGCCATTAAACATTTGACACGACCATCCAAGGACACGTTGGCGGCCCGGTCGTTGATTCAGTGCGGAATCGTACCCCACATTTTGCGATTTATTACCGTGTCGAGTTTTTCGATGGATAGCCACTCGACCTCATACAGCGATTCGCCAACTTCGGTCGTCCGAGGTCACAGAGACAGAACGTTCCAGGGTGTAAATGCCATGTTTACCAATGCTCCTAGCACTTGGGATTCCAGCTCGGCTCAAGACGCTGCACTCTTTGTTGTTTTGAATCTCTCTACCTCGGCGTCTGCTCTTGAATACATGCGAACTGTGGGTACCCTGGGGCTACTGTACGTCATCACCGTATATGACCACAAAGACAACAAGGATACAGAAGACGAAAAACAGATTGCGTCATTTCAATCTCTCAAGGCGAGAATGGCTCTCGCCATGATGCTGGGCTCGCAGGGGAACTATGGGCAGGCCAAGGCGCGAACTGCACATTCTCTCTATCTATGTTCGGACGACTCGCTCTTGTTGCTGAGCGAGAAGGAAGCAATTCGCTTTGTGGAACTATTAGCTGATACACTTCACGGACGTCCGAAGGATGGTCCCGGAGGCTACTTACTTACCACTTTTACCGTTAGATGTGTCTTGTTCGCCATTCGGTGTCTACTCACCAACGACTGGAACCAGATCCTCTTTGCGAATGTGGCAGGTCCCAGGCTAAATGCATTGCTGATGAAAGCGCTTGCACAGCATGCGGTCGATAATGTCAGGTCCATTGACGAAGTAGCTGGGGAAGATGCGGTATTCTCACTCTATCTACTGTCAAACTACGGCTTCGAGGTAAGATCGCGGACTGTTGCTGTTACAGCTGACTACGAACGGTCCCAACTCCCAACCCATATCTCACACCTGATTTTTACGCGATCAGGATTGTTTTCTACCGGCTGCGTTTGGCAACAAACAAAGCAATCGCCATAGCGTTGCCGCCAAGATCTGGACGGCTTACTTGCGAACCAATACTATTACCAGCGCTGGGAAACATGCCGCTGTACAGCTTTTGATGCGTCTCAAGTACTTGCTCTTTCAAGGCACGGCTGCATGTATAGCATCATCCGACAGAAGCGGCAAATTTGCCTCTGACTTCTTGCTATCGGACGATCTTACAGCTACCTCGAATACGATCCATGTTGAACATGTCACTCCCGGTGCGAAGCCACAAAAGGACGTAATCTTCCGTTCAATTCTGCGTTGTCGGCCTCCCGGGAAAGGAAGCGTGCGTGTGCCTTGGGACAAATACGCGGCTAAAGATTCTTTTCCCAGTGCACTTTTGGCCGTCCATGAACTCTCCTTTGCGAGCACCAAGGTCCGTCATCTGGATGCTGTCGACGATGTTTTCATTGCCAACGACATTGCAAAGTGCGCCAACGGCGAGAAAACTGAATCATACTCTTTTCTCTGGAGCTGGCAAGATACTGCCGAAGAGATCAATAGAAAATTTGAAAAGGCAAGACCAAGCAACTCGTTCTTGATCAAGAGCGAGGCTCTGACTGCGTTGGTGCGGCTGAAAATAGGTAGTCTCTGTGCCTTTGATACAACCGAAGATTAGATATAGTAGAATATTTGGGTATCTATAGCTACGATAGCCAAGCTTGCTGCAAACTCCAGCGGCGAGATAGAGTAGACTAGAAATCCAGCACACTCGTCTTCCTAGCTGTCCTATCTTGTGATACAGACTGAATTGCAGTTGCAACGTGCCCGGCAATCATCTTTGCGAGGCTACGACAGCTCTCGTCGGAATCATCAAACGCAATCGTTTGTAGAGTTTGCGGCAAATCTTGTATCGTCCCACTAAACAACATCTCGAGGAGCAAATCTTCACGAATAACCTTGAAAGATGCTGCAACAGCACACAATACCGATATTCTGACTTCGGCAACGTCCGCATTGCGAAAGCTCCAAACGAGCTGAAATAGGTCCTTAGCGAGCACATCAGTACCAGGACAATTCCCCGAGGCCTCAACAAAGCTAGCCAAGGTGACAAAAATGCGTGCGAGCAGAGAAGAACCGATTGATCCTTGCCAAAGTATTTGGTCCTCCTTGCGCTCCATGAAGCTACTGAGCAACGTATAAAACCAGACTGGAGCAACCTGCCCAAAGCGATTTGTTATCATATGCTCAGTCGCCCGACGACGCTGCCGATGACCCCAACGCCGAGTGCTGGACTCGTTCGTCTCCAGTGCTCTCTCAGTGTATGACGCGATACTTGTATTCCCAACGACTTTGGCGACCTCAACCAAGTGTCGCTTTCCCGATACTCTGGGACCGCCGACAGAGCTATGATTTACGATAGAGTTAGTTAGAGTTGATACAGGTACGAATATGAAGCACAGAGCAAGCTATCCAACAATAATACTTACGCAGCTTCGTTCCTCTCTTGCTTCCAAACTTCGAGTTGCTGCTCCCCAGACAATTCCAAGGCAGCTTCACTAAGAGAGGTCAGGGCAGTCAGTCGATTGGAGAGACTGCATTCCTGGAAAAGCTGTGCAACGAGAGTCTGACAGATTGAAATAGGGTCCTCGACCACCAATGCAACGAGTGACGACAATACCATTTCCGTAAACTCTTCCATGTTGAACTTGTTTTCCATTCGGAGGAGCTCAATAGCAAGTGATTCGCTGTGATCTTTGAGATCAATCGGGTGAGCACGAACTAGAGCCGGTAGTTCCTTGAGTGCAGTCTCGTGGCGGCTCTGCGCATGATCTTCACTTTCAGGAGTTCTCAAGAATTCGGTGCACTGGTAAAGATAAAGAGGACGGGCTGTCTCGCGTAGATCTTCTTCGTCGTCGTCCAGGTCATAGGCAGCCACATTCTCGTCGTCCCACACTGAATCGTCGTCAAATTCACTCGAGAAAGAGCCTCCGGAATCGCTTTTTCCCTCTTCGCTTATGTATTCGGCATCAGGGTCCATTTGTCGATGCGTTCTTGCTCGCCTGTTTCTCCTAGATGTCGTTGAAGGACGATTTGCTGTCTTATTCGACAGCCGCAGGGGCTCTGGCCTACCTTGGGGTTCCATCACAGCGGCTTCATCTTGACGCTGGGTCTCGAGTTCATCGAATTGTAAATCTTGATCCAGTCGCTTGGCCAGACACTCGCCCATTTGCATGCCATCTTTGCGAATGGAATCGATATTGGAATGCAGTCTCACAGTAACACCCTCAACCACCGCTGCTGCCAAATCAGCCGACAGGTCCTCCTTCTTTTCAGACAAGAGGATCATCCCGCTCAACAGAAAAGAGGTGACGTGACGTTGTACCCGGCGGTCTGTTTGTCGAACAAAGACAGTCTGCGACCACGTTGCAACTACTTCGGTCAAGTGTTTCCGCAAGACACGATCTCGCGTCGATACTACTAGAGGTGCCTCGTCATCACTATCACTCGAGTCGTCGAATGCTTCCTTGTTACTACTGACGTCGCCGTGGACGCAGGCTAGCAAACTAGCCACACAGTGGCAAAGGAGTTGGTCGGAAGGAGCCTCGGGCAAGACGCTCGACGGCGACAGCACGATCAATCGCACGACCGCATCCCTGACCTTGCGACACGTCTGTAAAATAGGCAAACATGCCAAGTCCAACCAAGCATTCGTCCAAGGGACGGCCTTGTGGTGATACCGTGTAGGCTCCTGCACCAGTGAGACTGTTTGTTGTAGAATGGCTCGACAGACCAGCGCCGACTCGCGAGGCGACAATCGTTTCTGGTGCGTCTCGAGGATCACGTCAGCCAACAACAGTTGGCCGTCTGCATCCACATCAACAGACAAGCGTTCAAACTGTCGATACAAAGCCGTGGCTACTTCTCGAGCCCCGCCATGTCGGATCAGCTTTTGAACGAGCAACTGAAAGTACTCGTTATTAGTAGCCTTATTTGATTCTTTGGCTTGGTCGTCGCCGTCAGCAGCAGCCAAGACAATCATACTGACGGCGCACTCGACCAACCGGACGCGAAAATTGCTAGGAACGGCCCAAGTCGGTAAATTACAGCGCATGGCGTGACAGGCATTCGCCACGAGCGCTGGAATCACCAGAAAGAGGTTGACCCGCTGTTGCGTCAGGAGAGCATTCGGATGCTGCTGCTGCTCGACGACCCAAACTGGCGCTCGTGTTTGGGGCCGGACCAACAAGATGCCCCTCAAGACATGCAAGGAAGCCTGCAAGGCTGTCGGAGACTGAATTGTGGCAGTTGAAATCTTTTGAAGAGTTTGCACGGCGGCTGCCATGGCCGCCGTTGGGCTTTGGAGAAGGCAGGCGTACAAGGCGGCCTGTGCAGCGGTTCCCACGACGACGACTTGTTGCAGTAGATTCACAGCGAGACTTTCCATCTTGTCACTATCTCTAGCTATATCCCATGCTTGTATATCCTTGACCAAGGCTTCCAAGGCGTCGATTTGCTCTTGCTGCGAGTTGGAGGCTAGCACTCGAGCCAAGGGATCCTTCTCCTCCTCTGGGACGGAGACGCCTGCTGTCGGATCTGCTGCCATTTGTCTTTCCAACGCTATCTCTCGTTTCTCACTAGTCAGATAAATTCGCGAGTCGTACGTTCGAGTAATTCGGTCCACTTGGAGTTCAGCGATACCTAGGCGACCGTCAAGATCCCATGATGAAATGGCAGGTTGACGATAATCGAAACCGGAGCGAGGGATCGTAGGCAGCAGGAATCTGGAACTCAAAAACTACTTCCAACGACTATCACGACTATCTCCTCCTCGAAAGATCCGTTCTTTTCTTCGCTGGTCTTCCACAAACTTACTCAATTGTCCTCAGCACTGCTAACCATGACCATGGCGCCGGAAGGGCAGCCAAAGCCTTACGCTTACGATAATAATGATCCTCCACCTTCAGAGGTCCTTCAGCTGTGGACGGAAGTTGGTAATGGCATTGACAAGAACCAAACAGGTGCGTTTTGCGGATCAGGTCATTTTGTGGAAGCGGGTCTGTCGAAAACTTTAGTATACTCTGTTGCGGAATCAACTGCGAAATTCGGACATTCCTGGTGTGTCAAGAGTCGCGGCGCAGCTGCGCTCACCTTGTCGCGGGATCTCCTGCTATGAACTATTACAAAAAAATGTGCTAGAGTGGCTTGTTCATTTTCATTACTCACTTTCATTCTTTTCCGCTTTGTAATATCTGTTTTGCAGTCGTCTGGAAGAGCGCGGTGGAATCTCTGGATCACGCCAACAACTTTCTCACAACGTCGCAAGATGCTCGCTTCTTTGTGGAAAAGTACATGGCGGCCATTGTTGGCATTCTCGTCGAACAGCAACCAGCGAAAATTGGTCACCACGAACGTAACTGCGTCCAAGAAAGTCTAGCGTTTGCCGTCGTGGTGGTCGCCAAGGACTTGGACATTCAGCTGCAGCGCAACGGAGAATGCCACACGCTGGCAACTCTGGGGCACGTCTTTAACAAAAAGAAGGCCTTTTATAAGGGTGCGAAGGGTACGTGGAATGTCAACCATTTGCAAGGACTGCCCGAAGTTCGATTGAAAATGATTGAGCGTTTTCGTGCGGCTCGTGGATTTGGTATACTCAACATATACATGACGCAAAAGCTTGGCACGCCCATGTTTCCGAGTTTGGAAGCCTTGCATCAGATTTTGCAAGCGGTCAGTGACGCGATTCCTGCGGCGGCGCCTGGTGTGGAACAAGGTGCGGCTATCAAGGAGATGGAGGACGACGCAATTGTAGTGGCGAATGGTGTCATGCAGTACATTAGCAGCCTATCAGACGAAGCTTTGAAGAAGCTTCCCACTGACGGACTCAGTCAGGCGCAAAAGGAGTTGCAACGTATTTTTGATCGGTTGGTGGCAACACGCCGGAGTGCAACCTACGATTTTTACAAGTTCTGGCGAGCCTTGGTCCTCAAGTTGATCAAGTCCAACTCGTTGCCTTTGAAATTATTTGGTTGGGAGCAAGTCGGCGGACTGATAGATGCGTGTGTCGAGCACCGTCCTCTACCCCGATCTTTTGTTGTGGCGGGTGCGGGCTGTTCTCTGGTGAATGGACCGTACACGTACAACGGTGATTTGACTGTGGATGGATGTGCACGTATTGGCAGCGAGACTAGCTATGTTCGCAAAATCCCCGAAGGGGAAGAGGGCGCTGGCAAGAAACTGACTCTTTTTCGGTGCACGATGCGGTCGCAGCAAAAGTGGTGGTTTCTGTCAGAGGCGGATGAAGAGCAGCCTGGAACAGACAGAGACGTTGACTACTATCAGCACAAGTCGAAAGAACACGAAGAAGCTTTTCCGCCTCCTGGTGGCTGGATTTCGTGCCGATCAGCAGGTGTAGAACCATCCCCGCATCTAGAGCCGCAAGGACTCTTAGTGCCCACGGGCGAGGAATATAATACCCTGGAGCACCAGCTTGCCAAGTGGGCAACCGAGAACGAAATCGTTGAGCAAGTCCTTGGCGATACAACGATCCACCGAGAAGTCGTTTCTCGATCCACAGTTTTGATCAAATTCCTGGCATCCATGTGTCACAGAGTCCAGCCTTCAGTGATGATGATAGATGGAGTGGAGCCAAAGAAATACTGCTTGCAGACGTCGCATCTTTTGTTTGCTTGGAAAACGTGCACCCGAAAGGCGGACGCGGCGGTTTCGTCTCAAGTTTACCAGCTACTCGTGTCAATCCTACCTTTATGCCCCGGGGATCTCGCTATTCCACTTCTAAAGGCTATTCAGACTTCCCTGCGGGAAGGCGACGAAAAGCGTGACTATTTGTTCGAGGTCGCCGAGTTCTGTTCAGCGCTAGCTGCCGCAAACCTTGTCGATAGCAAAGCGAATACGATTACCCAGCTTTCCGAGGATGTTCGGGAGGAGGTTCTCGATCTGCTGTGGTCTATTTTAACGCATCCTGAAGGATCGACACTCAA
>Ga0307981_1002451_pt1 | contig 15045 bp, 8 predicted proteins | sample OrgLakmetagen987_FD_201849 | JGI IMG/M metagenome (GOLD analysis project Ga0307981, IMG submission 201849) | Saline water microbial communities from Organic Lake, Antarctica - #987 | ecosystem: Environmental > Aquatic > Non-marine Saline and Alkaline > Saline | place: Antarctica: Organic Lake... | reverse complement strand
GGACGCGCACAGCAGCAACGAGACGAGGATACATGGTTTCATCCGTGAGCGCACTAGACACACTTGCCAACAATGCGTCACTTTCTGCAAAAGCACGAGATATACAAACTTGTGGTTCATCTGGAAAAGCCTCGACGTCGACCATTCCACGACGAACAGACGAGATCAAACGCTGGTGATCCACTTCTTCATTCGACCAATCCTGTAAGGAAATGTTCGAAGGATCCCACTCAGCGTCAGATGTGAGAACGATTTGATTGCATTCACTGAGTTTGAGCGCAGTCGGTACACGAGATTCGAGGTACGCTGTACTCCCGGACATTTTGAGCGGAATCAACATGCCGCTGTCCGTGTCAACAATTCCGAGCGAACGGTTTGGGTCGAACGGGTCATTGCAAACAGAAAAACCGTGCACGCGCGTCTGGTTCGGGTTCATTAACGAATGAGGCATCTTGGTACCGAACCATAATCCTTGGTGGACGACGAGAATGTGAGTAATACCTGTGTCTTGGTCGGTCCATGCCGTGGCACCGCTCGCAATCTGCACGTTTTCAACCGTGCCATACGAGTCCAAGAAAGGACAAACGTCACAACTCTGTCCCGTATCACACAAAACACGGAAATTTGCTCCGAGGCACCAAGTGTCAGCATGAGTGTCATCTTCAATCCGCGACCGGTGTCCTTCTTTTGTCTGACTTCCGGTGTCTTCCGGACGACTCGCCACCTTGGCAACAGCACGGCGCGCCAAGGATGTAACCTGCGACGTTCTTGCCTTCTTAATGATTTTGGTGTATGACCTTGGGCCAAATGCGTTACCCGAGTCATCTTCCGTAACAGCTCCTGTCGTGACATTTTCCGACTCGGTTCCACCACGTACAGCGAGTTCAGTACTTGTCATCAACTTTGTTAAAGCCGCAATCTGGCGATTAAGATCGGAAGGTTCGTCATTATCCGTTTTCCCTCCGCGAGCCTTATAGATCGCAGCGCGCGTAGCGCCATTGAGTTGTTTATACTCGGATGCGGAGTAGTTCCGAGTCAGGTCGGAAATGTCAACACCACCATTGGTGCGACCTCCCTTGCTGCCTTGACCACCACGACCGTCCCAGCCGCCTCGGCCTCCCCGGCCTCCGCGACCTCCTCCGCGGCCCCCCTTTCCGTCCTTCTTGACGGAAGGACGGAAGCAACATGCCGTTTCTTGAACTTGCCTTGCGTGTCCGGGAACACGAGCAAGACAGTTTCGCTAATCGCGTTAGCGGAATCGGTGAAGCTTAACTGCAGCGTCTGGGAGACGCGCACAGCGGCCACCGCAGCCATGACTTGAGAGTTTGTGCACTCAATGTTCTCGAGTAGCGTGTAAACTTGAGTGTTGGCAGTCATGCCCTCCTCACACTCAGTGAGGGTCTCAAACGCAGCCTTGAGCGATGTTACATACTTCTCAAACGAGAATGTATGCTCAGCGAGGTACTTCGTAACGCTAATGATGGTCTTGGCGCTCTCGAGGCGACGACGAGTCATGCCTGGTCCGTCGTAATGGGTGCGCAAGGCAGTCATCGACTTTCTGGCGCAAGCAGCCCTGTCCAGCTCCTTGATCCAGGCCCAGGCTGGGGTGCCTAGGATCAACCCTCTAAGGATCTGGTAAGCCTAGGCCGAGTCTGCTTTAAAGACTTCGCCAATCAAAGGTGCAGAGTAAACCAGCTCTTCATTGTCAGAAGAAAACGGCGTGTTGTCGACACGATCCTTGCGGATCACGTACGACAAAGGGACATTGGATACACCCTTGATGGTGGAGAGGAAGTTGGAGACAGACAAGTTGTACTTTCCCCAGCTTGTGGAGTCCTTGTAGGCTCCAGGGCTCACAAGGGCGGTTGCATCCGTGTCGGGCCTGTCGAGCCTTTCCTTGAAAACTTCAAGGACTTCGTTGGTGAAGAGGACGTCTTCAACGGCCTGTCCGCGACGTTTGACGTCCTTCACCCAGGTCCCAAACGCAACGACATTGAGAGCCGTCATCACCGGGATCTTGACGCCTCCACGGTTTGCAGGAGTCTTGCCAAGGAGATAGACGATGGCGTCCATTCGCTTGCTCGACATCATCGAAAAATCCGCGGTCTTGGAGTAAGCTTCCTAGATGATGGCGTCGGTCGTTTGCTGGTTAAGCCCGCAAACTTCGAGACATTAACGTACTTCGAGAATGCTTGCGGCCGCAATAGCGGCTGCAACTGCAACAGCGTTAGCAGCGGCATCGTCCTGGAGATTGTCCTGGTCGTCCATTTTTTCTTTTTCTGTAAATTAGTTCTGCAATAATAAAAATTAATGAGAACAAGATTTTCCTTTTCGCATGTAACAATGCACAAACTGTCGACAACGCTATGACAAATAGGTTTGACAGACAAAGTGCATGACAGGATGCACTTGTGCCTAAGGATGATCAGTCCTTTCGGCTCGTAAGCGAGCTCTCGACGTACAACTGGTCATTGTTCCCTGCTCCGATAAACGGATCGGCAGTCAGAACTGATACTTGCGCGAACGGCCCGTCAAAAGGCAGATACTCGATGGTATCAATGTGCGCATTGAAGAGTATCACAAGTCATGCCGGAAACAGCGTATGTTAGGCAGGGCATTTTCCGGACTTCGTGAGTAAACAACGCAGGAGTTTGCCCTTCGGGCTAGCAGCACTCCTGATCGTCCCAAACATCGGGTTCAGCAGCTGCGTCTAATAAACTGATTCAATACACACGTGGAACGCTCACAACGATTCCACCATTGCATACATGATAATAACTTACTAGTACGGTGGTAAGATGATAAAGCAGTCAGTCAACAAGATTGTAATCAACTTAATGAGTGAAACTCGTTCTGACGAGTTCCAGCTACAATTAACGTAGAGAATGACCTCGAGGATGACCTCTAGCCCTCTAGCTACACTGGGATTCGATCAGGTCCAGCCCAGGTACCGGTACTTACGCACGGTACTACGTACAGTAGTATATTTATTCTTGGGTTTTGGCGGGGAAACGGTTGGCTTATCTCGACCACACAAATGTTTCGGTTTCACCATGACGCGATAGAAATAGACTAGACTTTCGTAACACGCATAACACAGAACAACAAGCAAGCGTCGAGCCTTAACCGATATACCCTCCTAATCGATACCATGAAGTTTGTAGCCTTGGTTTCAGGTGGAAAGGACTCGATTTACTCCATTTTGCAATGTCTGCGACTGGGCCATGAACTTGTCGCGTGCGTCCACTTGGGCCGTCCTTTGGAAGAACAAGAAGAGTCGTACATGTACCAGACGGCGGCCTCGGAAGTATTAACCGTGCTAGTGGAAGAGTGTATCGGAGTTCCTCTAATTCTCCACATTCGGAAGGGTCAAAGCGTCAACACTTCTTTGGTCTATCAAGAGGAAGTTTCGTCGCAACAACTCGACGAAGTGGAAGATCTCTACCAAGCTCTCTTGACAGCCAAACAACGCTTTCCCGAGATTCAAGCCGTTTCTTCTGGAGCAATCTTGTCAACCTATCAACGAGTGCGAATCGAAAACGTTTGCACTCGACTTGATCTCAAATCCTTGTCGTTTCTGTGGCGCGCCGCCACCCAGCATGACATTCTCCAGAATATGTTGGACGATGGCATGCAAGCTGTACTGGTTCGGACAGCGGCTCCACCTGGATTGATTCCTCGACGCCACTTGAACAAGACTTTGAATCAACTACAGGGTCACTTCTTGTCTATGCACGATAAGTATCAGTTTCACGTGTGTGGTGAAGGCGGTGAATACGAAACAATCGTCTTGGACTGTCCCGGTGTGTACCAAAAGAGATTGGTCTTGGACGAAGTGGAGATTATTGAACTTGACGGTGACGATGGCGTTGGGGACCTGAGAATCATTGCTTGTCACGCCGAGGCCAAGGACGATACTACGACGACAGTTGCGTTGGAGAGCAAGGATACTTTAGAGAATGGAGACTCGAGTTACCCGTATCCTTCCAGCAAGCCTGCAAAGACAATTGCGACGGACGAGAAGATAGCCGTTGTTCGAAAATCCCCCAATTTATTTCTACCCAGGGAACGACGGGTCCAAGGGGGGCTCTGGCATGTCTCCGAGATTATGAGTCCTGTACCAGCAACTGATTTGCAGGGAGAGTGCCCTGAAGCCGACCTTGCCGTGCAAGAAGCCCTAGCCGTCTTTACCTTGTTGGAAAAGGCATTGCGTCGCCACAACTGTGCTGCCCAAGATGTCATGATGGTGCATTTGTATCTATCGGAGATTTCTCACTTTGGGGCCATTAACGCGCATTATCGCAAAGTCTTTGGCGTCCTTCTTCCACCGTCACGATCTTGTATCGCTGTCGGCAAGAGCGTTCTCCCTGGAGGCCGCCGAATCGTGCTAGACTGTATGATCCAGTCGGGAAGTGGACAGTACATGCGACCGTCAGCTTCAAGTACATCAAACACTGCTACTGCTAGAGATAATCCGTATACACAGGCGGCACTTAAAACTAACACGTCATTTTTGCGACAAGTGCTGCACGTACAATCTCTGTCACATTGGGCACCCGTCTGCGTTGGTCCCTACAGTCAAGTCAATACCCTGCGAAGTGGACTACATTTTCTAGCGGGACAAATTGGTTTAAAACCAGCGAATATGACGTTGCACGAAACCTGGAAGCAGCAGTTGGGGCAAACGTGGACGAACGTTGCCCGAGTACTCGATGCTTTGGACGGAGGATCTTTGGACAACATGCTCTCCTGTCTCTTGTATGTTGCTGATCCGATTTTTTTTAAAGAATCGTCCGTGGCGACCATTGCAAGTATCTGTTGCGATCAAATTGAGTCGAATGGTGGTGTCACTCCCGGAGCGGTGGACAACCTGCGGTTGCAAGGTGCAGAGCTCGACGGATACGAAGACGAAGAGACCATGATGGAGCTGACGGACGATATTGATAAAAAGAAAACTCCTTGCCCCATTCTACTAGTCTCGATCCCCGAGATGCCAGTCGGGGCAGTGGTCGAGGTGGAGGTTATTGCAGCGACAAGAAAGGCAGCTTCGTGTCTTGAGATGCAAGAGTCTTCTGCGAAGCATGCATGTCCAGCTGTTTATGTCTCTGACGAGGTGGGTTCCTTGGGATGGGACACGTGCCATGATGTCATTCCGCGTTCTGCAACCACCGACGAGGTCAAGATCGACGTTTTGATTCGATTTCTCGGAAATCGTAGCGCAGCTTCCGCCATTGTTACCGCAAGTACCCCAACCAGCGAAAGCTGTGTAGACATGGATGTTGAGAACGTACTTTCACAGATGGTGCACCATTTCTCCCGTGCTCTTCGGTACGGCTTGTCTGGATTAGGTCTTGCGAATGCCTTGAATGTTAGGCTCTACTATGTATCCACCAGCCGTAACGATCTTGGGGAGTTGACTGCTGTAGAGAGCGATGGTGTTCGAATCCGGTCGGCGTTCCAGCATGCTCTCGCAGCGCAATGGCCGTCAGCGGAGACCGTACCAGCTACCACATTGATCCCAGTGCAAGGCCTGACGGTTCTCAATCTTGGAACGTCAGCGGACAGTCGTACGCTTACCTTTTTCGCGATGCAGATAGTGTTGGTCGACCCAGTGCATATGGAGTCGGAGATCTGGATCCACCACGGCCGCGAAAAGGAGTAGAGGGCAAAAGAGATACGTAGACAGCTTCTTGACAGCTCCGCCTACTTTTGCTGGTTACTTGCACTGAATAGGTGCAGCAGCCTTTGCAACTGAAAGTGCATCCTGATGTCGCTCGGTTGCAGCAAGTTGAGCACCTCTACTGTTCATCAATTTCCAAAATTCAATCATACCGATCGCGCGAGGAGAGTTGCCACGCTGCCGAGTCAAAGTGGAGACGACACGACTGCAGTGGATGGATGCAAATAAATATGCATAAATTAAGCTCACAAACTTTGTGGAAAGAGCAGAGATTCTACCATCATGCTCAACACATTTCAGAACGCCGAAAGGCAGTACATGCGTCGAAAGGAGAGAGCCCGCCACCTTGCTGCTATCGATTCTATCGCCAGCGACCCCTTATTTCGTTGCTTGGAAGAAACGAACTTGGCACCCGCGGCTGACGCGCTGGTCGGCATGCCCCTTGTAAAGCTGCCACCACTTCGAGCTCGGGACACAGGATTGGACAGGCGTAATCGCGGCAAGTTCACTTTTGCGCTGGTAGTCATGGTAGTTCTTGGCGCTGTCTTGGGTGTTATTTTCGGCGTTGACTCTGGCGAGGACGAGAATCCAATAGCCCCAGCAGTCGAAACGACGAAGGATTATCCTGGCCTCGCCAGATATCACCAGCTCTTTTCATTGGTGTTGGACTGGCAGGTGACTCCGAGATCTGTATTGGAAGATAGCTATAGTTATGCTGCCAAGGCCCTCCATTGGCTCGCGTACGAGGACTTGCTGTCTGAAAACGTCGAAACAATTCGAACGCGGTATTCGTTGGCTTCGTTGTACTTTAGCACCCGAGGTAACTCGCAGTCGAGTGCTTGGAATGCAGAGACCCACTGGCTTTCATCATACCCTGTTTGCTTGTGGCAAGGGGTCGAATGTCTCGATAAGGAGGATACGATTGGGCTCGTGCATTCGTTGAACCTCTCTTTGAACGGGCTTGTCGGAAGTCTTCCACCTGAACTCGGCCTTTTGGAGTTGGACTGTCGAGTGTTAGATCTCTCCGGAAACTCACTCCACGGAACAATCCCGGACTTGTCCACGCTTCGAAATCTGCAGCGCCTGTATTTGGATTCGAACGACTTCACGTCGAGCATTCCTGCATCGATCTACCAGCTTTCGCATCTTACCCACCTCTACCTGAACAACGGCAAGCTCACTGGTACTATTGATGATAGTATTGGGGACTTGACTAGCCTCCAGGGATTGAGTCTGCACGACAACTTCTTGTCTGGAAATCTCACTAATCGAATTGGCGATCTCAGAGACTTGCGGATCTTATATTTGGATTCCAACTCCATCTCCGGCACTATTCCAACGACGATCGGGCAGATCGATGGTCTCGTTGACCTCCGCCTTCGGCACAACAACTTTCTTGGATCGATTCCTTCGGAGATTGGCAATATGCGTATTCTCCAGGTCTGCTACCTCGACAAGAATGATCTGAGTGGCGAAATTCCAGCCGAGGCCTTTGAAAATCTCCTTCTCATGCGCGAGCTATCTCTTTATGAAAACCGTTTGACTGGACCCGTCCCTGACTCTCTTGGGTCGATGGTCCTCTTGGGCACCCTCTATTTGGACGAGAACGAATTGAATGGCGAGATTCCGTCGAGCCTTGGGCTTCTCCGTTACCTCGAATCGATGTTCCTCTATTCGAACAAGCTCGGGGGCCCAATTCCGACGTCGTTCGGCTCGTTGGAGAGTTTGGAACACTTGCAGCTCAGTTCCAACGAACTCACAGGCAACATTCCAAGCGAGCTCGGGTCCCTTATCAACCTCGAGACTCTCTACCTTAATACAAACTACCTGGACGGAATGGTCCCCACGGAAATCTCGTATCTCTCAAACCTTTCAAGTGCGAGGTTCCACGGAAACCGCTTGAGCGGAATTGTGCCGCAAGGCCTCTGCACTGAGTTCATCGACAGTCTGGTTGAACTCACGGCCGACTGCGGAAACGAAATCTCTTGCACTTGCTGCACCAAGTGCTACGATTAGCGCAAATCGTAGTCCATTGTATTTGGTAGATACCTAAAATAAAATCTCTATTCCGTGCCAATATTTTCATTTAATGGAGGTGCTATGAAGATGCCACGAAATACAACTCGAGAGGGTCGACAAAGTCCTTGACCATGAGCTTGCCAAAGGAAGAAGGAAAAAACTCTGTCATCTTGTCATGCAAACTGTTAATGTCCTCGGTAATGATACGGATGCGCCGCGAGTCATCCGCGCCAATGGTTTCGCCCTTTCGTTGTACCACAACCTCAATGGTACCTTCCTCGGGACTGTACACAGCAGTCTTCCAGTTTGCCAGGACGGTCACTTTGGTGTATTCGTCTTGTATCGAAGCGCTGCTTGCGACAGGCTTTCGGACCGCCGAAACAAGCGTGTGGGTATCACGGAAAAAGGCACCCTCGGTATTCCTCACGTCCACTTCCAGTCGCAAGACAACATCCTCCTCTGCCGAATCAGTCTCGACGCCTGTAACAACAATATCCGTCACACCATCGTGTTGAGTGACCTTTCGCGTCACTTTGTAACTGTCCATTTCGAACGTATTTTCGGTGGTCATGGTGGTACACGTTTCCGAGCCCCCCTGGCCCGACTTGGTTCCCCGTTCCACCCATACTTCACGAAAGGGCTTGGTCACAAGTTTTTTCGAATCATCGAGACAAAGCTGTCTGCCCAATTTTGGCTCTTTGACAACTTGTTGTTGGTGATCCCACCCCAAACCGTACATTTTTGCATAGGCCCATCGACATAGGCGACACTCGGGAGCAGTCCGGGTGAATTCGAATCGTTGCTCAAAGGCAGCCAACTCCTTGTCATCGTTGCGCCAGGCATGGTACGACTCCCACAAGGTTTTGTTTTCCGATACTTGTTTCACGTAAGCAGCCGCTGTATCCCAATTGTTGAAGGATCGCGCGTCAATGGCAGAATTGGCTGGCAAGACTCGCATCACATTGGTAGCGCCAAGAATGACTGGAACGGCTCCCGACAGCAAGGCTTCCCACACAACATTGGTCACGTGGTCGTCATCCAAGCCCGCTTCAAAAGCCAACGTCATGCGGGCCTTTTTCATCAACGCAATGCGACCTGGCGCCGTCGCCACCGTCTCGCCAGCACCCAAGTCGGTATTGTGCTGGCACGAGCCGAATGCTTTGGCGTCAAAGGCGGCTGCCACGGCGGCAAACCACTTTTGCCGACGGGTGCCACTAGTTTGACACCGATCGTCCACGACGTACGTGGCCGCGTTGGCAGTCGTTTCCCAATCCAAGGGTTGCGTGTGGTCGCGCAAGTTGTAGTGTTCAAAATTATAAAACGACAAGGGCACGGCTGAATTCAGAGAGGTTGTGGAATAGTAGAGATCCTTGCGAAAGTCGGTGCGTTCCATGGTGGCTTTATCGGAATAGTAAGGATCGGCGTCTGTTTGAGTGACCATCCATTCCGTTCCGGCAATGTATCGGGCTGTGCCTTCCATGTCTCCTTGGAATTCACACGGAATGTCGCAGGCATCAATGGAATGAAAGTGATCGTCGGCGATTGGAAACATGCCGGGTTGCGCCTGGACGCGAATGGGAGGCATGTCGTGACCTGACACTGGCGCGATCCCTTGCGAAAATAAATGGGCGGTATAGCCATCGGTGCACGATTGCTTGTCCAGTCGGACCGTATCCGAGGTCTTGACTGTCTTGCCACATACGGTGCGATCAAAATCGGCCGGATTGAAGGCCCACACTGCAGCGTCCGTTGCTCGACACGCGGCGCGCGTAAAGAATTGCCCCGAGTCTAAATAGTCGCACGATTGCACGGCGGGTACCCCTGCTGCCGACGCGACTTGACTGGCAAAGGATTCGGCCGTGACAGGTTCCTTGCGGTACGGCGGATCTTGACGTTCGTCCAAAAAGTCCACCACGTACCCCGCAGTGGTCGGTCCTGTGCCGTGCTTGGTAATGACCTCGGCAGTCTTGGCATCCATTTTTGATGCCAGCAGCGGTGGTAGTACGACGTTGGGTTGCAGTACCTGTTTGATAGCTTTCGTAGTGGCTGTGACGGATGCATTGGCGTTTGTCGCTTTCACAACCACAGCAATAGCATTCACATTATCAGTAGTATTATCAGCATCAGCAGGCACTTGGTGATGCTCGTCTCCCTCCAAGTGATCAGAGCGATCGTCGACCGTGTCTTGGTGGGCTTCGTGGACTCGCACAATCTCAATGGACGGCGGAGGCTTTCGAAGACTGCCACCCGTGTTGGAGGATGATGATGAATCGGAAATGGGCACTGTCGTTGTTGTTTGCTGTTGCAGATTGGCGTGGCGAATGACTTTACTGACCAAGTTCAGCGATTGTAGCAGAATGAAGAGAATCGTCGCGTTACGAAAGGTAAAGAGAGAGCTAGAACCAGCCGCCTTTCGACCGCCCGGTCGTCGAACGGAGACCATGGTGAAAAGTCAAAACCATCGAGTTATGACTTTTTTTCGGATGGATCGGTCTCGTGACTTTCAGGGATCCGAACGTCATTACCGGTTCAAAGAGTACTTATAAGTAGTTGGTTCGTTTATTGATCTCAGTCCTGACAGTAGACCTATCCATACCATACAGTATGTAGGCGTAATAGGCCACCATGGCAACGAGATACTGTACATTCTTGTAAGGCATACTAAGGGCACCGATAGGGACGATGAGCTACAGGATAGCGATAGTAATGATGGTGCGAAGCATGATGAGCTGTACAACCTCTTGACGGCTGCTGCCTCCTCGATGAGAGAATATCATAGTTTGTCTAAACTCTTTGTTACTGGAGCGTAACATACAGTATGAGTACTGTCGTATACAATGCACGCTTTTGCTAGAATACATTCTCTAGAATATCAAGAAATACGCGACCTTCTAGATCTAGATGCATCACATGGAGTCCAAATTCAACTGCACGGCTCCGGCGGTACTTTCCGAATAGTAGTCGAGACCCAGCTTTCGACAAAGCCCATAGTCGGGAACGAGCGCCGCCATACCCAACGCTACGTGACCACAGCGCATTCGCATGAGTATAACCACTTGCGTTTGTTCGTCGTAAGTCTCCACCGCCTCTTGGAGTTTGGTCCGAACGACAGTCATTTCGAAATCGTCTCGACAAACTTCGGCATCGTACTCCCCCATTGTCAGGTAATGGAGCAACACATTTCGATTCTGAATTAATCGTCCATAACAATCTTTGGGAACCAATAGAGACATCATTGCCAAAGTACAATCGCTCTGAACAAACATAAAACCCCTTCCCAGCGTCGAAGCCTTGTGGACGGCGTACGGGCACGCGTAAAAGCGAATGCGCTGAAAGATTTGGTTTCTCACTGCCTCAAACTCTTGTTCGGGCAAATTCATGCTGGACCCCAGCCGCTTGTAAGAGGCACAAGCTGCCTTGTGCCCGCCTGTTTTCCAGTCATTAACTTGGCAATCCTTTTGGCAGTAGCCAGCCACATTGCATTGGACACAAACGGATAAATTGGAGTGAACCGCGCCGCAACCAAAACAGACCGATTCCGCCGGTGCCGCTGCCGTAGTATCCGTATAACCGAGCTCTAGTGTTTGAAGCCATTGCATTGCCGTGTCTGGCATGGCCTTCATGGCCTCTTCTCCTGCTGCCATGGTCGACCGTGGTCTCTGCGAAAGAAAATGAAATGGATGGAGATGGCGAGATTTGCCAGCAATAAGCATGCCAGATAATTTGAAGATCAAATGTCACTTTCTGAATCACATACCGTCAAGCTGGCCGAATTTTGAATGCTTCTGTCTAAGTTAAGATGGCCGAGATCACCGGATAAGCCGTCGTTTCGGTCTCTTGACCATGGTGCGAGCACCCATCCTGGACCGACGACATTCACTAGATAACAAGATATTTCACAGTGCCATTGGTTTGCTCTATTGTTACTCTTAAAGACATATTCGAGAGTTCTCTCTAAACATTGTTGGTGCGAGGTCACACCCCTAGTACAACCGCCCAGCCATTTGCCAATTGCCTGTTACTATTAGGTTTCCTCAAAGTGCGCTCGATCCAAGCACTGCCAGTCCGCCATCTTTCCAGCCGTATTCCAGAGCGATATTGCCTTGACACGACGCGAACGCATCAAAGAAGGATGGTTGGCCACGTAAGAAAAAAGATCCGCCAAGTTTAGGACCGATTCCTCCGGGTTGTCATAAGCCAAGGAAATGTGCGGAGCCCAGGGACCTTGACGATCCGCGGGGACTTCAAAGAGCTTGTAGACTTGGTCCAGGGCCTTTTCGTGCTCACTGTTGGTTCGAAGAGTCAGTTCCGCCCACGAGATACTGCAGACTTGGCCTGGACGGCCTTCTTGAGCGATATCTTGCGTCACTCCCTTCGGGCGTTCCATACGGGGCCACTGCCCGTTGGGTAGAACTTCAGGTATCTTGGCCAACTTGGCGATGGCTTCTTCTCTAGTGAGATGAGACATGCCATACGCGGCAGTTGAATGTGCCACAGGGATGCGCTCCGTTCCGTAGATACGAACCGCGTTTTCGATGGCTTTCGTCAAGTCGGCGTCGAACTCTTCGTATTCGAGCCACAATGTGAGCCCCTTGAATTCCCACTGCAAAGGTATCCTCGGCTGAACCTTGACGACGCAGACGTCGTCAGACTCGTATCCCGATAGGGACGAGACGTCAGACTCCGCCACAGAAGGAGCGTCTTCTGATACAAAGGAGCGAAAAGATTCCATGTTGGTAATGGTATCCATTGAAACGAAAGGGCCTTGCGGCGGAAGCGTCAAGGAATTCATGGTGCTTTGAAGAAGTCTCATGGTTAACAATGTATAAAGTCGTTATAGTCTCGATATTGCGAGCGTAAGTCAAAAAGTAGACACACAGTGCTCATGTAATCCCACTTCTTTGTTGGCACGTTGTTGCCTGATTGCAACTAGTCTAACGATGTCGAGCAGGAAAAAGTGGGTCGTCTGCGACGTGGCTGATGGTTCGCTCTTTTTGATCTTCCGCCTTTTGCGAGAGAAGTAATAAGAGTCCGCCATATTATGCCAACGGCCCATTTTGGGTTGGCTCACGAGCAATTCACTGGTCGTGAGTGGCCATTCCTTCAATAGCGCCAGATTCTAACACGGTGATGAGTGTTGAGTCTTTGCTGACGTCTTTGTGTTCTCTCCCCTATCGGAATACTGAAATGCCTCGCCTTGCTACTGTATGTATGTACGACGTATGTAGCTTGCTAGCTGTCGGCAAAAGAAGCGTGATTGATCATTTCTGGTTCTGGTGAGTTCGTGTCTCTGGCTTACCGATTCCAGGATAGATCCCGGCGGCTCCGCTGACTACGTCGTACTTGGGACAACGGCCTGTCGTGATATTTCGATAATTATTTAAGGAGTGAATCCAAGTGTCCCTGAACCTGTGGATGGCTGGTGTCACGTTTGAGCAGGCCCGATGTGCTGGTGACGCCATGGCCTTGCTTTGCGGCCGTGTCGTCGACACCAGCATGATTCAACTTGTGGGCTGGTGGCGCTAGGATGTCATGCTTTGATGCCTCCTCCACCTCCAAGCCGGGGGTGCTGATGAGCGAATGCGAGACCTGGTGTTATCATTGCGGTCCGCTCACCCTCCAAATGCAATCGGCACTTCTCACTCAGCGCATAAATTAGAGATCCGTCCACCTCACCCGGCTTAAGATCATCTGGTCGTTCTGCCCCAAAGACGTCTGCATGCCACTGTTGGCGGCGTGTTGCGTGTTCCACCCGAAAGCAAATTGATTTCCGTTACTACGCGGAGCTGTCCTTTGTCGTATCCCTCCATTTGCTTGGCATCTGTCTCTATCAACCGTACGAGTTCACCCGTATCCACTTCCGAAAGTCTTAGCCGTTGAAAGATTTCCACCCGCTTATTCTCGCTACCACTGCCGCCCTTTGGCTTATCTGTCCAGCCTGTTTTTTTTCTCCTCTTCTTCTTTGGTGCCACGCTGCCCTCCTAGACGTAAAGCCGTGTTATACCTGTAATCTGGCCGCTGTTTGTCGTATTGTCCACATACACCTCCTGAAACCGTCGAGCCGCTTCCAGCAAGGGTCTGAACGTGTGTACACCACCGAGTGACTCAATAAACTGTGTACTATCGGCCAAAGGCACTCCCAATTGTGGGAAGGAAGAAGCCGTGTCGAATTATGTAATGTTGTTAGATTGGTACAAGTATATTGCCAGTCAGAATCACAGCGGACCAAGTTTCTCTACAATGCACTTCTTACCTTTCTTGCCTTTCGTTCCTGTTGCTTCCGTTCCTTATCGGGCTGCCGTCGCTGCAACGCCCCTACCGGATCAAGTTCGTCTCTTTTTCTATTGGCCAATTTCCTCTTTAATCAAGTTTGTTGTCGTTTGTTTTCATCTGCGTTGTCCCTTGATCTCTTCCGTTGTTGCCGTAGCTTGTTCTGTTCTCTTTCTCTTAACATACTGTCTTCCATTGTTTTTTTGTGATGATTGTTTTTTACTACTTTTGGCGCAGTATTGGCCGTGAACTCAATAGCTGTATTCTCCTGTCTTTAATGAAATAGGTAATACAAATCCTGAATACCCCTTCAATATGAATTGCATGCAAGCATAAGTATTATAATGGGGCCATTGTCCAAATTTTGTTGCTCGCCAAATTGATCCGCGAAAAAATGGCCTGACCAAAAATAAACCCTATGTGGATCCCACCCCTACAGTACAGGTAGTTTCTTTATCGGCGTGAGCAAATTCTCAATTATTTGCTTCGTTTTGCTCTACAGTACCGGTAGCTGCCTGTTATGAGGCGCGAGAAGCGAAAAGGGTATCGACCATGACGAAGGTCGATCTAACAATGTGAGACACCAAATGCGGCAATGATAAGAGCCTATATGTACGTAAACACTAAAGGAGCACACTCAGCCAAACAGAAAAGATAATCGTTGCAAAATGAAGTCAGGACGAGGACGCACCATGGTACACGGGAGCATCGTTACAAAAACCACAGCTCTCGCGGAAGAAGAAAAAGGAATGGCCAAGAGCCAGCCGGACAATCGTATTGAGTGCCTACAGGGTGGTGCATTAGGTGGGCAGGCGACGACAACTACGCAGCAGTGACGAGATTTGGATTTTTGACTTTGTTTTTTGGGCTTTTCAGAACTTACTACAGTACCGTGAAAGTTCATTCAACACGGAAAAACACACACAAAGATACAACCAAGAGCAACTCCAGAGAACACCGGTACCGGCGACGCCTGAAAGGTCGCAGATGGAACAATGAGCGTAATGACAACAACAACTGAACAACCACACGACTACACACAACAATACATACTGGGTGAGCCTATCTAACTGTAC
>Ga0307981_1002450_pt1 | contig 15052 bp, 15 predicted proteins | sample OrgLakmetagen987_FD_201849 | JGI IMG/M metagenome (GOLD analysis project Ga0307981, IMG submission 201849) | Saline water microbial communities from Organic Lake, Antarctica - #987 | ecosystem: Environmental > Aquatic > Non-marine Saline and Alkaline > Saline | place: Antarctica: Organic Lake... | reverse complement strand
CCGAGCCACCATGGTGCACTCTCGTTCCAACCATTCCAACCAAAGCACCAGCAGATCGAGGAAAATGTACAAAGACATTACTTACAGAGACTGCATAGCATCTCTTTTTATCGCGCTCCGGTATGTATGGATCGAGAAAAGGGTCACGATACTGCCAACAATTTTGACCCGAAGACCCATGTAATAGTTGCAAGTAGCGGCAAAGACGAAGACGGAGAGCTTTAACGATTGTAGTATAAATGATGCAAGTTATAAAGTTTAAACATGAACTACTCGAACCACTATTACCACACTACGGGCTACTACCACTAAGTGCTCGTCGTCTTACCAGATGGTTTCAACCTGGCAAAAATATTCGAAATGTCAGCTTTTGGCTTGCTGTTTTCAATTCGACGGCCTCCATGCTTCTCACCTACCATCCAAAAGACTACCAGGGTATGCAAATCCTTACCAACCAGGTTGTTGGGGTGATCTGCCAGCAAAGTCATAGCGCTATAGTCTGGTGCTACAAGCGTGCTGTCGTCCTCAGAAAAGATGTGGTTGTCCAGGTCGACCGAGAAGAAAAGTCGATAGTATACGGACTGACGGTCGTGGCTACTCTTGATGTCTCGGTTTGTTGCACTGCTCTGTACGGCATCGCAGCCGGGAGACAGGATTGGTTCGTGGTAACGGGCGGCGTCGGCGCAATCATATTCTCTTGCTGGACCCTTGATGTCGAGGACACCACGGCCTTTTTCCAACCACTGAGGCTGGCATTCGGGAATGGTGGCTTCCCACAACTGACAGTCGGGGATTGCAATCTGGCGGCGAATGTGGAATCCATTTCGAGCATACGACTTGTGGGTCTTGTTCGGGACCCACTCGACATCAAATTCACGGTTACGCTCCGGGAACTCGACGTTGACGTTGATGATGACAGGCTTCGTCTTTGTCCCATCTCCTTGACCTTGATCATACTGATGATGTAAGGACTTGTTCCAGGCCAGGGAGTCAGCTACTACCGAAGCCGGCCTATTCAGCGAGCCTGGAGTACGAAGAGGAGGCGACGCGACGGTCGGATGAGGGTGTGGAGGGGTAGAGATCGAGGAAGAGTCCATGGTCTTGGGAGGAGGATGTTGCTCGTTTGGTGTTTCAACTTTTTGAAGAGACAGATCTTTGAACACGCTTCCGAGGTCGTTGTTATTGGACTGCTCGTTGTTGGACTGCTCGTTGTCGTCGGACTGCTCGTTGTTGTTGTTGATGGTCTCTGGTGGTTTTTTCTTCTGTTTGGCGTTGTTCCCGAAGCATGCGCTGCGTCTCTGAACCAAGTTTGATTTTCCACTGATCCAGGAGCTTCACGTATGGTCCAATACATTTCTTGCAGCTGCTTTTAAGTCTATTGACCTTGTACTGGATCAGTCGACGCAGGGTGCTACCTGGTATACCGTAGATTGCAGGGGTCTTGTTGCAGATTTCAAGCAAGATGATAGTGTACACTGACAATCTGGATGCTTCAATCTCTTGAAGTAGTTGCTTGAATTTCCAGATTTGGAATTGCGGTTGCGGTTGCGGCTGTGCCTCCTTTTCCATGTTGTGAGAGGAGTTGTTGTGTGTCGTTTTCGCAAACAGCAATTTCCACGTTTACAAGAGAAAGCAATGCTCTGTTCAAACCGATTGACAGCGTGGAGTTTAAACGCAAAAGGTCGATAATCAAATTGATGTGTTGCACTCGTCAATCATATGACTACTCTGGCAATCGTGGAGGAACGATGCAGCTGGAAATGGAACGTTTTTGTTGTCTATGTCTTCGCTCTTGCTCTTCCTGGGGAGTTCTGGTAATTGAGTTCTTTAGTGCCAAGTATACCGGAACTCCCAGCTATACCCACCAAAATAATGACACACTCGCCAATTATTTTGTGTCATTTCTGCCCGGGGGCACAATCGGCCACAAACCGGCACAAAAATTACAGACGGTCACAAAATTGGGCCTTTGGGCCTTTTGTGCCAGGGGCAATAATCAGTTTTGGTTCATTCCTTTCTTCCACGTCACACAATTGTCGTATTGACACAAAATCTGAAAAAGGAGACATTTTGCCGGTTGTCCCAGGTACCGCTACAGTGAAGGTGTGACCTTAGAGAGTCATTAGGCAATTGTCACGATTACGAAAATGTCCTCTGGAAAATGACGTTTTCGACACATTTTACATTTTACTTAGTAATCTGTATCGAAGTAGAACAAAAAGACTGTTGTTGGAAAGAATGCCAAGGAACAGAAAACCCCAAAGGAATGGTGATTTTGGTCTTGGTCTTGGTCTTGGAGCACCCTCGCGCCCAGCAAGAGATGCGTCATTACGCACTAGCATCCTCGCGCCCAGCAAGAGATCAAGACCAAGACATTCCACATAACAACAACCGTCCAGGTACCTGGTACCGTTGTAGTTTCAACGATGACCTCTTCCACAAATCCCTTAAAATAGGCAAGAGCTTCATGCAGACAGACGAGCAATTACTGTTGGTGGCCTGTACTAACGCCAAGTCTACGTGTCAATTGTCGAGGACAGACTGAGATCGCCCACTCCAACTACTCTGTTACCCCCAAAACCAAAGGCGTCTCGCCGGAGGCCACTCTCGACGGAAGAAGGCACAGGTTCCGATTGGGAGGCTCTTGCATCACCCAACAAGACCAACATCCCGGCACCATTGGCCCGCTGCACCAAGGTGACGGCTTCCTGTTCCGGCATGTTTTTAAGCCACGAACTTTAAAAGACAGACATTGCTGGGAGCCCCTGTGGTAGAAGGCAGTTTCTCCGTGGACCGTGGGCATAAATATGGTAGATGTGGGGGCACTGAGATCGCATCCACCCAGCACAAACGCGGCACGACGAGTCCATGATACTTGAAGAGCGTGCGCTTGAGGAGGGTACAGACTGTGACGTCTATACGCACTGGCATCGACACCGCAACAGTACATGATGGGGGCGGGTAAGGCACTTCAGGACATCAAACCATGGTAGCCGGGAGCGCAGCAAAATTGCCTCGACGGCGCATAATGGATTGAAGACGCCCATGTATAATTCAGGCATGCCTTGCCCCACTATACGCAGCATGATATAACATAAAATTGTTCATACCTCCTTGATCTTCGATTTTTGCGCCTCTCGTTTGGCTGATCGTTTGGCTGACTGACACGCCGTGATACTCTCAATACCACTTCGTTGTCAATAGAGTGACGGCGGCATAGAGGAGGAGTGGACGTGCTCACCAGCTAACTACGAGCAGCAAAACTTAAAGAGGCATGCCATATTATCACTATCCAATCAGTCGCACTCATTGCCGGCGAATCTAAGGGAAAGCTACAAAAATCCCTACATGTGCGAGAACGATCACAATGCTACATGTATGAAATAGTACTAAAGGTTAATAGTCTTGTATCATGCTGCAGGTATACTAAAAGCTGTATTGTTGTTCAAAATCAAAAGCTATTAAATCATGTAATGAAGCATTCAGTGAAATATTTCTGCTGATCGGGCGAGGGTCCGTCGACAATCCTTCACTTCTCTTTTCATTGCTCACCACTGTCTTCAAAGTCGGCGTCAGCGGTCTCCTCAGCCAATAGCAACGCCGCAGAGATAATTGCTACCAAGACGGGACGCGTCATGGGATGCCCTGGAGAAGGTGGTGGTGCGCTGGACAGGTGGTGAAGAGGCGTGATGAACGCCGCTCCGTACAGAAGAGAAGTCAACGGCAACGATTCGGGATCCAATACTCGTGGGCGTCTCGACTGCGGAGAGGAGCTGTTGGGACTGGTGTCACTGGCATTGTTCTTTGAGTTGGTCATGCTGCGTTACGTCTTTGCTTTCGTCTTGCCTTCTTGCTTGTCGGTTCAAGCTACTGTAGTACTGTACCGCTATGGAAGTTTTTGTGGTCAAACAACGGAAAAAAGCAGGCGAACGAAGCGAGAGACACCCAGTGGACACCTACCTACAGTAGTGACAACTTGTTTGCGGAGAAACTGAATGCTTCCGACAGAATTTACGTATTCACTACTGATAAGTAATGATCCCTCGGGGTTTCGTCGTTTCGCTACCGGTACTGTATCCCTACCTATTGTAATCCCTACGTAGGCTACGCACTGTACCGCTAGAACATACAGATTGGCAAGAGAAGTAGAAGTGCTGTGATACTGTAGGTCGGTTCTTTACCGTCTATACTAGTGTAATGTGTTGCGGACTGTACGATACCATAGTAGAGTAGTCTACATTATTAGAGCAGGAGAGCTTTGTAAAGGGAAGACTGATACAGTATGACTACTATGACTGCTCCCTTCAAATCGGAGGAACTCCATCGAAATGACAAATCAATCAATATCATTATTTGTTCTACGACTACTGTAGACTAGTCGTAGTCAAGACCTTTTTTAGAATTTATTAGGTAAGATTATCCGCAGGGACGGAGGGAACAATCGAGTCATCGACCAAGAGTCCTAAACATCCGAAGGAGGTCACCGACGCGAACGCGAAGAACGCGAAGATAGCTGGCAACCCAAACACGACTTTCCTTTGCTCGAGGCCGATCAGCTCACAAAAACTACCTAGCCGCAATTTGGAGTCCGCAAATCTCCAACACATCCTCCAACAAGCAGAACATGTCTTCCTCAACCCCACTTAGTGCTTTCATGGCAAGTCTACAATACCAACGATCCCTGCCTATCGAGATTGCCGTTACCATCGACAATGCGAGGTCGAGCAGTCGGCCAATCTCCCGAATGCAAAAAGGCCCAACGACCTTCACGCTGGGACACGTCTGCGCCTCAGACTCCATCGATGCATCCAGTTTATTCTTCGCGCTGGGTTACTGAGCCTGTGCCTTGATGCACCCAAAGCCCCGTCGCGACGCCGCTCCCTGGACTTGGAGTGCATCAAGGCACCACTTTCGTGGTCCGCGGTACCCATCATTAGCATTGGCCATTCTCCGTTGTTCGGGCAATAGTTCCCGAATACGATACGTTCCGACCATATGTAAGTGCTTTCTATTTGCTTGCCAAAAACTCCGACGAATCATCTTTTGCGGCCAGAGAGCATGGGCTATCTTCAATCTCCTTACGCCGACACATGGTAGTCGGAAGCCCAGCAAAATTGCCTCGACGGCGCATAAACAATGACGATCAAACCACAAAACTTCTAGTCTAATTTGCTGTATTATTGTTCAAAATCAAAAGCTATCACCAATATCGTGGTCCGCGGTACCCATCATTAGCATTGGCCATTCTCTGTTGTTCGGCCAATAGCTCTCGAAGGTATAGAACCTGCAGTGCGTATTGGACATGATATGTTGCAAGGCAAGGTAGTTCTCTACAATCAGCGCATAACCAGTGCTGCCATAGATATGAAGCTTTGCTTTTCAATTTCGTTAGAATAGACAAAAGGGGCGTGGTCTTGCTTCGGTATACGTAATGCTACTCGCGACGAACAATCGCGCACCGTATTGTGTTCCACCAATTTCGATGATGCGAATAACGACAGTAACATTTTTTACTAGAAGTGCAAGCTCTATTATCCTTACGTCGTTGACCCGATACAAGTACAGTGCTCTCCATCGTGAAAAAAACACGGTAGGCGTGATGGGTTGTCTACTTTCCGTCCTCGGTTCTCGCTGCCTCTGCAAGTCGATCAATAAAGAATGGGTGGGGTTCTGATACGCATGCCAAGCATTGGCTAGGTGGGATTACAATAGACAAGACAAAACTAGGACTGCGTAAACCTATTCAAACTTAGACGAGCTCTGCTGGCTGCTTGCCAGCCGAGCCGAAATTGCCTTTCTTAGGTGGTGGCTGCAGCGAGCAAGTCGAAAGCAGAGTCAATCTGCTTGCCACGTTTGGATATTTGTGTCGTATGCCAAGACTTGATAGATATCTGTGGCTTTTTTTGCAGTTTTTCTCTGTGATGGTCGAATCAGTCTTTCTCGGAGATCCAGCTCGAGAAGGAAGACCTGTGTGTTGGCGAGTCGAGTCGTCTGTTGGACAATGCCGGTGACCCAGAGACAACGCCTTTAGGGGTTGTTGCGATGATGATGATTCTCAATGGCACCGTTGTACCCATGACTAGCAATGAGAGAAAGCCAGTCAACAGTAGGAGGACACGCCCCAATGAGTCACCAATGGGATTGCAGTGTACCGATTGAATAGACATCTCAATATGCTCTCGGCGTTACTCGTAAGACGGACATCCGTTATCTTTCAAGACCTGAAGAGCAATTGCAACATCCTCAGCACTACAGTGATCAAATCGAACGCTACATCGAGGTTGATGTGTCGACACCCACATTGGAATATTGCTAAACTGGCTTCTGCTTGTGACTAGACAAACGGCGTCAATCAGCGTCGACAGCTCGGCCCAAGCGTCCAGCTCCGCAGCAGCAGGATCCTGCATTCGATCAGGTGTACTCCTGTCAATATGCATGACTTCCAAGTTGGATGCAAAGTGAAAAGCCCGGGTCACTGGATTGGTATCATTTCTGCGACGCAAATCCTCCATGTCCCACTGTTGCAAGGTTTCCTTGGCTTGCAGGTTGTCAGACGCCACGTACACGTTGAGTAGCTGCAATGACTTCTTCCCGGATCCCAATGGTGGGCATATTTCGTGAATCCCCTGCTGGAGCACGCGTGCACACTGATAAAATTGTCGCAAGTCGCTTTCGCCAGAGTGCCGGACAGGGTCGTCCCAGCTTGCCCCCTTTCCTGTTCGCACGTGCACTCCAATATAGGGGCGTGTTCTCAAAGACGGCGTTTGTGACAGCCCTGCTCGACGTTTTAAATTTTCCGTGTGTTGAACAATGATCGGACTCCATTGAAACAGCGTCCAAAACGCTGTTTGGTATATCTGCGTCGTTGCATCGAGTCCACCATGCTCACTCCAATACTTTTCCAGACAGGTAGTGTTTCGTACAAAAGAACCTTTCGTGTCGCGCCATAGGTTGTTCCATAGAACCAGTCCTTGGTCGATCGGTAGTTGGGTCGGATCCAATAAATACGGACTTTTGTGGTTGTCAACGGTGCGAATAATACTCGCTGGCGCAACGTTCTGACGCACGTTCCACGGCAAGAGTGCAGGCTGCAACGCGGTCAAGGGAGTGGGAGATGCCCAATCCACCAACAAGACGCGGTCGGTACATATAGCCATGTAGAGACCCTGAACTATGCCATTCAAGCGATCACCAATGCCTCCACAGCCGCGCGAACGGCGACAGCTCCATTGCAGATATTTCGCGTTTGGTTTCAGCGTGATTTCACCGGCGGCAGAAACGTTGAGCTGACTGTGGTAAAACTTGACGTAATCCTGCATCCAGATTGGAAGCGGCTTTTTGTGTGCTGTAGCAGGCACGGTGTATTTTGCGGATGAAGTCTTGGGAGAGCTTGCCTCGTTGGCTGTTGACATTGCTTTTGTCTGGGGCTGCATCTCCGGTTGTATTAGCAGCATTAGACCGAGTCGCTCCGAGGTGGAAAAGTCCCAGAGACCTGTCAGCACGACAAACACTATCAAGAAGGCAAGGATGTGATTTCGTCGGAGCATTAGCCACTTTGTTGGCGGAAGGGCCTCGACATTGCGGCCCTCGTGGTGCATCCTACTACTAGTAGCAGTATTGGGCTCTGCTAGCTCATTCTTGCCATTCATGGTAGTCTAGCTGGTACAGTAGTACGTTAAGAGGGTAGGATACGTTAGGAGCGGGCAAAGGTGCCGGTAGGGTAGAGGAGAGCACTGCTTTACTGTAGTAATACCTAGAGAAAGGATTTGGCCAACGTATGGTAGCGCGCATCATCAACATCATTCATCATGGTCGGTGTGTCGATCGCCGATTGAAACTCCGGGTTGACTTCCCTGTTGGGGCATACGTATAGAAATGACTGATCATACGTGTAGTAAAGTGGTTTTTTGGGAAAACAAGATTACCTCCTGGCATTCTGCATTCTAAAGACGGTGTTTCAGCATTACCACTCAACGAGTCATAATATAGGAAATATCATTCATTTGTACGACCAACCATTATTATGTAAATCTGAAAACATTGTTATCTCCGAGTGCCAGTTAATAATGAATCAGATAACGCTTCCGGTCTCCGGATAATTCAGGGCTGTGGAAGACTCTTTTGCCTACTTAAATTCATTGTGGCCAGTCTTGCTTTTTGTTTCTCACTCATCACTATTCACTACTTGTTGACCGCACAAAACGCTGCGAGGCCAAAGTATCGCATTGTGCTACTCCATACGGGTGACAAGTCGATCCCTTTACCATGATCTCTTACTTTGACAACTTTATACATGAGCTCCAGCGTACTCATACGCTATCTGACGACTGTAAAGTGCAGGTAGATAATGCCAGGAGTGGCACTCCTCGTGCTGCTGGAGGGCCAATCCTCGTTGAATCACACGACGGTTCATCCCATGCGCGGCAAACCAAGACACGAGCAAGGGCGGCAGCCCGATGGCAAACCAAGACCTCCACAAGACCAAATGTCCCTGCTCGGCGAAGCTTTGACGACGCGAGAATCATGGCCGAAAAGATATTCGGCACCAACAAAAAGGAGGCTGTCGAGGCGCCGCTGAGAAGAACAAAGTCAGCAGACATTGAATTCTGGCCCGATATTGTGCCAGATGAGCTCAGCTTTAAAGCCGCGAGTAGAATAGGCAGTAGGAGAGTAAAAGACGCTACTTCGAAATGCTCTGCTTCCAACTCCTCGACTTCTTCCGGTTCCACGTTTCCTTCTTCCCCCAAGACTGTATTTTATCCCGACACCATTCTTGACGATGCTGCATCCATCTCCGTCTCCTCGTCGGCTTCTGGCGCCACCTTTCCTTCTGCCTGCACCCACTCTCCCAAAAAAGTAAACTCAGGCCCAGAGACCAGAGAGTATCAAACATCAAAGAGAAACCAGGGCCGTTGCATGAGAGACATTTCCTCGCATTTGGTATCCGTGACTGATACCACTCTACAATTTTCCAAAGAAAGTAGTAAATAGTCACTCTCTCGCTTCTTATGCAACAACATTACTCTTGACGTCTGCCTCTGTTGTATTACCTGAATTAGCTACTATTAACAAAGCTAGTACTAGTGATACTAGTACTACTGGAGGTTGAGGGTGGTTGAGGTGGAGCTACTACTAGCCCAAAAGTACTGTAGTCGAGTAACCACGTATTCCCTAGCCTTGTCCTGTGTACGATAGCAATTCGGTTCTGCTCCATTCGTGTTGTTGGGCTTTCTCACTGCGTCTTTTAGCTTCAGAGGAAAGAAGAGAAGCCAAAGAAACGTCAAAGGGTCCGTTCTTGCTCTCCTACCGCCACGCGCGCTACTGTACCTGGTAATGATGACAGGTAGCGGTTCGGGTACGGGGGGCGGGTACGGTACTGTAATGCGCGTCATTTCTTCAGGACCCGGAGTCCGGTCATTTCTTGAACAATGACCCTTCACCTCGACTGATATAGTTTCAAGTACGACGGAGAGTGGCACCACGATCGAAGGGTCACAACAACAGACTCCCACAAAACGCGATCCACCAACAGGATAGGACACCATGGCCACCACATTTACAGCTGCTACAGCGAATGCTTCCAGTGCTTTGGAGGACGAGATTCGTCGCCTCGAGCAAGAGCTCGAGCGTAAAAAGCTGGAAGACCAAATTAAGCAGTTGGAAAAGCAGCTACAGACGGTGCAGAAGCAGCAAGAAGAAGAACAGCCTAACAGCAGTGCTGTCAGTGTCAATGTCAGTGCGAGCAACCACAGTAGCACTGCCTCCATGGGATCGTCCAGTTCGGCGGTCAGCGTCGCTAGCAGTAGTAACTTGTCGCGAGGCGCAAGTTGTCTCCATTCGCTCAATTCCTTCGACTCGTCAGTAGGTGACGATTACTACGACGAGGACGATTACGAAATTGTCGAGATTATTGAAGGATCGGACGGCGAAGAGTACGAGGAGATTATCGAGGAATACGTTATTGAAGAGGAAGAGGAACTTAGTGTCAGCGTGGACCAGCGTAGCAACATACGAAGTATGGATTCCATCGAGGAAGTGACCGAGTGCGAGGCCGAGTCCAGCCGAGGTGCCGAGGAAGCGGCTGGGATTGAACGAGTACAAGTTCCGACAAGCATGCTGGCGCCGCTGAGGCGAGAACAAGAAAATGACAGGGGAGAGTCAGCAGCCGTGGTACCGACTAGTCCAGTTTGCGCTCCACCCAAACCCCCTGCCAAGGTGGTGGGATCCGTCACCATGCCAGCCAAAAAGAAGCGTCCTACTGCCAAGAGCAAGCCTGCTACCGCTGCTGCTTCTGCTCCTTCAACGATCAAGACGACTGGGCAACCAATCACACCCGACGCTGCGCCCGCAAAACGAAACGGATTCTTTCGACGCTTGAAAAAAACGGCCAACGCCAACACTGGCAAAAATACCATGCCTTCTACCGTTCCGCCAAAGGTGGTGGGAGGAGCTTGCGATGCAGCTGCAGCTCCCAAGAAAATGGTACGCAAAGTTCGCGTGATCCGCAAGCGTCCCGCAGGTAAATCGAGTGTTAGCGGAGCTCCCAAGGCCACGACTACCGGGACTGCCACGACCCCAACCCCCAACTCGAGTCCGGCCGTCCACGCCCACCAAAAAAAGACGGCACCTGCCAAGCCCTTTCAACCACGCGTCATTCCCAATCTACCAGCATCGGCCGTTGGCAAGGAGATTCCCTTGGAACTCATGGTGGGGCCCAAGCTCTTGACGTGTGCCAATAGCAAGACCAAAGTGTCGACCGTGGCAGCGGTCAAGAACCAAGACTTGGTGCTGTTGTACTTTGGTGCCAGTTGGCAAAAGGACTGCAAGCGCTTTACGGCCCTGCTGATTGACTTTTACAAGGCCTGTCACGCGTCATCGACCGTGCAAATCGAGGCTATTTACGTCAGTTCGGATCGAACGCTCACGGAATTTAAGGATTGCATTGACCGCCTGCCGTTCTTGGCCATTCCATCGGGCACGTCCGACGCAAAGAATGCCTTGACGCGGCAGTTGAAAGTGATCCAACAGCCCACGCTGGTTGTTTTGGAGTGCAAGACGGGCCATGTTGTCACCACGCAAGGTGTGGCGGACATTCAGGCACTGAATGTCGCTGACGCGGCAGCCGCAGTGGCTCTTGGCAAAAAGTGGCAACAGACCAAGGCGGTTCCGGCGGACCAAGTGCCCGTCGTTCAAAGCAGCGATATGGAAAAGGGGTTTCTGTATTGGCAAACGTCCTAGTGTATGCATGCATAGTATCTCTAGTCTAGTAGGCTGATGAATATAGACAACTAGCCTCTCTTAATAGACTAGACTAGTATTACTGCTGGTCCTCTACGTATTCGGCACTTTCTTATCAATGGATACACTCGTCATTTGAGGCTTAGGTCAAACCTCGCACATGCATCATCAGTAACAGCGTTGATGGTGCTAGCGCTGGTGCTACTATCGACTCGATCGATGAGGACAATACTACGTTATTTAATAGTAGCCCTTGGAGGAGCTGCCCTTGGAGGAGGAGCTGGAAGAGGAGCCCTTGGAAGGGCCGCCCTTGCCCTTACCGCCCATGCCCTTGGACATTCCCTTCATGAAGCCATTGGACATTCCCTTCATGGATCCCTTGGACTTTCCCTTTTTTGATCCCTTGGACATTCCCTTTTTTGATCCTTTGGACATTCCCTTTTTCGATCCCTTGGACGTTCCCTTCTTCGATCCTACGGATAAAGGAGCCAAAGTTGGTTCACTGTTTGGCACTACAGTAGCCAAAATATTAGGTACAGCGGTGGAACCTTTTGTGGGACTCGTGCTGGGAGAATTGGTTTCGATCGGTGAGGCAGGGGTCTCTAACTCTGTGGTGCGGTAATATGAGGAGCAACAAGCAGCTGGACTGGTTAGAATGGTTTTGCTCGTGGCTCCGCTTGACCTTGACTGTTCGGTGATTACAGTAAATTTACCATACGTGAATACACGGACGTGTCCACTATTTCTGCCATTTCCGTCATTGCCACTTGCTCCAATCACCACGACGCTGCCATCTGACGAAAGCGAGACAGAGGATCCAGATTGATCGCCCGCTGCTTCGCCATCAATGTCGGCACCGCGCTGGATCCACACGCTTCCATTCCATTTATACAAACGGACGTGTCCACTGCCGTCGCCATTGCCATCATTACCAGTTGCTCCAATCGCCACGATGGTGCCATCTGACGAAAGCGAGACGGGGAATCCCGATCGATCGCCCGCTGCCTCACCATCAATGACGAGTCCGCGCTGGATCCACTCGCTTCCATTCCATTCAAACACGCGGACTTGTCCACTATTCCTGCCATTACCGTCATTACCAGGTGCTCCAATCGCCACGACGGTGCCATCTGACGAAAGCGAGACGGATTCCGAAACACGGCCCCCTGCCTCACCATCAATGTCGGCACCGCGCTGGACCCACACGTTTCCATTCCATTTTAGCACACGGACACGCTCGCGAGAGGTGGCATTAATCGCCACGACGGCGCCGTCTGAGGAAAGCGAGACGACGGTTCAAGATAGATCTCCGGCTGCTTCGCCATCAATGTCAAGTCCACGCTGAGTCCACGTGCTTCCATTCCATTCTAACACGCGGACGTGCCCGCTATCATTATTATTATTGAATGGTGCTCCAACCGCCACGATGGTGCCATCCGACGAAAGCGAGACGGAAAATCCCGAAAAATCTTCACTTGCTTCCCCATCAATGTTGAGTCCGCGCTGGATCCACGTGCTTCCATCATATTTCAACACACGAACGTATCCACTATCAAGGATGCCATTTCCATCATTCGAGGGTGCTCCAACCGCCGAGACGGTGCCATCAGACGAAAGCGAGACAGGAACTCCAAAGAAATCGCCCGTCGCTTCGCCTTCAATATCGAGTCCACGCTGAGTCCACGTACTTCCGTTCCATTCAAAAACTCGGACGCGTCCACTAACGCCGCCATTTCCATCATTAAAGATTGCTCCAATCGCCACGACAGTGCCATCAGCAGAAGTTGAGACGGATTGTTCCGAATGATCGTTCACTGTCTCGCCATCAATGTCTTGTCCGCGCTGAATCCAAGAATCAGCCTCCTGAAGACGCCGGTGAAGATCATTGGGCATTTGCATCATGCTTTGGAGTTCTTTCCTGCGACCTCCTTCGAGCGTTTGCTGTTCTACTTGGTGTTGTTCTCGATGCTGCTGTTGCACTTGCACAGAGCGATTTGCAGGGACAGCTGCCGCCGCTGCGAGTTTCATGCTGGACGTACGTTAGACTTTTTACTTTGAGAAAAAGCTTGCCTGTAATTTTTCGGAGAATAAAAGTGCGTGCGAGAGCAGTGAGCGGTGATGCATGATAAATAAGCAGATGAAGGCGTTTGCAGAGCGACCAGCAGTGACCCAGCAGCCAACGAGCTATCATAGCTTAGCCTTTTGCGAGTCAGTCAACAATGGTGGTTTGATCACCAGCGGGTAGGTAGAGTCAAACAACAAGCAACAAAAGAGAAAGGAGTTTACTTCAGCTGGTTTACTTACTGTACATTTACAAGGATGTGGAATAATGAGATATTCATCTACCCCAAACCTAATGGGATTGCGCTTTCGACAATAAGCGGAACACCCCGCAAATGATTTATTTGGCAATCTAATTATATTGTATGCCCTGAAGTTGAAGCTTTCATGATGCATTAGTGAACAAGATTGATTGAAACGTTGAAACCTAAAATTTGAAAAAGGTTGGCGCGCTCCACGTAAAACGGGAAATGGCGCGAAAAAGAAAAGCGACAAACGACAGTAAGAGCGACAGATCGACCATGGTCAATATGGCGGCGACTCTGTCCGTTCCGACTGCCTCTCCCACATCCCCTTCATCAGTGATGGATACCTCCATTGTATCCATGTAGTTTGCGACGACAAAGACGACAAAGCCGACTAAGCTACTGGCGGTGTGCTCGTCTACAATCATCACAGTAGCGCTACCGCTAGTACAGTAACAGGCAGTAGTACGTCTCCAGTACCACCAACGGAACGGTCGCGGACATTGCGAACTATTGTCGCCACCAAGACCAAGACAGCTTTGATCGCTCATTGTCTCAGAGTCAACAGTCGCGAGCTTGCAATATTGCATTATTGAACCGTTTCCGTAACATCGAGCAAGGCCGTCGCCCTGTGCATCCCTCACACCAACAATAACAGCAGGGCTACCAAAAATGGAAGAAATGGTACGGCACCAGGCAAGTTTCAACCCGAACGACGAATCCGGAGACGGCGTGGGCTATATCCTTCACAGTTGGGTGTACGATCCTAGTCAACGTCTCTTTTTACTACGCAATGGAAAGGAAAAACGTGTGGAAAGATGCTCCTGTTTGGCAACGTGATTGGTTGCGCGCATGCGAACAGCAAGATGCTGTTTGATCGTAACGCCATTCCAGTTGACAAGGAGATTACAGTGAAACTGCCAAGCCGTTTCACTTACATTCCGACCATGAGCTGCGACCAAGGATACATCTTTGAGTTGCGGTTGGGTCGTGAGTGCATGCGCCGGAAGCGATTCCGGAAGGCGACGACGATGATAAGTGCAGCGTTGGAGGCTCTGTGCCAGTACCACGACAACAGCATCGCAAATGGTATATGCGCATGCTGGAGGATTTAATTACGGAGTTGGAAATGAAGCTACATCAGGTGCAGAACAGCCCACCCGCAGTGCTGTTGCCGAGGCGCCGTGATCGAACACGTGCAAATTCCGACATGCATGATGGCGCCGCCGAGGCGAGACGAAGAGAGTGACATGGAAGAGCCCGCAGCCGTGGTACCTACTAGTCCAGTTTGCGCTCCCCCTGCCAAGGAAGGTGGTGGGATCCGTCACCATACCAGCCAAAAAGAAGCGTCCTACTGCCAAGACCAAGCCTGCTGCCGCTTCCGCCCCTTCAACGGTGGCGGCATCCATCAAGGCGACTGGGCAACCAATCACATCCGACGCTGCGCCTGCGAAACGGATTCTTTCGACGCTTGAAAAAAACCGGCCACCGTCAATACTGGCAAAAAC